>OHMO01000005.1_pt1 | contig 179234 bp, 151 predicted proteins | sample 1569321 | NCBI WGS metagenome assembly OHMO01 (sample SAMEA3879504, study PRJEB24766) | human gut metagenome | biome: human-associated habitat; feature: feces | place: USA | collected 1985/1987
TCCTTTCTCTATCCCGACGCGAGACGCGTCGCCCCCATTAGTGCTTGCGTTTTTTCATAGCGCCTTTCAGCCCGCACTTGCTAAATCCGAAACTTTAGAAAGGAAAACAACAGCAATGCCAGATGCACAACACATATACTTGGCTATCGACTTGAAATCTTTTTTCGCTTCGGTAGAGTGTGTGGAGCGGGGGCTTGACCCCCTCTCTACCAATTTGGTGGTGGCTGATGCCAGTCGTACCGAAAAGACTATCTGCCTGGCTGTTTCGCCCTCGCTCAAGGCGTATGGCATAGCAGGGCGCGCCAGATTGTTTGAAGTGGTGCAGCGTGTGCGAGAGGTTAACCGTGAACGGGCGCGGCACGCACCCGGCGGACGGTTAGCAGGCAAATCGCATTTTGATGCAGAGCTGAAGGCACGGCCCGAGTTGGCGGTTGACTACGTAGTGGCGCCGCCACACATGTCGCGCTATGTGTCGTATAGCGCACGCATCTATGGCGTGTATTTGCGTTATATTGCGCCCGAAGATATTTATGCTTACTCCATCGATGAGGTGTTTATTGACGCCACGCCATATCTTGACACCTATAAACTCACACCGCACCAATTTGCGGTAAAGTTAATACGTGAGGTGCTGGCCGAAACTGGCATAACGGCCACCGCAGGCATAGGCACTAATCTGTATTTGGCCAAGGTGGCCATGGATGTGGTGGCTAAACACGTTGAGGCTGATGCTGACGGTGTGCGAATAGCCGAATTAGATGAGGTGAGCTATCGCCGCAAATTGTGGAACTACCAGCCGATAACCAAATTCTGGAGGATTGGCAAAGGCATAGCGCGCAAACTTGCAACTCATGGCATGTATACGATGGGCGATGTGGCGCGGCAGTCGCTGCGCAATGACGAGCTGTTGTACAAATTGTTTGGCGTTAATGCCGAGTTGTTGATAGACCATGCCTGGGGGTGGGAACCCTGCACAATGGCACATATCAAAGCTTACAGACCAACGTCAAAAAGTCTCAGTCGTGGACAGGTGTTGCACCAGGCCTATAATGTGACACAGGCCCGTGTCGTGATGCGTGAGATGGTTGACGAAATGGCTCTGACACTGCTCGACAAGCGGCTGCTCACCAATCAGCTTGTAATAGATGTAGGCTATGACCGCGAGAGCATCAATTTGCCGGACTTTTGGCAGGTGTACCATGGTGAAATCGTGGCCGACCATTATGGCCGCAGTGTGCCAAGACCAGCTCGTACCACCGCCAATTTGGCAGACAACACCTCGTCTGCCCATTTGATGGCTGAAGCTGTAATGCGGGCTTTTGACGAGGTGGTCAATCCGCATTTGCTTGTAAGGCGCATGAATTTGACAGCCAATCATGTTGTGACTGAGCAATATGCCAGCAGCAAGGCTCGGAGTAGGGTAGTGCAGCTCGACTTGTTTACAGATTATGAGCAGTTGGAGCGTGAGCGTGCTGCAGAGCGTGAACGCCTTGAACGTGAAAGGCGTGTGCAGCAAACCATGTTGAACATTAAAAAGACATTTGGCAAGAATGCCATACTCAAGGGGTTGAACTTTGCCGATGGTGCCACTACGATAGAGCGTAATTCGCAAATAGGTGGCCACAAAGCTTGACGCATACAAATTCAATAAAGGGCATGATGTACGACGATATATTTTACACTGAAGAGATAATAGTAAAGGGCAAGTATGGCGATATGCTCAATATGCCCCATCATCAGTCAGCCCGCCACCGCCCGATGCCGTTGGCCGACCGTGCCATGCAGTTTGGCGCTTTTGCGGCGGTGGCTGGTCATGACGATGCTGTAAAGCAGAGCGAGCTACAGGCTGAACTGGATGCCGAAACCGTATATGATGATGAATGGGATTGACGAGTTGCAGGGTTGAAAACAGAAAGGGTTGGCGGAAGTAATCCGTCAACCCTTTTATAAAATCGGAGTTTTGAATTTAGAACACCCATTTCATGCCCAAGCAGGGGCGGCACTTAAAGCCAAGTTTTGAACCGAAGTTGTTGCTCAACTCAATCTCTGTGCCCACGTTAAGGTTTTCGCAGCCAAACAAGTCGCCCACGTTGTACCAAAGTTGGGGTTCTGAAATGAATATAGTGTGCTTCTTTTTGTCGTCAATAGTTTTGTCTTCCCACCAAAAGTCGGCAAAGCCGTCAAAGGTGAGACGCTTCAATCCGAGAAAGTCCTTGCACGTCCACACTGCAGTAAACTGCATGGGCACTTTGCTGTCCGTCTTGCGTATGTGTTTGTAGAGCGCTTTCAGGTTAAGCGTGTTGCGATACGTTTGGTCGTGCACAAAATAGTCTACACCAGCCAGCCATGCCGTGTTGATGGGGTAGCTGCGGGTGATACCACCGTCGTATTCCACCTGAAGACTCAGTGGGGCCAGTTTGGTGTTTTGCCAAAAGTTCAGACAACGCGATATTTCGAGATAGGTGCCGCCGGGGGCCACACCATTGTCGGCATTGCTGTCGTGCTGCTTGTAGTTAAAGTCGTGGTCGATGAAGAAATAGGTGTTACCCCATTTGTCCGCCTTGAACATTTCAAGCGTCATGGTTACATATTTGCGGTCAGAACCAAAGTCGTAGAACACTTGCATGTTAACTTGTGCCAAGGCCGTTCGAACGGAGAGCAGGCACAAAAGTACCAAAAGAATTGATTTACGTTTCATGTGATAGAGTGAGATGTGAGATGTAAGAGAGTGAAGTATAATATAGCCCTATCCACAGGCATAGTTGAGTATAAAGAGCAGGGCGAGTATGATAAGTGTTACATTAAGGTCACGCCACTTGCCAGCACACAGTTTGATTATAACATAGCTCAGTATGCCCAAGCAGATGCCGTCGGCAATAGAGTAGCATAATACCATAGTAATCATGGTAATAAAGGCAGGGAAAGCTTCGGATATATCCTCAAGGTTGATGCGCTTGACCGTGTCAACCATCAGCACGCCCACCATGACCAATGCGCCACTTGTGGCAGCAGCGGGAATAAGCAGGAATATGGGTGAGAAGAAGATGGATATGATAAATAGCATTCCCACACAGAATGAGGTGAGACCTGAGCGGCCACCCTCGGCAATGCCCGAAGCACTTTCGACGTAAGTAGTGATTGTACTGCTACCCAAAAAAGCACTGGCTGTGGTGCCGACAGCATCGCTTAACATGGCATTCTTGATATTTGTCATGTCGCCGTTGATAGAGCTTCCAGCCTTTTGCGCCAATCCTATCAGCGTACCGAGCGTGTCAAAGATGTTGATCAACAGCAATGAGAATATCACCATAAACATCTTCAGCGAAAATATTTGGCTGAAGTCAAACTTGCAGAATACTGGTGCTATGCTATGCGGTGTGGCAACGGGCAGCCAACCTTCGGGAATTTGTGTTACATGTAATGGAATGCCAACCAACGTGGTAAGTATGATGCCATAGAACAAGGCTCCCTTCACACCGCGCACCATCAGCATGCCACTAATCAGTATGGAGAATATGCCCAACAAACATTCGGGGGTGAAATTGCCGAGCTTTACAAACGTGTCGGGGTTTGCTACAATGATGTGTGCATTCTTTAGTCCGATAAATGCAATAAACATACCTATGCCGGCCGATATGGCAAAGCGCAAATTGACAGGAATGCACTTCAGTATCATGTCGCGAATGTTGAGAAAGGTTATCACTATAAAGATGACACCTTCGATCAGCATCACGGCCAATGCTTGTTGCCATGTAAGGCCCATAGCCTGGCACAGTGTGAAAGCAAAAAACGCATTAAGCCCCATGCTTGGCGCTTGGGCAAAAGGCAGTTTGGCCATAAAGGCTAACAACAGGGTGGCAATGGCCGAAGCTAAGGCCGTGCTAGTAAAGAGTGCTCCTTTGTCCATACCCGTGGTGGCGAGCAGGGGAGGGTTGACAGCCAAAATATAACACATGGTGAGGAATGTGGTCACGCCTGCCACAATCTCGGTTTTTACTTTCATGCTTGACGCATCAAAGCCTAAGAGTTTTTTGAGTAACATTAAAAGGTATTGATATTTGTGCGTTGGCGGAATTGGTTAACGGGTTGACAGGTTAACGGGTTAACAGGTAAGTTTGCCAGGTTCCTTAGTTTCTTCGCATTCTGACATTAGTAGTGTCTCGCAAACTTACTTGTTAACCTGTCAACTTGTTAACCTGTCAACCAAGCATTCCGCCAACTGGTTGATATTTATTTCGATATAGTGTTAAGACGGTTGTGTCAGCTTATTCATCTTTTGTGCTTGATGCGTCAATAACATCCTTTACGCCTTGTGCGATGTTGCGACACGAGTTCAGCACAATCAAGTAAAGCCCTTTGCCTATCAGCGTCAATATCTTAAACAACTTCTGACCGGCAGTGATAGCCAATCCAACTGCTTGCTTTTCCGTAATGCTAACCCTCGATGCAATGTGTTGGTAGCCATACAGCCACAACAGCGGCAGTCCTACGCCAGCTATGAGATAGAGCAATATCCACAGCACATTACTTTCGGGTTGCAGCACAGTGGGGTGTCCGCCCACAGCTTGCCATGGCAAGCCGTAGAAAGCAACCTTTAATGCGCTCACCAGTTTGAATGCAACCAGATGAAAGGCAAATATATAAAGCGTGCGGTCGCCAATATACACCAAAGAGCGTTTGGCCGCATTGTCGTGGCGGTCAATAAATCCACAGGCATAAACAAGAGCAATAAAAGCTGCCGTGGCTGGCACGGGGAGTGACAAAAACTCAGTCAACGACGGGGCAAAAGTCATACTCGATGGAAACAGGAAAGAGGCCAATATCAACAAGCCGAAGCAAGGTAAGGCCGTTTTCCATGTAACCAGTTCTGTCAGTTTGTACTGCCGTATCAGGAAACCGGCAGCCATGAACGAAAGGCCCATCAGTTCGCGATAGCCACCTTGTGCCACGCCACTCACATTGATGCCTTCAGCCACCTTCCAAAAGGTGAGTGCCAGACCGATGATAAGCATACCCCAACCAATTTGGGTGTAATTCTTGAAGTGCTCACTACGTCGCAGCAGTTTGAACAATATCAAGAACGCGATGCTTGATAGCAGCAGGGCGCGGAAAAACCAGAACGTGCCACACAAAAAGTCGTTGTAACCCGACATGTTGAACACGATGCTCCACAAATGCTGGCACCACTGATGCCAGTTGTAAGGGTGGAGCACACCACCGCTGATGTTGCCATACTGCTCGCTGAGTATGCCGCAAGTGAACAGCAGGTTGTGAATGATCAAGAAAAACACGCTCCACCGCAGGAATGGCCAATACAAGCCCTTGATGCGGTGAACTATAAAGGTGCGGTCGTCGTCAAGATATTTTGTGTGGAAAAAGTAGCCCGCGCACAAAAAGAATATGGGCACATGAAATATGTAAACAAAGTGCGACAGCCAACCACTGATGCCAGCATGCGACAGCACCACACATATAATGGCTATGGCCTTGACTATGGTAAATTGGGTTGACCGGCCTGCAGTTTGTGTGTCTGCTGTCAGGTGGCATGGTGTATTTGCAGCGTCAACCTCGGTAGTATCTGATGTGTTGGGGCTCACAACCGTTTCAATCTCCTCCGGCTCTTGTTGTGCCCCGGTATTTACGTCGTTGTTAGTTAAGTCGTTATTCATGACTTTATGCTCAAAATTATTTTATACAATCAGTAGGTGCCAATTTCACATTGAAAGCACATTCTCGAGACGCAGATGTCCCCTTCGGCCTCGGTCACATAGCCCGCTATGTTCCCTCACCCGAAGGGAACATCTGCGCCCCGATAATGCACTTTCAATGTAAAAACAATTTTGAACACCTACTTAGAGTTCTCGTTTTGCATCTCGTTCATCACATAGTCTCCTAATCCGCTGTTGTCGCCCTCCTTCTTGTCACATTTTACGAAGGGAGTCAGGAAGTGAAAAATCCAGCATTTGGTCTTCTTCCATCTACCCCAGTGCTTCCACACCTCGGGGGTCAACTTAAAGCAGCGCGTGTCGCGGTCGTGCACAAATATATCTTGCAGTTGTTGCGTTGTGTAGCGATCGGCCACGAGCAAATTACATTCGTAGTCAAATGACAGACTCCGGCTGTTAAGGTTGGCAGAGCCTACAAACGAGTAAAGGCTGTCAACCATCATTATTTTGCTGTGATGAAAACCGCCTGTAAAGAAATATATATTCGCCCCAGCCTTCATCAGCCGATGCGCGTTATATTCAACCACACGCGGCGTAATGGGAATGTCGCTCTTTTGCGACACCATCACCTGCACGTTCACCCCCCGTTTGACTGCTTTTTTCAGTGCACGCTTGATGTGCCGGCACAGAGTGAAGTAGGGGTTGATAATGAGTATCTGCTTTTGCGCATGGCTAATGGCATGTACAAAAGTGTCGTGAATGATGCGCGGTGTGGCATAAGGGTCGCGGTTCACCACGCCCACAATCTTGCTGCCGGCAGTAGGCGTGTCGTCTTGTTTGAGCATGCCAAAGGTGTCGCGTGCATCACGTTCACCCGGATAGTACTCGGCGCCATGTATGTTTTGGTGCGTCACCTTGTTCCAAAAGTCGAGAAACACCTTTTGCAACTGTCCCACGGCATCTCCTTCGACGCGTGTGTGAATGTCGCGCCACTCGCCAAATTCGGGCTTGCCCGTTATATAGTAGTCGGCCACATTCATGCCGCCGGTATAGGCCACCACACCATCAATCACCACTATCTTGCGGTGGTCTCGGTGCAGCACGTGGTTAACCCACGGAAAACGCAGAGGGTCGAACTCATAAATTTCAACACCACGTGCCCGCAAACTATCAAGGTGGCGGGCACGCAGTGGCCTGTTGTTTGAGCTGTTGCCAAAGCCATCAAACAACGCACGCACCTTGACGCCCTCTGCCGCTTTCTTTACTAAGATGGCAAAGAGCTCCTTCGATATGGAATCGTTCCTGAAGTTGAAATATTCAAGGTGTATGCTATGTTTGGCAGCACGCAAGGCTGGGAGAAGGTCTGCGAACTTCTCCTTTCCGGTTTTGAACACCACAAGACGGTTATTGTCGGTAAACTTCACTCCGAAGTCGGATTGCAAATAGTTTACAATGTCAAGGTCGCTATGTCGTGTAGGCCGGCAGCGTTGGGCCAGTGCTGGCAGGTAAATTAAATGGCTCAATAGGCAGGTAATTATGATAATGCAAAAGTGCGTGTTGGCAAATGCGTGTTTGTTTGTAAAGTTAGCGTACATTGTTGCGTACTAAATGGCTGGAGCACATTGTCGTAGAGAGCGTGCAAATCACATTTCAGAATAGCAGAACTCTAAAAACAGAATTTTTAGAACCACCATTAAATCATTGTGCTGAACGAGTCAACCACTCCAAGCAAATGCTTTTCTTTGTCAACGACCAACACTGAGTGTATTTTGTGCTGGTGCAGTATCTTTTCAATTTGTGTGATTTTGGTGTCGGGGCTAACCTCTTTGGGGGTACGTGTCATAATGTCGGCCACGGTGAGTTTGAAAAAGCTGTCTTGCGAGTTTTCCATGGCTCGGCGTATGTCGCCATCGGTTATGATGCCCACCACCTTGTTGTCCTCGGTGGCGACACAAAGTCCCAATCTGCCGTTACTCATGTGAATAACAGCCTCACCAAGTTTCATTGTTGGCGGTATGACGGGCAAGTCGTCGGTGTGCATTACATCATGCGCTTTGGTTAGCAAGCGTTTGCCCAATGTACCACCCGGGTGATATTGTGCAAAGTCTGAAGCCTTGAAGTGGCGTGCCTCCATCAAGGCGCAAGCCAGGGCATCGCCCAAAGCCAGTGCGGCCGTGGTAGACGATGTAGGAGCCAATCCTAACGGACAAGCTTCGTGGCTGACTGCGGCATTGAGGTGCGCTGTGGCATACTGTGCAAGCAGCGATTTTGGGTTACCGCTCATACCAATTACGGGAATGTGATTCTCAAGCAGATAGGGCAGGAAACGCAACAGTTCATCGGTCTGTCCTGAGTTGGAGATGGCAAGCACCACATCGTCATGCTGAATAACACCCAGGTCGCCGTGGAACACGTCCAACGGATTGATAAAGAAACTCGGTGTGCCGGTCGACGACAGTGTGGCGGCAATCTTGGCACCAATGTGGCCGCTCTTGCCCACACCGGTAACAATCAGTTTGCCCTTGCAGTTCAGTATAATTTCTACAGTTTTATCAAAATCGCCATCAATCAGTGGTATGAGGTCGAGCAGAGCTTTGGCCTCGTCTTCTATACACTTAATGGCAGTATCAGTCCATTTGCTCATGATATAGTTTTAGAATTTGGCATAGAGAGAGGGTGGCTCCCCTTTCTCTTCAGCCATGATATTGTTCAGTAAACTTTAGGTAACGCGTTGGCGGAATAAGTAAACAAGTTGACCGGCTAACGGGTTGACTGAAATATGATTAGAACCGCTCCTTAGTCGGTCACCAGTTTGTCAACAAGTCCTTCAAGTTGGTCAAGGTACAACATGTTGGGTCCATCGCTCAGGGCCTTGTCGGGGTCAGGGTGCGTTTCAAAAAAATACCCCTGCGCGCCGAAGGCCTTTGCTGCCATAGCCATTTGAGGCACAAACTCGCGGTCGCCGCCAGTTTTGCCACCGGCTCCGCCCGGACGTTGCACCGAGTGTGTGCAATCCATAATCACGCGGTCGGCATATTGTGCCATGATGGGCAGATTTCTGAAGTCTACAATCAGGTTGTTATAGCCAAACATGTTGCCGCGCTCGGTCAGCCACACCTCTTGTGCGCCAGCCTCACGGCATTTCTCTACCGGAAAGCGCATGTCTTCGCCCGAAAGGAACTGCGCCTTCTTGATGTTGACAATGCGCCCTGTGTGTGCGGCCTCAACCAACAAGTCGGTCTGGCGACACAAAAAAGCTGGAATTTGCAGTACATCAACCACCTCGCCGGCGGCCTTTGCCTGGTAACTCTCGTGTATGTCGGTGAGCAAGGGCAGTGCATATTTGCTCTTCACGTCGGCAAGCATTTGCAGTCCCTTTTCAAGTCCCGGACCACGATAGGAGTGTATGGAGGTGCGGTTCGCCTTGTCAAACGAAGCCTTGAAGTAAAATGTCAGTCCTGTCTTCTTTTGCAGTCTGGCCACTTCAGCTGCCACGCAGTCGAGCAGCTCGGCCGACTCTATCACACAAGGACCCGCTATGAATATAGGTTTCATGTATTGTTTCGTGTTAAAATGAGCCGTATACAAAGGTAATGCAAAGCATTTATAACACAAAGTGTATGTCGCATAAACTTATAAGGGAGTGTCAAAAAAACAGTCAAAAACTACCTGGCACCCCCGTTAATCTGTTAATTTACCCGTCAGCGTTACAAATCAAAGTCCACGCAGGCGCGCTCACCGATGTGCTTCATCAGTTCGCCCGCCACAGCCTTGTGGGCAGGGTGCACGCTGTAAGCCTTTACGTCGTCAAGGTTGTCGAAAGTAGAGTCGAGGCAGATGTCCCACTTCTCGGCAGGATTGATGTTGAAACCCACATGCACGCTGCGTATGAAACTGATGGTTGCAGGCAATGCTTCGATGCCCGTTTTGAAAGCCTCGCGTGCGGCGGAACGTACATCGGCTGTCACGTCGTCGCGAAATTTGAACATTACAATATGCTTGGTCATGATCTTGTTGTGATATTATGGTTCGTTATATAATGCGTTGGGGAGCTTGGTTGAAGGGGTAACAAGTTGACGGGTAAGTCTGCCATATTCTCAGACTCCTTACCCGTTAAGCGGTCAACCCAGTCACCCCGTACCCCTTAGTTTTTAACAAAGTTGCCAATCAGTGTCGTTACGTCATGGCTCATAATTCCCGGTTCGTAATAGTTGGCCGGCACCGCCATGTGTGGCAAAGGACGCATCAGGTGGTCGAGTGTGTCAAAGTAGTGAAACTCAGCCTTTGGGTGCGATTGTTCTAAAGCCGTCCTCCACAGGTCAAAGTCTTCTTTGGTCACTTGGTAGTCGTGTCCGCCTTGCACAAACAACATGCGCAACTGCTTGCTCGCCTGGCGGGCAGTGGCAAGTGCGTCATACTCGTCCTGCATTTTCAGATATTCTGCCGGCAGAGTGGCTTTAAGTTGTTGCGCTTGCGCTTCGGCCAACTTCTCGGCCTCGGCGGCAGCCAGTCCTTGTGTGGTGGCAATGTAGCGTATTTGGTCGCGTACGGTGTCCCAAAAGGGGCGGGCAAGGGCTGCCAGGCAGATAATGCCGGCTACTGGTGATTGCGCCTTTGTGGCAATACGCGGCGCCAGTGTGGCACCCAGACTGTGCCCCAACACAAATATGCGTGTGGTGTCGGCTTCGGGCAGTGCGGCAGCCTGTTTGAGTGCTTGCACGGCATCGTCGGTTACCTCGGTGTCATAATCAATGCGCCCCCCGCTCACCTCGGCTGTTCGGGCACCATACACTTTGGTGCGCTTGTCGTAGCGAATGGTGGCAATGCCCATGTTGGCAAGCCGCTGAGCCAGCTCGGCAAAGGGCTTGTTCGGCCCTATGGTTTCGTCGCGGTCGGCAGGTCCGCTGCCTTGCACCATCACCACTACGGGTACGTGTCCCTCGACCTTGTCGGGCAGAGTGAGCGTGCCAGGCAGCGACACCCCATCGTGATTGATAACGATGTCACGCTCTATGGGGGCAGCCATGCTGCTTATGTAGCAAAACAAGCTGCATAGTAGTGTTGTGATGAATAACTTCTGTGGCATTTGTATGCGTGTGTTTAATAATGTCTGTAATTAAAGCAATGGTTGAATGAAAAGGGTGCGTAGTCGTTGAAAATCAAATTATTTGTTCATGGCACCGCAGTGCGGACACCGCCCCTTGTGTGGAATAGGTTTGTCGCACACGCCACATAGCAAGTGCGACGGTTGGTGCTTGATGTACTGCCGGACGGCAAAGGCCCAGTAGACCAACAGCAGGGGGTAGCCAATGTAGATTGGCGTGGTGAGCGTAAAGGTGAGATACAACACTACGCACACACCGCCCAACGAAGCCAGATACGACAGATTGTCGCCAATGTCGGGCTGCCGGCGTATTTCGTCAATCACCGCCACTGCCACAATGAGCATGCACCACACTGAGGCAATGAACAAGGCCATGATGAGTGGTAGCTCGGTGTTGAAGGGGTTGAGCGTGGGCCTGAAGTAAAACTCCACCCAAGTGGCGGGTATGAACCGCTGAATGCTGCCATACAATGCTGCCGAACCGCTGACGCAGATGCACAATAGTGTGGGGTAGAAACTCGGTATGTCGTTGAAGTGGACAATGCGGAATCGTTTGTGGCGCACGCTTTGTATGAGCCAAAAGAGCACTACCAGTCCGAATACCGACAACACGTAAACAGAGCGGCTGTCGGAGAAGTAATAGATGAATTTCGAAATCGGGTCGTCGGGCACCACGTGTTCAAGCAGTGTGCTTTCGTGTATCCACCCTTGTGTCAGTTGGTCGCGCGCCACCTTTACCCACACCGAGTCGGTGCTGTCGGCCGGCACATACATCACGCGTGCCACCACCAGCTGGTCGTGGCTGTTAATGGCTATGGTGTCGTTCACAATGGCACCATAGTCGGGCAGTCCGGCAAGGGGTGGGGCAGTTTGCAGCGACAGTGTGTCTGTCGATCTGAAATTGTATCCTGTCCAATAGTGGTGGTTTATGTAAAAGTTTACGGAGTCAACTGCGCCCTCACCGTTTGCCGCCCAATGATCCATTTTGTTGGGGTGCGAGTAGTAGCAGCCCGAAAGTATCAGGCTGAAACACAGACAAAGCAATATGTAAAGGCGTTTGTGCATGTTGGGCAAACTCTTGTTGATGTTCAAAAAAAACTACTGGCCGACTTGGTGCAAGATGTTATTTTCTGGGGCGCAGCACCTGCATCTCGCAATGTTTACAGTCAAACTTGAGCGGAAAGGTGCGGCCGTCTGGCAGACGCAAGGCCAGCTTGTCAGCTGCATGAGCTGGCTTCTTTTTGACACACCACCCCAAGGCGTGGCGTATGCAGTGGCGGCAGGTCATCAAGGGCACCTCGGTGCCTGCCGGTTGTTCCAGTTCAAATGCTGGTTCAATGCTCGACACGCCGTGACGCTTGTAAAACGCCTCGGCCAGGTGGTTGGACACATTGGCCGTAAAAGGCAGTTCGTGTGGCAACATCTGTTTCAGGCGCGCCTCATCGGGGCGTGCTGCACGGTCGCGTTCGTAGCTCGTTTGGTGGTCGGCCAACAACTTGCTGCAGACGGCGCGGCGCCACTCGGTCAGCACCGAGGCAGGTATGAAGCGTTCGCCGTTGGTTTGAATGCTGATGTGGTGGGCAGTAAAAGGCGTGTCGCCCAATTTTGACAGTTGGCGCACCATGGCGTCGTGCTGTGGCGAGCGTGCCTCGTTGTGAGGGTAGTCAAAACGCAGTGTAACGTGGCAACCGCTCTCGTCGGCCATGTCGATGGCATAGCCGCCTTCAACCTCGCGCAGTGAAATGTCGGCGGCCAGGGTGCGTTTGGCCGTTTCCTTGCTCAGAGCCTTGTCCATGGCAAAGTTGAGGTTGCGGTGCAGGCGGGTGCCACGCTTCAGCGGTGGCATGGTGGCGGGAAATGCCATGTTGCCCTCAACTTTGTTCACGCGGAAGCCTTGCAACTTGCCGTCGGCGTCAACAAAGCACAGCCCATCGCCCGCTGTGAGTGGCGAGGCAAGGTTGGCGTCGGGTTCAAACACAAAACTGCGGCGCTCGATGCGTCCCACTTTGCCCACCACGGGGCCTATGGCCTTGGGAGTGGCAAACGAGTGAATGGGGGCGTCGGTGCGTCCGTACAGAAAATAGTTGGTAAAACCACGGTTGAAGGAGCGCTTGGCATCGGGCTCGAAGGTCAGATGCGAGGTGCCGTATGAGGCGCGCACGTAGGTGTCGGCGCGCTGTGCAAGTATCTTGTCAATTTGTTGGCGATACCATGCCGTCACGTTTTTCACATAGTTGGTGTCCTTCAACCGGCCTTCAATTTTGAAAGAGCGCACGCCGGCGTCCATCATGGCTTCGAGGTCGGCAGTACGGTTCATGTCCTTGAGCGACAGCAAATGCTTGTCGTGTACCAGCACATTGCCTCGGTCGTCTACGAGGTCGAAGGCCAAACGGCAAAATTGCGCGCAGCACCCCCTGTTGGCCGACCTTTCAAAACAGTACTGCGAGGCATAGCAGCGTCCGCTGTAGCTCACACACAAAGCACCATGCACAAAAGCTTCAAGTGGCACACGCACGGCTTGGGCTATGCGCCGGGTTTGTTCGAGTGATGTTTCGCGAGCCAGCACGATTTGCTTGTAGCCTGCAGCTTCGAGCCATTGTGCCTTTTCGGGCGTACAGTTGTCCATTTGTGTGGAGGCGTGCAGGGCTATGGGGGGCAGTTGCATTTGTAGCAATGCCGTGTCCTGCACAATAAGGGCGTCAACTCCCGCATGGTAGAGTTGCCATACCAGTTCCTCGGCGGCTTTGAGTTCGCTGTCCCACAATATGGTGTTCAGCGTTACATAAATGCGGGCGCCATACAGGTGAGCAAAATTGCACAGCCGTGCAATGTCGTCTACCGAATTGCCTGCAGCAGAGCGCGCTCCAAAATTTGGTCCGCCAATATACACCGCGTCAGCGCCGTGTTTGATGGCCTCAATGCCGGTGTCGGCATCGCGGGCAGGTGCGAGTAATTCTATTTTATGTAGTCTGTTGTGGGTGGGCATGGTTTTGTTGTTCTTTTAATAAGATAGGCTGCACCTCGGCAGAAAGTTCAAGCAAGCTTGACTTTCTTCACTCGGTTTGCACTATCTTTGAATAAGATAGGTTGAACACCTATTTATTTTTGGCGAAGTTACGCATTTTCTTTCATAACTCGCGTTTTTATGACGTTGAAAGCAGACTTGTGCATACGCCTTTGCGTTGTGTGCACATGGCGTTTCCTCGCGCGCGCACGCGTCTGCCAATATTTGTGTTTTTGCCTGCATTCTGCACTTTGGCTCGTAACGCGTTGATATTCAATGGTAAAAGTAGTGTAGACACATGTGCACTTTGTCTGCACTGTTGTCTGCACTGCAATCGCAAAATCTAACAAGCAGGTGTGCGCGGCAATGAGGCGTGATATTCGGTTGTGAGGCAAGCACCATGAGGCGTGGTGTGCGGCAAACAAGTGTCGGCAGGCAGTAAAATCTGTCACGTGCGGGCGGATTTTCTTTTGCTCCGATAGCCTTTCCTGCCGCCCGTGACAGAAAAGCCCGTGGGGTATGACCGGATTTTTGTGTTGTGATAACGGTGTAGTGCAGACACTGGTGTAGACAAAGTGTATATGTGTCTACACTACTTTTAGCGATGAAAATCAGTGACTTATGAGCAAAAGTGTAGAGTGCAGGCAAAATTGCAAAATCTGATTATAAGGTATGTGGTTGATGGGGTGACGGGGATTTTTTTGACAATGTCAGGCTGCACTTTAGTAAAATATCCAAGTCTGCTTGATATTTTGCGCTCGGTTTGCACTAACTTTGCAGCATAAAACAATATTGAACATGCAAGATCCAAAACACATACACATAGCAGATTATAACTATGACCTGCCAGATGAGCGCATTGCAAAGTACCCGAAAGCTGTGCGCGACGAATCGAAATTGCTGCTCTATCGTGGCGGCCAAATCAGCGAGGACGTATTCTACAATCTGCCCAACTACTTGCCTAAGGGCGAGTTGCTGGTGTTTAATAATACAAAGGTAATTCAAGCACGTTTGCACTTCCATAAGTCGACGGGGGCGTTGATAGAGGTGTTTTGCCTCGAGCCGCACACGCCGCACGATTATCAGGTGAACTTTGCCACCACTCGCCGTGTGGCTTGGACGTGCTTGATAGGCAATTTGAAAAAATGGAAGGAAGGAAAGCTTGAACGCACTATAAATGTTGGTGGCAAAGAGGTGTTGCTGACAGCCGAAAGAGTAGGGGTGAGCGGCACCGGCTACGAGGTGGTGTTTGACTGGGGAGACGACACCGTTGCCTTCTCTGAGGTGCTGGAGGCTATTGGCGAACTGCCCATACCGCCATATCTTAACCGCGAGACAGAGGCAAGCGATTTGAAAACCTATCAGACGGTGTACAGCAAGGTTAAAGGTTCGGTGGCAGCACCGACAGCCGGTCTGCACTTTACTGAACGTGTGCTTGCCGCACTTGACAATAATGGTATTGAACGCAATGAGATAACCCTGCATGTGGGGGCTGGCACGTTCAAACCTGTAAAGAGTGAGGAAATTGGCGGACACCCCATGCACTCGGAGTGGATTGCTGTAAAACGTGAGAGCATAGAACGCCTTTTGGCACATGGTGGACACTGTGTGGCGGTGGGCACCACATCGGTGCGCACGCTCGAAAGTCTGTACTACATTGGTGTGATGCTACACCGCAACCCCGATGCGCATCAAGATGACTTGCATGTGCCGCAGTGGATGCCTTATGAGTATGCTGCATCGCCAGAGTTAAAGTTGACAACGGTTGAGGCTTTGCGGGCTATAGTTGACTGGCTCGACCGCAACAAGTTGCCCGTGCTGCACACATCAACGCAAATAATTATAGCACCGGGATATGAGTATCACGTAGTGAAGGCTATGGTGACGAACTTTCATCAGCCCAAGTCGACACTGTTGCTGTTGGTTTCGGCCTTGATTGGTGACAACTGGCACCGCGTGTACGATTATGCCTTGTCGCACGATTTCCGTTTCTTGAGTTATGGCGACAGTTCGCTGTTAATTCCGTAATGGTTGGTAAAGGGGTAACAAGTAGACGGGTTAACGGGTAAGTAAGTTTTCAATACTTAAAGCCATTGTTAAAAGACTTGGCAAACTTACCCGTTACCCCGTCAGCCCGTTAACTGATTCTGACTACAACCTATTTGACATGAAGCACGATAATAATAAAGAACTGTTGCCGCTGGTTGACGAAGAAGGGCACGTGGTGGGTTCGGCCACACGTGGCGAGTGTCATGACGGCATGAGCATGTTGTTGCACCCGGTGGTGCATTTGCATGTGTTTAATGAGCGTGGCGAGGTGTATGTGCAGCACCGGCCAGAATGGAAAACGGTGCAGCCCGGCAAATGGGATACCGCCGTGGGCGGGCATGTTGATTGTGGCGAGACGGTGGAGGCAGCTTTGGCACGCGAAGCACGCGAGGAAATAGGATTGTCGCAATTTACGCCAGAGTTTATGTGCCGGTATGTGCACCAATCTGCTGTGGAGCGCGAGTTGGTTTATGTTTATCGCACAACAACTGATGCGCCTTTGGCTCCGTCTGATGAGTTGGACGGTGGACGTTTCATGACGCTTGACGAGCTTTGGCAGCACATGGGACATGGCTTTTTTACGCCCAATTTTGAGGCGGAGTGGAAACGCGTGTTTGGCGATGAATAAAGCATTAGAACGTGTGTTTTGATGTTTCGCTGGACAGCATAAAGAACGTGAGACAACGCCTAAGGTGCTGCCTCACGTTTCTTTCTGTTTTGACCAATCGGTTGATTGTTACCCCCAAACTTCGTTGGCAATGCTTTGTACCAGTGCGATTTTAGCCCATTGCTCTTCTTCGGTAAGTTTGTTGCCTATCTCGCATGAGGCAAATCCACATTGCGGGCTGAGGCATAAACGTTCTAAGGGAATATATTTGGCGGCCTGGTGAATGCGGTCGATGATGGTTTGACGGTCTTCGAGTTTTGGGTTTTTGGTAGTAATAAGGCCCAACACAACTTTCTTGCTTGCCGGCACATATTTTAATGGTTCAAAGCCACCTGAGCGTTCATCATCATATTCCAAATAGAACGCATTGACATTCTCTTGGGCAAAAAGGATTGGCGCAACCCTGTCGTAAGGGCCTTTTGCAGCCCATGTAGAATGGTAATTCCCTCGGCAGACGTGGGTGTTGACAACTAAGTCGGAAGGCAGATTTTCAAGCGACTTGTTGTTGACTTCAAGGTAGATGTGCATCAATTCTTCCACATCATAACCGCACCCGGTCATTGTTTTCCAGAAATCGGTGTCGCATACCATGCCCCAAGTGCAGTCGTCAAATTGTATGTTGCGGCACCCCGCAGCATAAAGTTCCTCGATTACTGTGCGGTAAGCGGCTGCAATGTCGTTGATGAGTACTTCGTGGTCGGGATAAAATCGGAGTGTGTTCTTGGTGTTCTCCTCTCCGCGGAATAATTCGGCGTAGAATTGTGACGGAGAAGGAATTGTTTGGCGAGCGACTACACCATTGCTCTCAAATTGCTTGACGTATTTGAAGTGTTCTACAAACGGGTGATTCTCTCCACTTATCTTTCCTGTAACGATACACGACCCCTTTGTGGTTTCTTCTCCATGAAACTGGTAACCGTGGTCGAGTTCGATGTGTTCCACACCATTCAGTCCCCACATGAAGTCGAGGTGCCAGTAGCTGCGTCTGTATTCTCCGTCAGTGATGACTTTTAATCCCGCTTCTTTTTGTTTGCTGATCAGGGCCGCAATACATTTGTCTTCGATAGTCTTGAGTTCTTCTGAATCGATCTCTCCGTTTTCAAAAGCGGCTCTTGCTACTTTAATCTCTTGTGGACGTAGGAAACTTCCCACGATGTCTGCCCTAAAGGGGGCGTTGCTTGTTTTATATGTCATTGTTCTCAATTTTTTAGTTTGCGGTTGCAAAGTTATAGTATTCTTTTCTATCAGAAAATAGTGTTGCTTAATACAGGAAAATATACTATATTTGCATATCAAACTGCTTTATTGCAGAATATAGTCCTTTAGAATGTTATTATTGCAGAATGGAAAATTTAGACAAAACCGATAAGGCAATCTTGCGCGCTTTGCAGGTTAATGCAAAACTTACGACCAAAGAACTGGCAGACAAGGTGCATTTATCTTCCTCCCCCACATTCGACCGTCAAAAGCGTTTGGAACGTGAGGGGTATATTAAAAAGTATGTGGCTTTAGTGGACTCCCGCAAGGTTGGGAATAACATCATTATTTGGTGCAATATTCGTTTGAAGCAACATACGCATGACTATATCAAGGAATTTATGGATGCTGTGCAGAATATTGAGGAAATAACGGATTGCTACAATACAAGTGGCGATTTTGATTTTCTTATAAAGGTGCATACGCGCGACATGGAGGCATATCAAGACTTTATGTTGAACACTTTGGGCAAGATGCATTGCCTGGGAAGTTTGAATAGTGTGTTTGTTATCGGAAACGTGAAATCCACAACGGAAGTTCCTATAAAGGAATGACCTTGACTCACAAACAACAATATACGATACAACAGCCGCCTTACGCACAGACTCTTTGCCGTGTGCGCAAGGCGGTTTTTGGGTGCTTTGGGGAGGTGGCGGAATATGCTGTTGAACCGTTGCTGATCAATAATGAATTCAAAACTGATTGTCGGCAAGCAGAGCCTTGTAGATGTCGGCGTCTTCGGTGCAGAAACAGCATATTGTGACATCGCCCTCGAACTTGTTTTGGGTGATGTATTCTTTAATCACGTTGATAGCAATTTGCGCAGCCCTTTGTTTGGGGAAATGGTAGACGCCAGTGCTGATGCAAGGGAAGGCAATGCTTTTTAGCCCATGCTGTGCAGCAGTGTCGAGAGAGGTGCGGTAGCAGGAGGCGAGCAACTCGTCCTCGCCCTGATTGCCACCATGCCATACCGGACCAACGGTGTGTATGATTTTTTTGCACGGCAGGTTGTAGCCGTTCGTTATTTTGCTCTGCCCTGTGGGGCAACCGCCCAAGGTGCGGCATTCGGCTAAAAGTTCCTTGCCGGCAGCGCGGTGTATGGCACCATCAACGCCGCCGCCTCCAAGCAATGAGGTGTTGGCGGCATTGACAATGGCATCAATGCGCAGACGTGTGATGTCGCCAACCACGATATTAAGACTGTGGGTTGTGTGTTTCATAAAACGGTATTCTAACCAATCGCTTTCGCGATTGTTGGACATGATGTTGTAAAATTCTTCGAAGGTGTATTGGTAGTCAAGTCCTTTGTAGTCGGCTTGAATGGGGGCCGAATCGTAGTTGCGCTCCGTACAGACGGGCTTCATTTTATTGTCGAGCCCGATGGGGTGGTACATGGCTGTGCTCCATTCTTCACTCAATGAGTAGCCGTGAACTTTTATGTGGTGAAATATATGGGTGATGGTGTTAGAAGCCGTAGGGATTCATGCGCTTGTAGCGGTCGTTCATTTCGTTCTCGATGTTGGTGTATTCGCCATCAAGGCTTTTGCCCTTGTCGGGGTCAAGTTCGAGAGAGCGCTTGAGGTCCTCGGCAGCACCTGCTACGTCCTTCAAATGATTTTTGACGGCACCACGTGCTTTGTAGGCTGCGGCAAAGTCGGGGCGTTGCTCAATGGCCTCGTTGTAGAGTGCGAGAGCCTTGTCCCATTGTGCCGTTTGCTGGTAGATGCTGCCTAACTTCAGAATGGCATCGTCGCAGAATGGGTTGAGAACCTGCACTTGCTTGAGGTCGGCAATGGCCTCGTCGGTTTTGCTCAATGCAGCGTAAGCCTCGGCGCGCAACAACAGGTAGTCGGTGTTTTCGGCGTCGGCTTTGACCAAACTTTCGGCATCGGTCAGCACCTCGTTCCATTGCGACATGCCTTTGAGCACGTTGGCTCGCAAAAAAAGTGCTTGTTCGTAGTCGCTGCGCAAGGTGAGGCATTGTGTGAGGTGGGCAATGGCCATAAAGTCATCGTGCAGCCCGTGGTCGGCCTCGGCCATCAGGTAAAGGGCGCGTGGCTCATCGGCATGTTGCTGGGTGATACGCTGACAGGTTTCGCGCTCGTTGGCATATTGGCCAAGTTTGCCTTGTGTTTGAGCCAGTAGCAGGTCAACTTCGAGTGTATCCTCGTCAGAGGTTGAAATCTCCTGCAACAAGGGCAGTGCTTGTTCATAATTCTGCATGCGCAGATACACTTCGGCCAGGAAACTGACAGTGCGCAATTCGCGCTTGATGTCGAGTGCGGCTTTCAAACATTTTTCGGCGTATGCGGCTTCGCCCATTTGCATGGCGCGTACACCGTCGTCGCGCAATGTTTCGTATTGGCTTTCGGGGGTTGGCTTGCTGTTGCCAAATATTGATGATAATATGCCCATATTGAAAAGTAAGTGTTTACCCGTTGGTGGAATTGTTGGTTGGCGGGTTGACAAGTAAGTAAGTTGTTATACAACTACTTAAGGTCAGAGTGGCAAGAAGCTTAAAAAAAAACTTGGCAAACTTACCTGTTTCCCCGTTAACTTGTCAACTTGTTTACTTATTCAGCCAACGCGTAAGTGTTTCTAATTATTTTAATATAGTCAGCAAGCGGGCTTTGTGGCATTGACAATGTGCTGTTGGGGCACCGGCACTTCAATGTGAATTAGGTGCCGATAGCCAGCTTGCAGTTGCTTGTTCTATGCAAACTTACAAAAAAACTGCAACATCTCGGTGCACGTGGCGCAGAAGTGTTGCAGTAGTTATGTGTAAGTATGTATAAGAATGTGTCGTGCAGGGGATTATCCGTAGATAACCTTGCCGTGTTCGTCTTCGTAGGGCTTCATGTCCTTTGCATATTGGTTCATGGCGCGAAGGCTCATGCCCATTGATGAGAAGCCACCATCGTGGAAGAGGTTCTGCATGGTTACTTTGCGGGTAAAGTCGGAGAACATCATCACGCAGTAGTCGGCGCAGTCCTCGGCACTGGCATTGCCCAGAGGCGACATTTTGTCGGCAAAGTCCATCATGTTGTCAATCTCCTTGATGCCCTTGCCAGCGGTTGTGGCGGTGGGGCTTTGTGAGATGGTGTTGATACGCACGTGCTTTTCGCGGCCATAGATGTAGCCAAATGAGCGTGCAATGCTTTCGAGCATGCTCTTGGCATCGGCCATGTCGCTGTAGCCGTAGAATGTGCGCTGCGAGGCTACGTAGGTGAGGGCAATCACTGAGCCATACTCGGCAATGGCGTCAAGTTTTTTGGCGCTCTGAAGCATCTTGTGGAATGAGATGGCAGAGATGTCGAGTGTCTTTTGCAGATAACCATAGTCGAGGTCGTCGTATGTGCGGTGCTTGCGCACGTTGGGGCTCATGCCGATAGAGTGGAGCACAAAGTCGATTTTACCGCCAAGAACCTCCATGCTCTTTTGAAACACGTTGGTAAGGTCGTCAACATTTGTAGCATCGGCGGGAATGATGGTGGCACCAATTTCCTCGGCCAGTTTATCGAGCGTGCCCATGCGCAGTGCCATGGGGGTGTTGCTAAGCGTGATTTGTGCGCCTTCTTCGGCAGCCTTCTTGGCCACCTTCCAGGCGATAGAGTCTTCGTTGAGCGCGCCGAAGATGATGCCGCGCTTGCCTTTCAGTAAGTTGTGAGTCATAATACGTTAAGTAGCTTTGTGAAGATAGCTGCTTGTTAACACATGGTAGCGTATCTTTCAAATTTCGTGCGCAAAATTACTGCTTTTGTGCAAAATGAGCAAATAAAGCCTTGCTTTTCTGTTACGGGTGGTTCTAATAATTCTGAAATAGGGATTTGTGCGCTATCGGAAGTGCCTTTTTGAAAGTTTGTGAGGGAGCATAGCGGGCTATGCTCCCTCACAAACTTTCAAAAAGGCACTTCTGATAGCGTGCAAATCACATTTCAGAATGCCAGAACTCTAAAAACAGAATTTTTAGAACCACCCTTACTCTATTACCAAAACGATGGTTTCGTGTGGCTTGACACGGCCCTTCCATCGTTTGGCGTTACTTGCTATTTGCTTGTGCTGCCACACATCGCGCACCTGGTGTTTGCCTTCGATGCCCAAGGCTGCGAAGTCGGCTGTGAGGGTGAGTGGTTTGTCTGCTGTGTTGAGCAGGGCTATGGCATGGCGTCCGCCAGTGAGCTTGCGCACATAGATTTGATAGTCGTTGTTGAACACTTTGCGCTGAGCCGCCAGGCCGAGGCTGTCTTGATTGATAGCAATGATTTCGGGATTGAGCAAAATGCGGCGGTCGGCAGGCGTGAGCTTGCGCAGGTCGTTGGTCATGGCCAAAGGCGATGACATCATGCACCACATGCTCATTTGTGTTTGATATTCGGTATCGCTGCAACCTGTGCCACCTAAGTCGCTCGATGGGCCGCCCTTGCCTCGTAGTCCGACCACGAGCATGTCCATGTCGGGCCACTGTGTGTGGTTGACGTAGGACGCCAACGGGGCTGTGACGTTGATGATGTCGAGTATGCCCATTCCGCCCTGTTTGACCACATCTTTCCACATGTCGCGCACATCGTAGCTTGTGCGCCATAGCTGTCCGCCTACTTGTGCGCACCACTCTTCGGCTTGTCGCTGTCCCCACTCGCACACACCGAGTGCGATGTCGCGTCCCGACTTTTGCAGTGCGGTGGCCATGGCGTGGTAGCGTTGGCGTGCGGTGGCGCTGTCTTCGGGGGCATTGCAGTAGTCGTATTTGAGGTAGTCGATGCCCCATGAGGCAAATGTGCGTGCATCTTGTTCTTCAAAACCCAGACTGGCTGTGGCGCCAGCGCAGGTGAGTTGTGCGGCATCAGAGTAAATGCCAAGTTTCAAACCTTTGCTGTGCACGTAGTCGGCAAGGGCCTTGATGCCTGAAGGAAACTTTTGTGGGTCGGGAATGATGTTGTTGTGTATGTCGCGTCCGCCTTGCCAAAGATCATCGATAAAGATGTATTTGTAACCGGCAGCGGCTAAGCCTTCGCTCACCATGGCGTCGGCTGTCTCGCGAATGAGTTGTTCGTTGATGTCGCCTTTGAACAAGTTCCATGTCATCCAGCCCATTGGTGGGGTGGGGCATAGTTGGCTGCGGCTTGTGGCACTCTGTGCATTGGCGCTGAGGCCAGCGGCCGAAAGTAATAATGAGAGTAAAACTTTGTGTGTCATGAATGTTGGGATATGGTGTGTAACTTGAACACTATTTTATTAGTAATATAAATCGAGTAGTACGGGCAGGTGGTCGCTAAATCCGCCCTGATGAAAGTTGCCGAGATAGGTGCGGAAGGGGTGCGTGCCGTTTCCTTTCTTGTCGGGTTTGAGCAGAAAGGGAAAGTCTGCCAACTTGCACGAGCTTTGTTCGATATGGAGTGCATCGGGACGTGTGGCGTGCAACAGAGGGGCGTTGACTATAAAATGGTCGAGTTGCGACCACTCACCTTGATACTTGTAAGTGCCGGCCACATCGTTGCGTCCTTTCATGTTATGCGTCAGCAGGTATAATTGGTTAGTGTTTGCAACGTGTGCGGAGGCGGTGTGCGGCAAGCATACATGAAGGCCCTCGTCAAACACTGCACTGGGGTAGCTTGTGTTGAAGTCGCCTGTAATGACTATTTGTGGGTGCTGCCGCATTGCAGCCAAACTGTCAACCAAATGGCGCATGGCTTTGGCCACGCTCAATCGGTAGTGTTGGGCAGGCCTGCCTCCGCGTTGGCTGGGCAGGTGGCAGACTATCACGTCGAGTGTGTCGCCGCTTGTTACTTGTCCGGCCACGTGCAGCACATCGCGTGTTTGACGCGGCTTGTGGCCTGCGGGCGGTGCAATGCGCAGTGTGTCCTTGACAAATGGCCGGAACCGGTAGGGCAGATACATCAAAGCCACGTTTATGCCGCGGGCATCGTTGGCGTGTGTGATAATAAATTCATAGCCAATCTTATGAAGCTTCGTGCGTTTGGTAAGGTCGTACAGCACACTGTCATTCTCAACCTCAGCCAAAGCTACAATGTCTACCGGACTGCTACCACCAGCAGCTGCTATGACGCTGCCAATGCGTACTAACTTGCGCCAGTAATGATGTGCATTCCAATGGTGTTCGCCTTGTGGTGTAAAATCTGTGTCAGACTTGCCCACGGCATGTAGCGTGTCGAACAGATTTTCGACATTGTAGGTCATGATGCGCAACCTGTCGCGTGATTGTGCCTGTATGGAGTTTATGCCGAGGAAAAGTAGCAAGAATATGATGACGGGGACTTTATTCATGGTGGTAGGGTTCACCGCGCAATATGGTCATGGCGCGGTAAATTTGTTCGACAAAGAACAAGCGAACCATTTGGTGTGAGAAGGTCATTTTGGAGAGTGACACCTTTTCGCGTGCCAACTTGTAGATGGTAGGCGAGAAACCATAGGGGCCGCCAACTACAAATACAAGACGGCGGGCAACCTGGCTCTGCTTCTTTTCGATATAAGCAGCAAACTCTACAGATCGGAATTCTTTGCCGCCCTCGTCAAGCAGTACAACGTAGTCGCCTTCGCGTAACTGCTTTTGCAATAAGTCGCCTTCACGCTCCTTTTGCTGTTCGGGCGTGAGTGCTTTGGTGTTTTTGAGTTCGGGAATAACCTCCATGTCAAAGGGTATGTAATGCTTCACGCGGTTGGCGTAGTCATTGATTAGGGCTGTAAGATGCTTGTCTACCGTTTTGCCAATAACAAGGAATAGTACTTTCATAATGTTGCAAAGGTAATGTAAAACGTTTAATATGACAAAGATTAAGCGGTACGTTTTAAGCGGTTTGTCATGCCAATGATCATAAGCTGTTTTTGCGCATCGACGAAAGTGGCGAATAGTGCTGGCCGTGAAAAGTGTGTAAAAACACGCTCAGAAAGCGCACTACAACGTGACTAAATGACTAACTTTGCACCCAATATGAACGAAGATAATTATTTATACTCACAACCTGTGCTCGACTTTGTGACGGTCAGTACAGAATATTGCAAATACCTTGAGCAATGCGAGGGTAAGGAATTGGACGACTTGCTGCGTGTGATGCGTGGCTTGCTGCCGATGATATACTTGAAGGCCACATTGTTAGGTGATGTGCCTGATGCTGCAGGTTGGAATGAAAAGAAACTAACTGAGGCAGATTATGATTTCGTACGCGGCGCAGTGGCGCAGATAATGGGCGAAAAAGATGATTTTCTCGACGTGTTTGTTGAGGATTTCAGATATTCGGAGCACCCCGTGCTGTGTACGGTCAGCGAAAATTTGGCTGATGTGTATCAGCAGCTGCGCGAACTTGTTGAGGCTTTCCGCGAAGGCTATGAGGAGTCCATGCAAGTGGCCTTGTATGATGTGATGGACGAGTTTAAGATGCAATGGGGACAGAAGCTGCTCAATGCATTGCGTGCCATACACGATGTGAGTGTAAACTTGAATAACTAAAGATGTATACAACCAACGTGCGTCAGTTATTTGTTAGAACAGACAAGAAATTTATCCCGTCATTGCCACGCTACGCTTTTGATGGCAAAATATATGTTGTGCAAAGCGAAAATGAGGCAGAACGCGCGGTCGAGGTATTGAAGAAATCGCCGATATTGGGTATAGACACCGAAACACGCCCTACCTTTCGCAAGGGAGAAAGTCATAAGGTAGCCTTGCTACAGGTGGCCAATGAGCAAATGTGCTTTTTGTTCAGAATGAACGAAATAGGCTTTTTGCCATGTATGGCTAACCTCCTGGCAAGTCCCGACGTGCTAAAAGTCGGCCTCTCGCTTAAGGACGACTTTTTAATGCTGCGCCGTCGCAATAGCGATTTCAAACCAGGTGGCTATATTGACCTGCAGGATTATGTCAAGCAAATGGGCATACAGGATATGAGTCTGCAAAAGTTGTATGCCAATGTTTTTCACAAGCGCATATCTAAAAGTGCCCAACTCTCAAATTGGGAGGCAGACGTGTTGACGGAATCGCAAAAGGTATATGCTGCAACAGATGCTTACACTTGCATTCAACTGTACAAGGAATTAAAGCAACTGAAAGCCACAAATGATTATGAACTGGTAGGCCCCGAAGCCTCAAACACTAATAACAGCAATGAAGCAAAAGAAGCATAATAGTATGCCGGTGGCCGATATGTCGGTCATGACCGATAATTATGATGGTTCCATAACGACGTTATTCCTGCGTCGCGGAAAGAGTGAGAGCCTCAAACGTTTTCACCCATGGGTGTTCTCAGGTGCCATAGCAGGTGCCAATGGCAAATTGAACGAGGGTGATGTTGTGCGCATTGTGTCGAACGAAAACGAGTTGATGGGCTATGGCCATTACCAAATAGGTTCGATAGCTGTGCGTATGCTTACCTTTAGGGAAGAAAAGATTGACCACGCATTTTGGGTGACACGCTTGTCAGAGGCCTTACGCTTGCGCAAAGCTTTGCAACTTACGGGGCGTGCCGACAACAACATTTATCGCTTGGTGCATGGCGAAGGCGATCGCTTGCCAGGGCTTGTAATAGATGTATACGGCAAAACGGCAGTGATGCAAGCACACTCTGTGGGTATGCACATGAGCCGTGAGCAAATAGCCGATGCCTTGATCGAAGCCTCGGAAGGCTTGATAGAAAACGTATATTACAAGTCAGAAACCACCTTGCCCTTTAAGGCCGATTTACACCAAGAAAATGGTTTTTTACGCGGACACGATGAGGGAAACGTAGCTGTTGAAAACGGCTTGAAGTTTCACATTGACTGGTTGCGTGGACAGAAAACGGGCTTCTTTGTAGACCAACGCGAAAATCGCTCATTGCTCGAACACTATGCCAAGGGACGCAATGTGCTGAACATGTTCTGCTACACAGGTGGCTTCAGTGTGTATGCCATGCGCGGTGGGGCTAACTTGGTGCACTCGGTTGACTCATCGGCAAAGGCCATAGACCTTACCCGTGCCAATGCCGAGATGAACTTTCCGGGTGATGCACGTCATGAGGCTTTTGCCGAAGACGCCTTCAAATTCTTGGAGCAAGCTGGTAGCAACTACGACCTCATTGTGCTTGACCCCCCTGCCTTTGCCAAGCACAAGGACGCTTTGCCACGTGCGCTGAAGGGGTATACGCGTCTTAATGCCATCGCCTTTCGCAAGATTAAGCCGGGCGGCATTGTGTTTACATTCAGTTGCTCGCAGGCTGTGAACAAGGATCAATTCCGTTTGGCAGTATTTACGGCAGCGGCGCAGAGCGGACGACACGTGCGCATATTGCATCAGCTGCATCAACCGGCAGACCACCCCATCAACATATATCATCCCGAGGGCGAATATTTGAAGGGCTTGGTGCTTGAAGTGGAATAATGAGTTAGTAAAACAGAGTAAGTAGGTAGGAGCTCAGGATTGGTTTTATATTGAAAGAGAATACCTGCTTATAATGGGCTGGCAAGCATAATGACTTGATATTGTATATGCGTGTCAGCCCATTAATGTTTTTTGTAGAATATAGTGGCAGTATCGTTGCCCAAATTCAGTAGTTTTATGAGAAACAGATTACAACACACACATATATTGACGGCCTTACTGGTGCTTGTCATCATTGTGTTAAGTGCCATATTGGGTGGGGCTTGGTATTTGATAGATTATGCTTTGAAGCCAGGCGACCGTTCGCGCAACGAACAGTTGGCTTGGGCTGAAATGGACAGCCTTTATCCAGGCATGGCCGCATGGCGTGACTCCCTGCAAGCAGTCCATGCGCTGCGTGACACTTTTATAATAGCCAAGGACGGGGCACGCGTGCATGCGTGGTATGTGAGGGCTGCGCGTCAAACGGCAGCCACGGCTTTGCTGGTGCATGGTTACACCGATTGCAGCATACGCATGATGCCATTAGGGCGAATGTATAATCGCAATTTGCAGATGAACATCATCGTGCCCGATTTGCGCAATGCGGGGCGTTCTGATGGCGACCACTTCCAGATGGGGTGGTTTGACCGCTATGATGTGCGGCAGTGGGCAGAGGTGGCGCCGGCGTTGTTCGGCGACTCAGTGCGTTTGGTAGTGCATGGCGTGTCGATGGGAGCAGCCACCACCATGATGCTGTCAGGTGACAGCGATTTGCCGGTTTCCATCAAGGCCTTTGTTGAAGACTGCGGCTACACTTCGGTAGATGAGCAGTTTGGCAAGGAATTAAAGGAACGCTTCGGTTTGCCAGTCTGGCCGTTAATACCTGTAGCTTCGCAGCTGTGCCAATGGCGTTATGGTTGGAATTTTTACGAAGCCTCAGCCCTCAATCAAGTGCGCCATTGCACCAAACCCATGTTGTTTATTCATGGCACGGCCGACAAGTTCGTGCCCACACGCATGGTCTATCCGTTGTACCAAGCTAAGCCAGGTTACAAAGAACTTTGGTTAGCACCTCGTGCGGAACATGCCAGAAGCTACTGGCTTTATCCCGACGAATACACACAACGTGTACAACAGTTTGTTAAGCGTGCGGGAATATGATGATGATGCCCGTTTGAAGTTGTAGTAATGATGCGTGCGTAACACGTTGTAAACTGCTTTCTGCTACAACGCGCTCTAAAGGCAAAGTCCGCTTTATTTCATGTGTTGTGAAATAAAGCGGACTTTGTGTGTATTATGTAATTGTCAATGCCAACGATTTACTTCGTTGTGGCATTCTTCTTAACTGTCGTTTTGCGGGCTGGCGCTTTGCGCTTGGCAGCAGGGGTAGCTTGTGGCTTTGATGCTTCTTCTGTTTCAACAGGCGAAACCTCAGATTTTGGGGCCTCCTCCTTTTCAAAACGTGCGAGCATGTTCTGAAGTTTGGAAATTTCCTTGTCCTTCAAAGCCAACTCATCACCTTGGTTCTTGATGGTAGTAAGCAAAGAGTTGAGTTCCTCGTTATCAATGTCAAGCGGATAGCGTTCGTTTACGCGTGTAATGAAGTCGCCCAAAATATTCATATAATTGGTAAACGCATCGTAGGGCGAATCGTAGATGCCGCGGTAGCCACCATAGCTGTTGGGTTTGGTGCTCATAAAACGCAGATTGTTCGATGCTTGCAGATAGTCAAAGTCCTGCATCAGTCGGCGGTCACGGCAAATGCGTACGCGGTCGGCAATTGAGTAAAGCTTGTTGAATGCTTCGCGTTGCATCACGTTGCCCAACCATGGTGACATGTCGCGTTCTTCGTCAACCCACGAGGTGGGGTAGGTTACGGTCAAGTCGCCGGCCGACTTCACGCGGCCACATATCTCAGACGGCGTGCTGAAGGTAATGCCGCGCTGCTTGAATTGGGCGGGCAGAGCCTTCATAAATTCGAGAATGTTTGATGACAATGGCTGGAAGATGCCGAGTGCGCAGAGCTCCATAAAGATGTTGATAACTTGTTCCTCCTCGGGCAACTGGGCAATCCAGTCAGCGTAAGTATCGGCAAAGAGTGGATATTCACTCCACGACGAGTCGTTGAAGCGGAAAGAAATGTCCTCTGAGAGTGAGTAGTCGCGCAACAGCAATTTAAGGCGTGGGTCGCGGCAGCAGTTATACACAAAGTGCGGGCTTTTCCAACCTAACACATGCTTGGCGCCTTCGGCCAACATGCCCTTGAACCCCATTGAAGCCACAAGTTCGCCAATGTCGTCAGAATAAATAAGACATGAGTTGCGGAAAATTTTGGGCTCTTGTCCGAAGAGCGATTTTACCTTCTTGCAAAGGCGCTGCACCTCGTCGCGGAAAGTATCTTCGTTGATAAGTGAAGAGAAACCGTGTGAGTAAGGTTCGGCCAAAAACTCTACACAACCAGTGTCGTTGAGCTTTTGCAGCAATTCAATACATTGTGGGGCGTGATTTTCAAGCTGTTCGATGGCGCAGCCAGACAGCGAAATGGCACATTTGAACTCACCTGGGTTAGCTTCAGCCATTTCGATGAGCGTTTGAAGGGCAGGTACGTATGAGCGTTCTGCAGTTTCTGAAATAGAACGCGCATTCTCGTAGTCATCATAATAGTAATGATCCGTGCCGATATCGAAAAAGCGGTAGCGCTTCAGGTGGATATTCTGGTGTATTTCAAAATATAGACAAACTGTTTTCATGATGTCGGTATGTTGATGGTGTGTGCAGCCCATGTTTGCAGGCAGCGACACTTAGTTATCATTTTATAAGGTTGCAGTAAACATCGTAGATGCGTTTTCCAACTTTCTCCCAAGTGATTTGGTCAACCTCCTTTTTGCCTTCCACTTTAAGGTATTCGTGCAGCGACTCATTGGTACATATAGAGTACATGGCATCGGCCATGGCATTGATGTCCCAATAATCGGTTTTGATGCACTTGTCAAGGATTTCGGCGCAACCACTTTGCTTCGAAATAATAGACGGAACGCCACATTGCATAGCCTCAAGCGGAGATATGCCAAAAGGCTCACTCACCGAAGGCATTACATACACATCGGAGTCGGCAAAGGCCTCGTACACTTGTTTGCCACGCATAAATCCCGGAAAGTGAAATCTGTCGGCAATGCCGCGGGCTGCTACCATGTTAATCATATCGTTCATCATGTCGCCCGAACCGGCCATGCAAAACCTGATGTTATGTGTGCGCTGCAGCACAAGCGATGCCGCCTCAACAAAGTATTCAGGTCCCTTTTGCATAGTGATGCGTCCCAGGAAGGTTACCACCTTCTCTTTGCGGTGCTCGTGTGCCTTGCGTTTCTCCTCCACCATGTTCAGAATGTCGCTCGAGAGCGGATATACGGCATTGTGCATGGTCACCACCTTGGCAGGGTCCTGATGGTAGTGGTTGATAACGGTTTGCCGTGTAAGTTCAGACACACACATGATGCAGTCGGCGTGGTCCATGCCGTCTTTCTCAATTCCATACACAGTGGGGTTAACGTGTCCGCGTGAGCGGTCAAAGTCGGTAGCGTGCACATGAATGACCAAAGGTTTGCCACTCACATTCTTTGCATGAATGCCGGCAGGGTAGGTGAGCCAATCGTGTGCGTGAATGATGTCGTACTCTTGCTGGCGTGCAATGACACCAGCCACAATAGAGTAGTTGTTGATTTCGTCCTGCAGGTTATCGGGATAGCGTCCAGAAAACTCAATGCAGCCCAAGTCATCGGTCAAGCGGTAATTAAAGTCGGCATAAATATTGTCGCGCAGTTGATAGTAAAGCTCAGGCGACATACGGTCACCCAAACGCTGCTTTACGTAGTCGTAGTCCACGTCGCGCCATACGACAGGCGTTTCGCTCATGCCGATGATGTTCATAAAGCTCTTGTCCTCGTCGCCCCAGGGTTTAGGCAGACAAAAAGTGATATGAACGTCCGGCTGCAGCGACAGCCCTTTAGTGATGCCGTAGCTGGCTGTACCCAACCCACCAAGAATATGCGGGGGAAATTCCCAGCCAAACATAAGAACTTTCATAACGTTTCGTTTTGTGGAAGGTGACAAGCTGTGAACTCCGTTATAGGTAAGGTTCATTGGCTTGAGCATTCACCTTATTCCATGGCATTATTATATTTTTCAAGTAATCGCAGTGCGCGCAATATGCCGCTCACATTCATTGCAAAGGAAATAGCCCCACGTCCGTGGAAGGGTGGATTGCCGTCAAAGAGTTCGGGGATTGTGCCAATGCAATGATAGAAGAGTTCCTCTTCAAATCCAATCAGTTTGCGTTCAATATAGTTGACACCGCTCATGCGGTAAACGCGCAGGTACGCTTCGAGGTAGAAACCAGTGAGCCAAGGCCAGGCAGTGCCTTGGTGGTAGGCCAGGTCGCGTTGCGTTTGCGGTCCAACGTACATGGGGTTGTAGCCGCCACTCTGTGGTGAGAGTGAGCGTATGCCCTTGGGGGTGACAAGTTCCTTGGTACAGATGTCGAGCACCGACTTGCGCTCTTTCATGTCGAGTGGTGAATAGTCAAAGGCAATGGCAAAGAGCTGGTTGGGGCGTACGCTCCAATCCATCATCTGTCCGTCAACATAGTCAAGCAGGTAGCCGTATTCGTTAAGGAACACCTCTTTGAATGAGCGTGCCACTTTCTCGGCCAATTTGCCCACTTCGTCTTTCAGTCCGGCATACTCTTCCTGTCCGTTCTCCTCAATCAGTTGTTCAAAGAACTTGAGCGCATTGTACCAAAGTGCGTTAAACTCTACTATATAGCCTGAGCGTGGCACGATGGGGCGTCCGTCAGACTGAGAGTTCATCCACGTAATGGCACGGTCGCGTCCGTTGGCATAGAGCAGTCCGTTATCATGAACAAAGAGGTTGGGGTGCTGCCCATTGCTAATAAAGTCCATGATGTGTTTGAACAACTTGCCGTACTTTTCGTAGCAATCCTTGCGCGATGTATATTTGCTATATTGCTGTATGGTCCACGTAGCCCAAAGCAAGGTGTCAGGTTGCTCCATCTCGTAGATGCCAATCGACATGGGCTCTTTGTTGATAAAGTTGTAGATGGCTTTCGAGGCCGTTTCCATATAAGCTTCGAAACGGTCCTTTTCGCCAATGGCCAAAGTCAGGCCCGGCATAGATATAAATGTGTCGCGGGCACGTGGCTTGAACCAGGGGTAACCAGCCAGAATGTACGACTCGTCGTCTTTATTGACCCGGAATTGGTGTGCGGCATTAACAAGGCAGTGGTAAAAGCTGTCGCGGTGGTCGATATTGTCCACCTCGTTTTGGCGGAGAACATCAATCTGTTCTGGCTCAATGGGTGCAACGCCAGCGCTGAATGTAATGCTCTCGCCTTTCTTGATAGGCATTTCAAAATATCCTGGCACGAACAAATCTTCCGAGGCATTATAGCCGCGTTCGCGCTCTTTGGGGTAATCAAGTCCCCTGTACCAGTCGGGGCAATATTTCCATTCGGCTTTGGTGCTTGTTTGCATGTACAAGTCGGGGTAACCCTGATACAGACACATGCGAATGCCATTTTCCACTTCGTCGTAGCTTCGGTTGGCCACATTGTTCTCATGTGTCCATTGTCTTACGCTGCGGAAAGCCAAGAACGGGCGCAAGCGCAAAGTCGTTTCGGAGTGGGCGTCAAGCAATGTGTAGCGTACGTAAATTCGGTAAATAGATGTGTCAAACACAATTTGCTTCTTAAGTAGTACGCCTCCCACACGATAAGTCCATGTGGGCACTTGCTCCCATTCAAAACTGACAATGTATTTGTGCCCCTTTGGGCTGTAGTTCTCACCTTGGTATTTGTGCAGACCAAGGTTAAATTCAGCACCATGCTGAATAATGGTTTCATCAAGTGACGAAAGCAGCACATGATTTTCATCGTCAAGCTCGGGAACGGGCATGACGAGCAGACCATGATATTTTCGAATGTTGCAACCGACCAAAGTCGTAGAGCAGTAAGCCCCCGACCGGTTTGTGATGAGCATCTCCTTGTAGAGCGACTCCTGTAAGTTGGTCATTTGCGCCTTGTCAAATCTAAGATAGCACATGGCGATATGTGATTTTAAGGTTCGTAATCAGTACGGATTTTCTTTTGGTTCTCAAAAGTAGGAAAAAAAAAGTACAGCCAAAAGGTTTTTGTACGAAAAATGCTTTTCTTCGCGTTTTTGTAACTCCGTTATACAAAATGGTATGAAAAGTTTGGCTAATTTTAATGTTATCACTACTTTTGCCATGTATAGGGGCTTTAAAGAAAGGCTCTTGGTGGCAGTCTGTTAAAATGAAGTAACAGGCACAATGCCACACAATATAAATACACGAAACTGACACTTATATTCTAATAAAAAGCACAAGTGCTTTGGACACATGACAAGGTTAGACAATTTTGACAAGCAGCGGGCTGCGCGCTCGCTGAAAGGTTTGTGGGAGCTGTTGGACGCTGATGAACGGCAGTTCTTGATAAACAATTTGAGAGTTGAGCGTTTCAAAAAAAACGAAATTATATATAAGGAGGGTGATCAGCCAACCAATTTGCTTTGCTTGCTTTCGGGCAAAGTAAAAATATATCGTGAGGGCTTGGGGGGTCGGATTCTGATAAACCGTGTGTTGCGTGCCGTACAGTATTTTGGCTATCGGGCCTCAATGGCAGGAGAGGCATACATCACCTCCGCTGCCGCATTCGAGGAGAGTGTAATTGTCATCGTGCCAATGCTTGCCTTGTATCATCTGATGGATAGCAACACACGCCTGTGTCACTTTTTTATGCACGCTCTGGCGGCAGACCTTGGCAAGGCCGACCAACGCGTTGTAAGCATCACTCAAAAGCACGTGAGAGGGCGTTTGGCTGAAACTTTGCTCGATTTGCTTGATGTCTATGGTTATGGCAATGATGGCGAAACACTCGACTTGCACATCACGCGTGAGGATATGGCCAATCTTTCAAACATGACCACAAGCAATGCCATACGCACTTTGTCGGCCTTTGCCGATGAAGGGCTTGTCGAGGTGCACGGCCGCTTTATTAAACTGATTGATGTGGAGGCATTGCAGAGCATATCAAATAATGGGTAAGATGATATATAAGTAGGTAGGGTGTATAGTTTGATGGTTACTACATTGCTTTTGGTATCAAAAACAATGTAGTAACCATCAAAATCATTGATAATCATTTGTTAAGTAAAATATAATCTTGTGCGAATTTACATATGATTCTTTGATAGCCCAAAAGTCATATAATTAATGTCTAATTTGCTTATTCAGTTTTATATCCTTCGTCACGAATCAGTTCTTTTACAGTATTGACATCTACTGTAGAGAAATCGCTCTTGTCATAAATGAGTACAAGTACGACCATTCCGTTTTGTTGTTCCGCAAGAACGTTGAATGTGATTACCCTTGCACCGCCAGATTTGCCTTTCCCTTTTGACCTGATAGCCAATCGGATTTTGCGAATGCCTGGTGTTAGTTCATCACCTTGCAAAGGGTTCTCTTGAAGACTATTTTTGAACTCCTCATAATCTTTCTTGAAACTCGGATACTTTTTCGCAAGACGCTTGGCTTCCTTTGCAAAGTTACTGGTAACCTTAATACTATAACTCATCGAACAAGCTATCTGCTGATTGAAGAACTCGTTTGCCTGCAATAGCCTCCTTTACTTCTTGCAGTGCACCTTTCAATTCCATCATCAATTCACGAGGAGTCTTTATAGTATCTCCGTCTTCATCTTCAGGAAAGATGCGGAAACTACCTGCACGTGATTTTAGGACGACGTGCTCACCTGCTTTTGCCAAATTCAGATATTTAGTCTGATTGGTTCTAAAGTCTCTTGTGCTAACTACAACCATAATTGTTTATCATTTGTTCAATGGCAAAGGTAGGGATTAATTTTATATAGGCAACCATTTTAACTATATTTGGTAACCAAAATACTACATAAACACCTTACTCTTTATCCCTCGGGACAAGTAGCTTAAGAGGTCATCTTCGTTGATGTCCTCGTAACAAAAATCAAACTGCTTAGTTGCAATGGGATTATTGGGTAGGGTGTTCGTTTTGATAAACTACAAAAGTTTGCATTCTATATGACCGGAGTCCTTTTGTGTGGGGGCTTCGGATTTTTTATCTCTAAAAGTAAAACGATTGTCAAACCAATTTGACTCAGAAACGTAGCCTTGCTTGTTCCGACATTTTTGCTCAAGCTCTTTTTGTTGCCTCAAAAAAATGAATGATGACTATCTGACAATACTTTTTTTAATTTTGTCTGCACTCTGCACTATTGTATGCTTATGACTTGATAATCAACGAATAAAAGCGTGTAGACAAGTCTGAAATTTGTATGCACTGCCGTCTGCACTCGTTGTAGGTGGCAGTGTACTTTCACAGCATGGGGGAGAGGGCCTGTCGGACACGGGAGGGCGGATTTTTGGTTGCTCCGATTATTCTTACGCCCTCCCTATGCCGTTAAACCTTGCCCGCACAGTGTGTGTGCCGACCACGTTATGAGGTTGTGCAGATAGTGCATACAAGCGTGCAGACAGTGCAGACAAATGCAGACAAAAGTGCAGAGTGCAGACAGTAGTGCATATAAATGACAAGTTTGTCTACACTGCGTAATGACTTGAAAATCAATAAGAATGTAGATAAAAGTGCAGAGTGTAGACAATTTGCACAAAAAGTGCTGTGAGGGGAGTGAAGGCATTCGTTTTTGTTGCATTTTAAGTTGCTTGAAACGCGCTGAAGAAAGACGCAAGCACTAATGGGGGCGACGCGTCTCGCGTCGGGATAATTAAAAGGAAAGATACAAACGATACTTAATAATAGGTGAAACTTTTTCCCGCGAGATGAGACTGCTGAAAAATGCCCCGACGCGAGACGCGTCGCCCCCATTAGTGCTTGCGTTTGGTGCTTGCGTTTGGTGCTTGCGTTTGTTCGCATGTTTGCTTTTCACAGAATAGCCATAACACCGAATAGAATTCCCTAAAACGATCTCATTTTTAATGCCAATTTTGAACAACCTACTTCAAAGGGCTGACTCCTCGTTAAAAGTGTCAGCCCTTTATAAGATTATAGCGTGAAAAGTACGTCACGTAACCATTATTGCTGCAACGCCTCGACAAGAGCCGTAACCGCCTCTTGTGCGTTATGTTTTTCGGCCAGGAGCGTGACAAACTTCGAGCCCACAATCACCCCGGCCGTGTGTGCATCTGCGGCTTCGCGCGTGGCACGGTTTGAAATGCCAAATCCCACCAGTTGAGGGTTGTTGAGGTGCATTTGTTCAAGTCGGTTGAAGTATGCCTGTTTGGCGTCGGAGAATGATTGTTGGGCACCCGTGACAGATGCCGAACTTACGGCATAGATAAATGCGTGTGAATAGGCGTCAATTTCGCGAATGCGTGCTTCGGGCGTTTCGGGCGTGACAAGGAATATGACTTCGAGCCCGTATTGCTCAGTCGTTTTTAAGTATTCGGCCTTGAATTGGTCGAAAGGCAAATCCGGAATAATCAGCCCGTCTATGCCAACCTCTTGACAATGTTTGCAAAATGCTTCAAAGCCATAGTGTAAAATGGGGTTAAGATAGCCCATCAATATGAGTGGTATGTGAATGTCGTGGCGTATGTTGCTCAGTTGGTCAAATAGTTTGTGCAGCGTCATGCCATTTTTGAGCGCAGTGGCTGATGCTTGCTGAATGGTGGGGCCGTCGGCCAAGGGGTCGCTGAAGGGTATGCCAATTTCAACCATGTCCACCTTGCCGTTTTGCAGTGCTTTGAGCGTGTCGGCAGTACCGTCAAGTGTGGGGTGCCCTGCACAAAAGTATACGGAGAGAATGCCTTTGCTTTTATGTTCAAACAAATCTTTAATTCTATTCATTGCCGTTGTGTATGATGTTAATAAAGTTGGCTATGGCAGCAGTGTCCTTCATGGCAGGTGCCGTTTCAAATCCGCTGTTAAGGTCGTAGCCAGCCAAGTATTCGTGTTTGAATGTTTTGATGTCGTTGATAGATTGTGGTGACAGGCCGCCGCTCAGCAAAAAGGGTGTGGGGCCAGTATAGCGTTGCAGCAAGTTCCAGTTGTAGCGCCGTCCGCTACCGCCAAACTTGAGCGTAGGGGTATCAAACAAGAAGTAGTCAATCTTGCCAGTATATTCAGCCGTGTCGGCCACAAAAGATTCGGTTACGGGCAGGGCGCGTATAACGGTAAGGCCGCGCTGCTTGAACGTGTCGCACATATCGGGTGAAGCCGTGCCATGAAATTGCACAACTTGTAGTCCGAACGCCTTAACCTTTTCAACTACATCGCGAAATTGTGGGTGAACAAACACCCCAACGCGTTTGCACTGCTGTGGCATGTAGGCCGGAATTTCGGCCACATAGCGTGGCGAGGGTTCGTAAAATATAAATCCCATCCAGTCGGGCCCGGCTTGTTCAACCGCCCGAATGTTTTCGGCATTACGCATGCCGCATACCTTTATGAGTTTCATTGGGCAAGGCATTTGATGTAATTGTTAAGTGCGAGTCCGGGGTCGGCCGTTTTCATGAACGCTTCGCCCACGAGAAAACCCTTGTAGCCAGTGCCATGCAGCCTACGGGCAATGTTGGCATCGAGTAGTCCGCTCTCCGAAATAGGCAGCGCCCCCTTGGGCAGCATGTCGTAAAGCGCTACGGATTGTGAAGGGTCCGTCTTGAACACTTTGAGGTTGCGGTTGTTCACGCCAACAATGTCAACGTTGTGGCTAAACGCCTCCAACTCTTCGGCTTGGTGAATTTCAAGTATCACTTCAAGCCCTATGTTGTGTGCCACCATAGCCAGTTCGTGACAGCGTTCGGCGCCAATGGCAGCAGCTATCAGCAAACAGGCATCTGCGCCTGCCGCACGTGCCTCGTACAGTTGGTAGGCATCAACCACAAACTCCTTGCGCAATATGGGCAGGTGGGTCAGGCTTCTTGCCCTGACCACATCTTGTAGCGTGCCGCCAAAATAGTTGTGGTCCGTCAGTATCGACAGCCCTGCCGCCCCGGCTTTTTCGTATGAGGGTATGATATCCTCTACTTTGGCGTGGCGGTTAATCCAGTCTTTTGATGGCGAACGCCGTTTGAACTCGGCAATGATGCCCCCTTCGTGGTGGCTCTCTATCGACTTTCGCAAACTGCGCACGGGTGGGGCGCTGTCGGCTGCTTTTTTCAGTTCGTCGAGTGAAACCAATAGTTTGGCCTGCTCCACTTCGATGCGCTTGTTTGCAACTATTTCTTCAAGTATGTTTTGCATAGCGTTGTTTTTTATGATGGCACGGGGGGAGGGGTCAGGAGTTGAGTGCCACAAAATGCTCAAAAGTCTTCAGCGCCTTGCCGCTAAGCAATGCGGCACGTGCCTCTTCAAGGCAAGTGTCAATGTCCTTGTCCTGGCAAATGGTGTGAATGCCGAAAGCCGCGTTGGTCAGCACGCAGTCGCGTTGAAAGTCTGTGGCCTTTCCGCGCAGCACGTTGTCGAATATTTGTGCGGCAGCTTCGGGTGTGTTGCCTCCATGCAAGGCTTGTGGGGAAGCCATGACAAGTCCTAACTGCGACGGGCGATAAATGCTTTCAGAGTGGTTTGACATGACTTTGAAATTGTCTGTAAGCGAAATCTCGTCGTACCCGTCAAGACTGGTCACCACCGTAAAGCCAATGCCTATTTTTTGCAGCACGTTGGTGTAGAGTCGCATTTGCTGCAGATTGGCCACACCGAGCAGTTGATAGGCAGTGTGTGAGGGGTTGACCAACGGGCCGAGCAGGTTGAAGATGGTTTTCACCTTCATTGCCCGCCTGATGGGACCAACGGCCGCTAATGCGGGGTGAAACAGCGGGGCGTGCAGATATACCATGCCGCATTGGTCGATGCTGCGTTTCAGCTTGTTGGTGTCGTTAGTGAATTTAATGCCATGATGCTCGAGCACTGTGCTCGCGCCGCTCACCGACGATGCACCATAGTTGCCGTGCTTTGCCACTTTGTAGCCGGCTGCAGCCACTACAAAGCAGGCACAGGTTGATATGTTGAACGTGTTCTTGCCATCGCCCCCCGTACCTACAATGTCAAGTGCTGCAAATTCGCTCAGGTCAATGGGCAAGGCGCGTTCGATCAGCGCATCGCGAAATCCGAGCAGTTCGTCCACTCTGATGTCGCGCATACGGTAGACGGTAAGCAGCGAGGCCACTTGTGCGTCATTATACGTTTTATCGGCAATGCCCAGAAGCAAATCGTGGGCTTCGGCACGCGACAGGGTGTCATGCTGGTACAGCCTTTCAAGTATAGCTTTCATGTAATCAGTGGTTAACGAAGTTAGCAATCATCTGGCGTCCCGTAGGTGTCAGAATAGACTCGGGGTGAAATTGTATGCCATGCAAATCATATTGGGTGTGTTGCAGTGCCATTATCTGTCCCTCGTCGCTTGTGGCAGTCACTTGCAGGCAGGCGGGCAAGCCTTCGTTCTTTACCACCCATGAGTGGTAACGTCCTACCATGATGTCGTGTGGCAACCCATTAAATATATAATCGTCGGCAATGATGTGTGCTGGAGTTTGCACTCCGTGAAATACCTTGGGCAGGTTAAACAGTTCGCCTCCAAACACCTCGCCAATGGCTTGCTCGCCAAGGCAAATGCCCAAGATGGGCTTGGTGGCGGCATATTCTTTGATAACTGCCTCGAGCAATCCCGCCTCCGACGGAATGCCCGGCCCTGGCGACAGGACAATCTTGTCGAATTTTGCAACGTGCTCCATTTCAAACTGGTCGTTGCGCATCACGCAAATGTGTGTGTCCTTTCCGCCTTCCTCCTCCATGTACTGATAAAGATTGTAGGTAAAGGAGTCATAATTGTCAATAAGTAGAATATTCATGACGCAACGTATTATTTGGTTTGTGTTGAGGCGTGTTCGGCCATATCAATGGCTTTGCGCAAAGCGCCCAGTTTGTTGTTAACCTCTTGCAGTTCGTATTCCTCATCGCTTGCGGCCACTATGCCGCCTCCGGCTTGAAACCACAGCTCGCCATTGCGGCTGACGAATGAACGAATGGTGATGGCTTGGTTGAGTGTGCCGTTCAGCCCTATAAATCCGATACAGCCGCCATAGGCTCCGCGGTTGTGTGGCTCGTACTGGCTGATGAGTTGCAGTGCCCTCACTTTGGGCGCACCGCTCAGTGTGCCAGCCGGGAAAGTGTCCGCCAGCAGTTTGATGGCATTTGTGCCGGGGCGCACACGTCCTCTGACGCGGCTCACAAGGTGAATGACATGGCTGTAGAATTGTGTGTCCTTCAAAAATTCAACTTCCACCTCTGAGCAGTGGCGGTTAAGGTCGTTGCGGGCCAGGTCGACAAGCATGGTGTGCTCGGCATTCTCCTTGGGGTCGGCCAGCAGAGCCGCTGCAGCTTTGGCATCAGCCTCGGTGTTGCCTTGGCGGCGTGTGGTGCCCGCTATGGGGTCGATGTAGGCCATGCCATTATCCTCGATGCGGCAGTGCGTTTCGGGCGAAGAGCCGAATATGCGAAATCCGCCAAAGTCGAAGTAAAACAAGTAGGGCGAGGGGTTGATGCGGCGCAAGGCACGGTAAAGTTCAAAGTCGTCGCCCTCGTAATGCTGTATAAAGCGGCGTGAGAGTACAATCTGAAACACATCGCCGCGTTTGCAGTGGGCTATGCCGCGGCGTATGTTAGCCTTGTGTTCCTCGTCAGTTAATGGCGATGTGGTCGGGCCCACGGCATGAAATGTGTAGGTGGCGTAGTTGCGGCTCATTACGGCACGCACAATTTCGTCGGCGCGACAGCTTTCACCGTCTGCCAGCATTTCAAGCAATTTGAGTTCGCTGCTGAAGTCGTTAAACACCAACAGGTATTTGTACATAATATAATGTATGTCGGGCGCGTCATTCTTGGACTCTTTGCTATCCTTTACGTCAATGTGTTCAAAGTAGCAAACCGCATTGAACGAGGTGTAACCATACAGACCACAATAGGCACTGTCGTTGCCCTCGACGCTGAACATTTTGATAAAATCGTCAAAGGCGTCAGACACGCTGTAACTGTTGGTAATGTCCACTTGATGCTCCGTCTTGTCGGGGTAGAGCATGATGGCCTTGCCGTGGCTCACGCTGAACGAGGCCAGAGGCTCAAGTCCGATAAACGAACGGTTGTTTTCACTGCCATGATAGTCTGAACTCTCCATCAGGGCGCTTTGGGCAAACAAGTCGCGCACTTTAAGGTAAGTGCTGACGGGGGTGCTGAGGTCGCCTGGCAGTGCTATGCTTTTAATGGTATAATGAAACATTTGTCGATACTGCTTTTTTAGCGAAGGTTGTTCTTGATATCCTCATAGCGTGTGGGGCAATCGCCCTGTGGCGCATGTCTCAGGTAGGTTTCCATGTCCTTGTCGCCGCGTCCCGAAAGGGTTACTACCACAATGTCGCTTGGCTTGAAGGTAAGCCGGTGCAGTGCAGCCAGGGCGTGTGCCGACTCGAGTGCAGGCAATATGCCGTCAATGCGGTTAAGCTCATAGGCTGCGGCAAGGGCCTCGTCGTCGTTGATGGCCAAAGCCTGTGCGCGGCCTGTTTTTACAAGGTGGGCGTGGAGCGGGCCAATGCCAGGGTAATCCAGTCCGGCCGATATGGAGTATGGCTCTACTATCTGTCCGTCATTGTCTTGTATTATGAGTGATCGAAAACCGTGTAACACGCCCTCCTGACCTATGCTGAGTGTGGCAGCCGTCATGCCGCTTTCGGCTCCTTTGCCGCCAGCTTCGGCATATACTATTTTGACATCGTCGTCGTTAAGGAAGTTGAAGATGGTGCCGGCGGCATTCGAGCCTCCGCCAATGCAAGCCACCAAATAGTCGGGTGTGGGGCGGCCTTCCTTTTCCTGCAGCTGCTTGCGTATTTCGGCACTGATTACGCTTTGCAAGCGGGCCACCATGTCGGGGTAGGGGTGTGGCCCCATAGTCGAACCAATCAGATAGAAGGTGTCCTCTGGGTGGCAGCACCAGTCGCGAATGGCTTCGTTGCAAGCATCTTTCAGCGTTTGGTTGCCGCTTTTTACAGCAACTACCTCAGCCCCGAGCAAACGCATTTTCTCCACATTGGGGCGTTGGCGTTGCACATCAAGTGCGCCCATGTACACCACACAGGGCATTCCCATCAGCGCGCACACTGTGGCAGTGGCCACACCATGTTGTCCGGCACCAGTTTCGGCCACAATGCGTTTTTTGCCCATGCGGCGTGCAACCAGTATCTGGCCAATGGCATTGTTAATTTTGTGTGCGCCAGTATGGTTGAGGTCCTCGCGTTTCAGATACACTTTGCAGCCATGGAGCTTGCTCAGGTTCTTTGACAGGTAGAGTGGCGACGGGCGGCCAACGTAGTCGCGCAGCAGAGCATCAAATTCGTTTTTGAAGTCTTCGCTGTCAATTATGCGGCGGTAGTTAATGCGCAACTCTTCAACGCATTTCTGTAAAATTTCAGGAATGTAAGCACCGCCGTAGCGGCCAAAGTAACCATTGTCTGTAACGTCGTATTGGTTCATATATATATCAGTTGTTTGTAAGGTTAAATAGGTGTTCGTAATAGCTTTAGTTGAATGCCCGCTTATAAAATTAAAGCGGCCTCGTCGTAAGCATTGACGGGCCGCTAAGAATTATCATAATCAACTATGGCATTCTGTTAGGATTGTACGGTAAGTCAGCTTACGACGGAAAGTTGTAAGCAGCGCCACCAATACTCATTATTTAGATTGTTGTAAAGCATATTTGTCGTTTCTTGTTGTCTATGCTTGCAAATGTAAAGTGAATAGCTGAAATAGCAAAGCAAAATGCAAGAAAAAACAATAAATAATTGACTTTGGGACTATGAGATTTCTCAAACACTCGTGTTTGCTACTTTAGGGTGACAAAACTGAGTGTAAAAACGTTGGCGGAGTTAAGGGAAACCCTTAATTCCGCCAACGGAGTCAGATTATGGTTTGCGTATGGTCTTTTTACCATTTACTATGTATAGGCCACGTGCATTGTTGGGTGCGTAGGTTCGTCCGTCAATGCCATAAATGGCGTCGGTAGCATTAACAGATGTCTTGCCGGCCTCTTTAATAGAAGTTACTTCGCCAGCAAAGTCCATTGCAAGCGCCTCTATGGTAGAGTCCCATTGCAGGAAAGCTCTGTATTGTGGCAGGTTAGACCCTACTTTGGCACGGTAAAACGCCGTTTCGCCATTGAATGTGCTCAGCACATAGGCGTTGTCGGCAGAGGATATGGCATACGTTTTGTCGGCGCTGCCGTGTAACCTGTTGCCGGTCAAATCGGCCACGGGGGTTGAGGCGGGGGCTTGTTCCATAACAAATGTGTCAATGAATCTTGACGAGGTAAGCAGCACGCCCTGACCAGCGGGGATAGCATATCCGTCGGGTACCGCTGTCATTTTGGCCTTGCTGCCGTCGACAGACTGAACATACCATGCTTTTACACCCTGTGGAACGGCAGCGTTAAATGGGGCACTGAAGGTGGCTATTCGCTCAACACCTTGTATTTGCTCGGCATCATACATGTTCACTTGCACACTTGTGCGAGCTGCCGCTGTGTATACCACAAATTTGCGGCGTGGTGAGTTGGCATTCCAACGGTCCAGCCATTCACCATCACGCTTGACGTCAACATGCACTTCGTAGGTGCCGCTGCCTAATTGGCTGAGGTTTATGGGGTGGCGTGTTGATGAGGCGAGGTTGGTTTCATTGTTGCGTGGTATGCTCACATTATAGCTGTTGCTTGTGTAAACGGTGGCGCCCGTGGCAGTATTTACCAAACGATAGCGAATGCTCGTGTTGAAGCTGTTTTGTATCAAATACTTTGAATATCCCGAAATGCCTAATGATACGGTCGGCGTTTGTTCGGGGTCAAAATAGCTGCTGGCAGCGGGTGCGCCATTGTCGTCAAGTAGTTTGACCGATGTGATGGTTACACGGTTCTCATAACTTGAGGGCAGTACTTCAAGTTCAAAGTCTTCGGGTAGGGCAATGTCATAAATGGCTGGATTTTTGGTCTCGATGTTGTGGTTGAATTTCAGCGACATTTTGTATTTGCCAGCTTTTAGTGCCTGGCTGCCGTTGGTGCCTGTGTACGCTGTCGCGAATTTCAAAATCCACTGTGTTGTATCCATGCGTTGTGCCACCATGTGGGTGAGGTAGGCTTTCGGTACGGTGTAAGTCTCGCCCTCCAAACTTCCTGTGCCAGTCAGTACGACCTGTGCCTCGCCGCGTGCCTGATAGCGGCTCAGATTGGCTATGTTGAGGCTGATACCTGCCAACTCGCCGCTATACTCATAGGCTGGTGCCAACACTTCGGGTTGGCCAACGAGTTGCAGGTGGGGCTTGTTGTCGGCTTGTATGAGGGTCACCTTGCCGTTGTTTACAACCATTGGCACCGTGTTGCCATTAACCATGAGCGTCCAGTTGCCATATTCGCCAGTACCCTTGTTGAGCAGTCGGCGGCCGAGTGGGCGCAGATAGTAGGTGCCGTCTGCCGGGCCTTCAATCTCGTCGAGGTTCATGCTCCAAAAGTCGTATTCGTAGTTGTATGTGGTGAAATATGTGGACCATGTCAGTTCATTAGTAATGCCAAACACGTGCAGGCAAGTGCCGTCTTGAGCAAAGAGCCCGATGCCAATTTGGCCGGTGTACGCACCGTCATCGCCTTGTGCCAAATTGCGTGCCCCCACGCCTTTCAGTTGTGCTGGAATGTTGGACGATGTAGTCATGTTGTCACTTGTCTTGAACTGCAGTCCCTCGTCGTTGTTGACAGACAGCACCACAGGTTTGGGGCTGAGTGGTTCAATCACGCCATTATTGGGGTGTATGAACAGGGCAACTTGTTTTTCGTAGTATTGCCCGTCGCTGCCGTAGCCTCCACCAGTTGTTGCCGCCGTGTTTATGTCGTAATATCCGTTATATTCACCGTTCCACCCCCAGTTGACGTGTACCAGGCCATTTTCGTCATAGCCATCATACAGGAAGGCGTGGTCGCCACCCTGAATGTATGCGGGGCAACCCATCGACAACTCGTTGTAGATGGCTTGTACAAACTGGCCTCCGGGCAGAATATCTTTATCGAGCTGGCGCACCGTGCAGTCATAATTGTCGCGCAGCGCATACCACAGATAGTTTTCGTTACACTGAGTGCCATTAACGCCATAAGTTGCTTTAGCAAAATAGCCCAAGTCACGCATCAGTGCCCCCACAGCTTGTGCTTGTGCGTCGTTATAGCCTCCTTTGCTGTAATTGTTGAGCATATTGTCCCAGTCATAATAGTCGTAGCTCATGGCACCTTCGCGCTTCAGTGCGCCAACTGGGCGCTTTTTAGGCCATTTGTGAGCTGAAAGTATTTGGGCTGCGGCCGTTATCACACAACCTGTGTAAGTGGGTTTTCCGCTTTGGCTACTGCGCGGAGTGTAGTAGTTGTAGGGGTATTCCTGACTCCACTGTGTGCTGACAAGCGGCTCGACAAATGCTTTTGGTGGTTTGGCATAATGCGGCATCACACTTATGCTGTCTACCCTTACGGCTTCCACAGCCTGGGCGTAGCTGTCAAGCAATTCCTTTAGTGGCACGGGCATATTCTGTGTGTCAATTTGGCCGCGGTCGCTGTAGCCCAGTACACCGCCCACGCGGTCATCGGCAGCCACAATTACAAAGCCTTTGCCTTGGTCGTTATTGAAAAGGTACAGCGCCGGTTCCTCGGCTGTGGCTTGTTTGCCTTTGACCATCGAGGCAGCTGGCGCGTTGTCTACGCTAACTGGCGATGCGATATACTTTTGCGCCATTCTTTTTGCAGTGGCCAAATCCACCGGGCCGGCTTGGGCATTTGTTGCAGCCAAGGATGCAAACAACAGAGCGTATAGGTATGTCTTCATAAACAGATATTTTATGCGTTGGCGGAATTGGTAAACAAGTTGACAAGTTAACGGGTTAACAGGTAAGTTTGCCAAACTTATGGAGCTTCTCAGCAGTCTTACTTTAACATAACAAGTAGTGTATAGCATACTTACTTGTTAACCTGTCAACCTGTTAACTCGTTAACCTGAAATTCCGCCAACGCGTATATTTTACTAATAAGTAGGTGTGCCTGTATTACTTTACGGCGGTCTTTTTGCCGTTGACAATGTACAAGCCTGGTGTTGTGGCATTCTGAACCTTGCGACCGTTCACTTCAAATGTGTGGTGTGTTGCAGGGGTAGTCGTGCCAATTTGCTTGATGCTTGTAACAGTGGCATCGTCAAGTTCAAATCCTTGCAAGCGGGCTGCGTTTACGGTTTTGCGGGGCAGTACAAGATAGCATTTGCCAGCTTTGTTGTCAAAGGGCGCACCATTTTCTTCAGCCCAATAAAAGCCTGCTTGGGCGCGGCTGTCATCGTATACCAGTTTGTAGTAATACACATCGTTGTCTGTAAGGGTGGGGTTGCCCGTAGTGGTGTGCTCGTCTTGAATAGAGCCACGTAGTGCCGTGTTGACAATCGTGTTGCTGGTGTCGGTGTACTTAAAGGTGTAGGTGTTGCCTTTTTGCCCCTTCAGCAGCATGGGCGTGTTGGCGGCAATGCTCACATTAGCTCCGGTGCCGTCGGTCACCATTTCAACATCACCTTGTGCACTTATTTGATAGGTGGCCACGCCTTGTGGCACAATATAAGGACGGTCGGTGTAGAGCGTAGCCCAGTCGCACACGTCAAAGTTCATCGTGAACTCTTGTTCGGGCACAGTGATGTGGCATTTTGCCACGTTCTCAATTCTGTCGTTCTTTGTGTCGAACAGTATGGCCACTACCTCCAGTTTGTTGCGGTCTTGAATTAAGTTGTATTGATTGATGTTGTTGAATGTGGTGGTGTGCGTCTTAATTTCGTTTGGTACAAAATCACCTGTCAGTGAGTTGGCTATGCCGTAGCGTATGCCTTGCGATTCGATGGCCACATGATTGAAAGTGTAGCCTTTTACGTAATAATTGTCCCCAACGTAGTTGGACGGGTCGCGGAAGAAATCCATTTCAGGAGGCGCATCTTTGTAGTTGTCGCTCATGTAGTCGCTATAGTTGGCTTGTTGCAACCATTTGTCATTTTTCAGTCCGCTGGCTGTTAGCACATAGCCTATTGCGTAGGTGTTTCCTGCGTCAGGGGTCATGCAGGGTTCCACCTTGGTGGTCACGTTGATGTTGTTGCCAGTCTCGTCCCAACAGGCTTCCACATCAATGTTCATATAGGTTACTTCAGACTTCTCATTTTCAAACATGCTCGTGCCGTCGTATCCCGCAATCTTGTTTTTTCGTGCACACCATAGGGCGGGCAGAGTTTTCGCGTAGTCCGTAAGCATGCCGTTTTGGTAAGCTGTAGTAGAGGCGAGTTTGTCACCTTTGTGTATGGCAATGGCCACGGCATCATCGGGGTGCTCGCGCACAAGTGCTTCAGTAGCGACCATACCAATAGGGCACCATTGGCACCACAGTGCGGTATAATCCTCCAAAAGCACGCGCTTGTGCGGAAGCTTGTTCACGGTGCAACGTGTAATGTAGGTGAAGGGTACCGATGTCTCGTTGTAGCTGTTGTTGACAGAGGTTATGTGAAAGACCACGTCCACCATGCCATACGTGCTGCCGGCTTTGATTGGAATATTGACAAGTCGTGTCTCGCCATCGGCAAGTGGCGTGTCAAAGTCCATTTTGAATGGTCCGTCGCAGTTCTGGGTGTCCATATAGCAGAGCGTATATTCAATGCTATTCACTTCGCTCTCGCCATAGTTGGTTAATTTTACAGGGGCGGTAGCTTCGGTGTCGCCAATTTTGGCAAACACCTTGCCGGCGGTCATTGGAGCCACTTTGTTTTGGGCCCACACTCCGAAGGTAGATAACAGGCAAAGTGTGAATAAAAGAAGTAATCTTGTCTGTTTCATGTCTAAAAGAAGTATTTAGGAAAGTAAGTAAATGAAATAGTTAAGGCTACTCATGATGGTGCATCGTACGCATTAAAACAAAGACAAAAGCATACATGTCATCATGAGTAGCCTTTTAGGGCTGGTAAAAATAGTAATTCTCTCGTTAGCTAACAAACGGGAAGTCACCTTTTGTGACAATATAAGATAACTTAACTACCCAACTGTCAAGTTTAAGGGCAGAGCTATAACTTAGAACTGCCTTTAATCGCATTCGTGCCACATATCCCATGCAGCATCGGCTTGCAGATGCAGCATTTCTAATCCATTCTTTACAGTGGCTCCTTGTGCGGCACCGAGTTGCATAAAGCGGGTTTCGAGCGGATTATATACAAGGTCGTAGAGCAGGTGGTCTGCTGTGAGCAGCTGATAGGGAATGGACGGTGCTTCGTCCACGTGAGGATACATGCCAACGGGTGAGCAGTTTACAATAACCGTGTGCTGCTGCATGACCTCGGGTGTAAGGTCATTGTATGTCAGCCTTCCTTCGGCTGGCTTGCGGCTGACATAGGTGGGTGTGATGCCAAGTTTCTCCAGTCCGTACTTTACAGCTTTCGAGGCTCCGCCTGTGCCAAGCACCAGTGCCCGTTTGTGGACATCGGGACGTAGCAAAGGATTAATAGAACGGCAGAAACCAATCACGTCTGAGTTGCAGCCATACAATTCTGTGCCATTCTCCCCGTGTTTTACGCACACCACATTGACGGCACCAATGGCTTCGGCCTCAACCGACAACCCTTTCAGGTAAGGCATAACTGCCTGCTTGTAGGGTATTGTCACGTTAAAGCCCTTCAGGTTGTCCTGATGTAGCAAAAAAGCCATAGCTTCGTCTACATTGTCATATTCAAAGTTGTGATAAACAGCGTCGATGTGTTCGCGCTCAAATTTGTCAGCAAAATAGCGTGCTGAAAAGCTATGGCCGAGCGGGTAGCCAAGCAAACCGTATAGTTCCATGTCAAGTAGGGGGTGTTTTATTCTTCAGAGAAATCTTTCATAATTTGCCGGTATGAAGCATAAAGTCTGGTGCGCGATACAAATCCTACAAAGGTGCCGTCTGGTTTGAGCACGGGCAGAGTACCCGCATCGCAATGTGCAAATTTGTCCATAACCGTCTGCATATTGTCGTCAGTGCGTAGCACCATTTCAGGCTGTCGCATCAGCTGTGTGGCCTTGTACATGCGGTAAAGTTCGCTGCGGAATATGATTTTCCTGATTTTGTTTACATTGATTACGCCCAGCATGCCGCCTTTCATGTCAACCACAGCAAAGTGCAGCGACTTGCTGGTTGACACCGCCTGCACAATTTGCCCTAAATACATATCGGGGTGCAGCAAGGGACGCTCCTTGTCAATGATGGCGTCGAGCGACATCAGCGTCAGCACCGAGCGATCCTTGTGGTGAGTGAGCAATTCGCCCTTACGAGCCAAACGCATGGCATAGATGCTGTGCTTTTCAAAGGCATTGATGGTGAGGTACGACGCCACAGACACAATCATGAGCGGAATAAACAGTTGGTAACCACCCGTGAGCTCGGCAATGAGGAACACGCCTGTCAGTGGGGCATGAAACACACCGCTCATCACACCCGCCATGCCCAAAAGGGCGTAGTTCGTTTCGGGCACAGTTACCTGCCAAAAGCCATATTCATTCCAAAGTCTTGAAAAAACGAATCCACCTATGCAACCAAGGAACAAACTGGGCGCAAACGTACCACCGCAACCACCACCGCCATTGGTAGCCGTCGTGGCAAACACCTTGAACATAATAATCAGACCAAGGTATACAAGCAGGTATTCGGGGTGACCGTAGAACAATGAGTTGTTGAGTACCCCGTCGGCCTGTGCGCCAGTCTGATTGCCCAATAGCATTGATATGGTGCTATAACCTTCGCCATAGAGTGGCGGAAAGAAATAGATGAGTATGGCCAGCACTGTGCCACCAAGTGCCAGTTTGGCGTACATGTTGTTCAGCCTTCCAAACACTTGCTCAAACGAGTTCATGACACGTGTGAAATAAAGCGAGATAAATCCACAGAAAATGCCAAGCATAACCGATGTCGGTATGCGGTTGACGGCAAAAGGCTCCATCAGTTCGAAATTGAACATAGGGCTGATGCCCGTCCAGGCATAGGTGATGCAGGTGGCGGTAAGGCAACTGACCAGCAAGGGCAGCAGCGAAGCCATGGTAAGGTCTACCATCAGCACCTCCAGTGTAAACATCAGTCCTGCAATAGGTGCTTTGAAAATACCAGCCACAGCGCCCGATGCGCCACAACCTATGAGCAGCATCATGGTTTTGTGGTCGAGGTTGAAGAATTGTCCCAAGCGGCTGCCTATGGCCGACCCCGTCAGCACAATAGGCGACTCGGCACCGACCGAACCACCAAAACCAATGGTGAGGGCTGAGGCCACAACACTCGACCAGCAGTTGTGCCCCTTGATGTTTCCTTGTTTGCGCGAAAGGGCATAGAGTATTTTTGTCACACCATGTCCAATGTTGTCGCGCACAACGTATTTAATAAAGAGAGCTGTAAGGTAGATGCCCACAATAGGGTATACCAGAAACAGCCAGTTGGCGTGTGTTACGTCAAATTGTGAGGTCAGTATATGCTCAATTTCGTGAATTAGTAATTTAAGCACCTGTGCGGCCACTGCGGCTCCAACACCAACTAAAAGAGCCAATAGTAGTATAAACTGCTTTTGGCTCATGTGTTTGGCAATCCACACCGACAACTTACGCCACATTTTGCTGTTAACTTGTACTGTGGTGTAAGCTCGTGTGCTATTGTTGTGCGCTATATTGTCCTGATAGCTTAATGCTGTGGACTCTGTTTGCATATTTGTTGTGTAATATTTATGGGTTGACGAGTAAGTATGCTTTATACTACATTATTATGTTATTCAAGTTTCGGATTCAGCCCGTCCTTGCTAAATCCGAAAATTGAGTGAGAAACTTAAATAACTTGGCAAACTTACCCGTTAACCTGTTAACCTGTTTGCTAAATCTGCCAACGCGTAACGGTTAATTTGCCTGTTCGCATTCCTCCTTATCTGATAACCTTAACTTCGCCACCAACTCCCAACTTGATGATATTTGAAGCGGGTGGGTTCTGCGTTTCGTTGCGGCGCGAGGTGCACACGTAATCCACTGCTTCTAATATTTCGGGTGCAATGTCGGCAAAGCATTTGGGTGAAGGTTCACCGCTGATGTTGGCCGAAGTCGAAACAATGGCGCGTCGCATTCGCATACACAGGTTTTGGCTGAATTCCTCATGTGTCACGCGTATGCCGGCACTGCCATCTTCGGCCAGCAGGTTCGGGGCCAGGTTGCGTGCTCCGTCATAAATGATTGTCAGCGGTCGCGTGGCCACTTCCATTAGTTGCCAGGCCACATCGGGCACTTCACGCACATAAAACTCTATCTTCGCTTCAGAGTCCACCAATGTAATGAGCGCCTTGGCGTCATTGCGCTTCTTTATTTCAAACACACGTTTAACGGCCTCCTCGTTTGTAGCATCACAACCGATGCCCCATATTGTGTCGGTGGGGTAGAGTATGATACCACCTTTGTTCATCACGTCAATGGCCTGTTTAATGTCATCGCGATATTCGCGCAAGTGCCCCGTGATATTCTGCTTTTCTTTTGACATTGTATGTAATCTTTTGCTGGAAAAATTGTCCAAAAATACACCAAAAAAACGACATATTCAAGCCGGAGCGCTGCAAACCCTGTGCGTGAGGGTTAAAACAAGTCTCCAGAGCCGTTTGTCACCATTACTTAGTGACACCTTACTTCAGCCATGCGGCGTGCCTCACTGCGTGCCGGTTTGCCCGTTTCGGTGCGTGGTAGTTTCTCTACGCGTATATAATGGCGTGGCACCTCGTATTTGCCAAGCAGTGTGCGGCATTGCGCGTCGAGTGTGTCCGCCATGTCAGTTTCGGCCTCGTATAGTAATGTGATGGCTTCGCCCAAACGTTCGTCAGTCACTGCAGTAATTTGAAAGTCTACCCCGAGCGACATCAGTCTCCGTTCAATATCTTCAATCTGCAGCTTTATGCCACCCGAGCAAACTACGTTGTCGCGTCGGCCCAGGATGCGAAATCTGCCACCGGGTAAAAGCTCTGCCACATCGTTTGTCACAAGTCGTTCGGCATTCACCTTGGGGGCGTAAATGCAAAGGGTGCCCTCGTCTGAAAGCGACACTTCCACCCCCTCGAGCGGTGTATAGGCATCATCGGCTGTGGGGCCGTTAATGCGGCGCAACGCAATGTGCGACAGCGTTTCGGTCATGCCGTATGTGCTGTATATGGGGTGCGGAAAGTTGTGGAGCGCTTTGGCCATATCGGGCGAAATGGCTCCGCCGCCAATAATCAGGCAGAGTGTGCGTCGCAGCAGTGAGCGCTCGTGGGGCACTTTTAGTGTTTCGTACACCTGCATGGGGGTGAGTGCTGCAAAGTCAGGTGCTTCGTGCAAGTGGGCGTATGGGTGCGAGGTTGGTGCCACTGGTATGAGTTGCAATCCGCCAGCCATGGCTCGTACCACCATCATTTGTCCCGCTATGTAGCGTAGCGGCATGCACAGCAGGGCCGTATTGCCCTCTTGCAGGCCGAGTGCTTGCAGTGTGGTAAGTGCACTGTCCCACATGCGCACTTTTTCCACCTGCATCTCTTTAGGTTGCCCCGTGCTGCCCGAGGTGTGAACCGTTACCGTAGGCACAGGTTCCCTCCATATATCCTTATACTGCTCGATCTCGTTCATGAAGGCACGCTGCTTGGGAGAGCCATACCACATGCAGTCACCCTCAATGTGCAGGGGTGCATTGTCAAAGTTCTCCACAAACAGTTGTCCGGTGCCGAGCCCCTGTGGCATGGTTGTATGCTCGTCAATAGCTGCACACCATTGGGCTATGGCGTTAAGTCCCACGTTGCTTTCAAGGGCCGAAGTCGTCCAGTAGCCAATGCCGCGGTCGCGTGCCAGCGACATCCATTCGCCTGCACCGGTAAATGCGCCATGCAGCGATGGTTTCAGCACAATGTATTGCGGCTTGATGGTGTCGAGCAGCGCATTCTTCTGTTCAAAATCATTCACCCCAATCAGTTCCTCGTCAAGTGCAACAGGCAGTGGCGTATTGGCGCAAAGTTTGGCCATCTCGTCCCACTGCCCTTGACGTATGGGCTGCTCTATGCTGTGAATGTCGTATTGTGCCAGAGCCTCAAGCCGTTTGGGGGCGTCGGTAGGTGTAAAACCACCGTTGGCGTCAACACGCAACTCCACCACCTCCTTGCTATAACGCGAGCGCAACTGACGTATCAGTGCCAGTTCGCTCTCAAAGTCTATTGCCCCAATTTTAAGCTTCACACAGCGGAACCCCTTGTCAAGTTTCTCCTCCATGCGTTGGCACATTTGCTCGTAGCTGCCCATCCACACCAATCCGTTGATAGGTATGCCGCGTTTGCCTTGTGTAAAGTCCGAAGGGTACAGTTTCAGATAGTTGCCAGCCAACGACCCCGCAGCCGAACGGAATGCCGTCTGCAGTCCGAATAGCATAGACGGCAGGTGCCGCCATTTGTTCGAGTCCAGGTTCTGTGTGCGTTCCACCTCGGCACATACTTCGCGCAACCGTTGTTTGTAGTTGTCGTCATAATCGCAACTAAGGTCATGGAGTGGGGCGCACTCGCCCAACCCCGTAAAGCGGATTTGCGGGTCGGTCGAGGTCAGCACGATGTACCACACCTTGCGGTCGTAATATATGCCGCGTGAGGTGCCGGCTGGTTGCTTGAATTGCAGTGTGCGCGGAACAATGCGCAGTTTGAAAGGAAGGAAGTGCATCTGTCAGGGTGTTACGTTGATAGGAAATGGTGCTGTGTTTGAAGTTTAGTAATGGTGAAAGAATAAGTTGAGCAATTTTGACCTGTATTTTTGTTGTTGGAATTTGGAAGAGGGAGCATAGCAGGCTATGTGACCGATGACAAATTTCAGCAACGGCAAAAAGACAGGGCATATGAAATAACTCCTTACTCCACAAAATTGGTCAAATTATTTTTTCACCATTACTTAGGTCGAATACCTGCTTATTAGGGGGTTACCCCTATTTCAGAATTATCAGCCCCACCTTTAAGGGAGTTTGGGGTATTTCTTAAAGTCAGGCTTGCGTTTTTCCAGGAAGGCACGTCCGCCCTCTTGTGCCTCGTCAAGCATATAATATAGCATAGTGGCATCGCCAGCCAGCTCCTGTATGCCCGCTTGTCCGTCAAGTTCAGCATTCAGTCCGGCCTTAATCATGCGCAAGGCCAATGGCGAGCGTTCCATCATGGTTTCGGCCCATTCCACCACCTCGTCTTCGAGTTTGTCAAAAGGCACAACCTTGTTCACCATACCCATACGTTCGGCCTCGGCGGCAGTATATTGGCGGCACATAAACCATATTTCGCGTGCCTTCTTCTGTCCCACGATGCGTGCTAGATACGATGCGCCAAATCCAGCGTCAAACGAGCCAACCTTCGGGCCAGTCTGCCCAAAGATGGCATTTTCCGAGGCAATGGTCAGGTCGCACATCAAGTGCAGCACGTGTCCGCCCCCAATGGCATAACCGTTAACCATGGCAATGACAGGTTTTGGCAGCGAGCGAATTTGTTTTTGCACATCAAGCACATTGAGGCGGGGCACACCGTCGCCACCCACATAGCCGCCGCGTCCTTTCACGTGCATGTCACCACCCGAGCAAAATGCCTTGTCGCCAGCTCCGGTCAGCACCACCACGCAAATGTCCTGTGCCTCGCGGCAATAGCGCAGGGCATCGCCCATTTCGGCCACAGTCAGTGGGGTAAAGGCGTTGCGGTAGCGCGGTCGGTTAATAGTAATGCGCGCAATGCCGTTGTAGGCATCAAACAATATTTCCTTGTATTCTTTAATAGTTGTCCAATTTCGCATAGTAAATATTTGTTTAGGTGAGTGTACATTAAAGGCGTGTTGTCGAAATGCAGTTGCTTTGTTCAGAATGGCGCCACCTCGGCAACAAGGGTGTCTGTGGCATAGCGCAGAACGCAAAATAGCCTGTCAAATCGTTAACCCGTTAACCAAGAATTAGGTCAACGGGTTAAGCATGCAGTTCTATAAAACTTGAGTATAAAATAAACTTGAACGCCTGCTTGGTCATACAAAGTTCGTCATTTTTGCTGAGATGGCCAAGGCATAACGGAGATTGGGTTAGTGGGTTAGGGTGGATTAGAAAGTTAGTGGGTTAAAAGAATACCGTTGTTTGTCTAACTCATGAGGGCATCTTTTTAACCTTCTAACCCACTAACCCCTTAACCATCTTCCCCCTCTTTCCCTCGTCAATTTTCCAGGAAGAAGTCAACAGATGTAACTACGCGTACCTTTTTGATGTAAGGCGTGCTTGGGTCGCGGTCTTCAATAGAAAACAAACCTTGTGACGCATTCTTAATCTTGCCGAGTTTGCTGTCAGAATCCTTTGCAAATTTTTCGGCAGCCTCACGTGCGTTTTTAGTAGCCTCCTCAATCATTTGTGGCTTGATCTTGTTGAGGCTTGTAAACTCATACTGCACCCTTGTGTCGTAGTCGTTGGCCGAAATGGCAATGCCTTGTTTCAGCAGTTCGCCCATGCGCGACATCAAACTGCGTACCACATCAACCTGCGACGACGATACCGTAATGATGCTCGTCACATTGTATCGGTCGCGCGTTTTGATGTCGTCGGCAGAGCCGTAGCGCTCGGCGCGCAGGTCAACAATTTGGGGAGCCCCCACACTGATGTCGGTCTTGGCCACCCCATTTGATGTGAGGAAAATTGCAATGCGGTCGTTAACGTTATTCAAGTTAGTGTAAATAGTTTGCAGGTCGTTGCCAGTGGTCTTGTAAGTGATAGGCCAAATCACCTTGTCAGCCTTCACCTCGCGCTCTGCCAGTCCGCGCACGTCCACCACGCGGTCTTTTGCAGCAAAGGCCGAAAGCCCCCAATAGATAAACACACCCAACATGAGGGTACCAATAGCCAGAATGATGGCTTCAATGCGATAGTTCTTCATAATGTATGGTTGTAAAGTTGTTAAAGTTCCAAATTTAGCCTACACTTGCTAAATCCGAAAGTTGAGTAAAGTTGTTAGTAGTAATGCGTCGGCTGAGTTTGAACACACGCTAAGTAATTCAGTGTACCAACTTGCCAAAGCAAAGGTAAGTGCTTTTATGTTATGTTGCAACATTTTTCGCACAAATACGCCATAGCAAAGAACAACGCATGTAAGGAAAAGGAATTCTCAAGCCGTAGGTAACAGAACAACGGGGGGTATGTGGCTGTGTTACACCAACGTACTCGTCCGTCAACTTACCCCCTGCTGGTATGTTATGCAGCATACTTTGTGCAAATAAACAAGTTTCGTATTTGTAATGATTACATCAAATACATATATTTGCCGCATGAACAAATTAGCAGACATATTGAGTGGCATCTGGCTATTCTATTACAATGGTTTCAAGCAGATGACATGGGGGCGCACCTTGTGGCTGATTATTGTGCTCAAATTGTTTGTGATATTTGTGGTACTGCGCTTCTGCTTTTTCCGTCCGGCTATGCAAGGACTCAGCAATGATGAAAAAAGCGAAAGGGTAGGGCTGCAGTTGCAACAGAAATGACAATGACTCGTTGGCGGAATTCTTGGTTGACGGTTAACAGGTTGACAGGTTAATCTGTAATAAAAAACTCAAAATCAGGTGTCTGAAACGTCACCTAATTAATCGAACATCTATTTATCATGACACTACTCACAGCATTAGACCCCGGTGCCATTGATTGGGCACGGGCACAGTTTGCACTCACAGCATGCTATCATTGGCTGTTTGTGCCGTTAACTTTAGGTTTGGCATTGATAATGGGCATCATGGAGACGCTCTATTATGTCAAGCGTGACGAACATTGGCGTCGTACCGCCCAATTCTGGATGAAACTCTTTGGCATAAACTTTGCCATAGGCGTGGCCACGGGATTGATACTCGAGTTTGAGTTCGGTACCAACTGGAGCAATTACTCGTGGTTTGTGGGCGACATATTCGGCGCACCATTGGCCATTGAGGGCATCGTGGCATTCTTTATGGAGGCCACATTCATAGCCGTCATGTTTTTCGGTTGGGACAAAGTCAGCCGCGGATTTCATCTGGCTTCAACATGGTTGACAGGTTTGGGCGCCACCATCTCCGCTTGGTGGATATTGGTGGCCAATGCCTGGATGCAGCACCCCGTGGGCATGGCATTCAATCCCGACACCGTGCGCAACGAAATGAACGATTTTGCCGCAGTGGCACTCTCGCCCACGGCAGTAGTCAAGTTCTTACACACCGTGTCGAGCGGTTGGCTGACAGGTGCCGTGTTTGTAATAGGTGTGAGTTGCTGGTTCCTCATCAAGCAGCGCAACCGCAATATGGCTTTGCGTTCCATCAAGGTGGCCAGCCTTACGGGTATAGTGGCCGGCCTCATTGTGCTTGGCACGGGCGACCAAAGCGGTGTGGTTATGGCACGTGAGCAACCCATGAAACTTGCTGCGGCCGAGGGATTGCAACAAGGTGGCCAACGTGCTCCCATCAGCATTGTGCCAGGCATCGAGGTGCCGGGAGCCCTTTCGGTGCTTGCCACGCACAGCATAGATGGTTATGTGCCAGGCATCAACGATTTGCTCAACGGCTACAAGCGTCCTGATGGCACATCGGAGCCTTCGGCCGACGAAAAAATGCAACGTGGCCAAAAGGCTATCAATGCCTTTGCCGCCTACCGTCAGCTGCGTGCCGACAATCCGCAGGCTGCCAAGTTGGCACTCGACACCCTTAGGGCACATCAGCAATATATGGGCTATGGCTATCTCAAGGATAAGTCCGAACTTGTGTCGCCTACACCTATTATATATTGGGCCTTTCGTTTGATGGTTGGTTTTGGCACATTGCTGTTCGCCATATTGCTCGTGGCGGGTTGGTTGGCTTGTCGTGGCACGTTGCCGCAGCACAAGTGGCTGCTTTGGCTGGGAGTGACATCAATACCCATGGTCTTCGTAGCCGGACAGGCTGGTTGGATAGTAGCCGAGGTAGGCCGCCAGCCATGGGCCATACAAGACCTCCTGCCAGTTGGCGTGGCCGTGTCGCAGTTGCCCACAACCAATGTGATGTCCACATTCTTTATGTTTGTCGCACTGTTCACCTTGCTGCTTGCGGCCGAAGTGCGCATTATGTGCAAGGCCATAAGTGGCGAGCAATCTGAATAATAGGTTGACAGGTTAACGGGTTAACAGGTAAGTTTGCCAAGTGCTTAAAGTTTCTTGCCAATCTGTCTTTAATATAACTCAAGTTTCGGATTTAGACGGGTACGGTCTGAAAACGCTACCTCTAATGGGGGCGACGCGTCTCGCGTCGGGAAAATACGCAGTTATTATTAACAGTAGTAGCGTTCGTATTTTAACTCCTATCTCTATCCCGACGCGGGACGCGTCGCCCCCATTAGAGCTAGCGTTTGGTGGTAGCGTTTGGTGGTAGCGCTTGGTGCTTGAAGAAACGCAAGCACTAATGGGGGCGACGCGTCTCGCGTCGGGAAAATATGCAGCTATTATTAACAGTAGTAGCGTTCGTATTTAATTTCTATCTCTATCTCGACGCAGGACGCGTCGCCCCCATTAGAGGTAGCGTTCGGTGCTTTTGGCCTTTTATTGACATCATCGGCTGCGGCTCAGCAATTCAAGCAAGCTTGAGCATACTTACCCGTTAACCTGCCTCCCCATTAACCCAAAAAACAATCATCTATCAAAATACTTTCTCAATATGTTATCATACACATTCCTTCAGCAGTATTGGTGGTTCTTGGTGTCGCTGCTTGGTGCCTTGTTGGTGTTCCTTATGTTTGTGCAGGGAGCCAACTCGCTGATATTCCGTATAGGGCACACCGAAACCGAGCGCGGCACAATAATAGCCATCACCGGTCGAAAGTGGGAACTGACATTCACCACCCTTGTCACCTTTGGCGGTGCATTCTTCGCCTCATTCCCCTTGTTCTACAGCACCAGTTTTGGTGGAGCCTATTGGGTATGGGTATTGTTGCTCGTAAGCTTTGTGCTGCAAGCCGTAGCCTACGAGTATCAGGGCAAGCCCAACAATCTGTTTGGCACCACAGCCTATCGTTGCTTCTTGGTGTTCAACGGCTTTGTAGGGCCCTTTGTGTTGGGGGCCGCAGTGTCAACCTTCTTCACAGGTTCGGCATTTAGTGTGAGCCACGACGCCATGGCCGCTTCGTTGTTGAGCAATGCCTCACCCGTTATCAGCCAGTGGGACAGTGCTTGGCACGGACTCGAAGCCTTGGCACAGCCTTGGAATTGGGTGCTCGGACTTGCCGTGTTCTTTTTGGCACGTGTGCTCGGCGCATTATATCTGCTTAACCGCACCGACCAACCACAGTTGCAGACACGTTTGCGCCGGCAACTGCTAACCGATGCCGTGCCGTTCGTACTTCTGTTTGTGGCCTACGTGGTGTTTCTGCTCACAGCGTCGGGATTGACTTATCAACCCGCCACCCAACAGTTTGTAGCAGAGCCACATAAATATCTGCACAACCTTTTAGCTCTGCCTTGGGTGCTTGTGCTTTTTGTTGTTGGTGTGATATTGGTGCTGTATGCCATTGTGTCGTCCGTGCGGCGTGCAGCGTACCGTTGCGGCATTTGGTATGCCGGCCCGGGTGTAGTGCTTGTTGTGTTAGCGTTGCTTCTGATGGCAGGGTTGAATAATACGGCCTATTATCCATCGCTCACCAGTCCGCAGTCGTCGTTATGTCTGGCCAACAGTTGTTCGAGTCAGTTCACGCTTGGCGTTATGTCGGTTGTAAGCTTGCTCATACCTTTTGTGCTTGCCTACATAGCTTATGCTTGGTGGTCATTGGAGCGCAAGCGCAAGTCATGATGTTGGGAGATAATGTCTCTCCTGACTTCATCACTTTTCTGCACCTTCGCTAACGCGAAAATATAAGGATATAAGGACAAAAGTGCTTCAAGACATAAGGGCACATGGACGCAAGTCCATGCCCGTATGTCTTGAGACACTTTTGTTCTTATGTTCTTATGTCCTTATGGTTCCGCGTTAGCGGTGACGCATTGACGGATTCAGGAAATCATATCCTTTATTATTGTTGTCCGGTGAAATGCCCAAGCGTCTATTAATGCTTTGGAGTTTCACCCGGACAGCAATATTTTTTAATTGCACAATTTGTCTGCACTCTACACTATTTGTCTGCACTGCGTTGATTATCAATCTGTTACGTAGTGTAGACAACTTCGTTTTTTATCTGCACAGCTGTCTGCACTTGTCTGCACTTATCTGCACTCGTCTACACTTGTCTGCACTCGTCTACACTTGTCTGCACTTACCTGCACTCTACACTATTTGTATGCACTGCGTTGATTATCAATCTGTTACGTAGTGTAGACAACTTCGTTTTTTATCTGCACGGCTGTCTGCACTCGTCTACACTTATCTGCACTTGTCTGCACGCTAATTCTTCCTCTGTTTTCTCTGTCACAGCAGCATGACGTAATGCCTGTGTGGGGCGGTTAGAACAATAACGGGAGGTAGATTTTTCGGTTGCTCTAATCAAAAATCCGTTCCCCTATACCGAATTATGTAGGTGGTATAACCGCCGAGCAGTTAGGTGCAGAGGTTTGTAATGAGGGGGTGCAGACAAGTGCATACAGCGTGCAGACGAGTGTAGATAAGTGCAGACGAGTGCATACAGCGTGCACACAAAAAATGAGGTTGTCTACACTCTGTAATGTGTTGATAATCAGTGTAGTGCATACAAAAAGTGCAGAGTGCAGACAGTTTGCAAAATAATTTTTTGTGGGCTTTGTGAGAGGTGAAACTTGAATTTTGAAACAATGGATACTGTCCCAAATAGTGTGTCAGCTCATCATTAAAAAAGGGCCAACACTTGCGTGTCAGCCCTGACGTTTGTAATTAAGGAGTGCTAATATCACCTAACGCGTATCATTCAGTGGTGCCAGAAGGTGATGAAGCCAGAGAATAGCTCAATATTTTGTTTCTATAAAGCTCAAAGGCGATGTCCAAGACTCTTTATCTTACACACCGGCCTTTTCACATTCTCATTTTATGGCACTACTTCTTTACTCCGTAAAGTTCATAGTCTTTTTTCCGTCTTTCTATTATCGGAGAATTGTTACCGTCATAGTACAGATCAAACCATGTTGATGATTCATTGGGATTCATACTGTCACTCAGCACAAAACGCTTGCCGTCCAATGATCGTTGTTGTATGCAATAACGTTGTTGTCTGTATGCCGTTTTGACGAACACCTCTCTTGATCCTAAGAAGCATATGTTATCGTACATTTTTATATCAGATCTTCTGTAGACTTCACCATTGTTTCCTCCACGTCTCATATACAATGTACCAATCATCAAGAATTCCATGAAACCGATGGTGACAAATATTGGTTTTCGGGTGAAGCATGTCATGTTCTCCAAATATACCCAATATTCCTTGCCTTGCTCTGTAAAATGCAGCAGGGCGTTGTCCTGCAGCTCCGCAAACTCATACATTTGTTCTGGCTTTTCCATTGGTTCGTACAGTTTTGTACGTACAAGGTATTTGCCAACTCTGTTTTGCACAACTCTTATGCCGTATGCCTGGGGAAATATCTTGGTATAACTGCCTAATGATTCCCATTTATCCAACCAATGTTTTCGATAGTATACTTGATAATTGTTCTTCGTGACGCTGGTGATTCTCAGATTGACTGGCTCCTTATAATCTTCCAACCGTGTCTTGCCATCAATGTCGTCTATTCTTATTTTGGGTCTGAATAACCTCAGATATAGTTTCTTCTCCTCTTCAAACTGTTTGATTTCTTTCTCCCATGCGTCCTTCATTTCCGTTAATTCTTCTGCGGTCATAGGGTGTAACATGGTATCCAAAGACTTGCGCCATGCCAAACCTCTTTGCTCGTCTTCCCATATCGAAAGATCTCCTATTTTCTCTTTGAATATGTATAGCTTGTCTGGCTCTGATGGTTGCACAAAGAAATTGCGGAACCGCAGCCCTTCGTCTGTGCCATAGTTCAACGCATTCTGCAACACAAAACAACTTTCGTTCATTTGCCGTGTCCTTACTCTTGGATAGAGGCGCACCCCGTCTGTAGTGGTGAACTCCAGAAAGCCATGCTTCTCGATCCTTGGTTGCTTGAAGTACCGTATTCCATTGCGCAAGTCTATCCAAGGACGTTCTCTGTCTATCTTTCGTCGAGAATACAGTTTTGCAATTCCGTATGCTTTCAACTCAACCTTATGATACTCATAGGGTAGCACTTCCTTACCGTCCTTATCCACAACACCTGACAGCCCATTTTTGTTGCTGATCACCTTGTAGCCGTATGCTTCCTCCAAGTCCATACGTTGCCCTTCATGCGTCATCACGGTAATTAGCTCTGTTTGTGCGTCAGAAGTGATTGTATCTTTTTCGTTACAAATGGAATAGCCTATGTTGTACGACCTTCCCACGTCATTGGTTAGAATGCCTTTCCCTGCAACACGTCCCTCAAACATGGCTTGCCAATCTCTGTCATCTGACGGCAGACCAAACAAGCGGTACAGCCCGACATTGTCCAATATCAGACAATACTTCTTGCCCTCAAACACACGCATGCCACGTCCTACTTGCTGAAGGTATTTCGCCAATGACAGTGTGGGCCTTGCCAACTGGATAAACTCAACATCGGGACAGTCAAAGCCCTCACCGAACAAATCGACATTCACTAATACTTGTATGTCGTTGGTTTGATTCAAAGATGTACGGCAAGGCTTATCATTACAATCCCCTACAATCGTTCCCTTAAATCTTTCAATGATTGTATTCCTTTCTGTAAACGGAGTTTTGCTGCTTATAGCTACTGCATTTATGCCATGCTGCCTGTACGCTTCCGCTATATGCTCTGCGTGGGCAATGTCTATGGCATAAGTAATGCCTTTCTTGTTTGCTGCATATCTCATCACCGTATCGCAAAGTCTCTCGATGCTTGGTCGCACATTTAGTTTTTCGTTCATCTCTTTCAGTGAGAAGTCTCCGTCGGCACCTCGTTTTTTAAGTGAGTTTACCATGCGCCAATCTTCGCTGTTCTCTTTGATGGACATATAGTCATACAGTGACAGCCACCCATTGGCAATGAATTTATTTGCCGACCATGACTGCAACAGTACGTCAAATAAATCAGTAAACCCTCGTTTGGTCAGTCGGCAAGGCGTGGCAGTCAGTCCCAACTTTTTCGATTCAGGATATGCATTCATCATCTCGGCATAGGTCTTTGCCAGGGCGTGATGTGCCTCGTCAATTACAATCAATGAGGGATGTTCCTTCATATCCCGATAGTGTTTTGACAGCCATTGTATTGACATTACCTTAATATGGGAATTGTGCGATAAAAGGGGAGAGGTAGTATCAAGGGTAGAGTAGGGGCAGCTCATCATGGTTTCAAGCGTCTCCTTTATCTGCTCAACCAATTCTTTGCGGTGCACCACAATCCATACACATGGATTGTTCACTCTTCGTTCTTCTCTCTTCACTACTTCCGAAATAAGAACGGTCTTTCCTGTTCCAGTAGGCATCTGTACCATCACAGATTGGTGCATCACAAACGCATCCTCTATCTGCTGTAACATATCCTTCTGGTATTTGTACAACTGCATTTCTTTTATCATTTGTGTCTTTTCCACAAATTATTATCTACGCATCAAATCAATTTCATGCGCTTTATCTCTTCCATGTTTTCCTTGATGAACTCACTGACTTTCTTGCCATTGTTCGGGTATATCACGGTTGTTCGGATGCTGTCATCCAGCGCCCCATACACCTCGTCCATCAAATTATTTGAATAGGCTATCCTTACATATATCCGGCAACCATAGTATCACGTCTCCACGCTTTACGGTTACATGATAGTCCTTTATCAAGTAGTTTTTCCATGGCTTCACCGTGCGCATGGCAGCAGGATACTTGTTATGATAATTATTCTTGATGTCTTGCAGTATATGTCCAAGTGTTTCTGCCATACACTTGGCATGCATATATCGTTCTTCATCTGTCTCACTGGCTGCATAGTCGCAACAGTCCGTGTACCATTCTTCATGTGGTAGGTCACTCTCCACTACGTATTTACGGCTATCTATGGCTTCTGACCAATAGGTCAGGTAGCGGATTAGTACTTCATGAGACAATGCCTTCAGCTCTTCTACTACGTTCTGTACTTTCTTGTCTACAACTAAATCGTAATAATCGCCTTCGGCGTTGTAGACGAAATCGAATGAGTCTTGTGCGTGTTTTAGAGTTTATTATATTTTTACACATCATGTTCACTAATAAATCGCATAGCCTCTTTTACGGTCAAAGGCTTAGCGCCAACAACTTGCGGCTCGTATGTACAGCGCAATTCACCAATAAAATAGTTCAGAGAACTGTATTTAGCATCTGATTTCACTAATTTTTCAAGAGCTGACAAAACCTGATTGAACTGATCTATGCTTTGACTTGCCATATTAAGTAATGTATTTTGTAATCGGGAGCACCAAGTGTTAAATGAGTCTGGCAAATTCCATGTTAGCCGTAAAAGTTCAAGTATGTCTTCTAAGTACTTAGTATCTGTGTACATAAACGAAGGTACATCACAAGGCTCCCATAAAGCCTTGTAGTCATTTCTTGTCGCAGTCACGCATTCTTTTAAGGCTTGACCATCACCCAATCTGACGAGATATTTTATTGCTTCTGCTTTTTGACCATCATCGTAAGCAGAATCGTTTCTTTTAATAGCTTCTATTGCCCATTCTTTATTTCTATCATCTTTGATTACTTTAGAAATAATATACAATTGAACGTCTGCAGGTAAGGAGTCATAATTATTCATTAAAAACGACAGACCTTCACTTTCGTTTGAACGATAAAAAAAGTCAGCGAGATTGATGGGATATTTTACATTCATAATATGACGTAGAACATCTTTATAAGACTCCTTTACGGAATAATATGCAGCGCTTCGAACCAACAAAATCAATGTGTCATAATTGATATTTTCCGTATTTTGCTTTAACAGATTGACTATTTCGTTCTTTACCAATTCAAAACCACATTTTTGTACTGCATATGTTATGTAATCCGAATGTTCCTTATCCGTAGAAAGACCATAATCTAATTCTGCATACGGTATCAAGCGCAGAATAAATTCCTCTGGTATATCAAATCTGTACTTGACTATGATTTTAGAGCAGATTCTACATCCCGCATTATCCAGACGAAAGCGTTTTGAAGACAGAAGGTTACAAACAGATTCCTTGAGGACTTTTATCTGTTCCTCAGAAAGCGTATCATCATTATGAAATGTGTTTATAATGAACAACGCAAAATGGCATTTTGACTCCAGACTATCTAATATTGCCTTTTTGTCATATTCGTCTGAATTATTCAGATAATAGTGGGAAAGATATTGCCATAAGTATTCATTTATTTGTTCTTCCTCATCATCTTTTAATTGTAATTTCAACTCTTTTTTTGTTTTAACAGCATTTTTGTCCAAAATACTTGAGATGTACTGATTGAATCTCTTTCTATCAAAAGCAATTTCTTTATCATGTCTATGTATACTCTCATAATCCTGAGGCTTTGGTATAGTTGCCAAATAATGAGCATATTTGGTTTTTATAAAAGTTTCTATTTCGTCGCATAGCTCTTTTGAAGGGGCATTTCTTAAATAGAAGATAGTTGTTCTAAAATATTCGTCATCTCCCCATTCTTCTGCTATTGACGTTATGTCACTAGGGGTTAAACGAATAAATAGTTTAGCTTGGAGTTGTACATAGTCACTGTATGAACCAGAGGTTTTGTGAATCATACGCAGTTCTTCAAATATAGTGCGAATCTCATCAATGTCACAATGTGTAGACATAAAACCACGGAAAGCACTAAATATCTTTTTACCATCTTGTCCGTAAAAGAAGGAATGTCGATTATCGTAAACTTTCAGCCATGCATTATCAACAAAATCTTTCAGATTGGGATGTTCAATTATAAGTTTTTCTGTATTTACTATCAACTGCGATAAAACTTTAATGGCTTCTTCATCATGATAATTATAGTGCGTCTTATCTGCGATTGTAGGATAATATTGCCAAAGCTTGATTAAACTATCATATTGGGATACATTCCCCAATGCAGTGACAACATTGTCTCTATTGACCGAAACTATGGCAGAGTCACTTTTTCTTGCAAAGTCATGAATTTCAGAGTCGTTCTTAATAGAAAAGTCTACGAACTCATCATAGGAACTTGAGGCAACAATCAGTTTATAGATTGATTTCTTTAGAAGAACATGTTTTATTGATGACGTTAGCTCTATCAATCTCTTGATGTCATCCGTATTTGCAAATATTTCATTGCTAAATGGTATGTAGGGTGCTTCATACCATCTGCCGTCATTATCTCCGAACTCTTCTAATCGTTTGTAAGCTGAAGTCTTAAAAGTCGCTTTTAGACCATTCCTGTTTATAATATCAGGAGAGATAAACCAGAAAATGAACGACAACAAATAAAGATATGCTCCTAATTCGGCTTCATTGTCATACTCTTGTAAAAAGAAATCTAATGAGTTCCTATTTAAACAGAAAGCAGCAAGTTTCCGGTCAAAAGACCATCCGCAATCTGGACTACTGGATATGCGCTTATTCTTGTATTCTAATAAAACTTTCTTAAAAACTTTATGGCAAAAATAGGAGTCCAAACAATTTGTATCTATATTTAGCAATGCTTCCGCATGATTATTATAAGTCCAATCGAGCAGATAATCTTTTTTCGAACCAATTGAAAGTACAGACAAAAGCAACTCAAACGCATCAAGCCATTCAGGTTTAATACGATTGATGCCATTGTTTCGATAACTGATTAAATCAAGAATTGCATCTTCATTAAGCATTGAAAGATATTTTGCGACATAATACAATTGAAAGGCATTCTTTTCGAACCGATAATACCCTCTGTCGTTTCTATGAAATAAAGTATAACCAAGGCAACATCTCATATCGTCTTCTGAGATGTCCATGTCTGCAATGTCTTCTATAGACAATTCTTTCTTTTCTGTAAATTGCATCACCAAGGCAATGCGTTGGAGAAGTTTTGTACCTCTTAGTCTTACATCTATTACAGACCCCAACTTTCGTTCATTGTCAGCAGTAAAACTTCTATCGATAAGGAATTCATAAATATGAAGTCTGTCATTTGGAATTTTAGTATGCGTGCGATAGCAATCCAACAATCCGTTTAGGTAGAAAGGCACATACACTAAAGAATACAGATTGTTCTCTTCTATTTGACGCAAAAAATCCTCTTGATGGTCTATTCCGCTTTGTTTAATTATACTTTTAACGTCGTCAAAACATAAATCCTTAAGATATAATCGCTGGAAATCGGTTAAGACTTTGTCATTTGCGATAAAGTTTCTTCTACATGTGATGACTACACGCAATTCGGGATATTTGCGTTGTAGGGTTGTTATCTCAATCAAGAATTTCTCACGTCGTTCCTCACTACTGATTTCATCATAACCGTCTATGATATAAACGATATGATTTGATTGCCAGAAATGAGGAATACTCAACTCCTGGTTGTGGTTAAACATTTTAGCTTCAAAAAAGAGGGGAAACACATTCGATTCATTTTCTTTTAGAAGAGAATATAACTTTCTTGCTTCATACGTTTTCCCTGCTTGCCCAGCAGCTATGAGTAGCCATTGTTTGCTTTCAAAGCCTTTGGCTTTACCCATTATATATTCCTCTAATGTATATTCCTTATATTTATCTGGATTTATGAAACGTTCGACAAGATAAGAATCATCTTTATTGGAATAAGCACTAATTCTTCTAGGATAGTATTGTTCGCCATCCTTAAAAAACAATGTGTCTTTACTTTTTTCAATGGCATCGCAAAATTCGTCTACACCATAGTAGTTTTCACCCAACCAGCTCTGAATACGCATGTCGAGTTCTATGACCCGTTCATGATTTAATGATTTTAAGTCGGCACATAAATTTCTGAAATCCAAAGCGTCTGTAGCACCGTCAAATTTGAATTCCTCATCTTTATATGAACGAACTGTCTTGTTAGCTTTGTTGGAAATTATAAAGAACTTGAGCTTATAATGTTTAAGCATTGAATTTTCTTTACACGATCTTAATGTGTCATCTAATTTCTTTTTTGTCTGTTTGCTCGTAACTTGGACACAAACCTTATTGGTCAAATCTATGAGGTCTATTCCAGCGGCATTGCTCATATGTCTTTTGCCGTTGAAATTTTCCAACTTATAACCATAAACAGAGTTCATCAACATCAACACAAGATTCTCACATGCCACATTGATGTCATTTGTTCCCTGTGAATTGCTGATTTCTATATAATGAGATAAACATGCGAGCATATTCTCAATATGCTCTACACTATCCCTATATGATGATGTCGATTTTTTCATAAATACTGCTTGCTATAAATATCATGGCTTATTTCAAAACAGTTCAATTGGGCTCTTTTCGCAATGGTTGTACTATAGAAACACCATTGTTATAATCGTATTTAGCGGATTCTGTCAATCGATTTTCACTATCGATATCTCCCAGTTGGAAGAATAGCCTAATGGCATCTATAACTGCTGTCTTACATACACCATTAGGAGCTATAATTACATTAATATTCTCGTGAAACTTTACCTTTAATTTTCTATTCCACGAAAATTTCTGATTTTCAATGTTTTTAAGATGCATATATTATATCGGTTTTATAAAACATAATTATATTACTAAATTAGGATATGAGCACAAATAGAGAATAATATTAATTATACAATTATTGATTTTTGAGATACAAACGCAATATAAAGTATTATACATTTTAATAATTGTATAGTTATCATATTTAATGTCGCTTATGTTTACTCCAAACATTATAATACTCTTATGTCCACCTTATCTCAATTAATAAATATAACCATAATCCAAGTTATCTTTATGCATTTTTACTATTTCGATATCAGAATCAAGCGCTTTAATGATTTTTTCTAAATATGATTTCTTAGTTCTATCAACATTACAACCAATTAAAATCCGTTTTATTCGAACAGTTAACTGGGGCCTCTTCTTTATAGTTCCATCAATTTCAGGACTTAAGAATCTTGTTTCCTGCTCGTAACTCCACATTTTTGCTTTTGTCTTTAACACCTCCTCTACAGAGGTGTCCTTACCAATTTCTGGCATCTTCTCAGAATACTTTACTTCTACTTCCTTCCAAGTTTTTGAAGTAACCTCAACTTCTAAACAACACCCTTTATTTTCATTCGCATAGTGTGTCCACATCAACCCTATATTACCGCTACGAGATAATGAACAAATATAAGTTCTCTTTTTCCCATTAACAATATTTTCCATCAATCCTTTTTCGATTTTTGGGTCATATTTATAATAACCTTCCATAGGGTCATTCATTTCACTATAAAGTGCACCATATAATTTTCGATCTATAATAATAGAAAGAAACCGTTCAAGATTTTCTAAAGAACGGTATTTATAAAATAGGCCAGGTATACTAAAATTATTCTCCATAAAATATAAGATAGCTAAGGTCTCAAAAGTAAATAATCGTCATTCTTATTGTTCAAACCAACAAATCACTTAGGAATAATATGATATCAATAATCCCTAGTTATTATATAATCTTTTCGCATTGCGAGGTACAAATATAAAGAAGCAAAACTTCCAAATTACTATTAGGAGTTCTTTCTATAGTAAAATGAAGTAATAATAAACAGGTGGCTAATGTACATTATTCATCAAGAACTACACAACCATTAACCACTTATCATTTATCCTTTAAATGCCCCATCCTTTGCCTCGAATATCACGCTCGGTTCTATCAATTCCACCGTGTGCCATGCCCCTTTGGGTATCTGACATCCATATTTTGCCTCCGTTGGGCAAAGATGAATGCGTTGTACCTCGCGATACTCTACTTTCCGTGTGACATCCTGCGCATCCATACCCATAGGCAAGGCTTCAGATGCTGCATTCTCGTATGCCACAACCTCTTCGTATATCACTTCATCTAACTTGCCACATAGACAGATTACCGACTCTGTTGTGTCTTCATGCTTGTGAATAGGTACAACAGTTCCTGGCAACAAAGCAATCAACATACGCTGACTTGTATCAGCCTCAGACGTGCGCAAATCAAAACATTGGCGCAATTGGGGGGTCATAGTGGCTTGCTCAAATAGCTTGCCTAAAAAGTCCTTATCAATTTTCATAGTCATTAATCATTTGATAGGTGATGCGTCTTTCTTGGCACAAATAAATATTTGCAGAATTGCCAAATGGCATACATTAATCTTCTCATCGTTCAGTGACAATAACCTTGAATGTCTCAAAGATAAGCTTGATGTCATACCAAAACGAGCTGTTCTTCACATACTCCAAGTATAGTCTTATTTTCTCCTGCATAATCACATGAATGTAATAATCCTCAGGATCCTCCGCCTTTTCCATCAACTCATTCTCATTCCTAAACTTAATACTTGCAGGGTCGGTAATACCAGGACGAACATCCAATACGTGCATCTGTTCTGGAGTCCAGTAATTCACATAGTGACGCACCTCCGGACGAGGACCAACTAAACTCATATCTCCAATAAATACGTTGATAAGCTGGGGGAGTTCATCAAATTTATATTTACGGATATAATATCCCGAACGGGTCACACGAGGATCACGACCACCAATGGTCACTAATGAACCTTTGTCTGCTCCTACACGCATAGAACGGAACTTGAATATTCGGAAATCCTTATTTCCACGTCCCACACGCACTTGTCTATAAAACACGGGACCTTTAGAATCAAATTTGATCCAAATAGCCAATATTATAAACAATGGGCTTAAAACAATTAATCCACAACCAGAAGCGACTATGTCAAATAATCTTTTCATACTTTTTGGGTAAGAAAAACCTGAAGATAAAGATATTGTCTTCATCTTCAGGTCTATGCTAATTAATGATTATAGTTCAGATACAATATCTACAAAATTCTCAATCACATATTCCAAGTCCTCATCCGTCATCTTCGTGTTCAAAGGCAGAGTAATCTCATTCTCAAACATGTGGAATGCATTCGGAAAATCCTTGATGTCAAACCCTAACTTCTTATAGGCAGTCATCATAGGCAGCGGCTTGTAGTGAACATTCGTAGCAATACCACGTTCCGCCATCTTCTCGATCACCTTGTTTGTCTCCTCGCGTGTTTTGCCCAACAGACGCACCAAATACAAGTGCCCCGACGACACATGCTCCTCATCATAATGATTCAGCACAGCCACATTCAAAGGTTTCAAGGCCTCATCATAACGCGCAATCATCTCACGTCTACGTGCCAACATACCCTTATAGCGCTGCATCTGTACCAGTCCAATAGCAGCCACCACATCCGTCATGTTACACTTATACCAAGTGCCGATAATATCATACTCCCAAGCGCCCAACTTCGTCTTAGCCAAAGCATCCTTGTTCTGACCATGCAAGCTCAGCAACTGCGCCTTGCGATACAGATTCTCATTCCAAGTCTCACCCTCTATCTCAGGCACACCACTAAACGTGTTATCCACATTCTTGTCCAAGTCCGTCACCACCTTCTCATTACCGAAAGGCAGGTTCCATGACAAAGCTCCACCCTCAGCAGTAGTAAAGTTCTTCACTGCATGGAACGAGAAAGACGAGAAGTCAGCAATCGCTCCCACCATCTTCCCCTTACGTGATGCACCAAAAGCATGGGCAGCATCGCAGCAGATAGCAATACGACCAAGCATCTTCTGCAAGTCAGTCTTAGGAGTAAATATATCCTTCTTGCTTTCCACAATACTATACAGTCTGTCATAATCACAAGGAATACCAGCCAAGTCAACAGGAATAATCGCCTTAGTATTAGGAGTGATAGCCTTCTCCACAGCCTCATAGTCCATCTCAAGGCAATCCTTCTGCACATCCACAAACACCAGCTTGGCACCCACATGCTCCACAATAGAAGCACTTGCTGTATAGGTATAAGCAGGCACAATCACCTCGTCGCCCTCACCAATACCCAGCAGTCTAAGAGCCATCTCACCACAAGCAGTCTGCGAGTTAAGGCAAACAGCCTTCTGCACACCCACAAACTCAGCAACTTTTTTCTCTAACTTCTTTGTGCGCGGTCCAGTTGTAATCCAACCAGACAAAATAGCATCACGCACCTCTGCAGCCTCAGCCTCCGTCATATCAGGCGGAGAGAAAGGCACATTACGCAATTTCATTGTCATAATATGATTATAAAATGTTTAATTGATTAAATTTCGTGTTTAAAGACAACGACGATTAATGTCTATTTACGATTCCACACACTCTTATTCCCCCACTTCCAATTCACCCAAGAGCGAATTCTCAACAAGAACCCCATTAAATGACTTTCTTTGCTATATACCAACTGATACTTCCAACGATTTTTGAAGTATCGTTTTATCTTACTTGGCAAAGAATGTACATCCACAGAAGTTGGATTTAGAACTTCTGCCAACATTCGTTCTTCTATATCCTTATACCTTTGCCAGTTAGGGAAACAATCAGAAGAAATGCCAATATAGTCTATACAGATTCCATTCAAACAACAAAGGAATTTGAAGTAACCACCTTCAATAGCCAATGCCTTAACCCTCTCCCAATCTATCTGATTAGTATCAGAGTTAATAGTCGCATTCTTCACCACCAAAGCATAGTCAACTATTTGCCTCAGATTAGCTCCACCATAAACAAAGTGTCCAGCAAAATGTAAGGGTAAAAAAACAACATTAAACATTGCAGAAGGCAACCAACAACCCGTTTCCTCATCAAGATGAAGATTTTTATCAAGGTCATCCTTTAAGAACACTTCCACCTTCAATAGCGAGAGGTGTTCTTGCTCACAAATCATAGAAGCATGGTTCTCTACGTGAATGCCATTAATGCTATATACACTATGCTTCTCCTCATTCTGTTTTACCTCAATGCCCTTCTCCTTTATCAGTTCATCAGCATACTGCCCTTTGCCACAGAAGTAAACATCCAAATCGCCACTCCCTCTATGTTTAGGTATAGGATATAACTTCGACAATCCATATCCCTTCATCACCACCATCTTCAAGCCATGTTTAGAAAAAAAAGAAGCAAGTTCTTTTATGAACACCTTCTGCCGTTCATACTCTTTCTCTAACATCATCACACTGCCAATCCACTTTATCAATACATTTCGTGGCGGCATAGCTCCATTTGATTTTAATTTATCAAGAGCATCTAAACATAATCCAAGAACCGATTGCTGTCCAGCTTGTTGTATAAAACCTCGCCAATCTTCCTCCGATAAAGAATACAAGGATGCTGCGTCCTTATTCTTGCTGGATATACTATAACGCAAGAGTGATAAAAATCTAATATCTGTCATTGTTAGCTTATGTGACATCACACATACTTCTTCACATACCACATTTTCTTCCAACCATTACCAACAACATTCATCAGCGTCCAGAATGTAGCCATCACTGGACTCATCTCTTCTGCCACATGAAATAGTGGATAATGTGCCCAAATGCGTTTCCACAAAGGCTTGGGAGTGATACTTACTTTGCGTCGGCGATACCTTGCTAAGTTCTCCTTCAGCAGATAGCAAGGAGCCTTTCTCACCACCTTTAGCCAAAGAGCAGTATCATTATTCTTACGTACATCCTTTATCTGCACCAGTCCTATCCGCTCTCTGTCATACATCACAGCCAAGCATCCAGGCCAACAGCACATAAACATCGCCAACTTGCTCACTTTTCTTATTCCCGACACATACACGCCCAAGTTCTTGCCATCCTCACTCATCTCTGTGTATTCATGATAAGAGAAAGCATAACCATTCTCCACCATAAACTTCAGTTGATGCTCTAATTTCTCAGGTAGCCATAAGTCATCCGAGTCAAGAAAGGCAATCCATCGCCCCTTTGCCCTGCGCAAAGCATTGTTGCGTGTTATAGCAGCCCCAGAGTTCTCTGGATTACATTCATACTTAATTCGTATGTCAGCCTCCATAAACGGCTTTACAACCTCCAACGTATTGTCCTTAGAGCAATCGTCTTGAATAAGAAGTTCCCAGTTCTGATAGGTCTGACATTGAATACTTTTGATTGTTTCAGCAATAAAGTCTGCACACGCCCAAGTGGGAGTGATAATAGATACTAATCCGTAGTCTTGCATAATATATTTGTATATGATGTTCCCCATCGCAGTATCGCTCTGTGCTATGTCGCCATTCGAATGGGGATTATAATAAAAGGAATAAATACTTACAATACTCCTATAATCTTCTCCATTCTCTCAAAGTCGCCATATTGACTTGTTGTACTTTTTCTTCCCTCCCATGCTTCTCTTTCGTAATTCCATCTGTCCAACAATTCCTTCTTATTCTGTTCATTCATTTTTAATTTGTAAGTAAAGTTGAAAACAGTTAGAATATTCTCTATATTATTATGTCTTTCTATCAGTTCCTTATCATAAATATCAGTTCCAACAGAAGGAATCTCCGAGGCAACTACACGCCCTATACATAAAACCAAGGAATAATAATGTTGCCACATATTATTGCATACATGTGTTTGTCGAAACAAATGTCCTGAAACGATTGCAAATAAATGTCTTTTCTGTTCTACTTCTATGATATGATTTTTTATCAAACACAAAAGCGAGCATAATACAAAGCTTTCTTGTTGCACATCATTATAATCTATCCTTATATTCCATCCTTCAAACTTACACGCTTTGTCTTCTATTGATTTCTCTACCGCTGTTTCTATTCCCTTCTCATTGATTACCCAATACATATCTGCATAAGCTTCTATTGTCTTAATTGAAATTTCATCAATTGGAAGAGTTGTTTTTATATTATTCTTCTCAATACTTTTATCAAAGTTCTCTAAAACTTTTTTTACTATATCATTGTCAAATGTTTTCTCCTTATACACTTCACGTGCAACAAAAGTCAGGTAGTCTATATTTAGGTTATCATAGTCAAACATGCCATCATTCCAATTATAAAGCACATTAGCCTCCATAAGCAATAGCAATTGTTTTGATATTGAACTACGTCTCCATTCATGATAACCTTTCTCAAACAACCATTTTATGAAGTCCTTAGCACAATCATATTTGAGAACGAATGATAAAAAAACTCTTATTAAATCAACAGCCTTGTCTTTAAGCCATACTTCTTTATCCTTTTGTGATTCAACCTTTGTCTCAAGTCTCCAATTCCACATTTCAAAGATTGACCATAAAACAGACTTGCTTTTCGCTTTACTTTCATTCCATATTGAAAGCAACTGTTTGAAATAGTCAAAATCTTTGATATACATCATTGCTGCACATTGCAGATTTGGAAAACGCAATTTCTCCAAGAAACAAATAACCAAAGGTGCACAACATTTTCTATCTACACTGAATATTATTATATTTCTAAGACATTCTGGCAACTCCGTATATCCCCAAAAATCAGCAACTATATTCCATTTATCGAATTGTTCAAAATCATACGAATGGTATAATTCAAACAAATCTTCACCTTTACTTCCATTGGCATACCTACACGAAGCCAAGATTTTATTGCTTTCTATATTTTCTAATTTCATAGAGCAAATTACTAATAGTTGTTTTGGTGAGATTCTATCTTTGGAGACAATGACACGTTATGTACATCGACTGAGACATTATCATCACTCCACCATTCTTCGAGTTTTTGTATTATCACCAACCCCGCTTCATAAGGAATCTTATATATTACAGATGCGCGTGCTCCCAATTCATTAAATGATGCGCCAACAGCCCATATATCATCATCACACACAATAAAACGATCATGCAATACCGATTTATTCCCCCTTAACATCCTTGCCATAGCACATTCTTTACCAATAGCATTGTTATATTGATCCACAACATGTGCCAGACGCATAGCACATTCTTTATTCATATCACCAAGACTACTCATTACTCTAATTTCCACATCACTATTTTGTACTGGATACAAAAACCTACCAAAATCAGCAGAGTCGAAGTAATCATCACATACCATACATCTCTTGGTCGCTTTATTCAAAATGTTTATAACGCTATTCAGAGCATTCTCTTTATTGATTTCCTGTTTGGTTTTATCTCCATCAAAAAAAATAAATTGACCAGATACCTTATTTCTGTCAATATTTCTTATTTTTTCTGCATCTGGAAAATAATTACTCATACTATCTATTTTCTCTCCGACAACATCTGTTTCATTTGTCCATTTCTGTATAGGATTTAATTGTTTTTCATTACCCTTAGCATCAAGAACCTTAACACCACTTACTTTTTTAGAAGGAAATCTTAACGTAATACCAAACTGACGTATCATGCCGTTAAAAGCACGATGACACAACAGATTGTCATCTACATCATACACCTTCACAATCATATTATCAGGAAGTGTAAGAAGGTTTATAAGTTGTCTGAAACCTGGTCTCAGTAATTTTTCGATATGATTGTTTACGATACAATCTTTTTGTTCAACTTGGCAAACTTCAACTTTCAAGGATGGTCTTTCATCTGTTCTGAAATCTAAGTTTAACGAGATACCAAAATTTGGTTTCACGATTCCTTCTATGTCTATTGATTTCACTTCATTATGATGCCAAACCAAAAACACACTACCAATATAGTCTTTGTATTCCCATATATTAAAGCCCAAATTTTTAACTGAAACATTCTTTATTTGACTAACAAGGCTTTTATTCTCTTTCAAATACTTCACAGTCTCACATTCCTTGTCTATCCAAGCCTTTATCCAAGTAGGAATATTTGAATGAGGAAACAATTTACACAGACCGCTCTTACTACTTCCATTCGAAAGTAAATATCCTGTTCCATTTTCAGGTACATGATATAGTTCTGTATTTATAAAGCGAAATTCATCAAGTTTATTATCATGGTTAGGTATCTTAAAATTAGACATTGGATCAGAAATAAAATCTTCATTCAGTATCATCACATTCTCTGTGTAATAAACCTTCTCATCAGATTTTCCTTTATCAGCAGAATCGAATACGTTATGACTGTCTTTAATCTGCATATCTGGCTCAATACACTCAAATACAGAAAAAAGATGCGTACACACTTTTGTGTTCTTGTTATAAAGTCGCAATATAGAAGCCTTTACCTTCAAAGGAAACTGTTTACACGATGTGACATCAAAATAATTTGCCATATGTCAAGCTATGATGTATTAAAAATAACGAGAAGAACTTTATTTTTCCTTATTATAGAAAAACTGATAGTAATTCATGCCAGCAGCCTCATCATACCCCTGCACTATATTGTCATGACCTCCCCAAATATTAATTTCAAAATTGGAGTCAAGGTATAAAGTTGTTTTAGGCAGTGAACTTTTCCTTTTCACCAATGGCTTTTCTATCTGAATGTCTTCCTCATGCATCCGACAGGGATTATCTTTCGACGACAAGTATGTTTCAAATTGCTTGTCCAAATTGTCCTCACAGAATATTTCTTGTGAAAACTCATGGATTGATAATGTCTCAGTCTGCTCCAAGACCTTTCTTACCTTAGATATAAGATTAGCCCTTTCTACCTTTGAGTCCTCAGCATAATTATCAGCAATAAAGGTTTTGCAAGAGTTCAGAAGATTCTTTGTTCGTGAGTATGATGTGACATCTGTCATGATATGCAAAAAATCGTCTTTCCAATATTTTGGCTGAATACCCTTAGACTTCTTGTCTACAGAGAAAACGACATAGCCATCATTTTCATTAATATTGAATATCAAGCAACCTTTCTCAACCTTTGCAAAACTAATAACCTCCGACTTTTGTATCTCATATCCATGTTCTGTGTGAAGATATTGATAAGCAGGTTGTTTGTTTTCTGTCTTTAGCATTGCTATTGCATCTGTCTTTTTGCCGTCTATTTCACAATCCGATAGATAAATAATATTCAACTCGCCTGATTTTGTCATCGGATGTGAAGTCTTCTCGTAAAGAATTTTTGCAATAAACTCTGATTGCTCTTGAAATCTTGACACATCACCAAATATTGTTTTTACAAATGTATATATCGGATTCAATGCCAATGTACTCTCAAAATAGAAATGACATGGTTCTTTTGCATCGAATGATTTATCCAACATTGATGTTATATCCGAAGATACGTCTGTGAAGTCAAGTTCCTTCTCTGAAAAGGAGACTCCTTCTTCTCTGCTTTTATTGCCTACATAATGTACTATCATGTGGCATATATTTCCTATTTTAATTTTCATTTTTTTCTTTTCGTTCTAAAACATATTTTGGTATCAAAGCATTACCACTTGTAAAGGTCTCCTTGGTCACAAAATAATCCAGATTGTTCTCTCCTGTCCAATAAGTTTCAGGTGCATGCTCTACAAGAATAATTTGAAATTGTTCTTTCTTCTCTTCTATCACATACTTCATAAACCTATTTATACCTGCAAACGCATCAAGTAACTTTTCCTTATCTGTTGTCTTTACATTTTCAGAACCTGCATAATAAGGTATACTCGGCTGGTCGATAAACAAGAACTGTCCGACATGTCGTACATTCAAGTTCTCAAAGAAATAACGATGAATGCCCAAGAAAAAACAAAGGTGCAGGAACATGTAGTTTGACTGGCTGCCAATGGTATCATAATTGAATATAGACTTGCCATTATTCAACATAAGGCGTTCCTGTTCTATCTCATATTTTGTGTAACAGTGTTCATAATGCTCCATATGTTGGAAACCATCAAATATATGTTGAATACACTCGTTCAGTTCCGATTTTATATTCAATTGTTTTTGCTCTATCTCCTCCTTTGCTTTCTCCAATACAGAGATTCTTTGAGCATCTTCCTCAACAAATATTTCTATCTTCTTCGATTCTTTTTTCTGTTTATTCTGCCAAAGTTGTGTCAACTCTTCTACTTTTGACTCCAAGAAACCAATTAGTCTTAAGTTGTTCACTTGTTGATATAGAGATCCCTTCTGCTTAGTTATCATCTCCATCCTATCCTCTATCGATTTCATTTGAGCATTCAAACTCTGTATCGCTTGTTCGGAAACAATTGGTAAAATTTCCGTTTGATGCTTGTTTGATGATATTTTTGCCAATGAACTTTTCAGAGAACTAATAACATGTGATGTCCACATATTAGCACCCTGATCATTTATCTTTTCATACAGTACCTCTACAGGTCTCAAAGAGTCTTCAATAAGCCCTAATGACTTTATATATTCTTGCTGTTCATTCTTGGCACGACTTATGTTTGCCAACTGTAGACTTATTTGTGAATGCTTTTCCTGTAAAGATTTAAATTCTTTATCACACTCGTCCATATTTTCTTTTGGAATCATATTTTCTTCCAAAATCCCTTTCAAGGCAGCTATCTGATCTTCATCAGAACTTTCTTTTACATTCTCCTTCAATAATTGTGCATCAATACACGTTTTGACGAGTTTTGCCAAAAGTTTATTAAATCCATCAGTTTCCTTTTCTAACCTCCTTTTATAGTTGTTAAATTTCTTCTTTTTCTTCTGTAAATCTTTAAGTTCCTCGTTTATCTTCCTAAACTGTTCAATATCTGGAGTCAATACAGATTCAACAAACTTGCAACGCTCTTCCTTCTTTTCAAACATGTCGATACCATAGAATTTAAAATTCAGAAAATCGTATGGAGAAGTTAATATATTTTCTGTCAAGGCATTGAAAACAAAGCATAAACGATAAAAATTCTCCTTATCTGATTTATAGCCAAAAGCTTTATCCAACTCTCGTCTTGCGTCATTGACATGTGAATTATTTACAGTTGGGTAGAAGTGCTCAGCGAAAGGCTCATGCTGGAGCCATACTTCAGTTGGCACAACATTTACGGTAGGTTTCTTCCTTGCTATGGCAAAGAACTTGTCACCTATCTGAAACTCCATGCCATACCAACATGCGTTCTCATTTATGACAGGATACACTATATTCGACCTTCCAGACAATAAGCAATAGTCTATGATTGCATAAATATTGCTCTTTCCGGTAGAAGAACTACCAGTAATAACATTCACCTTATTGTTCTCGAAGGTTATAATGCGAGGTTCTACCCCTTTATCAAACCATATGTATAGTTTTGAGATGTAAAGCTTCATAACTCAATATTCAATTTACGGTAATCATTAACTATATCTGAATCCTTAACCAACTTCAATAGTTTTGAACTGACTGCACAGATGTTTTTCAATCTATTGCTGTCACATCTTGACAAAATGGAATCGTATTTTTCTGCATTTTCAGAAATGACATACTCTCCATACAAGGAAACCAAATTTAAGTCCAAAAGAATAGATATAGCGTTTACAACCTGAGGTAGCAAATCAACATATCTATTATTGAAATTGCTCAAAAAAACTTTATTTTGAGTAATAATAGAATCAAAACTTGTAGGCCTTTGATTTGTCATTTTTCCAATTATGTTGTCATCCAGTAATATCGGCATGAGCAAAGCTACTTTAGACAATGGTATTTTTGGAGAAAGACGTAACATAGCCATAACAGAAAAAGCAGTTATAGCCACATTATTATATATATAGTAACCAGATATTTTCATACTGTCTTTTTTAATTTGGGATATACATCAATGTGCCAACAAATAGAAGGATGGTCTATATCATTGGTCATATTTAGAAACCAACCAGAAGAAAATGGAGGGTATATTTCACGAGTATTGTCAATGTGGATATTCTTTTTCATAACTTCGTAAAAACAGTCTTGAGCAGCATAAATCTTTTCTGTATCTGATGCATGACTTCCTTTTCTTGGACACTTTTGCCTAAAAGAATTAGACCAAAGTGATTTTGCTGTGTAATTCATTGATTTCTCCAATTCGGGTGTCATTAGCTGAACTGAATAGTAATATTGAATAGACCTGTTATAACAAAACCATTTACCATAATATTCTTCTATCGAATCAGGAAGGTTTAACACATCTATCTCGTCCAAATATTTTATAAACGGTATATCCTTTACGTCCTTTGGTATTTCAACAACATCATCTGGTATTGGCTTAAGACTCTCATCGCTCACTTTTTGAAGTATTCCTCTGTACTTTTTTAAGAATTCACCCTTCTCATAAGAAAAGGTTTGATGATTCTTTGCAGCATTTATCTTCTCCTTATACAAATCTCCCAATAGTTCAGATACTATCTGGTCTGCTTTAGTCGGCATATTGTATATTTCCAAGAACTTCTCATATAACGCATTCAATGAATCTGCAACTTGCATAACCTCTACTTTATGCAAGAATTTATTCAATTCAACTTTATTCAAATCCAACATTTTCTTGACTATAGGATAATACGAAACTTTCTTCTCTACCTTCTTTAAAAACGAGATAACTTCTTCAATACCACAATTTCCATCCCGCAAGTTTTTTATTTGTTCATAGAAGGAAATGGATAGTTCCTTATTTGTATATAGAATAAATCGATTGCCAGACTTCAAGAATTCTTCTTTCGACTCGCTCAAATCATATAATGAGAGCCAATTGTCAAATGTTTTCCAAAAGTCAGAATCCGCATCAGTCATTTTGGCATTACCATCAACTGAGTTTTTAACTTGAATAAGCCATTTCGTACCTTCAGTGCATGAGACAACAATGTCATCTTCTTTTTCATAAGCAATGACATCACCTCCTTTTATATCAAATAAGAAATTTACAAAAGCTACAAACTGAATATCAAATCCACATGCTTGCAAATCTGCTTTGTGCCGACTTATAAACTCTTCTGTTGTTAATGGTTCTCCCATAAGATTTGTTCTTTAATATTATTCTACCGGTAAAGTTTGTACACTATTTAGAGCATATTCATTTGCTCTCATTTATCGAAATATAGCCAGTCGCTTTAACTCAATAAATAATCAATTGGCTTTATCTTGTCTATATCCATTTCAGCCATAACAAATGGTATGTCTATTCTAACATAGCGCAAGTCTTTAGGATAGTGTAACCCTACTATTGCTTTTATATATCTTTGAGACAGCGATTCTATATTTGTAGGAATTGTCTCGATGTTAGTATCCAAAAATCTCTGATCATCATCAGAATAATCGTTACCGCCATTTTTCTCTATTGTAAGATAAGGCAAATCGTCACGCTTTAAAACAAGCATATAAGGCTTCGAGTCTTTGTCATGTTGTTCTATCAACAGTGCCTCATTTATGAGACGTAAACTTGAAGTATTTGCTATATACCCTTTATATTGTTTATAACATTCATAATACAAATCAATATTTATAGAATTGTAAAGTACCACGTATTCGGATGACAACCTCAATCTCTCCAAAGCCAAACCCAAGTCCTGATATTCTATACGATAGGTCGTTACAGGATTTATTTTCTTAAAAGCCTCGGCTTTCACGCCTTTTACACTATATACTAATGCACCAATTAAAGTGTCTATAAACCCATCATTTTTCATTTGCTTGTATCCAACACATACCATTTCTTTAGGAATATCAAATCTTATCTCACGCTCATAACGTTCAGTATTGTAAGCAACATTACCCCTGTGTTCTCCTAAGTCCATATCAGCATTGTTCCATGCTCTATGGATCATAGCCCAGATTGCATTAAACTTCTGAGCATCAATAGAAGGATTCTCTTCCTTGTCCTTTATATTTTTCTTGATTCTTTGAATATTTTTCTCAATCAAGTCAAGTACTTCTTCTTTTGTAAAATATACATGTGTTTCCAGTATTGTTTCCAATCCATTACTATATATTTCATTTATAGTCATTTTCATACGCTCAAGCAATGCAATGACCTCACGTTTGTCCTCAATTTCATTCTCTTCTACAATATCAGCCAACGGTTCGCGATACTCCACATTATAATCTATTCCTTTTAACCGCAATATTTGAATAGCAAGCATACGTTCTACAACATGTAAAAGGAACCATTCACTATCAACCCCATGATCATTCCCTATCAATGGGAAATCCTGCTGTTGCAACATGAGTGACCTTATATCACCACCAACATAAAAACGCTTCCATTCATCAAATATACTTTGCAGGCTATTACAACATAGCGGATAGGAATAAGGTAAAGTTCTAGAATAGTAAAGCAAATTTGTAAGACATTTCTTTCTATCTAAATACAACAACATACCTAATAACGCAGTATGAAATTTGTGAAAGACTTCTTTCTCTTCCTCTAGTTCCCTTCTCTTTTCACAATCAGCTCCAAAATAATTTCTTGAACTATCAAACCAAGAATAATACTGAACTGCATACACCCAATACTGCTTTACGAATTCATCATTTCCGTTACGAGCTGCTTCCTGTACAGTTCTCCAAATAATTTGTCTATCACCTGCAAGTAAAGGCATTGATGTAGAGAAAAACATATTTATCAAACTGCAATCAATACGATACCATCCATCCTTTATCCTTGAATCACACACTATCGATGTGTAGATCGCCAATGCCTCTTTTGTTTCATTTGACAATCGACATTCATTGCTATTAACACTTGAATAGAATGGTGTTAAAGTAGATTGGATTCTTCCATTTTGCAATTCATCTAACATTATATTCCCCACTTCAGTTGTACATTGTAGATATAACTCCGAATCATTTTGCCTTGCAGCATAACGTGCAATCTCTGCCAAATAAACCACACCATTTCCAGTATCTCTTTTTTTACTATAATATTTCAAATACTTCTTTGGCAACTTGTATTTTATTATTAAGTCATACAATTGCATGAATGCAAGGACAAGCAACAAAACAACTAACGTTTGTAACGACTCCCAATAGTACATCCATGTAGAAATACCTTTCAGATAATAAAGAACAAAGGGCGTTAGAATCGATACAACTATTGATATTGCGAGAATCGCACGAAAACGAATGTATATAGATTCTGACAACACTTTTTCAGACATTCTATTTCCTCCATACTTTGTATCTATTTCTGTTATGGCTGTATTTACCAAAGGATATGCCATGCCCATTATCATCGAAAAGATGGAAATGAGCCCACTATATGTGTAGTTTATAACATCAAATGTCATTGTTCCACTTTTTATTTAAATGTTCCTTAAACCGCATTTCAAGAACAGATATAGAGTCATGCAACTGTTTTATCTTCTGTTGCTGTTTTTCTATATTGTTTTGCCTATCTATAAACTCCTTTTCCATTTCGATATCTTCCTTTACCGAATCTTTATAGTATACTACAGTAAAGGCCAAAAGCATAGGTATAGTATAAGAAAGAATAAACCTTACAGAATTATCCGCGATACTCTTTGCTGACAAAAACAGTCTATCAAACACTTTATTTGCTGATAGCAAAATACACTTTCCATCATGGTATATTCGCCGTTTTATCCATTTATGGCGAATACGTATATGTCGTAACTGCTTATACAACATTTCTTTCACCTTTACGTATGCAGTCTGCATCATAAAATACGAAAGCACAATGCAAAATAGTAACACTATCAAGGATATTAATCCTATTATGTTGCCTATTATATATGAAATCAGTCTCACGTTATTTATATCTTATATTGTTCCGCCCGATGGTATCGCACCATATCGCTTTCTGCGACCACTTGTGCGGACGGATATATCATTCTTTAGTTTTCTTCAAAACCTATATTTATAAAATCGCTTTGATTGTTACAAACTTATTATTATACTTCCAATCAGAAGTAATAATTGGTAAAGAAGCAGAAAGAGCTTCCACTAATATACCAGGACCATTTGGCTGTAGCACACCTTTATACTGATACATTTCTATTCCTTTAAGATACTCGTCAAAATAGGTATCAGTCTTTTGTCCGTAAAAATCTATCTTTACATATCTATCAAGACCAATATTAGAAATAAGTGTCGACATCTCTTTCAACGTATCCAAACCTTTAGATTGTTCCACACAAGAAACACAACAAACATTTAACTATTTCACAATTAAGTGTTCCAACTTTGGTGGAGCAAATTCCATACGTTTAATAAGAGCATTTGCTTTCATTCTTCTCAAAAGATTTCTATCATTTTCAAGAGATATCACTCTATCTATCATTTGTTGTTTACCGTTTTCAAAAGGAACAATAAATCCACTCTTGCCATCATCAACAAACTCATGAGAATGCTTCCATTCCGTTACTATAACAGGAATTCCTGAAATGTAAGCATCGACTAAAGATCCAGGAAGTCCTTCTGTATAAAAATGAGTGGGCAGTAACATTACATCATATTTGCTAAGAGTTTCATGTATTTCCTTTGGTTGTAATGTTCCTTTGTACTCTGCAAAATCATACTTTGCCACATTATTATCAAAATATTCTTTTTCTTCTTCAGTTTCAGGACCAAAGAAAGTGATGGAATATTTATCTTGTAGATTATGCTCAGAAATATAATCAGCTAAATCAAAAATCCAATCAAGTCCCTTTTGCTTCATGACACGAGCCATAAAGACAATTCTTAGTTTCTCAGATTCTGAAGACTTAGGAGTAAACTCAAAAAAACGAAAATTTGGGAAAATATCAACATTGTTAAAACTATAATAATCTCCCAAATCTTTCTTTAATCTTTTAGTTTCGGTATGAATACCCCTTATACGACTAAGCATAAAGCGGTGTATAGGAAGGTGTGTAAGATATTCCCTTAGCCAACCACCAACAACGAAATAATGTATCTTAAATCGAAATAATTGTGACAATATGAATATAACAGGAAAGAACACCTTCAAGTTGTTGTGTGCTGGAAGATAGAATAATGTTTTGCAACACATAACTCTGAAGAACATCTTGAACAATAGAAGTTTGCTTTTCTGCAATGATTGTGTATCAAAATATTCAACATCACAATCGGTCAATTGTTCTTTCGCCAAACGATATAAGTCTCGTGTCTTTACAGTTTGACCATCCAACTGATTTGTCTGATAGCCAAAATATCCTAACACTAAAATCTTTTTCATTTTCTATACTTTATTACTTTAGCAGGCACACCACCTACAATAGCAAAAGCTGGTACATCTTTTGTAACAACTGCTCCAGCTCCAATTACAGCACCATCGCCAATTATTATACCGGGCATGATGATAACTCGCATTCCTATCCAAACATCATTTCCAATGACGACTTTTGCTACTCTCATTCCTTGCAGTCCCATCGGAATATCAGCACGTTCGATGTTATGCGTTTGAGTAAGAATGGTAACGTCAGGCCCCATCATAACATTGTCACCAATTGTAATTGGTCCATGAACAGAGCAATTGACACCAAGACCACTACCTGAACCTATTGAAATACCCCCCCCAGTTGCAAAACGTGCTCCACATTCAACATTCACATTATCACCACATTTGTCAAAAATAGGGCGACATATCATGCGTCTAATCCTTCTGGCCCAATGTGTCATTGGACTTGTTGATGCTGGCAAATATCTTGCAAAGCCGTAATATGCAACCAAGCACAAAAGTTTCTTTATGTTCATATTGTTATTCTACTATATTATTCACATACCCCTCCGTTGCCCAATCCCTATGCTTTATTACGCAAGGATTACCAAACACTACAGAATGTGAAGGTATGTCTACATTTACAAAACTGTTTGGAGCAATCATAACATCATCGCCAATAGTGACGTTTCCAACAATAGCTGAATTGATACCAATCCAAACTCTATCGCCAATTGTTGGACAACCTTTACGTGAACCTCTATTTGTTTGTCCTATTACTACACCTTTATGTATATTACAATTGCAACCTATTATTGCATTCTGATTGATGGTTATATTATATGCGTGACCTATATAAATACCCCCCCCGATAGGATTTGTAGTACTGATTTCCAATCCTCTTCTGTTTGACCATAATCTAAATGCAACTTTATATAGAGTATTTAATATTGGTGTTTTACAATAGCAGCACTTACGGTATAAATATAGCCATATACGAATGTAAGTATCTGCATTTCCATTATAACGTTTTAGATCTGCATGATAACTATATTTAGAACTTTTCATATTTTGTTTTTAAAAGGTTATTATAGAGTCGTAAATATTTTTCTGCACACTCTTCCATACTATAAGGAGCAAAAGATTGTTTAGTTTTCTGACTCATTAAATTTAATGTCATCATATCTGTTTCTAAAAATCTTTTCATTGCTTCATAATAAGCAGCCTCTGTATTGTCTGTGCTTAAGAAACCGTTTTCTCCATCAATCACAGCATTTGGTATTCCACCTACGGGAGTACATACAGGTACTGCTCCGACAGCAAGAGCTTCTAACAACGATATAGGCATACCTTCAAATAATGAAGACAAAGCAAAAGCGTCAGCTTCCTTTAAATACTCTAAAGGATTATTTCTTTCACCCAAAATATGAGCACATGGTGGCATTACACTTTTTACTTCATCAACTATTGGTTTATTCTCTGTAGAACCAATAAAAAGGAGAGCAAAATCAAAACCTTCTCTATACAAGCGGTTTGTAACACGAGCCATCATTGGAATATTTTTCTGTGATTGAAAACGTGCCAATTGTATAATAACCCTTGTTTGTTCCGACTTTTTATAACTAGAGATTTCTTTTTTAACTTCATTGCTTATAACAATATTACTATCTACGGTTCTACCGTTGTTTATTAGGACAGCTTCTTTACCATAAAAAGACAAAAAACTGTCATGTGACTCCTGAGATATTGTAACTGGTTGAATTAAGTTATGTTTGAAAACAAATTTACGCAAACCAACTTCTAATCGACCAGAAGCTTCAAGATGTGCTTCATTATGAACTGTATGAACTCCTTTCGCCATAAACAATTGTGGTAATATGGTATATTGTAAAGAGTTCACATGAGAATGTATTATATCAGGTTTTTCACGCTGTACTATGTCTATAATTTGCCAAACAGACTTTAAAGAAAAACCTATGCTTTTATGAATAGAAATATGTTTTACACTTTTATTAATGTCATTTTTATAGAAGCCATATTTTCCTTCTAAATCGTAAAAAGTTAACAAAACGACCTCATGCCCATGTTTTATGAGCTCATTGGACAAATCAACAACAAACCGTTCTGCCCCTCCAGAACCAAGATGAGGAATTACTTGTAATATTTTCATGTTTTATTTCGACAAAAAAAGGAAAGACATATTTTCAAAAAAGGTTGCAGACGATCCAAAATATGATATGTATACATATAAGCCGATGTAACATACAGCAAAACCTACACGCACAATTTGATTGTTTATGTATCTCATTATATTTGGCACAAGAATAAATGGTATAGATGTATAGTAGTAAAATAATCGACCAGTCGAACTATTACCAACTCCAAAAAATGTAGCAATAACAGCAATAGATATAATTGATAATAATAGCCTATTAATTCCCCTTTCAAATATAGCCGATTTCATAAAGAATAACATCGATGCCAACAATCCACTCATCAAGATAAAATCAACATAATTAGCTCCTTCATATCTCGCATTATATAAATATTCAGAATAATCTCTACTCATTAGTGATGTGAAATACTGAAGAAGGAAAAAATAAGATACTGCAAAAACTAAACACGAAATCAACAGAGCGGCGACATACTTTTTCTTATTTTCAATATTATACAAGAAAAATAAAGGAATAAAAACTAAAGCCGTACGATGCAACAAGAAAGCAACAAATACAAAGGCACAAAATCGGAGAAGCTTCTTGTTAATTATTGAATCCCATGACAACGTTAGCAATGCCATCGCTAAATGTTGCCTTAACACAAATAACGACTGATCGAATACCGTTACCAATAAAAATAAAATAGATATATAGGTATATGGCGAATATCTTAATATTGTCCTATAGTAACAACCTAACATTATTAATGAACTCGCTATTAATACTATAATAAAATCATCAGAAATCAATGACAATAACTTCATATACCATAGGAATCCAATTTCCATTGAACTTGCCCAAGAAGCATCCTTTAATTTATAAAAGGGTAGGCTCATGCACTCCACATAAGCATCTTCATAATTAGGTAAATCCACACTAGACATAGGATCTACGAATGCATGAACTGTAAATAAAGATACAAACGACAATACAACAAAAGCATTTATCCTACCTCTGCTATCTTGTGTATTTGCCTTTAATATTAATCCAAGAATAAGTATAAATATAAAATTGAATATCAGTACTTCCATAATAATTTAAATTCATTAATCGCTTTGTATGTTACAATTTAATTCATTAAATAGACAAGGGGTTTACAACAATAATAAAAACCATTTGCAGCACTTAGGCACACAAGTCGTAATATTAGACTATGATTACTTGAAGTTATTATCCATTTACTATACCTCCTAAAATTGTTCTTAAAATAACTTGAATCAAAACTATTTGTTTTCATTGCTCGTTTCATAACATATGGCACTATACGTTTATACATTGCTATCAATACAGCTTTATTATCACACAACAAAGACTCTAACATATGTAGCATCTTTAAATCTTGCAATGAACGTTCTGCAGAAATACTCTTGGACTGACTATCTGTTGTTGTTATCATATAATGATAATATGCCTTGCCGAGATAACTAATTTTTGGTTTACACTTCAAAACCAGTATACACCATATCAAATCCTCACAACAATTAATGCCTTTCGGAAAATTTGCTTTACCAATGTAACAAGCTCGTTTCACGAGCTTGTTACAGCAACTGCCATGCAGTTGCTGGAACAGCTCATAAAGAACAACGTTGTTGTCAAGTTTTGTTGGCTCTTGCTTTATATAATTTTGCTGAGAACCTTCGTTTGTATAATAATCACAGATAACCATATCTGCATTATCATCTTTGGCTTTTTGATACAGTTCTTCCAACATTGTTGGCTCAACCCAATCATCAGGATCTACATGAATCGTATATTTCCCACATGCCACATCTTGTCCTCGTTGTCTTGCCGAGCTTACCCCGCCATTTGTCTTATGAATCACTCTTATGCGAGAATCTTTCTGTGCATATTCATCACAGATTTCACCACTTCTGTCAGGAGAGCCATCATCAATCAGCAGTAACTCAAAATCGGTGAATGTCTGGGCAAGAACACTATCTACACAACGATGAAGATAAGCTTCTGCTTTATATACGGGGACTATTATACTTACTCTTGGCATATTCATAGATTTTGTTTCAACCATAATTTAGAGTTTGTTATAGCTGTCTCTCTCTTTTCGTTCACTTTTGCCCAATCTATATTTTCAATTTCCTCAGGAAGAACATTACTCACCATTCTGTCTTTTAAATCAAAAGTTTCAAGCAATGAGTCAAATCTACTATTACCTCGTTTCTCATTGCCAAAGACATAGAAATCTTTGTTGAATATAATTGAAAAAGCTGTGCCATGGAAAGAATCCGTCACTACAAAGGCTGCATCACGGAAATAAGACAACCACAATTCTATTGTATCATCATAAGACACAGTGTTGTCTGCACCTTTAATAAAATAAGGTAGACCTCTGCGTTCCGCAAAGTCAACTATGCTCTTTCTTTTTTCTTCATTTTCGTCAAGAACATAAGCAAAAATAAATGGCTCTCTCTTTGATATGTGTGAACATAATTTAATGTAATCCTGGGATTTCATTAATAGAGTTGGATCAAGAACATGAGTTGCATTTACACCTAAATATTTATTACACAAGACAACACCAGATTTCTCTCGAACAGAGATACCATCAAACCTTTTAGCCAATACTGCACACTGTTCTGTTTGTTGTTGTGTAAATTCCCATTTGTCTGTACCAAAAGAAGCAGCGTAAGCAACACGTTTTATATTAATGTGTGAGACAAAGGAAAGGAAACAGTCTTTTATGTAATAATTATACATCGGTCTCCACACTTGGTCACTACCAACAATTAACGCATTAAAACCGTATTTTCTTATTACTTTCTTATTGAACCTTTTACACCGTGGAATTGTCAGAAGTATGTTATTTTCAGCAAAACGACGTAATGGTGCCTCAATCTTATCCTTTTCTGGTGGTGTTATTGCAAAACGAGCTTTATGTCCCAACATCTTATGTGCTAACACACGCCACACATTATCCACCCAATCAATCCAAGTAAACTTACCATAATCTATCGTCCACACCTCATGTCCCATTTGTTTAAGAACTTGCTGCAAAGCATAATTCTGCAAAATGCCACCGTAGTTTGCACGAAGCGGTTGTGTTAGTATTCCTATTTTCATTGTTCAATCTCTTTAAATTAATAGATTCCCGCCCATATCATATAGGCAATCTTGTATTTTCTGTTTCGTTTCAGCGTTATAACCGATACAATGACACATCTTATCCAAAAGATTATTTAATCCCCATTCTTTACATTGTATCTGTTTTTCATTATATGATTTGCGTACAAAGAGTTTTGGATTGCTATAATAAATATCACCATTGTACTCAAAAGAGTTGAACTGTTCTAAAAACAATATAGTAACTTCATTAGATGTTCCATCCTTAGTTACTCTTATTTTGTATTCAACAGTTCTTATCTTTTCATAGTCTACGATAACCTTCTTGTGTATTCTACCAAGTTGCTCTATTTCTTCTATTGTTTTCTCCAACTCTATACGATAAAAAGGTGTCTCAATATCGTCATGAGAGAAAGGATTTAATAAAAGTTTACGGTCATCTTGCAGATGTGCAGCTAATGATTCCAAACCTAACAATTTAGCATACTTATTCCTAAATATTTCTATCATCTTGCTTAGGTTGTAATAACCTTGTCCACTGATTATTTTTAAGATTTCATTTTGAGAAAGGATGTCCTTAAAAATCTTCTCGGCAGCCTTTCGTAGCGCATTCACAGAAGCAGAAATCTCCAACATATGGAGATGAGCTTTTGCTCTTGCTATATAACTATCCTCTAAGACAAGAGCTGGTTGAGGACAACCTGTATCATCTTTCTTTACATATAGATTAAAGGTTTTCCAATCATTAGTCTTTTCAAGTTGTTTTATCTCACTCATAACCAAATGGAAAAATGCTCTGTCATGAGTAAATATGAAAGTCTGAAAACGACTTGAATATGTCAATAACTGTTTTATTACCATTCTACGAAATGGCATATCAAGACTTATAAGCAAATCATCAATGAGAAGAACAGAAGGAAATTCATCTGTTGTAGCATGATCTTCCAATATAGCCAAACGTAAGGCTAACGCCATACATGTGATTTTCGCTTCATTAAAGAAAGAACGCGGATGTTCTATCAACGCATCATTAACCAATAGCGAAGAAGTCATCCTCGCTTTCAGATATATCTTTGGGGATTCAAGTGTCGTACTATATTTTCTATATCCAATATTCCTATTGAATATAGCATCACTAACCGTCAATTCTATTTTTGCTTCAATATTAAATACATCTTTTATTATGGCGTTTGCTCGAAGAACAAGAAATTGCAACTTATTTCTAAGTAACCTGTTAAATGAAGATATGAGTCCTTGATAAGCCTTGTACTGTGCAGTTCCACGGTTAAAGCTTGAATATTTCTTCTCATTGCGCGGAATAGCTCCTTCTGTATTAATAACTTTCTTGATGTATCCCCACCATTCACCAGCATTCAATATATTGGTCGGCGTTTCGTCGTCTATTTTTTGGTAGGGTTCATCAAAATCAATATATGGAAGAATTTCTTTCTCGAATATATCAAAAACCTGATTAGCCTCACTATTTCTAAAGTCAAACAATGAAGATAGTATCTTGTAATTCAAGAAGTCACTCGACATAGCGGTACCTCGCATAAATCGTAAAGTTTCTTCATTTGCAGGATAGTAATCAACATCTGAATCTACTATGCCTTTAGTTTCACTATGACCATCATGAAAACTTATTTTGATGTAAGAGCTTTCACTTTCACCTACAAATCTGTTCCTAAGATTCTGGGAATGATTTGCGGTAAAATATTTCTGAGCTTCTGCTTGTTCTTTAGCATAAGCCTGAAAATGAGTAAAAACACTCCAATAAATAGAACTTTTTCCTGCTCCATTTTCTCCATAAAGCAGAATGTTTTTTCTATCAATATTTAAAGTGAATGTATTTTTGAAAAACTTGAAATTCTTGATCTCAATTTGGTTTATTCTCCAACTCATAAATCCATTTTGTTTTGTTCTGCGAACCGCATAAATTCCAACATGTAAATCCGGTATTTTGTCATTTCATTTGCGATACCATCATTTGTAGAACCTATAGCTTTTATCAATTTTCCTATAAGTTCGATCTGTTTATCAGAAGCATCTTCTGCAAGATAGAAATCAAGCATTATTGCATCTGTATCCTGCTTCCACTTTTTCAAAATAGAGAAATTGGCTCTTTTGAAAAGGTCTGGCATAATCATTTCCATAACCATTGCATCACGCACTTGAGAAAGGAAACTTAATAAACCAGTCAAAGCAGGTTCTTTTTCTCCTAGTCTTTTTTCATACACATATATAACTTGAGTTAAACATTCAAGATAGACGCAACATTCTTTGTATATATTCACCCACCGTATTACTAACTTTCTAAGATTTGCAATAGTTACATTACCTTCTAATTTTCCATTCGTTGTTTTGTTTAGAAGGAATAGTTTACCTATTGATGAGTTTATGTAAAATTCTGCATATTTAGCATCAAAATGATTGTCATTTTCGAAAAGCAGTACATAAGCTGTTTTCTCAGTACATATAGATGTGGCAACCATCTTTGATTGACAAATTTCTTTTTCGATGTAGACTTTTATACAATTATCCCATTCATGCTGAGTATCTAAATATTTTCTATAAGTCATCACCATTGCACCTGTTTCCAACTTCATCTTAAAAGGCAGAGGCTTAATGAATGGTGTTAGCTTATAATTAATTCTTAGATCCCTACTTATAAAAGGTTTGCTATGCTGTAGTTCATGTACATATACAAAATGCTCCTCATTTAGAATATCATAGTAAGACCTACCTTTCGAATCAAAACAAGTCTTCATCTTCTGAAGATAATACTCATCTCTGTCTACGTGACGGCATTTTATAGCCTCGTCAGAGCGTACCACATCAGCAGCTATCACAGGATCATAATATATAAATCTATCCTCTTCGCCATCAATCTTTACAGGACGTATCTCAGAAGACGGGACAGTTATATCAACATTTCTCAATAACACTGACTTTCCATCATCTAGAAATTTATCTATGAAGAAGATATTTTGAGGAAAAAATAATTTTGATTTTATCTTGTCAAAATATTCATTCCTTAAACGTACTATGTCATTCTTTTTAAAATTCATACAACTTGTTAGCAGTCAATTTAGGGCATACCCCAAAGAGCAGGCACTTTTCAGTGCCTACCTTTATTGACTTTGTAAAAAATTGATTGTAAATTAACATTGTGGACTACTCCAGTCCGATACAAGAGGGTAAGAGTGAAGGATAATCCCTGCACCTCTCAAAGATTTTTTTGAAAAATTTACCAAGGTTGTTCCAAACTGAACTGCCATGAAGTTTCACCGTGCTAATGATACCATAGCTGCCATTTGAGCACCTAAATCATTTCCAAAATGAAATGAGTTGTTGTGTGCTGTGGGTAAGTACATTATTGCTCAGACAAAATGACTGAAGGGATTGACCATGAGGTAAAAACTCTGTTTAGTACTTGAAATAAAAGCGTTCCGAATCTTCGTTGCTGTACATATTTTTTAAATTTTTGTTCAGCGCAAAGATATAAACTTCAGTGGTAAGCCCTAATTTGACTGCTTACTTTCTTATTATCTAAGAAGCAGTTTAAACTGTTCCACAACCATATTCGGGATTACCTTCCGTACAATACGATATGCTAAAGTTTTCATTGAGAATGGTTCCTTCGCTAATATCTTCACCTTCTCTTCAAAAGTATATCCGTCTTCTTTAAAAAACTCGGTGCGTTTAGGAGTTATTGGAAAAGATTTAACCAATGCCGGATTTCTTGTTGTCAATTCATTATATTGAACTTCATGCAACTCAACATTTATATTATGCAATACTTGCTTCCCTTTGTCTGAGTTTACAATGATAGCAGAAACACACTTATCGTCGTCTATTTCAGGCATCAAAGATTCAATACCCCAAAAATCACCCAATGTTATGTCACTACCACTTTTTAGCTGTTTGGCAGGACAGGCATGACAAGAAGGACGCGTATACAAGTCTGCAAGAAATCCTCGCATAAAAGCATTCTTGCTACTTAATTCGATAAAGCTGTTACCGTCTTTATTTTCTATTACAAATGAGTAAGTTTTCCAACCTGTCTTTTTGTCTCTGAACGAGATATTTCTAATATCAGACTTATTCCATTTCAATGTATGCAGTCTTGTAGTTAGGTATTGTTGCCATACTCCTGGACTTGGTACACTATGACAGATAATCTCAACAGCAAGTAAATTATCATATTCTTTGCGTAGGAAATGTTTAAGTCCTGCTATCTGGCATGGCGTGCCTGTAAACATCACCTTACGACCTATTTTCAAAAATTGCTCTGCCTTTAGATAATTATCACCAATTACACTTTGCAAATATTTTGAACTACGAAATCTCTGTAGGTCACTTGTATTGTCAACATAATCATGCCTTACCTTCCACTCATTATCCCAACAAGCACCGAATACAACACCACCATCCTTTATTGTCTGTTCGGCTAACAAAGTAAAGATCCCGCCTGATGAACTTTGATGCCTAACCTCATCGTCAGAATTCTTTGCAGCATAAACATTTAAAGGAGTACGTGCCTCGTCTTGATTGATTACAGGACAAACCTTCTCACACAAATGACAATCTACACATTTTGAAGTATCTACTTGTGGATAAAGGAATCCTTCTTTATCCTCTGCCATCGTTATGCATTGCTTGGGGCAGCGCTGGGCGCAAGCTGAACATCCGCAACAGTCTTGTTTATTTTTTATATCTATCATTTTTCAAAATCCTATTATTTTTAGGCATTTATTCGGCAATACTTTTCGAACTAAGCAAATAAACAACATTGTTATTGCTACAGCTATGGTCCATCGTACTATCCAGTTAGATATAGTAACAAAATGAAATACTATTGTTATTACAAAACAATGAATCAAGTATATAGAAAATGAATAATCTCCAACTACAATCAACGCTTTATTTATCACATTGTCTTTCACATACTTATGTTCTATTCGTTTGGAGAAAAGAAGGAGTATCATCAAAAATGAAAATATAAACGATGATGGTTTTATTCCATAACCTCCACCAGTAGCTTCATGTCTAAATTTAGTTTCAATTAGCATCAATGCAAAACTTATAAATACTCCTACAAATATCCATCCTATTTTATAGTTTCGTTCACTTCTTGAAAGAAATACTCCTATCCAAAAGAATATTAACCATACAATTACTGGACCAGCAAATACTATCAATGGAAATCTTGTAATGCTAGTATAAGATATTACTGCAACACAAATTAATGACAAAATAAGAATTACCCCCCCATTGCATAATTTAGCATTTTCTTTTGTATAAATGGAAGTAATAAATAACACTGAATGATAAGTGCAATGAAATAATATATACTATAACCACATAAAAGAAATACTAAAATATTTTTTAATAATGATTGTTGGTGAAATACAGCCAATGCTAAATAAGGAATAGACCAAAAAAGAGTCGGAACATAAACCTTAGGTATCTGCCTTCTCCAAAACTTAAAGGTTTGACTGTTGTTATCAAAGTTCTTCTGCCCAATAAAAAAACCAGAAATCGCTAAAAACAGAGGTACTGCTACATTACAGATTTCTCGCATACTTATAGCGCATATAGATTGATAGTTGTCAAATTCACTAGCTATGAATGTATGAATTGCAACAACCATTAGAATCGCTATTCCACGTAGGGCATCAAAATATAGGTTTCTTTGCATGTTTCTAAATCTTATGTTTGATGGATTTTAAAACATTAAACAACCATGAATCCCTTGGTATTAGTTTCCTTATTGTATTTTCTATTGTATAAGGAAGGACTTTTATACGCATATCAAGAGTAATTTCACTTTTGAAATATGGATACATTTCAAAGTAATCGTGTTTATTGTGAGCCATTTGTATAAGCATTTGCTGCAAATACCACTTTTTGTGCTTACGGTAATAATCTATATCAAACACTTCTGCATAATTATCAAGTGCTCCCAATGCGTCTATACCCAACAAAGTACGTACACATTTTTCACATTTTCCACAGTTGTCACCATCTTTTAAACATACATTTAAGTATTTGTATGAAGGAGCATATTTCACAATAGACCTTAGTTTTGTCAATCTTGACATGTTTTCTCCTTCTGAATAAACTCGTAAATTGTGAGTTGAGAATAAAGGTAGTGAAAGCATTTCATAGCTTCCACAACATATTGCAGGTTTGTCTATTAACGTAAACTCACTATATTTATATCCAGCAGAGGCATAATAATAGACAGAATATAGTTTCTGCAAACAATACACAGCAAACATACTTGAATATGTATGTGACTTGAAATGATTCTGCAATACCACATTCTGTAAGTTAGAATCACTTGCCACAAATTCAAAACCATACTCTTTTGCGAAAGCTCGTGGACGCTCCAATCTTGCTTGATATAGCTTTTCCGCATGCTCACCCTCTCCATGACTTCCAACATTATTGAATGTCAAATGAGTGATATTGTGCTTTTTGAACTTCATTGCTGTTTGATTGGCAAGAGCATGCAGGGAGTCTACTCCACACGAAATACCAGTAGCAACAGCTCCAGCACAAGGTAAACGGTCGGAAGCTACCTCTGCTGTTATTTGGGGACGATAAAAATCTTTATTGTATTGAGCAATCGCATCAACCAAATACTTGTCTATATTATAATATAAATCCTCTGACAGTGGGGCTTCGCTTACAATATCATGATGATTGCGCATTGCATAGTTAAGCACTGCTATCACATAAGCATCGCCACGTTCAAAACACAGATAGTCTTCGAATTTCTTGTCAACCTTGAACCACACTTCTTTACAATCGCCATCGATTGTTATATTAGCAGATAATGTGGCTGTTTGTGCATCACTTTTAACCTGTGGTTTTCCAATCTTTATCATCTGATTTATTTTTTATGGATTCTACTACTAATTTTTTCCGTTATGAAACTCTTTTCAACCTTGTCAAGTCCAAATATCCATATCACCATAATTGATGAAATAAAACCTATAAAGGAGTTTAACAAGAAAGTCAAAAATGTTGTTTCTGTATATTTGTATATTAACGCTGGGATTACAAGCGATAATCCTGCAACAGGTATTAAAGGCAACATAACCTTAAGCAAATAGGTTGAAGCAGGAAACGCATTATCATGCTTTAGAATAATCACTCTCACAAATAAACCTACTGTAGCCAAAGCAACTGAAAGTATAAAAGTACTGTATACTGGCATTCCTATTTTATATAGAGCATATGTCAAAATAAAACTTGCCAAGAATATTATGGATATTGCCATTTGGTAATTCCGAATTTTTCCTGAAGCTTGATTTATTTGTGCAATTGGAACATAAGCTGAACTTATCAGTAGTTCTACAAGAACCAATCTTGTAAAAAGAACACAATATTCAGGAACAATCTTTAGCCATAATTGCAATATAAAATCCGTATATATGAGAACTGGAGTTGTCAGCACAAACAACAGATAAAACGAAAGTTTGGATGATGAGAAAACAAGTCTATACATATGCTGAAATTCTCCTGCCGAATAACTCTTTATTATCTGTGGACGTACTGCTGTCATAAAGTTTGTGACGAAATTATTAACAGCAGCTTGAACCTGTACTGCTATTGCACGTGCTGCATTGAACACTGGTCCAAAGAATATATTAATAAGCACATTCACTCCTTGTTTGCTAAGCATATCACTTATACATCCAAACAGCATCCAACCAGAAAAGAAGAACATCTTTTTCATCAGCTGCATATTCCAACTCCACTTGTATCTACATTCAGAAAAGTTTCTAATGCAGTATATACAATATAAGACTTGCATTAAAATACTTACAGCTAACGTTAGTAATCCATATACAGTTAGTTTATTATATGGAATCATAACAAGCAGATAAACAATAAGCAGTTTAAGTACGACTTCTATAATAGAATAATATGCATATACTCCCATTCGTTCATTGGCAATTATTGCAGCATTATAAGGTGTACTTATAATACTAACAAACAAAGAGAGTACAGAACAATGAAATACCCATAATGCTGCGTCAAACTGTCCTTGTGGTATATTCAATTTATTATATACAAACCATAGCCCCACAGTTTCAAGTCCTATAACAGTTATAATGCCTATAAGATAATGTGCATTAACAGCATTTACAAATACGTTTCTAAGCCCCTTACTATTATTCTGTCCCATTTCATAGTTCAAGAACCTTTGCGTACTTGTTGCCATTGACGAATTGAAAAAACTTAGCATTGAAACAATGCCACCAACGACATTATATACGCCAAAATCCTCTACTCCCAATGTATTTAAAACAACACGACTTGTATATAAAGACACAGCCATTGTAAATAGCATACGGAAGTAAAGAAGTAATGTGTTCTTGGCTATTTGTGTGTTGTTGTTTGAATATGTTTTTGACATTAAAATATATTTTGTTTGATCTTATTTGTTTTCTTTCAGCTTAGCTCACATTCCCTATAAGTGTAAGCAGTCAATTTAGGATATACCCCAAAGAGCAGGCACTTTTCAGTGTCTACCTTTATTGACTTTGTTAAAAATTCGATTGTAGATTAACATTGTGGACTACTTCAGTCCGATACAAGAGGGTAGGAGTGAAGGATAAACCTTGCACCACTCAAAGATTTTTAAAAATTTACCAAGGCAGCTCCATCTGAACTGTCATGAAACTTCACCATACTAATGATACTATGGTAAGTAGCTGCCATTTGAGCACTTAAATCACTTCCAAAATGAAATGAGTTGTTGCGTGCTGTGGGTAAACAACGCACGGTTCGTCCTGCCATATTATTATCTATTGGAAAAGCCCCAATCAAGATTTAAAGCCTCTATTTCTTTCAGACGTTCATACTTTATGTTGACATCTTAGTAATCAGTAATAGAATCAACACCTATTACTTTGATGTTTTGTACATCGTGAAAAAGACGCTTTACGAGGTTGCTACCAATGAAGCCTGCTGCACCTGTTACAAGGATGGTTTTACCTTCTAGGTTTATATTGTTCTCTACCATAAGTTAGTCTCTTCTAAATATATCTCGTGTATATACTTTATCTTCTACATCTTTCAGACAGTCATCAAAGCGGTTGGCAATGATAGCTTTGCTCTGAGCCTTAAACTCGTCAAGGTTATTAACGACCTTACTTCCGAAGAATGTTGTGCCGTCTTCCAATGTTGGTTCGTAGATAATAACTTCTGCACCCTTTGCCTTAATACGCTTCATGATGCCCTGGATGGCTGACTGACGGAAGTTATCGCTGTTTGACTTCATGGTCAGACGATAGACACCAATCACACAGTTATGCTCCTTGCTGGCATCATAGCTGTTGGCATCGGCATAGCTGTAATAGCCAGCCTTCTGGAGTACGGCATCAGCGATATAGTCCTTGCGGGTACGGTTGCTCTCTACGATTGCCTCTATCAGGTTCTCTGGAACATCGGCATAGTTTGCGAGGAGCTGTTTGGTATCCTTTGGTAAGCAGTAGCCACCATAACCGAATGAAGGGTTGTTGTAGTGCGTACCGATACGTGGGTCGAGACCTACACCTTCGATAATAGCCTTTGAGTCAAGCCCCTTTACTTCGGCATACGTATCAAGTTCATTAAAATAACTAACACGAAGTGCAAGGTAAGTATTGGCAAATAGTTTTACAGCCTCGGCTTCCTTCATGCCCATAAAGAGGGTGTCGATGTTTTCTTTTATGGCTCCTTCTTGCAGGAGGGCTGCAAATGTTTTGGCTGCTTCTTTCAACTTCTCTACATCGGTTACAGATTCGATGGCGTTGTTTTCTGCTTCGAATTCGGGTCTGTCGATGATCTTGGGATAGCCTACGATGATACGACTGGGATAGAGATTGTCGTAGAGGGCTTTGCTCTCACGAAGGAATTCGGGTGAGAAGAGTAGGTTGAGTTGCTTGACGCCTTTTTGTGCGTACTTTAAGTAGAGGTTGCGCGTGTAACCAACAGGGATGGTTGACTTGATGACCATGATGGCATCTGGGTTGACCTCTAGAACTAGGTCGATAACTTCCTCTACATGGGTGGTGTCGAAGTAGTTCTTTACAGGGTCGTAGTTGGTGGGGGCTGCAATTACCACAAAGTCGGCATCGGCATAGGCTGACTTGCCGTCGAGGGTGGCTACAAGGTTCAATGGCTTCTCTGCCAAATACTTTTCAATGTAATCATCCTGGATAGGTGAAATCTTATTGTTGAGTTTCTCCACCTTTTCGGGAATTACGTCCACTGCTGTTACTCTGTGGTGCTGGGCTAGCAATGTGGCTATGCTCAGGCCTACGTAGCCTGTGCCGGCTACGGCTATCTTTATGTCTTGGAATTGGCGCATATCTTTTTAATGTTGGAGATTACCTTTGGCAATGTTGAGTATTGAATTGTTGACGGAGCATTAGTTAAATCAGCGTGATCTGTATTCATTTCTTTCTGAATACGGATTTTTCTGATTTACTCGAACAAATAACCGTAATTGTTTTGCAGCGCCTCAAATTCTGTTTCGCAGCGATTGTACAATTCTTTATCGCTGTTCTTGAAAATCTTTATAGCTTTCTCTATTTCTTCCTTTACGGTTCTTCCGGCTTCAAATATAGGGTTCAGCTCGTCTTTGAAATAGTCGATGAATGGTGCGTAATAGTAGCCTATCTCTTCTATCATGAAATAGAAGGTGTCATAGGCATCTTTCAGATCCAGTTTTTTGTCTCTTACATCTGCAAGTGTTTGAATCCGAAGTATTTCTATGTTTTCAACTTGAGCTGACACCTCTTGTGCGTTTTTCACTTGATGGAAGTAACGGTCAATAAAGGCATTGCGCTCATGCAGGTTACGCTTGTAGAATAACTCACATTCTTTTTGGTCAGTTTCGTTCTTGTTTACCTCCTCAAAGCGTTCGGCATGAACGCCTGATAAGGCAACAGCCATTCCGCCGACATCCATGACGAGTTTGCGATCTCGGGCTATGCGAATTACATAGCCTTCGAGACCGGCATATTCACCAGTTACGATGCGAAGTAGGGTACGGTTCTTGGAATAATAAACAAAAGGACGAAGAAGGAAACGGAGACGTTCTGGCTCGGTTTCTGCCACACGCATAAACGGTTCCATCTGGTTGCAGGGGATAGTGGCTACCTTTCCAGTACTACAATTTTTACAGAGTTTGTATGGTTTTATGTTTTGGTCTAAGTAGTCCTGTAATATTTCTGGGTTACCTTGTAAGAATATTAGTCCACTTACAGAAGGGGTTTCCACTTCGCGCATTCCGCCTTTGTTCCTGTGACGGGGAACATATTTTATTGTCTTATGCACAAAATGGGTTATTCCTTCTTTCTTTAGTTGTTCTTCTATCGACTTTACTTTTTGATTGTGTACAAAAAGATAGCTCCATGATGTGCTGTCAGCCTTATTGCCATTGGTCGGAACCACTTTGGGCATGGAGCTATATTCTATTTCTGTCCCGATTTCTCTGTTCGCCTGCGTGCACTTCTTTATCGCTGAACCAGTCTGTTCGTCTGGCTCAGAAACGTGTGTGCCCTCTGGAAATTCATTGCTTTCAGATGTCTGAAAACAATTCGTTTCGTCGGCTGTAGACTGAGAAATCGTGCAATCCTGCTTCATAACCTCTCTGCTACTTTATGTCACTGCAGGCGGCCGTCACTTGTAATGCCGATGCCATTTTTACAATAACATTGTTCATAAATCCATACTATCTGTGTGTATGTTTGTCCAGTTATGGGATTCAATGTCTCACAAATCAAATGTGCTGATTGCGTTGCATTTTCACCTCATAGTGGCTTCTCTCTCTATCTCTTTACGTACTGTTTTCACATGATAAAACAAGCACAAATAGAATGGATCCTGTAAATTATGGCTTTAGAGGTCTTGAAAAATCGGATTCGTAAAACATTTTAGGGGAAATTCGGGGGCCTACTAAACTTTTTCATTCAGAAATGATAAGAAGTCAAGGAAAAGTCGTACCTTTACAAAGTAGATACGGTTTTATCATGTGAAAACAATCACTCCTCCCTTCACTTGTTAAACACTCCTTTCCCTCTTTCCCCTTATTTATATAGGAGGTCTTAGCCTTTCTTGTCTAAAATCATCAACCTCCAATCCTTTTTATAATCCTCTTGTTTGCTTCATTGACTCTTGATATGTCAATGGAGTTTAGATACACTTGTGTGGTCTTTATGGAGTTATGTCCCATTCCCTCACTGATGATGGCGATGGGTATGTTCATGTCTCTGGCTACACTTGCCCAAGTGTGGCGTGCAACATAAGTGGTAAGTGGCATTTTCAATTCAGCCATTTCTCCAATCTTTTTCAGTGCACGGTTTATGTTTATCTGCATGCGTTGATATTGCTTGTATTCTGTGCCGTCCTCTTTCTTTATAATAGGAAGTAGAAACGATCCTTTTTCCGTTTGATGAGCATAGTGGTCCAGTATTTTCTGTTGCGCCATTTCCCATTCCACCATCAGGCATTGGTTGGTTTTTCTGCGGCAATAGGTCCACATGCCGTTTCTCAAGTCTGTCTTTCGCAGATAAGCAATATCCACGAAGGGCATTCCACGCATGTAGAAACTGAACATGAAAATGTCTCTGGCGAGAGCCATAGTCGATCCTTCAGGCAGTTTAAGGTTTGCAATCACTTTCAGTTCCTTTTCGCTGATTGCCCGTTTTGTAGTCTTGACGTATGACAGACGCACATGACTGAACAGATTTGTATTGTTCAGCAGACCTTCTGCTGTAGCCTTGCACAACAGAGTGTTGAGGGTGCGTAGATAGCAGCGAATGCTGTTCTGCTTCAATCGCCTGTCTATGAGCCATGCTTCATAACACTCTATCATATCGGGGGAGAGTTCATCAAATGTCAGATCCGTGTCCTCGCGGAAAGCCTTGAAACGTCGATAGGCGTTACCGTATGTACGGGCAGTGCCAAGTCGCTTCATCTGCTCTTTCTTGGTTACTTGCTCCTGCATGAACACAAACACTGTCTTATAAGTCTGTTCTTTACTGAAGGTTTCGCATAGCTCTTCTACTGTATAGTCCTTTTGGCTGCGTTCTATCCGGGCAAGAATGGTCTGCCAACGTCTAAACGCCCAGTCAATTTTACGCTGCATCAGTGCTAATTCTGCTTTTCTCTCACCATTTGCTACTGCGATTGTCTTTGTTTTCTCATTCCATTCGTCAGCATAAATGTGATGTTTTGTGCTTATCCATTTCACCTTGCGTTTGTGTATTACTTGATAGTATAAGGTACCCTTTGCTTCAGGTACAGACGAGGGACGAAATTTGAGTCTTATTGTTGCCATAAATTGTTTTTTTTGAATTTGTTACAAAAGTATCCCACCCTCTCTATTGGGGGTGGGATACTTTTTAAGGTAAAGGAAAATCTTTCGTTCTCGGTCATATAGTCCGCAATGTTCCCTCACCTGAAGAAAACATCTGCTTCCCGGATAACGCGCTTTCAATGTAATACAATTTAGTGGACAGCAATAATTTTATTTAAGAGGCTAAATAGAACAATACGGCTTGTATGAGAATCTTACCAATGAATGAATTTGAAACATTTGTCTACACTCTACACTTTTTGTATGCACTGCATTGAGTATCAATACTTTATGCGGTGTAGACAAACTGTGTATCTGCTTGCACTAAATCTGCACAGAACCTGCACGCAAAAGTAGGTGGTCGCACATGTCGTGCGCATCGGTTTGTAGTGTAACGGCGAAGCGTTGAACGCGAAACGGGGAGTAGAAAAGTCTATCAGATGGATAGATCTTTCTACTCCCCGTTTCGCGTTTTTTATGTACCGATTGCAAGAGTATGTTGTCAGCTCTCCGTGTTGTCATGCAGTGCAGACAAGTGTATGCTCAGTGCAGACAAGTGTATGTTTAGTGCAAACAAGTGCATGTCCTGTGCAGACAAGTGTATGTTCGGTGCAGACAAAATTGTAACTTGTCTACACTGCATAAGGTGCTGATATTCAATGCAGTGCATACAAAAAGTGTAGAGTGCAGACAATTTGGCAGAAAATAATATGATGGTGTATGCTGCCAGTGTGTGCACAGTAGTTGCTATGCCAGATTGCCGCGCTTTTCCATTTGCGCTTCGGCATATTCTTTGGTCACTTCAAAACTCTTCTTGTCGGTAGATGGCACCTCGAACATGGCGTCCATCATGATGGTCTCGACAATGGAGCGCAGACCGCGGGCGCCGAGTTTGAACTCGACAGCTTTGTCAACAATGTAGTCAAGCGTGTCCTGTGTGAAGGTGAGTTTGACACCGTCCATTTCGAATAGCTTGATGTATTGTTTAACGATTGAGTTCTTAGGTTCAACCAAGATGCGGGCAAGTGCCTCGCGGTCGAGCGGATTGAGGTAGGTGAGAACCGGCAGACGTCCGATAATTTCGGGAATTAAACCAAATGATTTGAGATCCTGCGGCTCGATGTACTTCATCAGGTTTTTGGGATCAATCTTTTTGGCATTCTGCACAGAGTTGTATCCTACGGTGTGGGCATTGAGACGCTGCGCAATGCGCTTTTCGATGCCGTCAAATGCGCCTCCGCAAATAAACAGGATGTTGCGGGTGTCGACGTGGATATAGTCCTGGTCGGGGTGCTTTCGGCCTCCCTTTGGCGGCACGTTGACCATTGTGCCCTCGAGCAGTTTGAGCAGGCTTTGCTGCACACCCTCGCCGCTTACATCGCGTGTGATTGATGGGTTGTCGGCTTTGCGGGCAATCTTGTCTATCTCGTCGATAAACACAATGCCGCGTTCGGCCTTGGCCACATCGTAATCGGCCACTTGCAACAAACGCGAAAGAATGCTTTCAACGTCCTCGCCGACATAGCCGGCCTCGGTAAATACGGTGGCGTCGACAATGGTGAATGGCACATCGAGCAGGCGGGCTATGGTGCGGGCAAGCAATGTTTTGCCCGTGCCGGTTGAGCCAACCATGATGATGTTAGACTTTTCAATTTCAACATCATCGTCCTTTTTGCCGTCTGTGGCTTGGGCCAGGCGCTTGTAGTGGTTGTAAACGGCTACGCTCATAAAGCGTTTGGCGTCGTCTTGCCCTATGATGTATTGGTCGAGGTATGCCTTGATGTCCTTTGGCTTTGGCACTTCATTGAGGTCAATGTCCTTCAGGGTGTTTTTGGCGTTTTTGCCGTTTTGTGTGGCACCAGGCATATATTCCTCAAGCATGTGGAAGGCACTTTGCACGCAGTCTGAGCAGATGTAGCCATCGGCGCCGTTGAGCATCATGGGCACTTCGCTCTCAGAGCGGCCGCAGAATGAGCATTTGTGCTCTTTTTTGTTAGCCATATTTAGTGTATGTGTGCTTTAAGCTTTCTTGGGTTCGAATATTTTGTCAATCATGCCGTACTCTTTGGCTTCCTGTGCTGTCATCCAATAGTCGCGGTCGGAGTCGGCCCACACTTTGTCGAAGTCGGTGTGTGAGTGGTCGGCGATGATGGTGTAAAGCTCTTTCTTGAGTTTTTGAATTTCGCGTGCAGTGATTTCGATGTCTGAAGCCTGACCCTGTGCGCCACCCATTGGCTGGTGAATCATGACGCGGCTATGGGGTAGGGCAGAGCGTTTGCCTTCCTGGCCTGCTACGAGCAACACTGCTGCCATTGATGCTGCCATGCCGGTGCAGATGGTGCACACGTCGCTTTGAATGAATTGCATGGTGTCGTAGATGCCCAGGCCTGCATAAACTGAACCGCCGGGAGAGTTGACATAAATGGAGATGTCCTTGCCGGGGTCGGTAGAGTCGAGGTAGAGCAGCTGTGCTTGCAGTGTGTTGGCAGTGTAATCGTCAATTTGTGTGCCAAGGAAGATGATGCGATCCATCATCAGACGTGAAAATACGTCCATTTGGGTGACGTTGAGCTGGCGTTCCTCAAGAATGTAGGGGTTGAGGTATTGGTTTTGGCTCTTTATCACATCGTCGAGCACCATTGAGTTGATGCCAGCATTGGCAGTGGCAAATTTTTTGAAATCGTTGATGTTCATGGTGTTACTTGTTATGGCAAATGTGCAAATATGCTCATGCTTTGATGGGACAGCGTTTGTAGCAAAGCTCTCTCATTTGCGCATTCGTATATTTGCACATTTGGAATGTAGTTTAATAAGTGTCGGGGAGGGGTGGAAAGCTCTTTATGGCGAATAGCGCGCCGCCTCGATAGCCCTGTGTGCCCCGGTGCTTAGTTTGTAAGAACAATATTAGGCTTGTGCCTCGTCAGCCTTGTTGTTTTCTTCAAACATCTTGGCAAAGTCCTCAGACGAGATGTTCTTGTGGTTGAGTGTAACAACCTCCTTAAGGGCGGCAGCAAGTTTCTGATCAACGCAGCGGTCAACCAACTGGTTAACCTGCTCCTGATGCTTCAGCATTTCCTGAGCGTAATTTTCGAGGTATTCGTCAGGAATGTTGTTCATGCCATACTGGGCAAACTGGAAGCGTGCGGCCTGAACTGCAGCAGCCTTGATGTCCTTGTCGTTAACCTTGATCTTGTTGGCCTTGACAAGCTGCTCTTTGATAAGGTGCCACTTGAGTTCGACGATGCTCTTGGCATAGTTGTCCTCAACAAATTTTTCGTCCTTGTCCTTGTTGTTGGCCTTCATGATTTTCTTGAGCAATTCGTCGGGGAATTCCAACTCGCCAACCTTCTGCTCCATGTAGGCGCGTACGTCGAGCATGAACTTGTAGTCGCTGTCGTTAACCTGGAGGTCGTGAATGCTCTCCTTGATTTTGTTACGTGCGTCGTCCTCGCTCTTAACTTCGTCCTTGCCAAAAACTTTGTCGAAGAATTCCTGATCGAGTGTGGCGGGTACGAAACGGCTGATTTCGTTAACCTGGAAGCTGAAGTTGCCAGTGTGGTTGGCCACGTCTTCACGTTCGATCTTGAACAATGACATCAACTCAGCCTCATTAGCCTCGTAGGCAGTGGTGGGGTTGAAGGTGATTACCTCGTTCTTCTTGGCGCCATCGAAGATTTTCTTCTGGTCGTCGTTCTTGAAATATTCGGGCATCAAAGAGGCTGTTTCGATAACCAAGCCACCTTCTTTAGGCTGGCCGTTCTCATCGAGTTCGGCCAAAGTGCCACGCATAATGTCTTTGGGCTCGTAAGTGTCAACATCTTCGGGGTGGCCAGCCTGCTGCTGGAGTGCACCGAGTTGCTTGCTGATGATATCGTCACTAACTTCGATGTCGTAGTAGTCGATGTTGTCTTCGTTGTTAAGCTCGGCCTTGAACTTGGGCGCGATGGCGATGTCGAAGATGAAAGTGAAGTCGTCCTGCTTTTCGATGTCCTGCGGTGTTTGCTTTTCGCTGCCGAGGGGTTCGCCAAGCATGTCAATCTTCTTGCTCTTGATATAGTCGAAAAGGCTGTCCTGCAGAAGTTTGTTTACTTCGTCAGCCTTAACTTGGGTACCGTACATTTTCTTAACAAGACTTGCGGGAACGTGACCGGGACGGAAACCGGGCATTTGTACCTTTTTGCCTAATTCCTTGAGAGACTTGTTAACGTTGGCTTCGTAGTCAGCCTTGGCCATGTTGATGGTGAGTTCGCCACTAACTTTGCCAATCTTTTGAAATTGAATATCCATTTTACTGTTTTCTGTTTGTATTTCAGTGTTATTACGCCTATTTATATAAGGACCCATCTGTTGCGTGTTGCTCCGAATGGCCTTATGGCATAAGCGGTGGCAAAATTAGCATTTTTCTTTGATAATGGGCGTAAAAGCGGCAATCTTTTTTCTGTTAGGAGGGTGTAATGTGTGGTGAGTATATAGTTTTTTCGTATAAAAGGGATAGTCCTACTGAATTTTTTGTACTTTTGCACACAAATAGTTATTTTGCTACAAAAACAAAAAGAATATAGCAATGTCAATGCAACATTCAAAAGAACTCATGAATCTTGCCGCCGATAATATACGTATATTGGCTGCGAGTATGGTAGAACGTGCAAAGTCGGGCCACCCGGGCGGTGCCATGGGCGGTGCAGATTTTATAAACGTGCTCTATTCCGAATTTCTTAACTTCGACCCCGAAGATGCCAAGTGGCGTTGCCGCGACCGTTTCTTTCTTGACCCTGGTCACATGTCGCCGATGCTATATTCACAATTGGCATTGATTGGCAACTATACAATAGATGAGCTGAAACAATTCCGCCAATGGGGTTCGGTTACTCCTGGACACCCGGAGGTGTGCCAAGAACGTGGTATTGAAAACACGAGCGGTCCGTTGGGACAAGGTCATACCTTTGCAGTAGGTGCTGCTATCGCTGCCAAGGCGTTGTATGCACGTACTGGGAACCCTGGTTTTGACAAGGAAAAGATTTATGCCTATATATCAGATGGCGGTGTGCAAGAGGAAATATCGCAGGGCGCAGGACGTCTTGCGGGTCACCTTGGTTTGAATAACCTCATCATGTTTTTTGATGCCAATGAAATTCAGTTGTCAACCGAGACTTCGGCTGTGATTTCGGAGGATACAGGCATGAAGTATCGCGCTTGGAATTGGAATGTGCTGGAAATTGACGGCAATGATGCAGATCAAATCCGCGAGGCTCTGAAGGCTGCTAATGAAGAAACTGCACGTCCTACTTTGATTATCGGTCATTGTGTGATGGGCAAGGGCTGCCGCAAGGCTGATGGTACTTCGTACGAACATAACTGCAAGACACATGGTGCCCCGCTTGGCGATGGTGCGTATGTGAACACTATTAAGAATTTGGGCGGTGACCCTGAAAATCCCTTCGTTATTCGCGATGAGGTAAAACAGATGTACGAAGAGCGCAAGGCCGAACTTCGTAAGATTGTAGCTGCCCGCCGTGCTGAAGAAAAAGAGTGGGAGAAGAATAATGCTGAAAAGGCATCGCAACTCAATGACTGGATGGCTCGCAAGCTGCCCAATATACCTTGGGAAACTGTGGAACAAAAGCCCAATTCGCCCACACGTAATGGTTCTTCAGCTTGCTTGAGCTTGCTTTCAGAGTATGTGCCCAACATGATTGTATCGTCTGCTGACCTTTGTAACTCGGATAAGACGGACGGCTTCTTGAAGCATACAACAGAAATCACCCGTACCAACTTTGCTGGTGGTTTCTTGCAAGCTGGTGTGTCGGAACTGACAATGGCTTGTGTTTGCATAGGTATGATGCTGCATGGCGGTATCATAACTGCCATGGGTACATTCTTCGTGTTCTCAGACTACATGAAGCCCGCCATACGTATGGCTGCGCTGATGGAAGTGCCTGTTAAGTTTGTTTGGACACACGATGCTTTCCGTGTAGGTGAAGATGGCCCAACTCACGAACCTGTGGAGCAGGAGGCTCAAATTCGCTTGATGGAGAAGTTGAAAAATCACAGCGGACGCGACAGTGTACGTGTACTCCGCCCCTGTGACGTGCATGCTGTAACAGAGTGTTGGCGCATGGCCATGGAAAACATGGATACACCGACTGCCATGATTTTCAGCCGTCAGAATGTGAACGACTTGCCTGCTGGCACTGATTATCACGAGGGTATATTACATGGCGCTTATGCCGTAGTGAAGGAAGAAAATCCCGATGTAATACTCGTGGCATCAGGTTCGGAAGTGGCTACTTTGGTTGATACGGCAGCTCTGCTTAAGGCTGATGGTGTTCGTGCCCGTGTAGTTAGTTGTCCGAGCGAAGGCTTGTTCCGCCGTCAGAGCAAGGAATATCAAGAGGCTCTGTTGCCAACGGGTGGCAAGATTTTTGCCCTCACGGCTGGTTTGCCTGTGACTTTTGAAGGCATAGCAGGCTCAAATGGTAAGGTATATGGCTTGGAAAGTTTCGGTTTCAGTGCTCCTTACAAGGTGCTTGACGAGAAACTCGGATTTACGCCTCAGAATATCCATAAGGAAGTATTGGCGTACTTGAACAAGTAAAATCAAATAAGAAAATGGTAGGACTTGCAAGTGATCATGCTGGTTTTGAACTGAAACAGTATGTAAAGGAGTACCTTGAAGCCAAGGGAATTGAATATAAAGATTATGGTACGTATTCGACAGACAGTTGCGACTATCCTGATTTTGCACATGCGCTGGCCCGTGGCATAGAGCAGTGTGAGGTGGATAAGGGTATTGCAATTTGTGGCAGTGGCGAAGGTATCTCGATGACTCTGAACAAACACCAACGTATTAGAGCTGCATTGGTGTGGATTCCTGAAATAGCCCACATGACGCGTTTGCACAACGATGCGAATGTGTTGGTTATGCCCGGACGCTATATCGATACGAAGGTGGCACACGACATAATGGACGAATTCTTCAATACAGAGTTTGAAGGTGGACGCCATGTGCGCAGAATAGAGAAAATTCCAGTGTAGTTAGTTGAAAAATCAGAGTGAATGCGTTCTAAATCAGTAAGATTTCGTATCTTTGCAGTCGCTTTGGCAAAAATAATATTAAACTAAATACATTAAACTGGAATGACTAAATCAGAAATCATCAAGGCTATAGCAAGCAAGAAGGGTTTCGACCGCGACACTGTGTCGAAGGTGTTGGAGGCTTTCACAGGCGAAATAAAGACAGCGTTGCTCGATGGTAAGAGCGTAAGTATGCGTGGCTTTGGCACATTCTATTTGAAGCACCGTGCTGAAAAGACTGCCCGTAACATGCAAAACAATACCACTATCATCATACCAGAGCACGATATTGCTGCATTTAAGCCTGCTAAGGAGTTTGCCGTGTCGGTGAAAGATAAAAGTCAGAAAGCTTAAAATATAACTAACATAATTAACCATAAAACGTAATAGGTATGCCTAACGGAAAAAAGAAGAAAAGACACAAGATGTCTACTCACAAACGTAAAAAAAGACTGCGCAAGAATCGTCATAAGAGCAAGTAAAGGCTCGACGGCTCTCAGCAAGAGTCTCTTTTAACCCACCAACGAGTAAACGAGCTAAAGTTATGGCCCCGAAAGGAGCATGATTACTCGTTTGCTCGTTCTTTTTTACTTAAATGAAGGTAGTTGGTGCACAGTTAATATTTGATGTGTGGGCAGACTACTTTCGAAAGAATTATATTTATATTCATGACAAGCGAAGTTATTGTAGATGTTACGAAAAAGGATATTTCCATCGCGTTGCTCGAGGATAAAAGACTCGTTGAGTACCAGCGCGAGGGACGTTCTGAGCATTTTTCGGTAGGAAACATCTATTTGGCAAAGGTGCGCAAGCTCATGCCAGGACTGAATGCTTGCTTCGTGAATGTTGGTTTTGAGCGTGATGCCTTTCTGCATTATTTGGACTTGGGCACACGCTATCATGCTCAAGAGAAATATCTGCAGTTAATTGCAGATGGGCGACGCAATGTGACACTCGACAAGGTGGGCAAACAGCCTGACCTGGACAAGGACGGCAGTATACAAAACACGCTGAAAGTTGGACAGGAAATATTGGTGCAGATAGTGAAAGAACCTATCAATACCAAAGGTCCACGATTGACTTCGGAACTTTCATTTGCAGGCCGTTTCCTTGTATTGATTCCATTTAGCGAAAAGATATCGGTATCGTCGAAAATCAAGTCGGGAGCTGAACGCACGCGATTGAAACAGCTCATTCAAAGCATTAAGCCTAAGGGCTTTGGCGTGATTATACGTACGGTGGCTGAGAACATGCGTGTGGCGGAACTCGACAACGAAATGCGAATTTTGCTCAAGCGTTGGGAAAACACCATAGCTAAGGTGAAGCAAACTCGCTGCGAGGCATTGACCTTGCCACAGTTGGCCTATGAGGAGACAAGTCGTACTGTTGCTTTGCTGCGTGACTTGTTTAATCCTTCGTATGAGAACATTTATGTCAACGATCAGACGGTGTTCAACGAGGTGCGCAACTATGTGAGCTTGATTGCTCCTGAGTGTAAGGATATTGTGAAATTGTACAAGGGGGTTGTGCCCATATTCGACAATTTCTCGGTGACCAAACAGATTAAGACTTCGCTCGGTCGCACCGTAACATACAAGCATGGCGCCTACTTGATAATAGAACAGACTGAGGCTTTGCATGTTGTTGACGTGAATAGTGGTAACCGATCAAAAAGCTCGGAAGGACAGGAGGTTAATGCACTTGATGTGAACCTTGGTGCCGCAGACGAATTAGCACGCCAATTGCGCTTGCGCGATATGGGTGGTATCATTGTGGTCGACTTTATTGACATGAACTTGCCCGAAAATCGCCAAAAACTTTACGAGCGCATGGTTGAGAACATGCGTAAGGATCGTGCTAAGCATAGCATTTTGCCGCTCTCGAAGTTTGGATTGATGCAGATTACGCGTCAGCGTGTGCGTCCGGTAATGGATGTCAACGTAGAGGAAACTTGTCCTACTTGTGGTGGCACAGGAAAAATTAAGCCCAGCATATTGTTTACTGATTCTCTTGAAACTAAGATTGACACTTTGGTAAACAAACTTGGTATCAAGCGTTTCCGCCTTTATGTGCACCCGTTTGTAGCTGCATATATAAACCAGGGATTTTTCTCAATCAAAAGACGCTGGCAAATGAAGTATGGTATGGGCGTAAGGGTTTATCCCAACCAAAAATTAGCTTATTTGCAATATGCCTTTTATAACACGAACGGCGAGGAAATACTGATGAACCAACATAATGACATGAAGTAAGAACAGTATTAAAACAAAACAAAAGTGATGCCCCAGAAAACTATTATGAGTTTTTTGGGGCGTTATTTGTTGTGTGCTACTTAGAAATGCCGATATTTGCAAATGTGTGCAGGGTACTCTGCATTCGTTATTATCATTAAAACAAAATATGGATAACATGCAACCAACACAAAATTATCGGGCTTGTGCAAACAGGTATGATGCGGCAGACATCTTGTACAGGCGATGTGGAAAGAGTGGTGTACTCTTGCCAAAGGTAAGTTTGGGCTTTTGGCATAATTTTGGGGGCGAGGATTCGTATGCTCGTTGCCGTGAAATAGCGCATTATGCTTTTGACCATGGTATTACGCACTTTGACTTGGCAAACAATTATGGCCCACCTCCAGGTAGTGCAGAAGAGACTTTGGGACGCCTTCTGCGTGACGATTTTGCTCCTTATCGTGACGAATTGTTTATTGCAACTAAGGCCGGATATGACATGTGGCCTGGACCATACGGAAATTGGGGGGCGCGCAAATATTTGATGTCAAGTCTTGACCAAAGTTTGAAGCGTATGGGCATTGAATATGTTGACTTGTTCTATAGCCATCGTTATGATCCAAACACGCCTTTGGTGGAGACACTGCAAGCTATGGTCGATGTGGTTAAGCAAGGTAAGGCCTTGTATCTTGGCATAAGTCGTTGGCCATTGGAGGCTCTGAAGTTCGCTTGCCAATATTTGAAGGAACGCGATTGCCCGCTCTTGATTTATCAAGGACGCCTAAACTTGATAGATCGTGCACCGCAGGATCAAGGTATATTGGATTACTGCGCAGAACAAGGCATAGGCTTTATTTCGTTTTCGCCTTTGGCACAGGGGCTGCTAACCGACCGTTATATCAACGGTATTCCAGCTGATAGCAGAATGGCTAAGGAGCATTTTTTGAAACATTCGGCTCTTACACCAGAATTGTTGGACAGATTAAAGGCATGGAATATGGAAGCGGCTGCTCAAGGGAAGACCCTGGCAGAAGAAGCACTTGCATGGATATTGCGCCAAAAGGGTGTAACAAGTGTGCTCGTGGGTGCAAGTTCGGCAGCACAACTTGAGAAGAATATGCAGTGCGTGTATGATTGTTGATAACACGCAACTCTTTTACAAGTCAATCAAAAAGCCCCAATAGCACTTGACCTCATCACTTTTTTGTGCCATCACATTGCGCATATCGGAAATCAGTGAGTTACGTTATTTGTTTGGGTGACGCATTGACGAAGTCAGCAAAAAGACGCTACCACTAAACGCAAGCACCAAACGCTACCACTAATGGGGGCGACGCGTCCCGCGTCGGGGCATTTTTCAGCAGCCTTGGGACGCGTCGCCCCCATTAGTGCTTGCGTTTTTTCAGACCTCTTTTACAAGTCAAGCAAAAAGCCCCAATGGCAGATTGCACAATCTGTTATTGGGGCTAAGTTGGTGTTTTGGTTGCAACTTATTCTGCACGCATCAAGTCGCTGATGATATCATTACTTGTCATAATACCTTTTCGCGTGAGGCAGAGCGTGTTGTTGTTGAGAGACAAGTTTCCGCTGATAATATGTTTTTGCGCAGCTCTTTTCAAGTATTCAATCCATGCTTTATCAAACCTCTTTTCCAAGTTTTTGAGCGAGAGCCCTTTGCGGGTACGTAGAGATGTAAATATTTGCTCGTCAAACTGATCGGAGAGCGTGAGGTGCTCGATGGTGTGTGGTGGAAGTCCCGCTGCGGAAATATATTTTCCTAAATTCGGCTCGTTATATTGTCTTTCGTCTGTACCGTTGAACGAGTGCGCTCCAGGTCCAATGCCAAGGTAGGGGGTGTTGTTCCAATATCCAGAATTATGCCTTGATTCAAAGCCAGGTAAGGCAAAGTTCGAGATTTCGTAATGTTCAAACCCATGTGCGTGAGCCTGTTGCATCATGATCTCGTATTCGGCTATAAAAGTGTCTTCGTCGGTTTCGGCAAGTTCGTTAGATTGTATCTTGCGTTGTAGCAAGGTACCTTGTTCAATGCTTAGCGCGTAGGTCGACAAATGCTTGATGGGCAATGAAAAGGCTTTTTGTAAATCTGACGAAAAATCTTGCAGCAGTTGAGTGGGCAATCCATAAATCAAGTCAATGCTAATATTGTCAAGCCCGGCTTGTTGCAGGGTGTGTACGGCATCTTGTGCTGTAGCTGCATCATGACGTCGATTGAGCATTTTCAATATCCGGTCATTGAAACTCTGTACGCCCAAACTGACGCGGTTGAAACCAAGGTTGCACAGGTCGTGTGCAAAGTCGTGTGTAACATCGTCGGGGTTAGCTTCGAGCGTGATTTCAGCGTTGGTATCAATATCGTAGTGTTTGTTGATACTGTCGAGAAGTATCGCAATCTCTTTTATTTGTAATTGTGATGGAGTCCCACCCCCAAAGTATATGCTTTGGATATGCCTGTCAGCCAGGTAGCTCTTGCGATTGGCAAGTTCGGCACAAGCCGCATTGACATATTCGTGTCTGACAGTTGCTGATTGGGTGGTGGAATAGAAATCGCAGTAGATGCAGCGGCTGGTGCAAAATGGCACATGCAGGTATATCATGCTCATGGTGGTAAGTAGCTGTGCAGTTTACTCGTTGTCGCCTTTGAGTGTTGGTAAGTGTATTCTGTAGTGAACAGCCAAGATGCGGGATATTATGACAAATAGGCCGCATATCAGTCCTGAAGCAATGTTACCCATGCCGATTTTGTAGCAGATGAAGTAGGCTATGCCGCCAATGATGCAAGCCATGGCATAGATCTCTTTCCTGAAGATAAGTGGTACTTCGTTTATAAAAACATCACGGAATACACCCCCTCCGGCACCAGTCATGGTACCCATAATTATGGCTGTCCAAAATGGAAATCCGGCGGCGAGTGTCTTTTCGATGCCAACGACGGCAAAAAGAGCCAGTCCAATCGTGTCGAACAGGAACCAAGTATTCTCTTGCTTAATGAGAAACTTGCGAAATATGATTACCCAAATAAGGGCAAAGCCTGTGCAAATAAGGTAAAAAGAATTTGTCATCCAAAACGGAGGCTGGCTCAGTAAGAGGTCTCGCATGGTGCCTCCGCCAATGGCAGTAGTCAAGCCTACGCAGTATGCGCCCAATAAGTCGAAATGCTTGGCAGAAGCCAAACGAATGCCAGATATTGCAAAGGCAAATGTGCCGATAAAGTCGAGTATTTGAATAAACATGTTTGTGTGATGTCGGTGTAAAGTGGTGGAGTGGGGAAGTATTATTTGTTTCGATAAATAGGTGTGATGCAGCCTACCAGTTGCCAATATCTTGTGCCGGTTGGCTTGTGGTACACAAGAATATCATATTCGTTTTCTGTTTGAAAGAAATTGCCCTCGGTTGGTTGTGTATAACCTCTTGCTGAGTCGTTTTTAGCGCAAAGATATATGTAGTTGTAGTAACCGCATTTCATCAAGATGTCGGCCGTGTAAGCCTGTTCAGAGTCGTTGTATTGCATTCGACAGGTTGGGTTAAGGTTGTTACCAGTCCATTGCCCGTACACATAGACTTGTTGGTCTTGAGGCAAGCATGGCATGTCAAGTTTGAAGTGCATCATGACGTAGTCAGCTTCATAATCGGCATCACCATTGCTGTCGTATCTTGTTACGCTGAGACCATTTTTGTCCTCGTCGTAAAGGTAGTTTTTGCGTGGGTAATCGGTCATCATCGTGTAGTGGTAGAATGGATCTATCCATCTAACACTTTCGCCGTGCATTCCAGGGTAGCGTGTAGACAGGAATTCGGCCTTGCGGTATTCATTGCCGGCTTCGAATATTAAGTTGTGGCAGTGCTCCCAAAGCAAAGTGTTGTTGTTGATGCCTGTGTATTGTGGCTCAATGACGGCATTATCCCATCGCCGATTTTGCAAGACAATTACTTTGACTTCATTTTCAGCATCGCGTAGAAGTAAGTTGCTGCAGTCAATTTTGAGTGATAATTGTTGGTGAGAATTATTGTGGTCAATGTCGGTATCGGTTGTGCATGTGGGGTAAATGCTGACTTTTCGGTCAACTATGGCAAAGTATGTTTGTATTACTGGCACATTGCTGCCTTCGTCATTTTCGGCGCTGACGGTGATGCGGTAATTGCCCGAAAGCAGTGGCCGCATTTGTGTGTTAGGCAGTGTAAACGAATAATGTGTGTAATTTACGGTTGTGTTTTGACTCGGCTCGTAGTCTTCGATGACAACCTCATTGCTCGTGGCATTGACATACTCATTGTCAAATAAATCTTCAGATACATTGCCGTAAACATCGCAATGCTCCACTTTGTAGGTGTAACGGCGGTACTCGTGTGTCATGTCGTCGAAACTGACCTCCAGAGTTTTACCATCGTTAAGTTTCAATACGGGGAAAGCTTCAATTTGGTTGTCAACAATAAGTCTTACAGTATGTATATTGGGGGCCAAGATTGTTGTACGTCCTGGTTGTGCCCAAATTCGCAGTGTCGAGAGCCAAACAACAGCTATGAGTAAAAGCCCTTTTTTCATGAGGTTTAGGTATGATTAGTAGGTGTCCAGAATTATATTATACAATTGGCAGGCGTCAGTGCAAATAGAACACCTACTTATATAATCGGCAACGTTTATGACAACGTCCTTGTAATCAGCAAAGCCGTAATATGTATGCAAGGCGTTTCATTAGTTTGCAAAAGTACATTTTTTTGAGCATACGACATTCGTAGACGTTAATTTTTTTGTACCTTCGCGTTACATAAGAATCAGTCGGCCGGCTTGCCGTGTGCATTCGTTTTTTGAGATGCAGGAGGAAAGTCCGGGCAACGTAGAGCATTCTGCTTCTTAATTGGAAGTCGTCCGTGAGGGTGAACCAGTGCAGAAGAAAATAACCGCCCACTGTCACTATAACAGTAGGGTAAGGGTGAGAAGGCGGGGTAAGAGCCCACCAGGCACATGGTGACATGTGTGCTGTGCACGTCAGAAGTTGAAAGTTCATGTATACCAGCGTAAGAGGGCTGCTCGTCCGAGCATTTAACGCCTAAACAGTATTAAATGCGCGTTGGAGGGTAGAACGATAGAGCACTTTGGCAACAAAGTGCGCGGATAAATGGCAGGCGCTGTGCATCTTTTTAGGGTGCATGGGCACAGAACCCGGCTTATAGGCCGTCTGATTCTTTTTGTTTTTATGCAAAGACACGTTTCCCTATTCTGCAAAGAATAAGGCTTTGAAAGCAATATATAAATATGTAGTTAGTAGTGCAGCAATCAATAAATGTGATTGGTGCAAAGTGTAATTGCTTGTCGTAAAATATGGCTTTTCTGTATTAAGGAGTGCATATTGCGCTTTCCGTTGCGTTTGTGCCACCTTCATAGACCAAAACACAAAGAGTTTGTATATGCCGACTCCAACAATGCCACCCCACACGAGTCCTGTAAACAAATCGCCGGCATAGTGCACTCCAAGATAAATGCGTGTCCAACAGTTGAGCAAAACCCAACTGCCGAGCCAGTAACTGAGCGTTTTGCGGCGCATTAGCAACGTGACAAAGGTGGCAACGGCCATAGTGTTGGCTGCATGACTTGAAAAGAAACCATAGTTACCCCCTCGATAACCTCGAACAATATCAACCATATACATGATGTAGGGGTCGTGCGTTGGACGCCAGCGCGCTACTAAGGGCTTGAATACGCTCGATGCCACTTGGTCGGCCAATGCGATGCAAAGGCTGATGCAGATGATTATGCGCAGAATGCCCCTTAAATCATTTGCCTGAATAACGACATATAGCAGCACAATGGCAAGTGGCAACCAAGTGGTTGTTTGTGTTGCGGTCCATGCAATGCCGTCCAGGTAGAGCGAAGAACTGCCGTTTAGTAGCAAGGTTATAGCTTGGTCCATGAGTGGCTTATTGTAGTGGAAGTTTTTTAGTAAAGCTGCCAAAGTTTGACAGACGGGTTGATGGGGGAAGTGCATAAATCATTTGCATTTGGCAGGGTGATATCCGATTGTAGGTATACAACCATGCCATCTTGCAATTCGGCCTCAATCCAATTATTGCCTGTGCGTCCGTTTACACCAATAATGGCCCCCTCGTGCAAGGTGCGCGTTTTGGCCGAAGTGACAGTAGGTGATGCGTATGTTTGTATTTCTTGAACAACAACAGCTTGAGTGCCAGGGTATATAAAGTGCTGCTCAATGTATGCAAAAGCGTATGCAGATAGTGTGAATATGCCAAAGATAATACTGAAAGCGAAACTTGCTTTGCGTATGTGTATGCTTTTACCCATTTTGCAAGTCAAAGCAGATGCCACGCACAGAACCAACATGATGAGTGCTACGACTCCCCATGTATCACTGCTTGCAGTGCAGACCGCCTTTTTGAAGAAGGTGGTAAAAAATAGCCCAGTTGATGCGTTCAGGTTATCTTGCGTTTTGGCCTGTGAAAGTTGCAGATTGAATTGGGCATCATCGTCAGCAGGATTTATTCTGAGAGCCTGCTGATAACACCAAATGGCTTGTCCTATATTCTTAAGTCTGTAGTGGCAGTTACCCAAATTGTAGTATGTGGCCTCCAACTCCTTTGCGTTGTGGTTTACTTGGCCTTTTTGTGGCAAGAGTTGGGCATAGCTTTTAGCAGCTTGCACATAATCCTTTTGTTGGTAAGCTTGTTCAGCCTTGTCATTGGCTGTTTGTGCCGTTACATTCGTGGCGACCAGCATGACAAGTAATGATATGATGAAATTTCGCATCGAATTATTACGTATAGGTGAGAGTGAAAATTATGTTTAAGCCTTATTCTTCAAAGCATCATCAATCAACTTAATAACATCTTTGGCTTTGGCTAAAGTCTGAACTTTGTCAGCATCATTATTGGGAGCAAATTCAGCATATTGACAATAATCAGTAACTTCAAACAAGTTGTTGATGACCGTATCATCTATGTGCTTGTCTTGTAATAAATGCCGTATGCAGTCTTTGTTCATGTCAGACTTTTGCAGACCGAAGTAAGTTGCCAAATAGTTGTCGATAGCTTGGCTTATTGTGCTATAATATTTGCCATTCTCTTGTCCTTTAGCCGTGGGGTCTGCCAGTCGGAGTGTGCGCATGGCATTCTTATATGCGCGACTGTTGTTATGCAGGGAGGTGTCATGTTGTTTCCTGTTCCAAATACTGGCAAGTATCCACAAAACTATAGAGATGACAATGAGCAAAATGTTAAGTACAACATAGCTTGTGCTGCCCCAGGCCAATATAGAGCTATGTTCTGTAGGCTTGCAATTTCTAATATCACTCTTGAGCAAAGCTAACTGCTTGTCAACGTCGGCATTTGATTGTGAACCTTTTGATATGTGCAGTTTTACTGGACTTGTACGTATGGTGCGATAAGTACCAGTGGCAGAATCGAAAAATACGAAATCTGTAGCAGGTATCGTATAATCGCCCACGTTTCGTGGTACGAAGGTGTAATCAAAGGTCAACTGTCCATGCAGCCCATCGGTGTTGACTTTCGTGTTGTCTGTCGTTTTGGCATCAAACGTGTCAAAGTCTTTGGGGAAGTTAACGACCGGGGCCGTAATGAGTTTAAGATTGCCTAATCCGCTAAGCGTAATGCGGTAAGTGGCCACATCATTTGTTTTGATATGACTGTTGAGTAATTCTCCTTGTATATTAAATTTGCCCACAGCTCCCGAAAAGTTTGCAGGACGTGGCATGGGCAGTGACGAAACTTGTATTTTCAGTGGCGCCACACTGCGGCGTACTTGCACCCCGATAGTGCCTCCGCCATTGAAAAAAGCATCAGCCAAATCCATTGTATGGTCTTGTTGCACTACGGCACAATCAAAGGTTATGCTCGGAATGGTAATGCTGCCGCTATGCTGTGGAAAAACTAAGTATTGTAGAATTGTTCCGGTACGATATGCCGCGCCGTTCCGGTGTTCAAGAGTAGTCTGGATTTGGTTGCCAGGCAAAGGTAACTCTTGTGAAATGAGACCTTTGAAATCGGGCTTTTGAACCAAACTCGTATTCGACAATCCCACCCCCACACGGGCGTGTATGCGGTAGGTCAATAAGATGGCCTCTTGTTCATATACTTTAGTACGGCTGGGAGTTACATCTATAAAAAGGTCGCGTTGCGTCAACTTGCTGCCAGCCTGTTGCAGTTGGTCATAGCTTGTATTATTTTGTGATGCACTGCTGTGATTGCTTGTACCGCTATTACCGCCAGATTGTGCGTGCAGACTGACAGGGCGGCTGTGCAAAGTGCGGCCATTAACTTGCACGGTGGCTGCGCCAATAGTTATATGCCCGCTTTTGCGTGCAGACAGTATGTATGTGTAAGTAGTACTTTCGTTGTGTGATGCTCTGCCGTTAACTATTTGATAGTTACTTGATGTAAATGTACTTGGGCCACTCAACACCTCAAAAGCCGAGAGCGAGGGTGGGGTAAAGCCCTTGACATCGCTGCTCGTTACTGTAAAGGTCAGGCGATAGTAGCCGCCCACATCCTCAATGTTGGCTTTGAATGATTGTGCACAAGCATTGATGCAGACAAAAAGTGCTATGAATAATGTGGCAAGGTGCGAAAGAAGCATATGTCCTTTGTCCTTTATATTGTATATGTCAGAAATGTTAGTAGAGATATATGGCATGAGTTCAATAAAATCTTGTTTTCCTTTCGTGCAAGGCTATGTGTCGTATCACCAATTCTTGTCCTTGCTGCGTTGCCTGGGTTGGTGCTGTTTGAGCTTTTCAAGCGCTCTACGCTCTGCTTGCCTTGCCAAATTCATATATTGCTCAGTTTGCTGCTTGTCTTGCTGCTTGTTGCTGTTGTTCTTTTTTTGTTGTTGCTGTTGCTGTTGTTCGTTCTGTTTGTTCTTTTGTTGCTGTTGCTGCTTTTGTTGTTGCTTGTTCTGCTGTTTGTTGTTAGTGCTTTCTTTAAGTTGCTTTTGGCACAGGGCCAAATTGTAACGGGTGCGGTCGCTATGTGGTTCAAGTCGCAGTGCTTGTTTGTATTGCTCAATGGCGGTACGCAGCAATTGTTGTTCTTGCTCGCGACTTTGTAAGGCTGCTCTTTGGCTAATGTATCCACGATTATGCCAAGCCATAGACCGTACTTGTGGGTTAGTTTCAATCTGCGTCACCTTGTTGTACAGACTGTCTGCCCCCCTTACATCACCTTTAGCCAGATACGCATCGGCCAGATTAAACATGGCTCTGCTGTTATTAGGTGCCTCTTTCAACAGTCGCAAGTAATATTGTTCAGCTTTGTCAGTCTGTCCTTTATGGAATTTCTGATTTCCAATATGCGTATACCTATATATCCAATTTTGGGCGTGCACACTTGTAGCCATATTGGGTGACAAGCATGCTAAGACTATGATAATGTATGTAATAATGCCAGACCGTATCATTTGTTGAATATTTTGAACTTGTTAAAGAACGCATTTTTCGTGTCATTAATACATGCCTCAATAATAAGCAAGAGCAAGGCAATCAAGGCTACGGCTTGAAATTGCTCGTTGCGTGCAGTATATGAGGTTGTAGTAGTTGACTGCTTAAGTTGTTTGAGTTGTGTCTGCAGTTCGTCTTGTGCACTATTGCTTTGGTCAAGATGCAGGTAAAGTCCTTTTCCGGCTTGTGCTATGTCACGGCACATTTGTTCGTTAAGTGCGGTGTGCACAACTTGTCCATTGGCGTCAGTCAGTGGGCCATTTGCGGTAGGAATTTCGCTTCCTTGTGTAGTGCCCACCCCAATCACATATACATTTATGCCAGCCTTGGCTGCGGCTTTGGCAGCCTCTTCGGCGCCTCCCTCATGGTTCTCGCCATCAGTTATGAGTATGATAGCCTTGCCCACGTCCTTGTTCTGGGTAAAACTCTTACACCCCAGGTCAATGGCGGCTGCAATATCAGTGCCTTGCATGGTAACCATGCCTGTCGACAACGCGTCAATAAATGTTTTGGCTGCAGCATAGTCCGATGTGATAGGCAGTTGCGGGTATGCTTCACCGGCAAATACACCAAGTGCCACCTTATCGTTTTTCATCTTGTCCACCATGTTGGTCACAAGCAGTTTGGCACGATCCAAACGCGATGGCTGCACATCGTTGGCAAGCATAGAGTTTGACACGTCCACCATCACAACCGCTTCAATGCCGTTAGCTGTTTCGGTTTGTTGTCTTGTACCATAGAGCGGACGTGCTATGGTCAGAACAAGTGCAGCTACAACAAGCATGAGCAAGCCAAAGCGTATGTGTTTGCGCCATTTAGATCGTCCAGGCATTAAGGCCATAATTCGGTCACGATTGCCCAGTACAGCCATCTTCTTGCGCTGGCGTATTGTTTGATAAATGTATATGATGCAGCACAAAGGTATGAGCAGTAACCAATATAGGTTGTGTGGACTTTGAAATATTAGCATAAATAATATCTATAAGTAGATGTTCAAAACTTATACGTTTTATAAACGTTTGAACCACGTGATGCGCAGCAGCGTATCAATCAGCATTACTATCAATGCAGCAATGGCAAAGGGCATGTAAGCCTCGTAGTGTCGGTTGTGGTTGTTGACCTTTAATTTCGATTTCTCAAGCTTATCAATGTCTGCATACACCTTCTTCAATGATGAGCGTGAGGTAGCCTTATAAAAAGTTCCCCCAGTTTCATGTGCTATCTGTTTGAGAGTAGTTGGGTCCACTGTATCATCAACTTGTTGGGTGTAAACTTCGCCATTGGGCAGTTGAGCCACAGGCACGTTCACCTTACCTTCGGTGCCTAACAATATGGTATAAATGCGTATGCCAAGAGATTTGGCCATATCGGTGGCCATTAAGGGAGAAATTTCGCCAGTATTGTTTGCTCCATCAGTAAGCAGTATGATAACTTTGCTTTTGGCTTGGCTGTTATTCAAATGCGACACGGCGCTTGCAATACCCATACCTATAGCTGTGCCAGGCTGTATGATGCCATCGTTTTGCAGTGAACATGTGGCGCCCTTAAAACTTCGCATCAGCGTACCATGGTCGGTTGTAAGTGGGCACTGTGTGTAAGCTTCTCCGCCAAACAGCGTAAGGCCGATGTTGTCATTCGGTCGGTTGTTGATAAACTCCAGAGCTACATCCTTGGCGGCAGATATACGGTTGGGCGAAATATCTGGAGTGGCCATAGACGTTGAAATGTCGAGTGTCATCATGATGTCTATGCCTTCAGTTTCGCCTGTGTGCCAATAGTGGTCGCTTTGTGGGCGTGCCAGCACCATCACTATGAGCACAAAACTCACAACGTGCAGAAAGAAAGGCAGGTGAATGAGACGTGTGCGCCAGGTCGACGGTGCATGGCGAAAGGTTTCGGTGCTTGCCCATAATATATGGCTTTCGCGTTTTGAACGAAACAGGAAGTACCATATAAAATAGGGCACAAGCAGCAAAAGTAGCAAAAAGTATGTAGGCGATGCGAATGTCATAATAAAGTGCTGATTAAGCAAAACTGCAATAAATAAGGTACAGATTGTATGCGCATAATGCCAGTGTCGCTATAGCCAGGCCGCATGATGCCACACGCATAACGTTGCGCCAAAAAATCTGTTTTTTGTTTGAGAGCGACACATACTCGATGCGCGGTTTGGGCATTTGCTTAGGCTCAAGTTTGGTAGCCTGCACGTAGTTCATTGCTTGTACAAGGCTGCGGTCCTGCTCAGACATCGTAGTAGTATGCTTGGCAAATTTCACCAAGTCAGCTGTAATAAGCACAGTCTTCAATTCAGCAATAGCCTCTTCGTTCTTAAGTTGGTACAGGTTATCCAGAATTTGACTGGTCGTCATCTCTTTGGCATTAAAGCCGAAGCGTTTCTCGATGTATGCGCGCAAGGTGTCGGTCAAGGCCATGTAGTACTGCTTGGTGTCATCTTGTGGCGCGAGCTTTATCTTTTCTATTTGGTCAATGGCCGTTACGTGTGCAGGGGTGGGAGGCATTACAACCATGCGGCGTGTTATCAATTTAGGGTCGGCAAGTCGTATTGCCATCATGACAACCGCAGTCAGCATCAGCATGCAAGCCAGTGCTATTAAAGTAATAGTCCAACTCCATTCAAATGGTTGCTCCACCACATCGTGAGGCCCGTTAAACTTGTCTGGGTGGTTCAAATCCACTGGTATGGTGTTAACCTTGATACCAATGTTGCCCCTTGACAGATAGGTTTTGCCGTCAACTTTCACCTTGAAAGGGGGAATGTTGTACATGGCAGAGTCAAAAGACGTGATGGTATAGCGGCGCGTCAGCTGAATGCGTTTGCCATTGTTGAGCATGGTTGTGTCAATGCGTCCGCAGTCAATAACTTCAACGCCCGGTACAAGTTGCTGCTGAGGTTGAAAATATGGAAAATCAACACGCTGGCGTGCATTTGCCGTACATTTAACAGTAAGTTGAATTTGTTCGCCTATCAAGAAACTGGCCGTATCTGTACGTGCCTCAACAACAACCTGTGCCGAGACGACGGTATTAAAGCACATTGATAATAGTATGACCAATGTGGTAGCCAATTTCGATATAAGGCAATGTGAGTATCCTCTCTTCATAATAAAATAGGTCAGCGTTGGGCAAAAAGGTTCATGAGCGGGCGCACATAATCCGCATCTGTGGCGATAGACGTATAGTCAACTTTGCTCTTACTGAAGCGAGTGGCCAATTCCTCATTGTGTGCTTGCCACCACTTTTGCTGATGTTGGCGAGTGGCTTTGCTTGAAGTGTCAAGATATTGCTCGTGTCCTGTTTCAGCGTCTGTTACTTTTATTAGTCCAATGTCGGGCAATGAGGCCATACAATGGTCGTACAAGTGCAGTGCCACCACGTCATGTTTGCGTGCGGCCACCATGAGCGGGCGCGAATAATCGTCGGTGGTAAGGAAGTCGCTCAACACAAAGGCTATGGACCGTTTGGTCATGATTTTTACAAGATACTCCAAAGCCATGCCCACATTCGTACGGTTGCCTTGTGGCTTGAAGTCAAGCAGCTCCCTGATGATGTAAAGCACATGCTTGCGCCCTTTTTGTGGCGGGATAAACTTTTCGATGCGGTCGGTAAAGAATATCACACCAATCTTGTCATTATTCTTCATGGCCGAAAAAGCCAACGTTGCCGCAATCTCAGTAGCCAATTCGCGCTGTGTGCGTTGGTGAGTACCGAAATTTTGGCTGGCAGACAAGTCTATAAGCAGCATGAGCGTCAACTCGCGTTCTTCTTCAAACACCTTTACGTACGGGCGGTTCATACGAGCCGTTACATTCCAATCGATGTCGCGTATGTCATCGCCAGGTTGGTATTCACGCACTTCGGCAAATGACATACCACGGCCTTTGAAGGCTGAGTGGTACTCGCCTGCAAAAATATTGTTGGTGATGGCCTTTGTCTTAATTTCAATACTGCGAACACGGCGTAGAAGTTCCGAAGTATTCATCTGTTGCTGTATGTTTGTAAATGCTTTGTTTTGCCTGTTGATTAACACGTTGGTGCATTGCCCTGTCATAGGGTCTCACGCGGTAGCCCATTCCCTGTTTAGGGCACTTCAACTTTGTTGAGAATTTCCTTGACAATGTCATCAGCCTTGATGTCCGATGCTTCAGCTTCGTAAGACAAGCCAATGCGGTGGCGAAGCACGTCGGCTGCCACCTCGCGCACATCTTCAGGTACAACGTATCCGCGGCGCTTGATAAACGCACAGGCACGGGCGGCCAGAGCCAAGTTGATGCTGGCACGTGGTGAACCGCCAAACGAAATATAGTTTTTGAAATCCTTGAGCTTGTATTGCTCTGGATATCGTGTGGCAAAGACTATGTCGGCAATGTATTGCTCAATACGCTCGTCTATGTATACTTGTTTTACCAGTTGACGTGCTTTGAGTATGCGGTCGGTGTCAATGACAGGCGACACGTGGCTAAAACTGTCGTTGATGTGTGCACGCATGATTTTCTTTTCCTCCTCAATGGTCGGATAGTCAATGATGACTTTCATCATGAAACGATCAACTTGTGCTTCGGGCAGTTCGTAAGTGCCTTCTTGCTCAATAGGGTTCTGGGTGGCTAACACCAAGAAGGGATTTGGCAGTGCAAATGTGTTGTCACCGATGGTAACTTGATGCTCTTGCATGGCTTCGAGCAGTGCACTCTGCACTTTAGCTGGTGCGCGGTTGATTTCGTCGGCCAGTACAAAGTTTGCAAAAATGGGGCCTTTCTTGACCTTGAAACTCTCATCTTTCTGGCTATAAATCATGGTACCTATAACGTCAGCCGGCAGCAAGTCGGGGGTAAATTGCAAACGTCCGAATTTGGCATCAATCAGCGAGGCCAATGTCTTGATGGCCAGTGTCTTGGCCAAACCTGGCACACCTTCGAGTAGTATGTGACCATCAGAAAGGAGGCCAATAAGAAGCGAGTTGACGAGATGTTTCTGTCCGACAATGGTGCGGTTCATGCCCTCCACCAAGTCTGTAATAAAGCCTGTCTCAGCCTCAATTTGTGCATTGAGCAGGCGTATGTCTATTGTTTCAGCCATGTGGTTGTTACTTGTTTTTTGTTCGTTGTGTGTTGCGTCACGCTCAAGATAATGTTGTGGTACAAGAGTGTGTAAATGCAAAATTACGTCTTTTGCATTGACGCACAATCCTATATCTATTTAATTTTCGCTAATTCACAAAATTCCACGACACGCCAAAGTGTATAGTCAAGCGGTTGAGCGGGTAGTGTGGCACAAGGAATGGGCGTCCTGCACCTGACGAATAGTTGACGTGTGATGCCATCAAATAAAAGCGTGTGCGCTTAAGATGGAAATTAGCGTATGCATTGATTATAGGGTAGTTGCCAATACGGGTGGCGTATCGCGCGTCTTGCACAGCAAATTGTCCGATGATGGGCGAGTAGGCAGGTGCAGCGTAGCGCGTAAAGTAGCGCACGTCGGCACCGATTTCGGTGCGCAGCACTTTGGCAATGTGAAACAAAAGGTAGACATTGCTATATGCAGAGAATGCCGGCACAGGGTAAACGGCTTTGTTGCTGCTCACCTGGTAGGCAAGTTCGTTCTCCCAATTAAATATGCCCCAATGAAAATTTTGGTTGAGCGTGATGCCCAGTAATTGTACATTCTTGCTGGCTTGTGCCACACCTATGGCGTGACGATATGAGGTGTAGCTGTCGCTGTTTTCGAATGGCGTCAGGGTCTCCTCAAAGTAGGTATAGTTTTGAATGTTCTCAAGCGATACACCTATTTGAGTGTCCTTATAGCGTAGGCTGGCGTTGACGCGGGCATGGAACATTTTGTTCAAATGGTCATTATCCCACCAGGCATTACGGGCCATGTAGTGGCGGTAGTAAAACGATGGGCGCTCGTTGCGCACAAAGCCGTTAACCACGAATTGCAGTGAGTCTTTCTTGATAGGGATATTCAGCTTGGCACTGCCTTCCACATTAAATTCGCCCCAATCGCTGCCAGTTGTACGCAACTCACCCAACACGTTGTAAGTTATGATTTTACTCTGTGTTGACAGTATTTGGGCGCCAACAGTAAAGTAGTTTTCTACAAATTTGCGCTTGTCGGCAACGGTAAAAGATGGAGATTTGAAATCGAATTTGGCCAATTCGTGTTTGCCAAACAGGCGGAGCCCCATCTTCATCCAGCGATTCATGCCCTCGTGCAATTCCATGGCAAAGGTGTTTTCAACGCCCAAATGGTGCGTGCGGTCAAGTGCAGAGTCGCCCGGCAGATAAAAATCGTTGAAATAGCCTGGTGAATTGCTGTTGTTTGCCTCGTTCGAAATGAAGCGGCGTGTGTTATCGTCAACGCTGAGTGTGTGAATAAAACTGCTTACTGGCACAAATTCGCTTGTGATTTTGAGCGTGTCGTTGTCGGTGTGTACGGGTACGTTCTCTGCTTTGTTTTTCGGAACACGTGGCTGGGCTATTGTGCTGACCATGGTTGTGTCCTTGGGCTGTGTGGCAGCTGCAGCTGCGGCCATTTGCTTTACGACAGCCTCGGGCACAATCTGGCCTTTTGCATCGCGAAAACGATGAAATCCCAAGCTGTACCGGTGTGTCAAAAACACCTTGTTGCCTCCAATCTTGTTCCATGCCTTAGCCAAATTGATGGGCATGTCGCCTGTGCCGTAGCGTGTAGGAAATATTTCGGGGCGGTTGACGTAGTCATCGTTCTCGATGCCGCCATTTTCGCGTGTTTTCAGATAAGTGTGTTGCACGTAAGCATGCATCTGGTAGTTGTCGCTGCGGTATGAGGCATAAACCATACCGTCGAAGTCGGCTGTAGATTGCCCTTCGTAGTAGCCTCGACCATAGAGGTAGTCGGCATTAAAGCCCAAACCCAACTTTTTGCCAGCATTAACGGCGAACATGGCCTTTAGGCGGTCTTCGCCATTTTGCTTGTTGCCACATGAATGGTAAGTAAGTGTGGTGAATGGCGACTTGGTGTTGGTGAACAAAAGCGCGTCCGTGCTTTTGAGAAAATAGTCGTAGGGCGTTTTGAAGATGAATGGTGCGCTTTGCATGTTTACCCCCTGCTCGTTGAAGAAATGGCTGATACGCGGTGCGCCCAGGTTGCCGGTGAAATTGTAATGCCCTGTTACACCCATCGTCTGGTTCTCGTTTTGAAAACGGTGCGGAATAGTATCATAGGTGGCAGGTATGATGTCGCCAAAGCGTGGACTGATGTGCCATGCGTAGAGGCCTTCGGGCACACCGGTAGTCTCCACACTGTCGCTTGAAAAACCGCCATTGCGCTCCTCCGCATTGAGGTAGGGGTTGATGGTGTGAATATTCTGTGCTTTGCTGCCAAGGCAAAACAGGGTAGAGACAACAAGGATTATTATGTGTATGTGATGTTGTGTCATACAGTGTAAGGGGTAAGAATATGAATTTCTTATAAGCAAATTGCTTTGTAAGTCGTATTACCAGGTTCGTCTTGTACAGAACAGTCCTGATGCACTTTACTCTCTCGCGCGCGCACGCGTCCGTCGTTTTTGCCAGTTTTGTCTACACTCTGCACTAATTATGTGTAAGCCGCTGATTATTAAGCGGTTAAGATGTGTAGGTAACGTGCAAAACACTCTACACTTAAGTTGCACTCGTGGCACAGGTGTAAGCGCTTGTACTTGGCCCTTTTCAAGTCTGCATTTCTGTGCAGGGAACTTGTGAATGCGGTTACGGGAGGTAGATTTTTCAGTTACGGCAGGGCGTCACGCCAGTCGGAGAAACTGTTTTCACTGCCTGTGCATGCTGTGCAAACTACTTGCTTGTGCAAGTGTAGACAGGAGTGCAGACAGTATTGTTAAGTGTCTACACTCATAAAACTGTTGGTTATCAAGTTGTTATGTGCAGATAGTGTAGGATGTAGACAATTTGACGAAATTAAAATTGTAGGGGCAAAATCATTTGTATTTCTCGATAAAGTTGTCTACACTTTTATCACCCAAATCTTTAGCGCGTTGCAGGTATTTCAATGCTTCGGCTTTGTGTTTGAGTTCGCCGTGTGCCACACCTATAATTTTATAACAGTCGGCATTGTCGCCCCATTGTGTCAACACCTTTTGTGCCGCGTCAATGGCACGTTGGTATTCACCCACGTTGAGCAGCAATGCGGCTTCGTCAATCTGGTAGGGGAGTGGCTGCTCCGCAATGGCTATGGCCGTGTGTAAGTCGTCGAGCGCTTGCTGATACATGTGTGCCTTTTCTTCGGCCTGCGAGCGCAGGTCGTAAAATCGGTCTGTCAAATTGCGCGGGCCGATCATTTGCTCGTATTGGTTATAGTCGGCTACAGCATCGCGATATCTTTCGGCCTTCAGCAATCGTTGTGAACGTTCCAAGTAGAACTGCGCGTACTGTGTATTGTTGTTTTGCGGAATGCGGTTGATGCAACTGTCGAGCAGGGCTATTACCTGTTGGTTGTCGCCCTTGGCCATCTCGAGCGAACGCGCTGCCGAAAAGTAGGTTTCGCTGGTGGCAAACGCGGCATCATGGCATGCTGTGATGAAACTGGTATATGCGCCCTGGTAGTTGCGGGCGGCATATTGGCAGTTGCCCTTTTGCACCATGTATAGCGCCATAGGTTTGACTTTGTATGCCAAATCGGCCTCATGCTCTGCACGTGCTAAATTCCAGTCTTGGCCAAGTGTGGAATCTTTTCCTGCAGCCATGACATTGCGGTAGATGCTGCTACTTATGGCATAGTGTACAGCATCTTCGGTTTGTGCTGTGGTGTCTGTGCAGGTTGTACTCTTTGACAAGGCTGTGGCATAGTCGTTGTTGGCCTTTTCGAGTTGTTTCTTGCCGGCCCAATATTGTGCACGTTGTACGTAGCCATCGGGCATGTCGGGGTATTGTGCTATAAAATCGGCATAGGCTGTCGTGCAGTTCAGAGAGTCGGTCGTAGGCAGCATGAACAGATAGTTGAGTGCTGCCTGTTTGTCGTCAGGTATGGCACGGGGAATTTTTAATGCTGCCAAATCGCTGTTGAATGCCGATGCGGCAGTAATGTTGAGTGCATTGATAAAACGTGCGTCTATGGCGCAGGCTTTGGTCGCGTTTTTCTCTACATTTTGTTGCACCACACCAACCAGTGAGCCATCTTGGTCAATTAGTGGACACCCATAGTTGTGACTGTCGTTGCCAGCGCTAATATGGTAATATGCCAGGGCGTTAAATGCCTCGGTACTGTCAACTGTGGTAAATGGCATGGCAGCCTTTTTGTTGGTAGTATAGCTTTGCAGCGTTAACTGTTGTCCCGTTGTGGCCGGCATGGTGACAATGTGATAATAGGCATTGTCCTTTACACCGTCGACGCGGAATTTGACAAGGTCGGTGGTGGCATTGGCTCCCAAAATGCGGCTGACGTTGTATTTTTTGCCTTTCGCATCAACCACTTCGGCACGGGTTGCATCTTTCAGTGTGCTGTAAGCACATACCGCGCTGCCATTGTTGTCAACATAAAATGCTATGTCCGACTTGATGAGCTTGCCTTCGGCGTTGTAAGTAAACAGGTTGAGCATGGCCTTGTATGCCTCCTTTGTGGGAAGGTCGTTTGCGGCTTGTGCCATGTGGCCGTATGTAGTTGTAAAGAGTAGTGTTGCGATGAAAACCTTTTTCATTGTATGTCGTGGAATGTTGTGTAGTTAAGCTTGTGCCATTAGTGCTTTTGCATTGTCAATGGCTGCATCAGTCAGCTCGGAACCAGAGAGCATGTGCGCAATTTCTTCAACGCGCTGCGCTTGAGTAAGCGGAATGATGTGGCTGCGTGTAAACCCTTCGCTGTCTTCCTTGTACACCAGCATGTGGTGGGCTCCTCGTGCAGCAATTTGTGGCAGGTGGGTGATGCAAATCACTTGGCAGTTGGCAGAAATGCCTTGCATGACTTGTGCCATACATTCGGCCATGGTGCCTGACACACCGGTGTCAATCTCGTCAAATACAATAGTTGGCAAGTTGGTGCGTTTGGCAATAAGTGATTTGAGTGCTAACATCATGCGTGCAATTTCACCACCTGATGCAATGGCGCTGACGTCCTGCAATGGCACATTCTTATTGGCTGAAAATAGGAATATGACATTGTCATTGCCACTTACGTCGGGGGCTGTACGAGGTGTTATTTGCATTTCCATGCGGGCGTTTGGCATGCCCAGCGTGGTAAGCACCTTGATGAGTTCCTGCTCCATTATTTTGGCTGCAGCTTTGCGCTCTTTGCTTAATTGGGCCGCCAACTTGTTGCGCAGTGCGCGCAGACGTTCGACTTCGTCTTGTTGCTTTTTGATATCCTCCTCAATGTTCTCGATAGAGTCAAGTTCAAGGCGTAGCTTTTCTGCGATGTCAAGGACGTCGGCTATGGTCGTAGCATTGTGCTTTTGCTCGAGTTCGTATATGATGTTGAGTCTTTCTTCTACATAATTGAGCCTCTGTGGGTCGTATTCGATGTCTTCGGCTTTACTTTCAACTTCAGCCTCGATGTCTTCCACCTCAATGCGCACGCTACGCAGTCGTTCGGCCAGGTCGGTGGCCTCGGGGTAGTTGTCGCTTATGGCCTCGAGTGTCTCTGCAGCTTGCCTCAGGTTTTGTGAGAGGCTCATTTCGTCGGTGTTGAGCAGTCCCTTAGCTTGATAAAAGGCTTGCTTTATGTCTTCGGCATGTGCGAGCAGGTGCTGTTCATTTTCAAGCGCATCTTGCTCTTCGGGTTGCAGTTGTGCTTCGTCTATTTGGTTAAGCTGAAATGTGAGATATTCTTGATCGGTACGTCCTTTAATGCTGCGCTCTTGTAATTGTGACAACACCTGTTCGGCTTGCTTGCACTGCCCGTACAAGCATTTGTAGTCGCTGACCGCTTGAGGGTGGGCTGCAATAATGTCGAGCGTGTCGATGAGAAAATGCTCATTGCGTATGAGCAAGTTTTGGTGTTGCGAATGAATGTCGATGAGTGAGGCTCCAATCTCTTTAAGTTTGGCCGCAGGGACAGGTGTGTCGTTTATGAAAGCACGACTTTTGCCTGACTGTAATACTTCTCGCCGTATGATGCAGTCAGTGGCATCGAAGTCAATATCGTTGCGTGCAAAGAAGGACTCAAGTCCGAGGTTCTCGATGTTAAATGAGGCTTCAACGGTGCACTTTTTTTCGCCAGACTGAATGGATTTGGCATCTGCACGTCCGCCCAGTAGTAAATTGAGGGCTCCTAACATGATGCTTTTGCCCGCACCCGTTTGTCCGGTTATGACGGTGAACCCTGAATTAAAGTCGATGTCCAGGTGTTCAATGAGTGCGTAATGTGATATTGTGAGATGATGAAGCATATTCAGTTGTATGTGACTATTATTGTGCGTTTAATAAAAATAGGAGCAGAAATCTGTTATATGATTAACTCCAGACTTTGATAGTGCTTGGGTTGAACGCACGCACACGTTAGTTCTTGATTGTTCTCAGCTTTACTTATAAAACAGAATTTGTAGAACCACCCTTATTAGATGTCGCGCCAATATGAACTCTGTGAAGCATTAATTTTAGTAAGTATGTTGACAATGTTCTCTTTTTCGCTTGATGTGGTATGTCCTTTGTAGATGTTCATAATCTCATCGCGCTTGAACTCTGTAAAGATTTGCGGAAGGGCACTCATTGTCTTGTTTTCGTGCGCCTGTTTCAGTAGTTCAATAGCTTGGGTTATGCCTGCTCGTCCACGTTCGGTGTTTTCGCTCATTACATCAAGTCCTTGCCGATAATAGGTATAGAGCATTTTGTGATATGGCTCCATACCGCCGTCAAGCAGGTCGGTGATTATGGCGTGGCGATTTTTGTTATCTTCAAAGGCTTTCCACCCCTTTTCGTTGAGGCTTTGCGCACTATTGACAATGTCTTGGCACATCTTGAAGTATTCGGTACCGCCAGATGGCGACATGGAATCCATGTCGTAGCCTATAATCATGTATACGTAGTAGGCAAGCATGGCGGTAAGATTATTGTCAATCACGTCTGCTCTGAAGTCCAACTGATCGTATTCTTGATAGGTGAAATTGAAATTAGGGTCGTTAAAGGCAAAGCAAGTGGTGGTGTAATTGGCACCATATACGGGACGTGTGCTTTGTACGTTTAGTGTGCCCTGAAACGTATTTTCTGAGGGGGAGTATTTCTTTATAGTAATGGCAAAGGTACAGCTGATACGCTCATTCTTCTTGAATTGCATGTTGGTCCATTGCCTGTCATTCAAAAATTGCTCCAAGGTGGTTTTGAGCGTTTCAAACACAGAGGTGCTTGTTCCTTGCACTTGTTGGTGATTGATGCTCACACGGGCATCAAGCTCTTGTGCCTGCATGGGGGCAGAAAGGCTTAGCAGGCTGATTGCACATATTATGTGAAATAGGTGTTTAAGCATGATGTTCAGATAAAGTCAACAATGTCATCGGCCACTTCGGCTTTGCTCTTGAGTGGAAAGTCCTTTTGGGTGCCATCGGCAAACAACAGTGTGACCTTGTTGGTGTCGCAGGCAAAACCGGCTCCAGGGGTACGAAGTGAGTTGAGCACGATGAAATCAAGATTTTTCCGCTTTAGCTTGTCGGTTGCGTGTTCCAATTCGTGGTCCGTTTCGAGTGCAAACCCAACCAGCTTTTGGCCGTCGTGCTTGATTGCTCCCAAAGCACGTGCAATGTCGTGGGTGGGTATGAGGTCAAGATGCAAACCACCCGATCCCTCGCGTTTAATTTTATGTTTGGCAGTTTCGGCTACTGTAAAATCGGCTACTGCCGCACACAGTATACCTGTGTCGCAATGCGGAAAGATGCTCGTGGCAGCCTCGTACATTTGCTGCGCGCTTGTTACATCGGTGCGCTTGATGTGAGGGTGGTGGGTTTGCATGGCCACAGGACCAGCTATTAGTTCAACCTCAGCGCCTCGTGCGGCGCATGCTTCGGCCAGGGCAAAGCCCATTTTACCTGTTGAAAAATTGCCAATGAACCTGACAGCATCTATTTTCTCGTATGTAGGGCCTGCTGTTATAAGCACGCGTTTGCCCGTCAAGTCATGTCCGCTCTGTTGTGCATCTTGCAACTTGAAGAAATGGTTGAGCACATTGAATATGTTCTCAGGTTCTTCCATGCGTCCTTTGCCCACCAGGTGGCTTGCAAGTTCGCCATCAGCCGCCTCAATGATGTGGTTGCCATATTGGCGGAGGGTTTGCAGGTTGGCCTGTGTGGCGGGGTGACGGTACATATCAAGATCCATGGCAGGGGCGATGAATACGGGGGCTTTCATTGAAAGGTAAGTAGTGATGAGCATGTTGTCGGCTATGCCATGTGCCATTTTGCCCAGTGTTGACGCGGTGCAAGGAGCAATAACCATGGCATCAGCCCACAGTCCCAGGTCGACATGACTATGCCACGACCCGTCGCGTCGTGAAAAGAAGTCGCTGACAACGGGTTTTGATGTAAGTGTGGACAGTGTTACAGGGGTGATAAATTCTTTGCCGGCAGGTGTGATGACTACCTGCACTTCGGCACCAGCTTTGATGAACAGCCGTATGAGTGAGCATGCTTTGTAGGCGGCTATGCTGCCGGTGATGCCTAAAACTATCTTTTTTCCTTTCATGTAATTACTTGTTCTTGTCAGATATGGTCGGTGAGCAAACAATAATGGGGGACGAATGTCATGGTGTCATCTTATGCAAACTGCCGTTTGGGCTGCTTGTTATGACCATTCGTCCCCTTTCATCCTTTGTTATTACACCCCGCGCAATTTGAGGCGCATAAATGTCTGTTTGGTATTTTGCGTGAAGTCGCCTTGCATAATCCATGCAAAGTAGCCAGGATCGCGTTGTAGGACATCAGCCACTGCGCGTCCGCGGTATTTGCCAAAGTTGATGGTCTCGACACCCTGGTCGTTGTAAACGATGCGTCCGGCTAAATCTACATTGCGGGTACGGCGTGAAAACTCTGCCAGAAAAGGCACGCTGTTTTTAAGCTCGGTGTCATAACGGTCAAGTTGTGCCTCGAGCACTTCGAGTGTTGCGCGTGTATCGGCTTCGGCTGTGTGGGCGTCGTTCAGATCTTTGTGGCAATAGAATTTGTAAGCCGCGGTAAGGTCACGTTTCTCCATTTTATGAAAAATGCCTTGCACGTCAACAAACTTTGCATCTGTGACATCGTAATCTACGCCAGCGCGGATAAATTCCTCGACGAGCAGTGGTATGTCAAAATGGTTAGAGTTGAAGCCTGCGAGGTCGCTTCCTTGGAACGTTTGTGCCAATTCTGCAGCATGTTCTTTGAAGTGCGGGCAGTTGGCAACATCTTCATCATGTATGCCATTTACAGCAGAGGCTTCTTCTGAAATATGTCGTTCGGGATTGAAACGTTGTGTCTTGACCGTTTCTGTTCCATCAGGATAGAGTTTGATGTAACAGAGCTCGACGATACGGTCTGTTGCGACATTAAGACCGGTTGCCTCGATGTCGAAAAATATGATTGGACGAGAAAGTGATAGTTTCATTTCTCTTGTGTTGTAAAATATGCTCATTGTTAGTTGGTGCAGACTGTTATGGATAATACGAAGAATATTTTTGGCGTATTAAGAACAGCTGCATCAACTAACATAAAATAAGATGTTTGTATATTAGATAGCAGTTTAGTCGTTAAAGACAGAAGGCATGATCAGCATAAGTACTTCTTCGCCCTCTTTCTGCTTGGCCGGTACAATAAGACCAGCACGGCTGGGATCAGACAGTTTGAGCGTAATGTCGTCGCCCTCGATGTTGTTTATCAAGTCAAGCAGCACCGAGCCCTTGAATGCGATGCGCATGGGGGTGCCCATATAATCGCAGAGCATATTTTCCTCTGCTGACTTTCCGAAGTCTATGTCCTGGCTTGATATGTTCATAGTGTTCGGCCCCAGACGGAACTTGACAAGTACGGCTTGTGCGTTGGCAAAGACTAAAACACGACGCAGTGCGCTGACGAGTGCCAGGCGGTTGACTGTGACAATGTTGGGATTGTCTTGAGGTATGACGCTACGATAGTTGGGGAAACGGCCCTCAACCAATCGGCTTGTGAGCGAATATTCTTCGGTGTGAACAATGGCCGTGCGTTGACCAATGCTGAAATGTACGTTGCCTTCGGCTTTGGCCAGCATGCCCTTGAGTAGTGAGGCAGGGCGTGTGCCAAGCAGGTAGCTGCCTTCAGCATTAAGTTCGGGCATGGCGAGCTTGGTGAGAGCCAATTGGTTGCCGTTGCTTGATACAAGCGACACCTCTTGACTGTGAATGTCAAAGCAAATAGTGTTGAGCTGCGGACGCAAGGTGTCATTGGCAGCTGCTATCATGCAACGTGTAATGCTTGGTACGAGTTTTTGACACTCTAAATCAAATTCAAGTCGAGTCTCGTCAGAGATGGCGGGAGTAGGGTATTCCTCGGCACTCTGTCCCATGAGCTTGTATTGGCCGTTTTGGTATTCAACAGTCAACTCGTAGCTTTCGGTGTTAAGGTAGCATTCGAGTGGCTGGTCCGGAATTTCTTTGATGGCATCTTGCAAAGTCTTGGCATTAACCGCAAAGCGTACGTCGGAGTCGCATTCGTTAAGTTCGGCCTTGGCTGTGAGCGTAGTATCGTTGTCAGACGCTGTGATGGTCAGGGTGGTGCCTTGTATGTCGAAGCAGAAACAGTCTAAAATAGGAATTGTGTTTTTCTGCACAATGACACGGCCGATGGTCATCAGTCGTGAAGAAAGAACGGAACTGGATATAACAAATTTCATGTGGAGGAATTTGGTTTGTTTTAGTTGTTTTGTTTGTATGGCAAAATTACGAAAAACAACTGAGCGAGCGAATTTTTCAGCTCAAAAAAGCAGTGGGTGAAAGTTTTTTCGTAACTTCGCGACACTATTAAAAATCAAATCAATTATTGCAAAATGGAAATCTCAGGAAAGATTATCGTGGCCACAGAACCGCGCACAGGAACATCAGCTCGAACAGGCTCTAAGTGGGTGGCTCAGGATTTTGTTATTGAAACTCACGAGCAGTATCCCAAGCGCTGTGTGTTCGGTGTATTTGGCGAAGATCGTCTGAAGGAATTTAATATCAATGTAGGTGACGAATTGACTGTATCCTTTGATATTGATGCGCATGAGTATAATGGCCGTTGGTTTAATAGCTTGCGTGCATGGCGTGTACAGCGTGCTTCGGATGCGGTAGCTGCTGATGCTCAAGCTAACGGTGCTGCAGTGAATGCCGTTCCTGCTCCTAATGCAACTCCTGCTCCAACTGCGCCTGCAGCTCCAGAGGTATCTCCCACACCTTCAACTTCAGATGACCTGCCTTTCTAAAGTAAAATGACGCTGCAACGGATTTTGAAGAGACGAGTCATGATCAGTTGCTTAAGCTTTTGTATATAGAAAATATAAAGCCACCTTGTTATAACCGTACAAATTGGTATGGTTGTGAAAGGTGGCTTGTCTTTTTATAATTGTTTATATTTAGTCTATGGGCATTTTTTTCAAGGTATTGAAGTATACGGTATTGGGATTTCTCGTGTCAAGTATATTGGCCGTTATTGCTTATCGTTGGATGCCAGTGTCGTTGACGCCTTTGATGGTGATACGTTGTGTGCAACATGGCTTAAAGGGCGAGCCTATGGCTGTTCATCACAAATGGGTGCCGCTTAAGCAAATATCGCCTTATTTGCCGGTGGCGGTAATGGCTTCGGAAGATCAAAACTTTATGCATCATCATGGGTTCGATTTTAATGCCATTCAGAGCGCGGCCATTGAACATATTGAGGGAGGGCGCTCACGTGGCGGCAGCACCATCTCGCAGCAAACTGCCAAGAACGTCTTTCTGTGGCCAACTTCGTCGTGGGTGCGAAAGGGGTTTGAGGCATACTTTACTGTGCTGATAGAATTTTTTTGGTCAAAGGATCGCATTATGGAGGTGTATCTTAACAGTATAGAGATGGGGTCAAACATCTATGGTGCGGAAGCGGTAGCTCAGCGTCACTTTGGCTGCTCGGCCAGCGAATTGCGTCGGTCAGATTGCGCTTTGGTGGCAGCCACATTGCCCAATCCTATTAAGTTTAGTTCGTTGTCTCCATCAAGTTATATGCGCAAGCGACAGAAGGATATAGAAAAACAGATGCGCCACATACCATTTATGGAGGGGGCTACGGAGTGAGGGTAGAGGTGCATATCGTGCGAGAATGTAAAACTAAAAGACGAGATGCGGAAAAGTCGTTGTATGCAACTTTTCCGCATCTCGTCTTAATATATGTATGTTGGGCTTTTACCCTTATAATTAGAAAGGGAAAGCTCTTTTCGGTGTTAGTTGGCGGCTGTAAATTCGTCAAGAAATCTCACATCGTTTTCTGAGAATAATCGGAGGTCCTTGACCTGATATTTCAAGTTGGTAATGCGCTCAACGCCCATACCAAATGCGTAGCCTTTGTAAACCTTGCTATCTATGCCGTTAGCTTCGAGTACGTTGGGGTCAACCATACCGCAACCCAAGATTTCAACCCAACCGGTCTGCTTGCAGAAGGCGCAACCTTTGCCGCCGCAGATGTTGCATGAAATATCCATTTCAGCACTTGGCTCGGTGAATGGGAAGTATGAGGGGCGCAGACGTATTTTGGTGTCAGGTCCAAACATCTCGCGTGCAAAGGTGAGCAGCACTTGCTTCAAGTCGGTAAAGCTTACATCTTTGTCAATGTAAAGGCCTTCGACTTGGTGGAAGAAGCAATGTGCTCTGGCTGAAATGGCCTCATTGCGATAAACGCGTCCAGGGCAGAGAACGCGGATAGGTGGTTTTGAGTTTTCCATCACACGGCTTTGTACAGAGCTGGTGTGAGTACGTAGCACGATGTCGGGGTGCTGTTCTACAAAGAAAGTGTCCTGCATGTCGCGTGCAGGGTGATCTTCTGGGAAATTCAGTGACGAGAATACGTGCCAGTCATCTTCAACCTCGGGGCCGTCGGCAATAGAAAAGCCCAAACGCGAAAATATGTCGATGATTTCGTTCTTGACAATAGAAAGGGGGTGGCGGGTGCCCATTGCTATGGGGTAGGGCGTACGTGTAAGGTCGAGGTCTGAGTGATCGTCCTCTTTGGTGGCAAGGCCCTCGCGCAACTCGTTGAGTTTGTCCTGTATTGCAGTCTTCAACTCATTGAGCTTCATGCCGATTTCGCGCTTGCTCTCAGGGGCGACATCGCGAAATTCGCCCATCAAGCCATTTATCACGCCTTTCTTGCTAAGATACTTGATGCGCAGTTCTTCAAGAGCCTTTGCGTCGGCGGCTTGTAAGTCTGCCACTTCGCCAAGTAATGATTGAATTTTATCTGTTAACATTGCGTTATTGCTTATTTTTCGTGCAAAGATAAATATTTCTTTGCAAATATGTTCTTCTTACCAAGAAAAGCCTTACTTTTGTTGCTCAAATAAGTAGTATTTACAATGAAAGGATTTGTTTATGTTCTTCTGTTTGTAGTGGTGTTGGCCTCTTGTAAGGGAGGAAAGGTTTCTGATCCTGTAGAAAAACAGAAGCCCAGCGTGGAGTCTGATACAGACAGTACTGCTGCTGACAGTCTGCCATTGCCGCCAAAGGCTGCAGATGGGTTGTTTGACGATTTTATTTATTCGTATATGCGTGTGCGTCGTTTTCAATTAGAGCGCACCGTTTTTCCCTTGCCCAATTATGTTGATGGCCAAAACAGACCGATAGCAAAGAGTGCGTGGAAATTCGATCCCATGTACAAGAATTTGGATGTCTACACGCTCATATTCGATAGTTCGCGTTCGATAAAGGCGGAGAAGGATACCTCGTTGCGTCATGTAGTGTTTGAGTGGGTTTATCTCGAGAAGCATCGTGTAAAGCAGTATGTTTTTGATAAAGTCGATGGACAGTGGCGTTTGACACGATTGGAATCACATGATATGAGTCGTAATGTGAATAGCGACTTTTATGACTTTTATCGTCGTTTCTCTGTTGATAAAAAGTATCAGAAGAGTCATATCAAGGAACCGTTCGCTTTCAAAACGTATGATTATGAAAACTTTCAGAATATCGAAGGTCTGCTCGATGTAGAACAATGGCCTGATTATCGGCCAAAGTTGCCCTCGGGCACGATTACAAATATCAATTATGGCCAGAGTTATGCTAATTCGCGACGCAGGGTGCTTATGATCTGCAGTCAGTCGGGCGGAATGGGTTGCTCTTTGACCTTTGAACGCTATGGCAAGGATTGGAAACTGGTACGGCTCGAAAACTAAAATTATGCAATGAGGTGGTTGTGATGCGGGTGTAAAAACATTCCGCGTCAAATTGCCAACCTCTATAATCAAGAATAGGAAATATGTATTCATTACTACATCATAACACATTTGGCATAGATGCACAATGTGCGGAATTTGTTGAATATGACTCTGTCGAAAAACTTCAGACGTTTTTGCCGTCGTTACGAGGAAAGCGGTGGCTGCAAATTGGCGGTGGAAGTAATCTGTTGTTTGTAAAAGACTTTGACGGCACGGTGTTGCACTCACGCATCGTGGGGTGTGAAGAAGTGCATCGTGATACACACAACGTGTGGCTCCGCGTGGGGGCAGGTGTTGTGTGGGACGAATTTGTGGCATATTGCGTGGAACATGGCTTTTATGGATTAGAGAATTTATCTCTCATTCCCGGCGAGGTTGGTGCAAGTGCCGTTCAAAATATTGGCGCCTATGGCGTAGAGGCCTGCCAATATATTGAAAAGGTTGAAGCTATAGACGTTGCGTCAGGGGCGTTGAGGACATTCGACAATCAGTCGTGTCAGTATGCCTACCGTAGCAGTATATTTAAGCATGCTTTGCGTGGCCAATATATCATAACATACGTAACATATCGACTGTCGCTCAAGTTTTCTCCCGATTTAGATTACGCAGCCATACGCAGGGAGTTAGAACAGCGTGGCATGAATTCTGCAACACTCACAGCACAGGATTTGCGGAATATGATAATTCAAATAAGGCAGTCAAAATTGCCCGACCCCAAGGAATTGGGTAGTGCAGGCTCCTTCTTTATGAATCCAGTTGTGGATAACGAATGCTTGCAGCGTTTGTTGAAGAGTTATCCTAATATGCCACACTACAATGTAGAGGGTGGAGTGAAAATTCCTGCGGGCTGGCTGATAGACCAATGCGGTTGGAAAGACCGAAAAATGGGGCAGGCTGGTGTTTATAGCAAACAAGCGTTAGTGTTGGTCAATTTAGGCGGTGCAACAGGGCAGGATATAGTTAATTTGAGTAACGCAGTACGCAAGGATGTGTATGATAAATTCGCCATACGCATATATCCCGAAGCCAATTTTATTGAATAAATAGTTTATGCCCCGATTAAGGTTTTTAGGCACAGGTACGAGCACAGGCGTTCCGCAAATAGGTTGCCATTGTGAGGTTTGCTGTTCTACAGATTTGTGCGACAAACGCTTGCGTACTTCGGCCATGCTCTCTTTAGATAATGGAGCACATATTCTGATTGATTGTGGCCCCGACTTTCGGCAGCAGATGTTGAGGTGGCCGTACGATAAAATAGATGCGGCGTTGATTACACATGAACATTATGATCATGTGGGCGGCATAGACGACCTTCGCCCGTTCTCATTCCGGAAGTCTATAGATATTTATGCCAACGAACGTTGTGCGCATAATTTGAAACAGCGGATACCCTATTGTTTTGCCGAAAAAAAAATATCCAGGTGTTCCCAACATATCTTTGCATGGTTTGTCAGAACTAAAACCGTTCTGTGTGGCAGGCGTAGAGGTTGTTCCTGTAGAGGTGTTACATGATCAGTTGCCTATATGGGGCTATCGCATAGGTAGCATGGCCTACATTACAGATATGAGCAGTATATCTTCTGATGAAATGCTCAAATTGAATGGTGTAAAGCTGTTGGTTATAAACGCATTGCGACATACGACGCATCATTCCCATCAATCCTTGTCGCAGGCGTTGCAAGTGATAGATAAGGCAAATGCACAAACTGCCTACTTGGTGCACATGAGCCACGAGATGGGGTTGCATGCTATTGTCGATAAAAGTCTGCCTCCTCATGTTCATCTTGCTTATGACGGGTTGGAAGTGGAGTGGTAGGTCTGTGTATTTACGCGATTGCATTCGGACAATTCAGCGTTTTTACGTAACTTTGCGAAAGATACTCAATCAGCGTGGTATGTTGCTGCGCTCTTTTGATAATATTCATGAGAAAGAAATTTACAAAAATACTGTGGACCGTATACGCCGCAGTACTCTTGCTGATAGTGATAGCCGTGTTTTGTGTAGAGCGTGGCTGGATAGGTTATATGCCACCAATTGATGAGTTGCAGAGCCCTATCAGCAAATACGCCTCACAAGTAATCAGTGCCGATGGCCGGTTGATGGGCACATGGTCAAGGAATGAAAACCGAGTGTTTGTGGGGTATGACAGCATATCGACGCATATGTTTGATGCACTTGTGGCTACTGAGGATGAGCGTTTTTATGATCATTCAGGCATTGATGCAAGAGCAGTGTTCCGTGCGGTGATAAAACGCGGTATTTTGGGGCATAAAGGTGCTGGTGGTGGTAGTACCATTACACAGCAGCTTGCGAAGCAGTTGTATTCGTCGTCGGCTGAGAGTACCATGCAGCGACTCGTGCAAAAACCTGTTGAATGGGTGATTGCAGTAGAACTTGAACGTCATTATACCAAGGAAGAAATACTGACACTCTATCTCAATTATTTCGATTTTCTGCATAATGCCGTAGGCATAAAGACGGCGGCGAACGTTTATTTCGGAAAATCGCCAAAAGACCTTTCCATTACCGAGAGCGCCACGTTGGTCGGCATGTGTAAAAACCCTTCTTACTTCAATCCGGTTCGTGAGCCGGATCGTTGTCGCGAACGCCGTAATGTAGTGCTGCAGCAAATGGTAAAGGCTGGCAAACTCTCTGAAACAGAGTATGCAACCTTGAGCGAGGAACCTCTGAAATTGAACTTCCATCGTATTGACCATAAAGAGGGGCTTGGTGCATACGTCCGCGAATATCTGAGACGTATCATGATGGCCGAGAAACCCGACCCATCGAATTATAAAGATTGGCAGCGTCAACAGTACTATGAGGATTCTCTCATGTGGGAAACAGACCCCTTGTATGGTTGGTGCAAAAAGAATTATAAACGTGATGGTAGTACGTATGACATTTACACTGATGGCTTGAAGGTATATACAACCATCGACTCTCGTATGCAACAATATGCAGAGCAGGCTGTTTACACGCAAATGGGCAAAAACTTGCAGCCTAAATTTGAGGCAGAACGTCGTACATCGCCTAATTTCCCTTATAGTGCCGACCTTAAACGTAGCGATGTGAAACGACGCATACAACGTGCCATCAAGCAGTCTGATCGTTACAGAACGATGAAGGCTGATGGTGCAAGTGATGAAGAAATAGACAAGGCTTTTCACACCAAGGTGCCCATGACGGTGTTCACCTATCATGGTGATGTCGATATGGTCATGACGCCAATAGACTCTATATTGTATTATAAAAAATTCTTGCGAGCGGCTTTGGTGTCAATGGACCCCATGACAGGTCAGGTAAAAGCCTATGTGGGTGGTCCTGATTTTTCGCATTTCCAATACGATATGGCCATGGTGGGCCGCAGACAAATCGGTTCAACTATGAAGCCTTTCGTTTATGCCATGGGGCTGCAAGGGGGTATGACTCCTTTCACAACCATTCTCAATGTGCAACGCAGCTACGGCGGCTGGTGCCCTCGCAACGCAAGTCGGGCGTCCTATGGTGCGCACGTTACACTCAAGTGGGGCCTCAGCAGGTCTAACAACTGGGTGACGGCAGGTTTGATGTACCAAATAGACCCTACTGGACAAGGACTCGTGCGTGACCTCCATGCACTAGGTGTGGCCAATGACAACATGCAGCCCTCGTTGCCTTTGTGCTTGGGTACGTGCGACATAACTCCAGCTGAGTTGGCTTCGGCCTATACAGCCTTTGTTGAAAAAGGTATCCGTCGTGCACCGTTGCTCGTTACGCGTATTGAAGACGGCGAAGGCAATGTGGTAGCGGACTTCGTGCCTCGTACCAACGAAGTGTATAATGAGCAAACGGCCAGCGACATGATAGATATGATGAAAGCGGTAATAGATGAGGGTACAGGCCGCCGCTTGCGGTCCGTCTATAGCATGAAAGGCCCCATAGCTGGCAAAACAGGTACGACAAACAACAATTCTGATGGTTGGTTTGTAGGTTGTGTGCCCCAACTAGTCACAGCAGTGTGGGTGGGCGGTGACGAACGCGACATACATTTCAACTCTACTGCTATAGGACAAGGTTCTGCATCGGCATTGCCAGTTTGGGCCTTGTATATGCGTCGCGTATATGCCAATAAAGCTCTTGGCTATGATCCTGAGCGAGATTTTGACAAACCATCTCCGCCTGAGGGCGTGTCGTCGCGTGGGACACATCGTCAAACGGGACACGACAGCGATGGCACATCAGGCGGTTCTGAATCGCCGGAACAAGAAATTAACGAAAATAAGGACAAGGTGGCTACAAAACCAAAGCCATCAGGCGAAAAATACTTCGAGTAGTTAGAGGAATATCCCTTATAAATATGTAAGGACTGCCCTATGTGTCTTTTACAAATATAGAATAACCCGTTGACGGAATGAGACGATAAAAGGGTTGATGACTATACGCATATCCACCGACCAACTCCATTCACTAACGCAACAAATAATATATTCTGCATCATGAAATTCATGGCAATAATACCCGCCCGGTACGCTTCAACGCGTTTCCCCGCCAAACCACTGGCTATGTTGGGTGGAAAACCAATCATACAACGCGTGTATGAGCGCGTGGCACAAGTATTTCCCAATTTATGCGTCGCAACCGATGATGCTCGCATTGAGGCTGTCGTCAAACATTTCGGTGGTGTGGCCGTCACGACCTCCACCACTCATCGCAGTGGTACTGACCGTTGTTATGAGGCTTTCTGCAAAATGGGGGGAGACGCCGATATCGTGGTTAATGTACAAGGCGACGAGCCCTTTATAGCTCCCTCACAACTCAAGGCTGTAGCGGCTTGTTTTGATGACCCCTCGACACAGATAGCCACTTTGGTCAAGCCCTTTGGCCCCGACGCTACAATCGAACAGATTGAAAATCCCAACAGCCCAAAGGTGGTAGTAAGCAATGATGGCTATGCCCTTTATTTCTCGCGTAGCGTCATACCTTATCTTCGAGGTATAGACCGAGCTTCATGGCCTTCAGCGCACACTTATCTCAAGCATATTGGCCTTTATGCCTACCGAGCTGACGTGCTCGAGCACATCACGCACATGCCGCAGGGAATTTTAGAGCAGTGCGAGTCGTTAGAGCAGTTGCGTTGGTTGCAAGCAGGTTTGCGAATTAAAGTCGGCACAACAGATGTCGAAACGATTGGTATTGACACGCCACAGGACCTTGAACGGGCCGAAGCCTTTTTGAAAACTCAAAAATAACAGAAAACCATGCAACGACATATATATGTATGTGCCATGATGGCACTTTTGATGTGTGGGCCAATACAAGCCCAAAAAATAGTAGTAGGGTCGTGTACGCTCAAGGACGGCGGCATATACACAGGCGAACTTATAGGAGGCAAGCCTGGTGGAAAGGGTCGCGTCCAGTACGAAAATGGCGATACTTACGAGGGCACCTTTGTCAAAGGACTGCGCCAGGGTGAGGGTACATTTACAGCTGCAGATGGCTCACGCTACGAGGGCAATTGGACAAAAAACGAGAAAAATGGTAAGGGTACATTCTATGCTGTCAACAACAACCGTTATGTTGGCACATGGTATCGTAACCAAAAAGAGGGCGTTGGCACCATGTACTATTACAATGGTGATCGTTACGAAGGCCAGTGGAAAGGTGATAAACGCAACGGCCGCGGCACTTATACATACCAGAGTGGAGCCTACTATAAAGGCGATTGGGTGGACGACCAAAAGGACGGTAAGGGCATCTTCGATTGGAATGATGGCTCAAAGTACGAAGGTAGTTGGGCTGCCAATCAACGCAATGGTCGTGGCACTTACATCTATGCTGACGGTGATTACTACAATGGCGATTGGAAAAATGACATGCAAGATGGGCGTGGCATTTACAAATTCCGCAATGGTGATACCTACGAAGGACAGTATGTAATGGGTGAGCGCACAGGTGAGGGAACTTTTCGTTTCGCAAATGGTGATTCCTATGTGGGCACTTTCCTCAATGGTGAACAAAGTGGGCAAGGAACATTCCAGTGGAAAGGTGTAGCTTCATACACCGGACAGTGGAAAAACAACATGATGAGTGGTCATGGTGTATATAAATGGAAAAATGGTGATGAGTACAATGGAGAGTGGAAAAATAACCGCATGGACGGCGAGGGCACATTGCGCTTTGCGGCAGGAGGTCGTTTCAAAGGCACTTTCCGCGATGGCAAGCGTGATGGTCGCTCTGTCGAGATTCGCGCAGACGGCACACGCATAGACTGTACTTATCGTGAAGGACAAAAGCATGGTAAATACAAGGAGTATGATGCTAATGGCAATATGACCAAACAAGGTGAATATTCAAACGGCAGAGTTGTGCAATAAATATAGCAAGTAGGTGTTCGGAATGATTTTATACACTCGGCAAGTGTCAACTTCACGTAGTTAGTACGTCCTCGGGCACATCTGTTTACCGACAACGCACTTCCACATTTTGAACACCTACTTACGAAGTGGCGGCGATAGGTCAATCTAACTCCCCAGTTCATTAACCAGTCAACCAGTTAACCCGTTATAAAAATTCAATTATCATGAGAACAACTAAATCGACAGCGAAGGCAAAAGCGCCAGCTAAGCGTACCGCGCGTCCGCGCCAGCTGAAAATAGTCAAGAGCGATGAATGGTTGCGCCCCTTTGAAGGCGCCATACAAGGTCGTCACGACCATGCTTTGCACAAAATTGAAGAACTCACCGGCGGCAAAGGCTCTTTGAGCGATTTTGCCGATGGACATCTCTATTTCGGCCTACATCGTACTCCTCGTCAATGGATATTGCGAGAGTGGGCACCTAATGCCACAGCCATTTACCTTGTAGGTACCTTCAATAATTGGCAGGAATCCCCCGAATACGCCTTTACGCGCATACCCAATACAGATAATTGGCAATTAAAACTCCCTGCAAAGGCATTGCACCATCTTGATCTTTACAAGCTCTCAGTACATTGGTCTGGCGGACAAGGTGAGCGTGTGCCAGCTTGGGCACGACGCGTGGTGCAAGATGAACAGACTAAGATATTCAGCGCACAAGTTTGGTATCCCAAGCAGGGTTATGAGTGGAAAAATCCCGAATTCCGTCCTAAGCGTGGTCCGCTCTTCATCTATGAGTGCCACATAGGCATGGCTCAAGATGCAGAAAAAGTTGGCACCTACAACGAGTTTCGTCTCAATGTGTTGCCGCGCATAATAGCCGATGGCTATAACTGCATACAGATAATGGCCATAGCTGAGCATCCGTACTATGGCAGTTTTGGCTATCACGTTAGCTCTTTCTTTGCGCCCAGCAGTCGATTTGGTACCCCCGATGAACTCAAACAACTCATTGATGCCGCACATCAAGCTGGTATATCAGTTATCATGGACCTCGTGCACAGCCACGCTGTGAAAAACGAAGTCGAGGGCTTGGGCAATTACGCAGGTGACCCTAACCAATTCTTCTACCCTGGTTCACGTCGTGAGCATTCGGCATGGGATAGTCTCTGCTTCGATTATGGCAAAAACGAGGTTATACATTTCTTGCTCTCTAATTGTAAGTATTGGCTCACCGAATTCCATTTCGATGGGTTCCGCTTCGATGGCGTCACGTCTATGCTCTATTACAGTCACGGACTTGGCGAGAGCTTTTGCCAATATGGCGATTATTTCAACGGCCATCAAGACGACAATGCCATTTGCTATCTAACTTTGGCCAACCAACTCATACATCAGGTCAATCCTCATGCCATTACTATAGCTGAGGAAGTGAGTGGCATGCCAGGTCTTGCAGCCCCCTTTGCTGATGGAGGCTATGGTTTTGACTTCCGCATGGCAATGAATATACCGGATTATTGGATAAAGACCATAAAGGAACGTCGCGATGAAGATTGGCACCCATCTTCTATATTATGGGAACTAACCAACCGCCGTGCCGACGAGAAAACCATCTCTTATTGCGAAAGCCACGACCAGGCACTTGTAGGCGATAAGACACTGATATTCCGTTTGATTGATGCCGATATGTATTGGCATTTCCAAAAAGGTGATGAGAACGAAACTGTACACCGTGGCATTGCATTGCACAAAATGATACGCCTCGTAACGGCCTCTACAATCAATGGCGGCTATCTCAACTTTATGGGCAACGAGTTCGGCCATCCCGAATGGATAGATTTCCCACGCGAGGGCAATGGCTGGAGTTACAAGTATGCGCGTCGCCAGTGGAACCTTGTAGACAATCACAATTTGTGCTACCACTATCTTGGCGATTTCGACAATCAAATGGTGCATCTGTTGCGCAACTCAGTAAGAGACTTACGCAAGTTCCCCGTGCAGGAGGTATGGCATGATGATGGCGACCAAGTGTTGGCATATATGCGAGGTCCGCTCGTGTTCGTGTTCAACTTCTCGCCCAACCGTTCTTATGAAGGCTACGGTTTCAGAGTGCCAGAGGGAGCATATAACGTAGTGCTCAACACTGATGCTCATGCTTTTGGCGGCAACGGTCTTGCCGACGACAGTGTTTGCCACTTTACCAATTTTGATCCGTTGCTTGCACGCGAGCACAAAGGTTGGCTCAAACTTTATCTACCTGCGCGTTCAGCAGTCGTGCTCCGTTTGCAGCCAAAAGAAGAGAAAGAAAGTAAGAAAAGTAAAGAGTAGTACATATATATTACTATAAAATACAGAAAAGGGACAAGTACCATTGAATTGGTATTTGTCCCTTTTGGGTATTACGTAAGCATCCCAATCTTTGGGATTTATTCCCAACAGTTCACAGGTTTGGATAAGTGCTGATATTACAGCTAAGTCTTTGCCACTTTCATTATTCGAGATGGTAGATGTTATTTTCGTTCAGACAAAACATAAGTATTTTTTTGTCTGCAAAATTTGGACTTTATTGGAGCCTATTCAATACGGCCTGCATGGGATGCTTACTATCTAGTATCTCTTGAAAAACCTCTGCCTCCTCCACTGAGTGGAGTCGTATTCCCATTACCCCATAATTATCTTTCCCCATTTACCAGTGCTACGTACAATCAATACGAACACGAATGACAAGAGCAATACCAATATATTCTCGATAAAAACCTTGAGCAATACAGGAGCGTCCAACGACCGCACAAGCAGATAAATAGGTCCTACAAAAAAGTAGTGACACATCCAAATTCCGAATGTACAGATGGAGAATTTGATCAGAAAACCGTTTAACTTTGCATTGCTGAAAGTTGCGTTCTGACAGACTATGAAGATAGCAAAAGTCATCAAAGCCACATTTGGACTGCAGAACGTGAAGAACAGTTCGACCATCTCCTCGCTTTGTCCCGGAACTGCCGTTGTTTCCTTAAATCCAATCATCGTTACACCATATCCAATAGCAAAAGCCACGAGTGCTAACAAGTATTTCTTCATTTTAGAGAACTGTAATGGGTAATTCACCAAATGATATCCCAAGAGCAGATAGCCACTAAACCCTGCAAAGTAGTAGAAAAGTCCGAATTCATTCCATGAACATTCACCCCATAAGTTTTGTGTAAGAAAATTTCTGAGATAAGGAACGAAGAGCGAAACCATCCATATGCCAAGAAAAATACGTTGCGATTTCTTGTCAGACTTCTCCACCCAGGCTGAAAAGATAGGCAGATAAAGATAGATGCCAATAAGCATATAGACATACCACATCTGCACAGCGAATGCTGAGAAATTAAAGGGAATCATGCAGATGTTTTTTAATGCATCGCTAAAAGTTTGTGAAGGTTCTGCCCATTTGAAAAACAGATTAATCGAACTTGGTTCACATCCCATTACTCCCGTAAACCAAGGAAAGAGATTGTATAATACAGACCACACAAGGAATGGTGTCACCAATCGGGATATCTTCTTTTTATAGAACTCGCCCATTGCCATACGGGTGGGTAGCAGAAGAATGCCTGTCACCATCACGAAAAGCGGTATTGCAGGACGCGTGAATGAGTTGTACACACTGCCCCACAGATTATACCAAGGTTCGGCTCTTTCCATAGGTGTTACGTTGTCTACACAATGGTTGGCCACCATTAGAAAAATGGCAATCACCTTAATCAGATCGAGAAACACGATACGTTGAGTAGAAACTTTTTCTTTCATTTTCTTTTAGTTTTTACCTTAATTCCGCAATACTATTGTAACTTAAACCTTTTAAGTACCTGAGCAACAAAAAGTTTTTGGACAAGCCTGGCGGCAGAGCCGAGCGGCCCAGAATTTTGCCCTGTCGAAGAATTCACTTGTCTTAGTGTTGCAAAAATAAACAAGAGAATCCGACGACAAACATGGCTAAGTTACAAATTAAATCTGAGAAACTCACTCCTTTGGGAGGAATGTTTTCGGGTAATGGAGCAATTTGACTCTACTAAAGAGTCAACTAACAAGTGCAATGTTACACGCAAAGTTTGAAAAACTCCTATAGATTAAAAATAGAAGTGCATACAAGCCTGGGGCCGTGTATGTAATTTTGTCTGCACTCTGCACTTTTGTCTGTATCTTGTTGATATTCATATTGTTACGTAGTGTATATAAACCAGGTTTGTGTATACACTACCATCTGCACGTTGCACTTTTGTTTGCACTATCTACACTGTCATACATGTGCAGGTGAAGTATGCGGTGTACTGGCAGTGTTAAGCGCCATAGCGAGAGCGAAAAAATAGTTGGAGCAACAGAAAATCGGCCCTCCCTATACCCGATAAACGCTCTCCCTATGGCGTAAAAAGCACTGCCGCCCCTATACCCGATAAACGCTCTCCCTATGGCGTAAAAAGCACTGCCGCCAGCAACGAGTGCTGACGGCAGTGTATGTAAAATGTAGAGGCGTCTGCACGCTTTTCTCTGTTGATTATCAATTCATTCGATGCAAAAGTGCAGAGTGCAGACAAAACTAAAAAAGTTATTAGCAGATGCCAGTCATGACAAATTAGACTTGTTGTGGGGTGGGGCGTGCCTTATTTTGTTTGCGAGTAACCAAGGCTTTTCAATTTTTCGCACACTTGCGTGCGGTGGTCCCCTTGTAATATGATGTCGCCTTGTTTTGCACTGCCTCCTATGCCACATTGCTGTTTCAATAGTTTGCAGAGTGCAAGCATATCGGCTTCATTACCAACAAAGCCCCGCACAATGGTTACAGTTTTTCCGCCGCGGCCAGCACGTTCCATGCTGATACGCAACTTTTGTTGTTGCGGGGGCAGTGTTGAGGGCTCTGAGTCGTGTGCATCGTTGTAGCTATATTGCGGATTGGTAGAATATACAACTCCTGTACGTTGCTTGCGTTTTGGGGGTGTGGGAGATGCCTGTGTTGGTGTGGCATCAATTTGTGTGGTGTGATTGCCTGTGAGTGCAGCTAATTTTTGTTTCCAATCTTCCATAAATAATATTGTGTTGGGTGTGGTGCTTGGTATGGTGATATGTGCAAAGGTAAAACTTATAGTTCTGATGTGGCAACTTTAGGTGAGCTTTTTGTAAGCAAATATAGACGAAATGCTTAATTTTGCACACCTGTAAAATGGAAGCTCAAATAGCTTTGCAATTCGTCGGGGTTTGGCCATTGTTTGTGCCAATGAACAAATGAACTTGATAAGGCTGTTGTCGCGTTTGTTGAAAATTATCATCAAAATTAAATCCTAATTAAGACAAAAAGTAAATAGATGAAAAGTGTGTTGGAGCTTGATATGCTGCAAACGGCTGGTTTGGGCGCGTTGGCATTGGTGTTGGGCATGTGTTTGACGCGTAGGGTGAAATGGTTGCAGCGGTTTTGCATACCGTCTCCTGTGTCGGGAGGCATTGTGTTTTCGGTAGTGTCGCTTATGCTTTACAAATTGTGGAATGTAGAGCTGGTTTTTGATGGCACGCTGAAGGATGTGTTTATGCTTGTATTCTTTACTTCGGTAGGTTTTCAGTCAAACTTGAAGGTGCTGCGTCGTGGTGGCAGTACGTTGTTGCTGATGTTGGGTGTTTTAGCCTTTATAATAGTGGTGCAGAACGTATTGCCGTTGGGCATAGCGTGGATTATGGGCGTCAACCCCCTGGTGGGAATGGCTGCGGGGTCAATTTCCATGGCCGGCGGTCATGGTACGGCTGGTGGCTTTAGTGCTGTGCTTGAGGGTATGGGGCTGTCTGGTGCGGGCACCATCGCTATGGCGGCAGCCACGTTCGGCTTGATAATGGGCTCGGTAACGGGTGGTCCGTTGGCAGAACGCTTGATACGCACAAAATTGACGGCAGAGCATCTTGAACCGAAAGACTACGAGGTGGATCCTGCTATGGCGGGACTTGAAAGCGACGAGGCATCACCCGCTGGGCGTGCAAAGCATATAAGCAGCAACGAACAAGAATTTCAACAGTACGCCAAGGCCACGTATGCGTTGCTTATAGTAGTGGCTGCGGGTTCGCTGATGAGTTGGCTGTTACAACAGACGGGGGTGACTTTCCCGACCTACTTTGGGGCATTGATTGTGGCAGCTATAGTACGCAATGTGGCAGAAGCCTGTAAATTGACGCCAAAAATGGAACTTGATAAAATCGTTAGTGTTGGCAATATATGTTTGTCTGTATTTTTGGGTATGGCCATGGTGTCGTTAAAGCTGTGGGAACTCGAATCACTTGCTTTGCCGCTGGTAGTGATGCTTGTGGCGCAGGTTGTGGCGATGGCTTTAATTGCGTATTTTGTGGCGTTCAACATATTGGGCCGCGACTATGATGCGGCGGTGCTGGTAGCAGGCATTTGTGGTTTCGGGCTTGGAGCTACTCCTAATGCCATGGCCAATATGAGTGCTGTGTGTTACAAGTATCATTATTCGGTAAAGCCTTTCTTGATTGTACCGATTATTGGAGCCATGTTTGTGGATTTAATCAACACTGGCTTTATTACAATGTTCTTGAATTGGATAGGGGCTTGATGTTGTAATTGCGGGTGAGGCGGTGGCAACAGCGTTTTTTAATGCTGTTGCCACCGCCTCATTTTGTGCGTATAGAGTATGGGTTATTTCTGCCTATTCTTAGAGTCTCGTTTGAAGAGTTCCTTCAGCTTGTTAAACTCGCGTTGCAAGGTGATGCCAATGCCTTGGGTTGTAAGCGATGATTTTGTAAAATATCGGTCGTTTGTTTCGCTGTATGCACGTAGGCTGACGCTGCCGCGTGGAGTTAGCAGGTAGCGTATGTCAAAGTCGCCTACAAAGTTTGTGCTATAGGTGGAGCTCTCGCGGTAGCCGAAGTTTCCGTTGAATAGCAGACGGTCGTTGAATAGGCGTCCTTGTACCAGGCCGTCAACTTCGCTGTTGTTCCACCCCTCAGTGCCAGGCATAAAGTTTGTGCCAAAGCTCCATTTGGAGTTATTACCTAACATGGAGGATATGGCAGAGTTAAGTTGCCCTGTGAGGGTGGTGGACAGGAACGAACGCATGGCTGCGCTTGACTGCTGCTGTGCTTGATTGTTGATGTTGGCTCCTGTTGCGGTGTTTGTGGTAGTCATGAAACGTCCCATACCAAGCAAGCACATCACTTGTTTGCTCATGTCCTCGTCTGTTGATATGAGCTGGTGTACCATTTGTTTCTCGTCGTCAGAGATGTTGTGCAGGTCCAAATCAAAGTCTACCTTAGGCGCACGCGCCACGCCTCCAATGTTGAGTATGCAGTCGGCTTTTACCATCTTGTTAGAGAACCCCGCACCATAATTGAGGTCGTTGAGAGAGACGCCATTCACGGTATATAGTGCTTTGAGGTTGAGTCGGGCGTTAAGTGGGTCGCCAGCAAATGTGATGCTGCTGCCGTCCTGCAGCTTTAGGCTCTTCTTTATAATGTCTTGCAGACTGATGTTGTAATCGCCACGCACGAGGGTGTAGCTGCCGTATATGTCGAAGCCACCTTTGTTGTGCCATCGTGCACGAAGCGGGCCTTGGCCCCAGGCTGTAATGGCATCGCCAGATTTGCCGTCGGTAATTATTTTTATTTGTGTGGCTGGCGTGAGGTCGATCATGAAGTTTAATTGCATGTCGGTAGGCTCGTTGCCGGCGGTGGTTGGGGGGGCTTGGTGTATGCGAAGGGTGTCAGCATTTGGCATGATGAGGCCGGCGGGTGCTTGTTGCTGCATGGCGTGGAAGCGTATCATGCGGTCGTCCTTTGATAATGCTGTCTGATTGTCGAGGTTGTATGTAAATTGGCTTGGCGCATCAGGACGTAGTGCGATGTCGGCCGTGAAGTGTGATGGCCACCCCGCCAGGTGAATGTTGCCTGTGGCAGATGTTGTGCAGAAGAATGGTAGTTCTGCCTGTTGGGGCTGATCGTAGCACAACATGTGATTGGCGGTGATGTCGAATGTGTAGTTGAGTTTTTTGAGGTGGGTGTGTCTGAGTACACCATTGGCCTTGCCTTTTCCAGAATGTTTGTCGTAGAGGTTGAAATCGTTGAAAACGAAAGCACCAGGCTCGAAACGCACATTGCCGTCTTGCACCTTATAATTGACACCTGTGGCTAATACTTTGGCTTGACAGTTGGCGGTGACTTCGCCTTCGAAATCGAGCTTTTTGAATGGGCCATAAAGGTGTATATGGCCTGTGGCGTCGCCTTTGAAATCGCCAAAGATACCATCGATATAGCGGTTGAGAAATGCCAAATCGGTGTGATGGGGGGTTATGTTCAAGCTGAGTCCTTTTTCGGCCAGCGATACGTAGCCATGCACTTGTGTGCCATAGTTGGGGGTGTGGGGCAGTTTCATGTCTGCATCGATGTTGATGCGGTTTTCACCCTTGTTCCAATTGGCATGTATGTTGGCATGCCCCATAAGCCCGTTGTTGAACGTGAAATGGGGAATGGTCAGATTGGCATGGAATTGGGGTTGGTGTTCCTTTTGTGTGAAGATGGCCTGCCCGGTAGCTCTGCCGCCAAACGATACAGCGTCAAAATTTATGAGATTGAGTATGTAGTCAATGTCAATGCCGTTGAGGCTGGCTACAATTGAGTCGCTCTGGCCGGGGGCTATCGTGCCATCAATCGTGAGTGATTGGCTGGCGTGGCTGAGTTGTATGCCTGACATGGCAAGGCGCTTGTTGATGTATGACAGATGTCCGGAAGCAATATGCCAAATTGTGTCGGACAGGGCGAATTGCGTGGGACTGATATCCATGTTAAGGTTCACGCCATTACGTGAAGGCACAAATTCGGTAGTGCTTTCAACTGATCCGTAGTATTGGTCCTTGTCCTCTTGGTTGCTCCAACTTAGCTGTGTGTGTAGCGCGCCATGACGGGTCGTGAGATTGGCTGCAATACGGTAGTTGCTATTGGCAATGGCTTTTTGTGTCTGAATTAGGCAATGATAGTCTTGGCCTTGGCCCGACAGATAGATGCTTGGACGTATGAACGCTTGCGAGGATACGTTTAACTGGTTGGTGAAGGCTACAATAGATGTACGGCCCATGGGGGCAAAGGTGCCATGAATGTGTAGTGGGCCGTCTGTAGTAAATTTTATATTTGCCAATTTGTAGAGCGCTTCGGCATCTTTAAGCTTGGCGTTGATTAGCCATTGATCGTGCGGGGTGAGGGGCGGGTATGGTTGTGCTTTGTCGACAAGGCCGGGCAAACTGCGATTGAGCACATCGGTCACACTTTGTTTGATGCGCTCTAATGACATGTTGCCTTCAATGTAAGCGTCGGCAAAATCGCTTTGTATTTTCAGAGTTTGCCGATTGGTGTTGTCGGAAGTGATGGAAGCATTAAATTGGTTGAGGCTGTAGTTGCCTCGTGGCCCATTTTGTATGTCGAGGTTGTTAATCTGCAGCGTGCCATGTGGCAGTGCCCCTTTTTGCCATTTATCCAGGTCGGCTTTGATGTGTGCGCTGACTTGGGCTTGGTGCAAAGGGGTACTTTTGAGGCCAAGATTGGCAAGGTGAAGGTTTTGTATGTTTATATCAGCGTTGCCACCAACAATTTGCTTGCCAACCAACGAAAGCTTGGCTATGGCATGGAATTTTGCATTGGGGTCGTTACTGTTTATGTCGAATTGGGTGGTTCGTGGTGTGTGGTCTGCTTCGATTTCTATGTTGCGGAATTTATAATTGTTCCACGTAAACGCCGGTGCTTGTAGCTTTATGCTAACGCTCTCAAAACGTTTGTTTGCAACAATGGTGGCTCGTATGTCGGCCATTGCATCTATTTGTGTCGGCAGCGACTTGTTGGCGAGCAACTTGTCGAGAGCGAATGATTTGACGTTGATGTGGGAACTGGCATGTTGCCCTTTGATGTTTGCGCTGGCTGTAAGATGCCCAATGGCAGTTTGCACGTCAAGGGTTGTTTGAGTTGTTCCACCTGCCTGGTATGCTGCATTCCCTTTAATGTCAATGTCTCCGACCGCCTTTATGATGTTTTGACTTTTGTTGTCAAGCTTAACCCACGACAGCAGATTGGATGTAAGTGCTTTGCTTACGTGGCATTGGCTGAGCGTGAGGTAAAGTTCTTGTACACGTTTGGGGGCGTATTTCAACGTGACATCAGCTTTCAAACGGCTGTCATGTTGCTTGTCTGTGACGGTAAGTTGGTTGAGCTGCAACTTGCCTGGAGTTAGCAGTAATGTTGTAGAAATGCGCAGAGTAAGGTCTTTGCCTTTTGGTGTGTTGCCCAACAGTGGTCGAATGTCAGCGGTTGAAACTTGTATTTTGTTGAGTGTCGCGCCTATGCGCAATGTGTGGGGGAGTTGGTCTATGCCACGTTGAATGTTGTAGGTTGCAAGGAGTGAACCCTGGCGTATGTGCGTATGGGGCATATCGAGGCTGAAATCTTCGATGTCGGCGGCAGTAGGGGTTGCTGAGAATTTGAAGTGCATATCGTTCAGACATAACCCTGATTGCTCCTTAAACGATAGCGCACGTACACGCAGGTCAAGTTGTTTGGTAGTAATATTCTTGAGGCTGATATTGGCGTTGATGTCAGCCAGACCTATATGCGAGGGGTTGAACTTGTGGGGAGTATGTGGTAAGAAACGCTTGTCGTAACGAATGTTGACACGGCGTAGAATAATGGAGTTGATACGCAGGTTGATGCCCGATTTCGGTTTGCGGTCTTTGCTCGCAAAAGCATCTATCAGAAATTGGTAGTTTGCTGCGCTGTCAGCTTTTTGTTGGTAAAGGTTGACATCGGCATCAAGCAACGATACAGTGCGTAGTGACAGTTGTTGCTTGAAGAGGGAACGCAATTCTATTTTTGTGGTAGCGAGGTGGGCTTTCAATAATATTTCGTGCTGTCTGTCGCTTATGCAGATGTTGTTGATTATTAAACGGTTGAATAGCCCTATTTGTATATTATCAATGCTTACCTTGCTGCCTATCTTATGACTTAGCTCTTGTGCAACATAGTTGGACAACATTTTGTTGGTTGGAGCATAGTTAAGTATGCCCAACAACAAAATGTATGCGCCAAGAATGGTGCATACGAGCGTGCGTAATATGTTGCGAATTTTTAAGGACTTCAAAGTGGTGGGTGGTGTTATTACAACTCTAATTTTTGAGTGGCATACTTGAGCACTTGTGGCCGGTGTGTGATGAAAATCAATGTGCGGTGTGGGTAGTGCGTGATGATGCGTTGCAGCACAATTTCCTCGGTGGTGGGGTCGAGTGATGAAGTGGCTTCGTCAAAGATGAATATATTGCCATCGGACAGCAATGCTCGGGCAATTGCAATGCGTTGGGCCTGACCTTCGGAGAGGCCGTCGCCAGTTTCACCACAGATGGTGTCGAGTCCGTCAGCTTTTTTGAACACGAAGTCGGCTGCAGCAATGTGCAGTGCTTGTTTCAGTTCCTCGTCGGTGGCTGAGGGGTTGCCTTGTAGCAGGTTACTGCGAATGGTTCCGGAAAAGAGTGTGTTGCCTTGTGGCACGTACGCAAAATTTGTACGCATGTGGGGCATCATCGGGTAGTTGTTTCCTTGTGAGTCGGTGATGATAATGTTGCCCTCGATGGGTGTAACGAGTGAGAGTAACAAGCGGATTAGTGTTGTCTTGCCTGCTCCAGTTTCTCCCACGATGGCAGTGACGCTGCCCGCGGGGAATTTGTAATTAAAATGATTGAATATCAGTCGTGATTTATGCGTGTATTGAAATTTTACATCAGTTAGGTTCAGTTGCAGTGGTGGTGTCAGCTTGAGTGGCGGACACTGCTCTTCTTGGGGCAGTTCTTCTAATTCCATCAATCTTTCTGCCGCGGTGAACGAGGCGATGAATACAGGAATGAATTTTGAAAGATTGCGTACGGGACCTTGTATCTGTCCAACTAATTGTATGAAGGCAAGCATGGCACCATAGGTTATTAGCCCTTTTGACAAGTTTGTTGCGCCCCATGCGAATGTGACAAAGTAACCGGTGGCAAAACCCAAGTTAAGCAGACTTGATGAAATGGTTGAAAGTTTGGTACGTTTGAGTATTGTTGCGTGCAGGCGTGATTGTTGCGACGAAAGTTTTGTTATGAAAAAGTCGATACGTTGTAATGTCTTGACAATCAATACATGTTGTAGTGTTTCTTGGAGTATGGATTGAATGCAGCTTTCCTCGTTACGAGCCTCGTGAGTAAGGTTGCGCATTCTTTTGAAATAGAGCTTGCTACTGATGATGAAGAATGGCACTACGCATACGATAATGATAGCGAGTGTGCTATCCATAAAGAATAGAAAGAAAAAAGCGCCGACAAATTGAGTGAATGTGGTGATGAACGAAGGTATGCTCTCGGTGGCAAAACTTACCACGTCGTTGACGTCGCGCTCCAATCTGTTTGTAAGGTTGCCCGTGTGAAATGTTTTGAGTGTGGCCCATTGCCCTTGCAACAATTTGGTAAATATGTGTTGGCGCATGCGGTTCTGGGCTTTTACTCCCAGTATAGCGCTGATCCAACGTGACGAAAGGCTTGTCAGTATGCGTAGTAGCATGATAGTACCAATAAGCACTAATGCCTGGTTAAGTGTGCATGCTTGTGTTTGATGTGTAGCTGCGTCAACTGCCAATTTTGTGGCCCACACGAATGCAAGGTCAAGGAAAACGAGCAGCACGCCAACTATAGTGTTGAGTGTCGCTTGCAATTTATATCCTTTAAGCTGTGTGAGCAAGTAGCGTATGATGTGTGGTATGGGGCGTGTCATGCTGACTATATGTGTGTGCTTGTGGGGGTTGCTTTGCGTTTCGCCTGTCTATTTAATTGCGTTGGTCCGCTCCCCACATGAGTTTGTCTCGTAGCGTTTCGAAAAAGTGCTTGTGCTTGATTTTGACAACGTTAATGGTATGTGGCGCACGGTGTATACTAATGACGGTGCTGTGTGGCAGACTCTCGCTTTGACCGTCGCATGCCAAGAGAAAATTCTTGGTGCGGCTGCGCACTTCAAGTCTGATTTCAACATCGTCGCGCACCACAACGGGGCGTACCGACAGACTGTGTGGGGCAATTGGGGCTATGCAGAACGTGCCCGACTGTGGTACCAATACAGGACCGCCCACACTCAGTGAATAGCCTGTTGACCCTGTGGGGGTAGCAACAATCAGGCCGTCAGCCAAATAGTTGGTCAGAAAATGGCCGTTGACGTATGTGCTGATTTCGATTAACGATGAATTGTCGTGTTTAAGCACGGCTACCTCGTTTAGGGCGTAGGGGTAAAAGTTTGAGAGTTCTCCGTTTTTAAGTACGGCCAGAGCTTTGCGATTTTCCACCACGTAATCACCTTGGCACAATGCTTCGAGCGATTCGTCAATAGCATCTGGCGAGACATCGGCAAGGAAACCGAGCCGTCCGGTGTTTACACCTAAAATGGGTATGCCGCGTGTGCCAATCATAGAGGCTGTGCCGAGAAATGTCCCATCTCCGCCAATAGATATGGCAGCGTCTGCATCGCATAGCTCGCAGTTGCTGAAAATTTCGGTCTGTGCAAGGTCTATTCCAAGTTTGTCGCGTAGAAATAGGGCAAATTGTTCTTCAACAGAAATATGTACATCAAGACTCTGCAATTTCTTTAAGATAGCTGTCACATATTGGTTCTTTTTGGTTTGGAATATGTTGCCGAAAATAGCTATTTTAAGATGAGAGTACTTCATATATGGATAAAATATCTTAATTGTTCGTCTAATTCTATTAAATGTTAGTATTGCAATGCCGCTTGAAAGGCAAAAAAACAGTACTTTTGTAATTCAAAGCAAAAACTAACAAGCGCAAATTTACGTTTTTCGTTGGATATAACGAATAGTAACCATGACAAAGTTAAGTGTAAATATCAATAAAGTGGCCACGCTCCGCAATGCGCGTGGCGGAAATAATCCTGATGTTGTGCGTGTGGCGCTGGACTGTGAAAAATTTGGTGCTCAAGGCATAACCGTGCATCCCCGTCCTGATGAGCGGCATATACGTCATCAAGACGTGTTTGACTTACGCCCAAAATTGTCCACTGAGTTTAATATAGAGGGTAATCCGAGTGATGATTTTTGCTCTTTGGTGTTAAAGGCAAAACCCGACCAGGTGACACTTGTGCCGGACGCGCCAGACCAACTTACCTCAAATCATGGTTGGAATACGATAAAGCATGAGGCTTTTTTGCGCGATGTGGTAGGACGGTTTAAGGCTGCGGGCATCAGGGTGAGCATCTTCATAGATGCACAACCAGTGCTGGCAGATTATGCAAAAAAAGTCGGTGCTGACCGTGTGGAGTTGTATACAGAACCTTATGCGGCCAATTATGCAGCCAATAGGGAGAAAGCAATAGCCCCCTTTTTACAGACAGCTATTCATTGCCGTGAAATAGGGCTGGGCTTGAATGCCGGACACGACTTGAGTTTGCAAAACCTTGCCTACTTTCACCAGCAGATACCATGGGTTGATGAGGTGAGTATAGGGCATGCCTTGATTTGTGATGCCTTGTATTTGGGCTTGCGTGAAACGATAAGTGAATATTTGGCTTGCTTGAAATGACCTGCAAGTTGAATGGTTGATAAAAATATAAGCTAAGCGGTTGCTTTCGGCAAATCATAAAAGCTTGCTATAAATATTAAATATCAGAAGTTGTGAATGCCGCTAAGGCTGCGTTCCAACGGTGTTGAACATAAAATTACAAAATGATTTACCTTATTCTTGCTGATGGCTTTGAGGAAATGGAGGCCATAGGCACTATTGACATTTTGCGTCGCTGCGGTTTGCAGGTGCAGACCTTGAGTATAACTGGCAAACGTGTGGTTGTAAGCGCGCGTGGCGTGATAGTTAAGGCTGATAGTTTGTTCCGAAAAAATCACTTGATACATTGTGATGCGCTAATATTGCCAGGTGGCTTGAAGGGCGCTGAAACGATGAATAAAAATGCGGTATTGCGCTTGGCTATTAGTCAGCAGTGTCATGAGGGTACTATTATTGCGGCCATTTGTGCAGCACCGATGGTACTGGGCACAGCGGGCGTGTTGAAAGGAAAGCATGCTACCATATATCCAGGCATGGAGGAGCATATCGAAGGCGCAATTTGTCATAGAGAGGCTTATGTGATAGAGCACGACAATGTAATCACTGCAGCCGGCCCAGCAGCCACGCGTTTGTTTGCTTGTGCCATAGCACGTCGTCTTGTGTCAAATCCAACGATAGTAGAGCAGATTGAAAGCGATATGCTGTTTGAGGGATATGACAAGTCGCAAGAGCAGGTGCTTCGGTTCTGATTGATGATAAACACACATGTTTGATCCGCTGCAGACAGATATTAAATACTTGAAGGGTGTTGGACCCTTAAGGGCAAAGACGTTGGGTGAGGATTTGAATATCTTCACCCTTCGTGACTTGTTGTACAACTTTCCTTACAAGTATATAGACCGTAGTGTCATTCATCAAATAAAGAATTTGACAGATGGCATGCCTTATGTACTGCTGCGTGGCCAAATTGTGTCAAAAAACATCGAAGGAACAGGGCGGCGTGAGAGGCTCGTTGCTCTGTTTTCGGACGGTACGGGCTATGTGGAGCTTGTGTGGTTCAATTGCATCAAAACGCTTGAAAAGAAACTTGCCTTCAACCATACCTATGTGTTATTAGGCAAGCCCACGAGCTTTAATGGCAGAATTAGTATCGCTCACCCCGAATTGGAGGACGCACAGACAACAGAGTCGCAGCCTCTGACCATGCAGCCTCACTATCACACATCAGAGCGTATGAAGCGTCAAGGCTTTAGTTCACGCACAATGGGTGAACTCGTAGACCGCGCTTTTGACATGCTTCATGGCAAGCCTCTTGCTGAGACGCTCCCTCAATACATGATATCCGAATATCATTTGATGGGGGTGGACGAGGCCATACACAAGGTGCATCGTCCGCGGAGTGCAAATGAATTGCCTGAGGCGAGCCGACGCCTGAAGTTTGAGGAACTCTTTTACCTGCAACTCGACATTTTGCAGTATACGCAAAATCGCAAGTTGCATTATGACGGGTTTGTCTTTAGCAAGGTTGGCGACTGCTTTATGCGCTTTTATAATGAGCGCTTGCCTTTCGAACTTACGAATGCGCAAAAGCGTGTGGTAAAGGAAGTACGTAAGGACGTGGCTACAGGTAGCCAAATGAACAGATTGTTGCAAGGCGATGTCGGCAGTGGTAAAACCATGGTGGCATTGTTGTGCTGCCTTTTAGCGCTCGACAATGGCTTTCAGGCTTGCATAATGGCGCCTACAGAAATCCTTGCAGAACAGCATTATCAGTCAATAGTAGAACAAATTGGTGAATTGCCAATCAAAGTTGATTTGTTGACAGGTAATGTAAAGGGCAAGCGCCGTAAGGCAGTACTCGATGGCGTGGCTGATGGTAGTGTCAAAATACTTGTAGGTACGCATGCACTAATTGAACCATCGGTGTCGTTTCTTAATTTGGGCTTTGTTGTAATTGATGAGCAGCACCGTTTTGGTGTGAAACAACGTGCCAAATTGTGGGGAAAAAATGTACGGCCGCCTCATATATTGGTAATGACCGCCACTCCCATACCGCGCACATTGGCCATGACCGTATATGGAGATTTGGACGTGAGCGTGATAGACGAATTGCCTCCCGGTCGTAAACCCGTGCAAACGGTGCATTACAGGCAAACCGACCGTGGTAAATTGTATCAGGGCATTCGTTATCAGTTGCAGTTAGGACGGCAAGTCTATGTGGTGTACCCCTTAATAAAAGAAAACGAAAAGCTCGATTTACGCGATGCCGAAACAGGTTATAACCAACTGGTAGATGTGTTTAGAGACTACAGGGTTGGCATAGTTCATGGCAAGATGAAACCTGTTGACAAAGAGAATGTGATGAGGGCGTTCAAAAAGGGCGATATCCACATATTGGTGTCGACAACGGTTATCGAGGTTGGGGTGAATGTGCCCAATGCTTCTGTCATGGTTATTGAAAATGCTGAACGGTTCGGTTTGGCTCAGCTGCACCAATTACGTGGCCGTGTTGGTCGTGGTGCAGAACAATCGTACTGTATACTGATGACCAAGGACAACCTTAGTGATACATCAAGTCGCCGTATGCGTGTGATGGTTGACAGTACAGATGGCTTTGTGATAGCAGAGGAAGACATGAAATTGCGTGGTCCTGGTGATATCGAAGGAACGGCACAGAGTGGAATGCCTTTTGACCTTAAGATTGCCAACATTGTCAAAGATCAAGAGTTGCTTGAGGTAGCACGTGAGGCTGCCTCGCAAGTGCTGGCAGGTGACCCTCATCATAATTTGCCACAAAATGAGGTGGTATGGGCACAGTTGGCACGGTTAAAAAAGAAGCAAATCAACTTCTCAGCCATATCATAAATAGTTTCTGTGGCTTTTTGTTGAGAGTGCACCCGTTGTTGAGAGTGCACCCGTAAATATATAAAATGTACGAAGGTATGAATGCAGTGGTACGTTTTTTGAAAAATTGGACTTTGCCCGTGGCTATCACGGCAGGAGCTTTGGCTTATTTCGCCTATTCAAATTGTCCTTATCTTCAGTTTACAAAACCTTATGCTATGTCGGTTGTATCAATAGTGCAACCGCTGCTGATATTTTCAATGCTATTCTTATCGTTTTGTAAAATTAATGTGTGCGATTTGCGTCCCAAAATGTCGCATCTGTGGTTATTGCTCATACAAATAGCCAGTTTCGCTGTAATATGTTTGTCGCTTTATTTATTCCCGCACATCAAATGTGGTGTCGTGCTCGAAGCAGCAGCATTGTGTTTGATATGTCCGACGGCTACTTCGGCATCGGTTGTTACTTTGAAACTGAAGGGTGATGGGGCAGACATAACCATGTATACATTGCTAATCAATCTCATGGTAGCCTTAGTTGTGCCAATTTTCGTGCCTTTAATCAACCATCATTCATCAGATTTGGGCTTTTTGCAGTATTTTTGGCAGATAATGGCCAAGGTGTTCCCGCTACTTATATGTCCACTCATAGCCGCGCAACTTGTAAGACTCTTTTTGCCACGTTTGCACAAGGTGCTAACGTCGTTCCATGACCTTGCTTTTTATTTGTGGGCTGTGGCATTAGGCATAGCCATAGCAGTTACGGTGCGCAGCATAGTACATACCAATCATTCGATTGGCGAGCTCTTTGCCATAGCTGTGGTGTCATTAGTTTGTTGTGCTTTACAATTTGGTTTAGGGCGTTTGATAGGTCGACACTATCAAACCCCTGTAAGTAGTTGCCAGGCTTTAGGACAAAAAAATACGGTCTTTGCCATTTGGTTGGGGTATACGTTTCTCAATCCCGTAACTTCTATAGCAGGCGGATTTTATAGCATTTGGCATAATTTGTACAATACGTACCAACTGCGCAAGCAAGCCACCGGCAAGAATTGTAAATCAGTTAAACAATAAAGTTCGTTTCCTGTGGGAGGCAATTTCATGGCATGTGACGTTTTATGGGTGGTTCTAAAAAAATCTGTTTTCAGAATTATTAGAACCACCCTTATATGATATTCAACCAAAGTAACACGTTTATCTGATATCCAGAATTTTGTGCGTCTGAAGGGATAAACGCCATTTGGGGCTTGTTTTGCAAAATTCGATAGTGTCTTTAATTAGTTGCTTGTTACGCAAGTCGTCTCCTGTGTCGCAAGGTTGTAAAAAATAGTGATCGGAATGTACAGTAGGGTAGGTAGCAGGCTGCGTTCCGTTGTACACTAATTTTAATTCGTTACAATGTTTGATTATCACTTTTGCTGTGTTCGTGTTCACAAAAGTGTCCTTTGGCGATAACGTAATCCAGTCAATGTTTTCGGGAATGTTGTGCGTACCATTTGTTTCGATTGCCACGAACTTGCCACACTCGTGCAATTTGTCTATCAGGCTTGCTGTGAGTTGCAGTGAGGGTTCGCCGCCTGTTATCACGACATGCTTGGCTGGGTATTTTGCAGCTTCGCCGGCTATCTCGTCTTCACTCATTTCTTGTCCATGCTGATGGCTCGTGTCACAGAAAGGACACTTCAAGTTGCACCCCGAAAAGCGTATGAACACAGCGGGCGTTCCGGTAAAGAAGCCCTCGCCTTGTAATGAATAAAATATCTCGTTAATCCTCATGTGTGTCTTATGAAGCATCTTTTTACAACAGGAACTTTGAACATGGCTTAAAAAGGAGCTGATTCAAATCCTGGTTTAATGTAACATGCAACGTTCCCCTCTGATTCTTGAAACGTGACCTTATAGCATTTAGGCACCTCGTTGCAAATCCAGTGAGCCAAATTCTCAGCCGTAGGGTTAAAGTCAAAAAGGTTGTTGAGAAGTTGGTGGTCCATCTTTTCTTTAATTTGCCGTTTAACATGACTGAAGTCAATCACCATGCCATTCTCGTCAAGCGTTTCAGCACAACAATATATGGTGACAATGCCGTTATGTCCGTGCAGGTTTTGGCATTTACTCTCATATGTCAAGTGTAATTGGTGAGCAAAGGCTATTTCAATGCGCTTTGATATATAGTACATGATATTGGGAAGTATTTAATTCGGTATGCAAATTTACAAGAAAGCGTGTTATAATCAAAAACTGTGTGGGGCAATTAACGTATTCGCAAGGCTGTTTGGGCGTGCTTCAAACTTATTAATTTGAAAGTGTAATGCACTTTAATGATTATTTATGTAATAATTATAGTCGTTATACAAACAAAATGTTGTATCTTTGCCCATGTGACGCGCTGAATGTAAGCGTGTTTGTGAATAATGATACAAAGTGACTAAACAAATCAATCTATGACATACGACATCAACATGATCAAAGACTTCTATGCTTCATACGCACAGAAGGTAAATATGATACGTTCAAAAGTTGGCCGTCCGCTAACTTATGCCGAAAAGGTGCTTTTCTCGCATGTAAGTTCCGACGTGGACAATTATGATTATAGTCGCGGCACAGATTATGCGACCTTTCAGCCTAACAGAGTGTGCATGCAAGATGCCACGGCACAGATGGCCATACTTCAATTCATGAATGCTGGCCGGGCGCAAACTGTAGTGCCAAGCACCGTTCATTGCGATCATTTGATACAAGCCTATAAGGGGAATGAAGTCGATTTGCCAACAGCTCGCAAGGTAAACAGTGAGGTGTACAACTTTTTGCAGTCGGCGGCCAAGCGCTATGGTATGGGCTTTTGGGGGCCTGGTGCTGGCATCATACATCAGGTAGTACTCGAAAACTATGCATTCCCAGGCGGTATGATGGTTGGAACCGACTCACACACACCCAATGCCGGTGGACTTGGCATGGCAGCCATTGGAGTGGGCGGTGCTGATGCTGTAGATGTGATGGTAGGCACGCCATGGGAGTTGAAAGTCCCTCGACTGATAGGTGTAAAGTTGACAGGCAAACTCTCTGGTTGGACATCGCCAAAGGATGTTATCTTATATCTGGCTGGTAAACTCACCACAAAGGGCGCGACCAATGCCATTATAGAATACTTTGGTCCTGGAGCTGCCACAATTCCCGCCACGGGCAAGGCCACCATTTGCAATATGGGGGCCGAGGTTGGCGCAACTACTTCAATGTTTGCTTATGATGCGCAAATGGCCGCTTACCTCAAGTGTACAGGACGTGCAGACGTGGCCGAATTGGCTGATGAAGTGGCAATGGACTTGCGTGCAGATGCAGAGGTGGAGGCAAATCCCGAACAGTACTACGACCAGTGCATTACCATAAATCTTGACGAATTGACACCTTACGTTAATGGGCCGTTTACTCCCGATGCGGCTTGCCAAGTGTCGGAAATGGCTGCCAAGGTAAAGAATGAAAATTTGCCTCAACAGGTAGATGTGTGCTTGATTGGTTCATGCACCAATTCTTCGTATCAGGATATGGCCCGTGCGGCATCGGTTGTCAAGTCCATGCTCGCAGCTGGGCACGCCTTGAAGTCGCAGCTTATAGTGTGTCCGGGTTCAGAACTCGTGCGCACCACAGCAGAGCGTGATGGCATTCTTGATGTGTTCGTCAAGGCCGGTGCCACCATTATGACAAATGCCTGCGGTCCTTGTATTGGCCAATGGAAACGTGAAAATCCACATCCTGAGCGTCCAAACAGCATCGTTACCAGTTTTAATCGCAATTTCGCTAAGCGCGCCGATGGCAACCCCAATACATACGCGTTTGTGGCCTCGCCCGAAACGGCCGTAGGATATGCCTTTACGGGTGATTTGACCAAACACCCCTCTTTCATGCCAGAGATAAATTGCTGCATGCCGCAAGGTGAGGCCTTGCCTGCTAAGGGCTATGCCTCAGATGCAGCGTGCGTGCAGGCTATCAAACCCGCATACAACATACAACCCGATGCGTCAGTTGAGGTTGAAATTAAACCTGACAGCGAACGTTTGCAGCGCTTGCAGCCATTTGCTGCTTGGAATGGCGAAGACTTCCAACAGTTGCCATTGCTGATAAAGGTAAAGGGCAAATGCACTACCGACCACATATCAATGGCAGGTCCTTGGTTGCGCTACCGTGGTCATTTGCAGAATATTTCGCGCAACATGCTGCTTGGCGCAGTCAATGCTTTTACGGGCGAGACCGGCTGTGTGAAAGATTTGACAACGGGGCAGGACAGTGAAGTGTGGCAGGCTGCAGCGCATTACCGCGACGCAAAAGGTGGCAGTGTAATCGTGGCCGAGGATAATTATGGCGAAGGTTCCAGTCGTGAGCATGCCGCCATGGAAGCACGCTATCTTGGCGTTAAGGTCGTGTTGGTAAAGAGTTTTGCCCGTATACACGAAACAAATCTAAAGAAACAAGGCGTATTGGCACTGACTTTTGCCAATCCTGCCGATTATGAAAAGGTTAAAGAGGGTGATGCGTTCACAGTGAAATGCAGCTCGTTGGCAGTAGGCAAACAAGTGCAAATAGACATACATCATGCCAATGGAGAATCCGACACCATTTGGACAAATCACACCTATAACAACTTGCAAATAGCATGGTTCAAGGCAGGCTCGGCTCTGGCGGCCTCGTAATAACCCCTGATGTTTTTCAGCACGAACAATCGTAATCGAACGGTTCTGTAAGACACAGTTCACGCTACTTGCTCAACTCGCGTTGTTTGTGCCTGAACTTGAAAAGGATAAGAATTACGTCTCACATCAGTAGGTGCTCAAAAATGACACCTACTGATTGTATAAAATAAATTTGAACACCTACTTAATAATTGAACAAAATGACTGACAACAAAATACAGGTTGCATCTGATGGCACGCTTACAGTGCCAGCCCATGTGACCATACCATTTATAACAGGTGATGGTATTGGTGCCGAAATAACTCCGGCCATGCAGCAGGTTATAGATAAAGCTGTACAAGTGGCTTATGGTGCAGAAAGAAGCATTGTTTGGAAAGAGGTGCAGGCAGGGCAGCACGCCTTTGATACCTTGGGCACTTATCTGCCCGACGACACACTGAAGGACTTTGCCGATTATCATATCGGCATAAAGGGGCCTCTTACTACCCCCGTAGGTGGCGGCATACGTTCGCTTAATGTGGCCATGCGCCAGGGGCTTGACCTCTATGTATGTCTGCGTCCGGTGCGGTGGTTCAAGGGCATTGAATCGCCGGTGAAACACCCCGAAAAGGTCAACATGGTTGTATTCCGCGAAAATACTGAGGACATCTATGCTGGCATAGAGTGGAAGGCTTGTTCGCGTGAGGCACGCCATTTTTACGAATTCCTTCACGATGAAATGGGCGTAACCAAGGTGCGTTTCCCCGAGACTTCAGCGTTTGGCGTAAAGCCTGTATCTATTGAGGGCTCCAAACGTCTTGTCAAGGCTGCTTGCCAGTATGCACAGAGCCAAGGCTCCAATCATGTCACATTGGTACATAAGGGCAATATCATGAAGTTTACCGAGGGTGGTTTCAAAAATTGGGGCTACGAAGTGAACGACGAATGCTTTGGCGGCAATGTGCGCATGGACGACTGCATCTGTGATGCTTTCTTGCAAAACGCGCTGCTCAAACCCGAAGCCTACGATGTGATAGCCACCATGAATTTGAATGGTGACTACGTTTCAGACATGTTGGCTGCACAGGTTGGCGGCATAGGCATTTCGCCGGGTGCCAATATTAATTATGAGCAGGGTAGGGCTGTGTTCGAAGCCACTCATGGCACGGCTCCCGACCTTGCGGGCACCAATCAGGCCAATCCTTGCTCGTTGATACTTTCGGGCGTGATGATGCTTGAGCATCTGGGTTGGACCGAGGCTGCAAAATTGGTGACTGCAGCGCTCGAAACGCTCTTTGGTGATGGTTATGCTACTGCCGATTTGGCACGTTTTATGGATAATGGCAAACCTCTCGGCACAAAGGAATTTGCAGATGCACTGTGTGATGTAATAACCAAATAATCAATTGGCTATGACAATAAATAAGAAAGAAGAATACCTCATATATAAATTGGCTGACAACATGAAGGGGTGCGTCAAAATTGATGCAGACCTTTTCCGTAAACTCGACGTAAAGCGTGGCTTGCGTAATGAGGATGGCACAGGCGTACTTGTCGGATTAACCAATATTGGTAATGTGGTGGGTTACGAGCGTACAGCAGATGGTTTGCGCCCAATCGAGGGTAAACTCTACTTCAGAGGCTATGAGGTGTCAGACCTTGTGCACGCTGTGTTGCGCGAGCAGCGTTTTGGATATGAAGAGATAGCCTATCTGCTCTTGTCGGGGCGTTTGCCTGACAGTGAAGAGCTTGAGCAGTTCCGCCACCTCTTGGTAGATAACATGTCATTGATGTCAAAAACTACTTTGAACATTGTAGAGCTTGAAGGCAATGACATAATGAACATATTGGCCCGTAGTGTGCTCGAATTGTACACCTACGATGCCAATCCTGATGACATTTCGCGCGAAAATCTCATGCGTCAGAGTGTCGAGCTTATTTCAAAGTTCCCTACTATAATAGCCTATGCATATAATATGTTGCGACATAAGGCTCTCGGGCGTTCGCTGCATATCCGCCATCCCAAGGAAGGCTTCTCGTTGGCAGAGAACTTCCTGTACATGTTGTTGGGCAATCATTATACACCGCTTGATGCACGTACGCTCGACCTGCTCTTGATATTGCAGGCAGAACATGGTGGTGGTAACAACTCTACATTTACAGTGCGCGTCACCTCTTCAACGTGTACCGACACCTACTCATCAATAGCCGCAGGTATAGGTTCGCTCAAAGGCCCTAAACATGGTGGAGCCAATATTCGGGTTCACCACATGATAGAGCATCTCAAGCAAAACATCAGACATTGGGACGACGAAGCCGAAATAAGCCGCTATCTGCACAAAATAGTCAAGAAAGAAGCCTACGACTGTACCGGTTTGATTTATGGCATAGGCCATGCCGTGTACACCCTTTCCGACCCGCGCGCGGTACTGCTCAAAGAGATGGCGCGCAAACTGGCTGAGGAAAAAGGTCGCATGGAAGAGTTTGAGTTCATGGAGCGCATTGAGAAATTGGCTGTTGAGGCTGTTTACGACATAAAAGGTACAGCCAAGAAACTTTGTGCTAATGTCGATTTTTATTCAGGCTTTGTGTACGACCTGATTGGATTGCCCATCGAAATTTATACCCCGCTTTTTGCAATGGCTCGTATAGTGGGTTGGTGTGCACACCGTAATGAGGAACTCGGCTTTGTTGGTCGCCGCATTATTCGCCCCGCATATCGTTGCGTGGCCGATATCCGCGACTACGTGCCAGTGGGCGAAAGGTAGGTTTGTTCAGCTAAGTAGATGTTTTTACTGTTTTGTCTGCACTCTGCACTTTGTGTGTAAAAGTGATTGATAATCAATGACTAAATGCGTGTAGGCAAGTCTGATTTTTATATGCACTGCCGTCTGCACTCGTTGCAGGCGGCAGTGCATTTTTACGTCATAGGGGGAGCGTATGGCGGACATAGGGAGGGCGGTTTTTCTGTCCCTCCAACAATTTTTACGCCCTCCCTATGTCGTTATGCCGTACCGGTATGGACGTGTGCTGCACCTGTGCGGACGAGGCTGTGCAGATAGTGTATATAGTGCAGACAAAAGTGTAGTATGCAGATGGTAGTGCATATAAAAAACGGGCTTATATGCACTGCGTAAGTTGTTGAAAATCAATGGGAGTGTAGACAAAAGTGCAGAGTGTAGACAGTTTGCGCAAAAAGTGCTGTGTGGGAGGTGTGTGCCCCCATTACTATGGTTCGGGTACGGCAACTTACTTGTTCGGCTAATTGTCTGCTTGCCGATTAACTTCTGTCGTTTGTGCTACCTTTCCATAGTTTGTATTCGTTAATGTAAAAAATTATGGCGTCAAACATGAATATGAGGGAAGCAACTTTGAATGGGTCTATATTGCGTGTAGCTTATTTTTGTAAGGTGAGAAAGTTTGCTTTGTTTTGCAAGGTGCTTGTTGCATAAGTTATACTAATATTGGGTAGCACTGTGCGTTTTTTGAGCACAATTCAGTATAATTAACTCGCAATATTTCAAAAGAAAGGGCAAATATTTGTGTACTTAAATACTTTTCTGCAACTTTGCTGATGAATCTGACAATTACATGAATTGTGCGCTGTCGTTTGTGGCTTCTTTATTCGTTAAACGGGGAGCAAATACGGCGGTGCATGGAACAGACATCTACAAACATTTATACTTTCTATGAAAAAAAACAAACTCTTTGTTTCTTTGCTGGCAGCAGGTATGCTGGCCATTTCGCCTGCCATGGCAGACGATGTGGTAAAACTTACTACCAGCAAGACAGCAGGCGAGACTGTTTCACTGCAGATAAACAATGCAGATGGTGTGACAGTTGATTGGGGTACAGGTACACCCGTTGCTGTTGAAAATACAGGGACGACTGGTTTGACCCTCACTGGCACTTTGGGAGGCTCAACCATTACCATTACGAGCCCTGCTAAGTTACAAACTCTTATTTGCGACAACTTGGGCTTGACGGCAATCGACCTGTCTGCAGCTCCCAATTTGCGCTCTCTTTACTGCCAGAACAATGCATTGACAACACTCGATCTCGGTGGTTGCAAACTGCTTACCGACTTGAATTGTGCAAACAATAAGTTGTCTTCAATCAGTCTTGCCGCAACACCTGTGCTCGAAACAGTTAACTTGTCGGGCAATGAGTTGACTGGCACGTTTGCTTACAAGAGCAGTACTTTGCAGCACTTGAACATTAGTGGTAATGCTTACACAGGAGTTAATCTCAATTCCAACACCAACCTCGATGTGCTGAAGTGTGCCGAAACATCTGTAAAGTCTGTGGCTACTATTTCAAATGCCATCTCTGTTATCATGTGTGGCAATAGTGCGGTAAGTTCGATGACAATCAACGGTACAATGCCTTCATTGCGCGACGTGTTTGCCGAGAACAACAAATTGTCAAAGTTGAATGTGGAAAATGCAGACAATCTTGATTATCTGGCCGTTGAGAACAACCAACTCAAGACTGTAAACTTGCCCAGCACAAACTTTTACGCTTACACTTGCGACAATAACAAACTTTCGTTCAATTCGTTGCCGAAGGAAGGACAAGTTAAGTACTTGTCTTATGCTAATCAGCAGAGCGACATCGACATTACGAGCAAGTTGAAGCGCGTGCGTAACGACAAGGGCGAGTGGGTTTATTATTTGCTCACTTGTGAAAAAGCTTCTGATTACAACACACTCAAGCTCCCCTATGTGCTTAATATTCAGGAGTTGGTAGAAGATAACTCAGCAAGCTATACTTACAAGTCGGTTGACGAAAATGGCGAAGTGAGCGACATAGCCAAGTCTGATATGTACATTAAGATTGCAGCTATCTATAAGGGCCTTGTGGCATTCAAAAAGCCTTTCAGAGAGGTGTACGTTGAGTTTACAAATTCTGATTACCCTGACTTGAAGCAGCAGACAACCCACTTTGTAGTGGCTAACAGTGAAGATGAAGTGCTCACTGGTATAAACAATGTGACTACTGTTGCCAATGGTCTTGATATTAAGGCGGGTAGCGGCGTGCTCACTCTCACTGCTTCGCGTCCTCAGAGCGTAAAGGTTTACAACACGGCTGGTCAGTTGATGTGGCAGGGTACAGTTGAAGGTACTCAGGACATTCAGCTTGTAACAGGTGTATACCTCGTAAATGGTACTAAAGTAATCCTTTAATACAATTCACTAAATAAATTGACAATTAAATGAACTACATACAACAAATTTTTGCTTGTGCTGCATTGGCTTTCGCTGGTACTGCTTATCAGCCAGCTATGGCACAGGTCAAGTTGTCAAGCGATGCTTATCCCGTCATTGTAGCTCCTCATAGCCAGTCTATCAGCTATCTTGAACGTACGCTTTGCTATGACATAACAAGCAATGTGGACTACACAGTGTCAACTGATGCTGACTGGTTGTCGGTGCGTAAGGCTGCCGATGGCTCGGTTTATATTCATGTTGCATATAACGAAAGCAACTTTAAGCGCGTTGGCCGTGTCACGTTTGTTAATGAGGAGAAGGAGCTGAAAGAGACCCTCACTATCACTCAGAGCAAAAATGAGGGTGCCACCGAAATACCGTCAGACGATATCTTTTCTCTCTTTACGGATCAGTCGCTTTCTACTTTGAAAGAGGGTGTGACCCAGGACATGATTAACTCAAAGATTAGCAATGAGTATTATCGTGGATTGGCTACAAAGATTCTGAATAACACATACGATGAAACTTGCCGCGTGCAGACTTACACTGCTAAGTTGAATCCAACGGTTCAGTCTGCTCTCTGGAATGCGCCAGGTAAATTGTATGACCAACGCCAGGGTGTTACAGGTATCAACATCACTAAAGGTAAGCAGGTTGTAGCTGTGTCAGGTTTGCCCGACGGACAGACTGTGCCCATAACTATTACCGCTTGGTATGTTGGTAAGGATGGTAGCAACTTTGATGGTGGTAATCCGCAAAGTTTTACTTACAATGTAAAGAATGGTCTTAACACCATTGATTACACTTACGACTATGATGGTTTGGCTTATGTATGCTATTATGCTGATGCCAACCCTGAATTGCAGCCGGCTATCAAGGTACACTTTATCGATGGCCAAATCAATGGCTATTTGAGCCCGGACAAGACTAATGAGGAAATGTATGAGCTCACTGGCAAGGCCGTCAATGTTTGTATGGACGTGCTCGGCAAGAAGGTTCACTCGGTATGGACATCTAAGGGCTTGCACGACTACTGCCGTGCTACAAAGAAAGACCCGAAGGACCCCAAGGAGGAACGCGTGCTTGGTTACCGCCAGTATATGAATGTGCTTGACTCGCTCATTCAGTGGGAGCACGATTTGCTCGGCTTTACCAAATATAACAGCCTGCCCGACAACCGTACAATGGCTTATACCAACTACACCTACTATATGTTCCAGGGTGGTTTCGGCGTGTCGTTCCATCATGATCAGGAGTCACGCGTACTCGATTGCAATACGCTTGTTCACAATGACGATGACGCTATTTGGGGCCTTTCTCACGAGTGGGGACATCAGCACCAAATGCACCCTTACTTCTGTTGGGGTGGTATGGGTGAAGTTACTAACAACATGAACTCGTACTACAATATCATGAAGATGGGTTATCACTCATCAGAAAAGATTAACAATTGGGTAGCTGCTCGTAGACATTTCGTAGATGCTGATTACACTGATATTGAAACAGCTACAAGTGGGCAAAGGGGTTCGCGTTACAGCGGAAAGCGTCATCTTGCATATGAGAAGAGAAGTACTCAGCCTAACGAGGCTTTGCGCGCTTTCTGCGAGACAATGAAGGACTCTATCGTTGCAGATTATTCAAAGACTCCTGGTAAGGCTCTTCATAATGTAGAGGTTGGAGTAGGTGAGGTTCTTTGTCCTTTCGTCATGCTTTACAATTACTTCACTACGCACGGCAAACCTGACTTTGCACCAGATTGGTATGAAGCACTTCGCCAGAATGATAATGAGAATGGTTCGGTAGTTGAAAAGCAGGACGGTCTTGACAAGTACGAAGCACTTGCTTCTGCTCAGAACAATAACAAGAATGGTAAATATGCGGTGTTTGCAGCCAAGTATCCTAACAGTTGTTGGATAACGAAGGGTTACATTACAAAGAGCAGTAACCCTGCGGGTAACACCATGCCTTTCGTTCTTAACTACATTCGCAAGGTATCTCGTATTTCTGGTTACAACCTCTTACCGTATTTTGAACGTTGGGGCTTCTTACGTACAATTGCTATCTATATTGGTGACTATGGCAACTACTTCAGCGTATTTACTCCTGAAATGTACGAAGAATTTAAGAATGATATGGACGCACTTGTTGCTGACGGAACGCTCAAGGCTATGCCCGAAGGCATGGTAGAGGACATTTCAAACTCTCCCGACCTTTACAATTCGGGTTACAAGAATTTCGGTACAACTCCAGAATTCCCCAACTAAGTTAGCGCTTAACTTTGTAGAATAAATTAAGGCTGTATGCATTACAAATTGCATACAGCCTTTTTTTTGAGATGTCTTGGAGTCCGGTAAAAGTCCAAAGCACGTTATAATGCTTTTGTCCTTTCAGGCAGGGTGTTCAAAATCGGTATCAATGGCGCGAGCGTTTTTGTTGCATTTTAAGTTGCCTGAAACGCGCTGCAAAAAAACGCAAGCACTAATGGGGGCGACGCGTCTCG
>OHMO01000035.1_pt1 | contig 89956 bp, 87 predicted proteins | sample 1569321 | NCBI WGS metagenome assembly OHMO01 (sample SAMEA3879504, study PRJEB24766) | human gut metagenome | biome: human-associated habitat; feature: feces | place: USA | collected 1985/1987
TGCGCTTATTTGCGAATCGCCGCCAAAGGCAAGAAACGCAAATAAGCGCAATAGAACAAGCCCCGGAATCCGGGGCTTGTTCATCCCCTCCCTTCCGAATTGAAACATATAAAAAAGAGTGCAACCTAAATGTTGCACTCTTCCTTGGCGGAAAGAGAGGGATTCGAACCCTCGGTACGGTTTCCCGTACACACGCTTTCCAGGCGTGCACCTTCAACCACTCGGTCATCTCTCCAAGGTTGAAAACTTTAAACTATTTTCAATTTGCCAGCACAATACGTACCCGCAGTCAACATAACTGCAAGTAGTATTATACTGGCATTTTTAATGAAAGTCAAGCGTTTTTTGTAAAAATTTTTATAAAATCATCAAAAAAAAATTCTTCTGCGGCAGTTTAGGAGAAGGTATCCTCCTCATCACTGTCTTCAGCCGGCAGCAGCATTACCGCACAATCAGAATTCAGAACCACGTTTTCCGAGGTGCTGCCCAAGTCATCACCGTTAGTCATATCGGCACCGGTTTTAGTCATCATAATCAGACTGACATTGTCGCGCTCACAGATAGCGGCAATTTTTCTGGAGGCTACGCCATGTGCAATGCGGTAATCGGCTTCAATACCGAAAATTTTCATTTCGTCTACCAGCTCTTGCAAAAACATCTTGGCACTGCCGTATTTTTCCTTGTAATCATGTTTGTTTCTGCTATGCTCAACAACATGCACAAACAATACCTTGCCTACATATTCACGCAAGCTACGGATAACGTTCAGCGCTTCTAAGGATTTACGGGAAAAATCGGTCGGTATCAGCACAGTATCCAGCAGATTTTCTGTAACCTCATCTTCCTCATCCTTATTAATCAGCAGGGGAATCATTGTAGCCCGCGCCAGCTCGTAGGTAGTGCTGCCCATCAGCGCACGCTTCAAAAAGCCCTTGCGGTGAGATGCTACCAGCATCAGGTCAGCGTCGTTTTCTTCCGCCAGCCTGCTTAAGGTTTCGCAGGGCTCGCCTGCCGGGGTTACAATGGAAATTTCTTCATAGCCTGCCTGCTCTATATCATTTTTATACCCATCCAATCGGCTGCGCGCTTTTTTAAAGCTGCTACCGTCAGGGTCGGCATCATCGTCATCATCAAAGACGTGAGCCAAAACCACTTCCGTTTCCGTATCGGGGCATAAGCAAAACAGACACTCGGTCAATTTATCAGCCTGCGGGGACAGATCTGTGGCCAACAGGACCTTGGTGAATGTACTCATCTAATTGCTCCTTTAAAAAATATGTAATATATGGATAGTTCGCCATGAATCCCGAAATTCCTGCCTGAGTAAAAAACAGCTTTCCTAAAAATACTGCCACAGCAAAAACAAAAGCAAAGCCATAAAATGACTTTGCTTTTTGTTTCAGGTACGTGCCTTTTTCAGGAGTCTTGCCAGCTCCATAACATTTTCCAGAGTTATATCGCTGCTGTTATCAGCTTCCTTTTCCCCTTCGATATCCACAAAAAAAGAACTAATTGGACATTCCAAAATCTGATGCAGCTTAATCAGATTGGGTATTGTCAAACCCGCGCGTCCGTTTTCGATATTGCTTAAATGCGTCTGAGTTACCCCCAACTCTTTCGCCAATTCTGTCTGAGATACCTTAGCGGAAATGCGCTGCATTTTTACACGCTTGCCTATCAGGCGATTGTATTCCTCTGTCATATTCATCATCATCCTCCCCTTTTCATAATATATATTCATTATTCCTAATTAAATTTATATAGACAGCATTATAACATATACGTATTTTACAAGCAATGGTTTTTTAATTTTCCGCAATTTATTTAACTCTGCCTCTATCAAGTTGGCAACATTTATAATGTAGGCGAGGAATATTGTAAATAAAAAAAGCGACGTACTCTTGCATATAAGAGTACGTCGGACGCTATATTAAAATTATTCAGCAGTGCTCAAAAAGAATCAGGCACGGATAAGCTTGCCAGGATTCAGGATATTGTTCGGGTCCATAGCGCGTTTAATAGTCTTCATGATAGACATTTCTACCGGGTCGCAATAAGCTGCCAGTGCGTCAATCTTTTTCGCACCGATACCATGCTCGCCGGAAAGACGGCCGCCCAGGCTGTAAACATATGCGTAGCAGATTTTGTGGAACTCTGCGAGCTGTTTTTCCCATTCTTCATCGGTCATATCCATCTTCAGGCAGTTGAAATGCAGGTTACCGTCACCTGCGTGAGCCAGGCACATGCATTCGAAATCAAATTGCTTGGAAACCTCCATCAGGTGGTTCAGGCAGACAGCGATTTTGTCGATAGGTACAACAAGGTCATCAGAGGTAGATACCTTGCTCAAAGCCTTGGAGCCTTCCAGACAGCTGCGGCGTACCTTCCATACACGCTCGTCTGCTTCAACAACGTCGGTTGCACCGCAGGCAGTACAGATTTCGTCAAGCTGCTCCATCTTCATATCCAGCTCGTCCTCGTTAAAGGTTTCCACGGTAACGATAACGTAGCTGCCATCCTCGTAATGCGGCAGACGCTGTTCTGCATAATCGCTGGCAGCACGTACAAAGCCGTTGTCCATAAATTCAACACTTGTCGGATTCAGGCCGGCCTTAACCAGCGCAGGCACCAGGTCGACAGCCTTCTGTACCTCGGTGAAAACTGCAAGGATATCCAGACGATACGGAGCCAGCGGCAGCAGCTTCAGAGTTGCTTTGGTGATGATACCCAGAGTACCCTCACTGCCCATTACCAATTGGTCGAGGCAGTAGCCGGTGCTGCATTTTTTCAGGCGGTTGCCCAGCTCAGCGATTTCACCGGTCGGAGTAACAACCTCGATAGAATAAACCTGATGACGGGTAGTGCCGTAGCGTACAGCCTTATTGCCGCCGGCGTTGGTTGCAATGTTGCCGCCGATCATACAGCTGTCAGCACTGCAGGGGTCACCTGCATACAGCAGGCCTGCTTCGTTAGCCTTAGCCTGAATATCAGAGGTCAGCGCACCAGCCTCAACCTCCATATACATAGCATCGGCATCAAGCTTAATAATCTTGTTCATGCGTTCCATCAGCAGCACAATGCCGCCGAAAACAGGAATCGCACCGCAGGATACACTGGTACCGGCACTGCGCGGAGTTACAGGCACAAGATATTTATTGGCGATTTTCATAATAGCAGCCACCTCTTCGGTGCTGCCCGGTGCTACAACTACCTCCGGCAGATGATGGTAATGAGCATCCGGCTCTTCGTCGGTTTTGTAACGCTCCAGAGTTTCGGCATCATTTTTTACATGCTCTGCACCGACTGCTTTACGCAGCTCCTCCAGGACTTCTTCGGTTACGGGATTGTAATTTGTCATACTAAAATCTCTCCTTTGCTACTTAGCTACAATGCTACATATTTTAGTTTTACAGCAGACCATTGAGATAGTCTTATAAATTAAAAACCTTGCCTGGATTCAGGATATTATTGGGATCCCAGGCTTTTTTAATTTTTCTCATCAGCTCCAGCTCACCGCTCGGAGTAAAGCGCTCCAGGAAGTGTGCCTTCTTGCTGCCAATGCCATGCTCACCGGAAAGACGTCCGCCATGCGCATAAGCATATGTATAAACCTCTTCCGTAAAACGGCTCAGTTCGGCTTCCCACTCTTCGTCGGACAAATCCAGCTTGCACAAAACGATATGCAGGTTGCCGTCACCGATATGTGCGTTGATACGCAGCGGGAAAGGATATTTTGCCACAGTTTTAATGATGTACTGAATCATATCGCTCATTTCATCAACAGGCACAACAACGTCATCCGTCGTGCACACCTTGCTGATAAGGCTGACAGATTCCAGACAGTTGCGGCGCATCGACCAGATACGCTCATCAGCCTCCAGAACATCCACAGCGCCTGCGGCCTCGCAGATATCGCTGGCCTGCTCCATTTTCATGTCCAGCTCATCTTCATTGAAGGTTTCTATCGTAATGATAACATAAATACCGTCTTCAATATGCGGCGCACCGGGGAACTCCAGATATTCCGAGGTTGTCCGCACATTAGGGTTATCCATATATTCGATGCTTGTCGGGTCAATACCTGCTTTCACAAGCTGCGGTACAACGCCGATTGCCGCCATCGGGTCATGGAAGATTGCCAGCATATCAATTTTATACGGAGGCAAGGGCTGCAGCTTCAGTGTTACCTGCGTAATAATACCCAGCGTGCCTTCGCTGCCGATAACAAGCTGCTCCATGCAGTAGCCTGTGCTGCATTTTTTCAGCGGCGAGCCCAGGTCAACAATATCGCCGTAGGGCGTAACAATCTGCACAGCGTAGACCTGATTACGCGTTACACCGTAGCGCACAGCCTTGATGCCGCCGGCATTCGTCGCCAGATTACCGCCGATCTGGCAGCTGTCGCTGCTCGACGGGTCACCTGCATAAAGCAGATTCTCCGCCTTCGCCGCTGCCTGAACATCCAGCGTGCGCACACCGGCCTGTGCTACCATGTACAAGCCTTCCTTATTCAGCTCGATAATTTTGTTGAGGCGTTCCATTAAAAGCACTACGCCGCCCTTGTCGGCAATAGCGCCGTCAACGATGCCTGTACCGCCGCCACGCACAGTCAGCGGAATGAGATACTTATTGCACAGCTTCACCACGCCGGCAATTTCCTCGGCATTTGCCGGAATTACCACTACATCCGGCAGATGGAAGCAGCGCTCGTCCGCCTCCTCGTCCGTCTTGTAGCGGTCGAGCGTATCAGCATCGGTTTTGACATATTTTTCGCCTAACAGCGTTTTTAATTCATCAATAAATTCAGGAGTTACAGAATTATAATTGCTCATAATATATCTCTTTTTCTAATTTTTATAAAGAGTGCAGAGAAAGTATCAGATGCGCTCTTGCTTATGCGTTGAAGACTTTGCCTGGATTCAGAATAAGATTCGGATCCCAAGCCAGCTTAATTCTGCGCATCAGCTCCAGCTCACCGGCAGGCGTAAACTCTTCCATATAAGCCAGCTTCTTGGCACCGATGCCGTGCTCACCGGCTAAGCGGCCGCCCTGAGCGTAAGCATAGGCATAAACTTCTTCATGGAAATCATGCACGATTTTTTCCCAGGTTGCATCATCCAAATCGCATTTGCAGAGAACGATATGCAGATTGCCGTCACCGATATGCGCATTGATTTTTACCGGAATCGGGAATGGGTACTTGCTGCCGATATGCATAATTTCTTTAATGGTCGGCGCAATGCGGTCTACAGGCACAACAACATCGTCGGTCAGGGAAACCTTGCTTACAAGGCTGATAGATTCCTGGCAGTTGCGGCGCATTGCCCAGATACGGTCATCCGCTTCCAGAACTTCAACGGCACCTGCTGCTTCACACAGCTCGTCAAGCTGCTCCATCTTCATGTCCAGCTCATCCTCACTGAAGGTTTCTACCGTAATGATAACATAAATACCGTCCTCATAATGCGGTGCGCCCTTAAATTCAATATAATCGGCGCAGGCACGCACATAGGAATTATCCATATATTCCATGCTCGTCGGGTTCAGACCGGCCTGCATAATCTTCGGCACTACATCAAGAGCCTTGAACGGGTCGTCAAATACTGCCAGCAGGTCAAAGCGATAAGGAGGCATCGGCTGCAGCTTCAAAGTCACCTTGGTGATAATACCCAAAGTGCCTTCGCTGCCCATTACCAGCTGTTCCATGCAATAGCCTGTGCTGCATTTTTTCAGACGGCTGCCAACCTCCACGATTTCGCCGGTCGGTGTAACCATCTCCAGGCTGTAAACCTGATTACGGGTAACGCCATAGCGGACTGCCTTGCTGCCGCCGGCGTTGGTTGCCAGATTGCCGCCTATCAGGCAGCTTTCGGCGCTGCAGGGGTCACCTGCGTAAAGATAGCCTGCTTCGTTGGCCATCTTCTGAATATCAACTGTACGCACGCCGGCTTCGGCGACAACATACATCGCTTCGGTATTCATCTCGATAATTTTATTCAAGCGCTCCATGAGCAGTACAATACCGCCGCAAACAGCAATCGCGCCATCGGCAAGGCTGGTACCGCCGCTGCGGACAGTCAGCGGCACATTGTACTTATTGCACAGCTTCACAACTGCGGCAATTTCTTCGGCATTGGCAGGACGCACAACAGCCTCAGGCACACGGAAACGGCGCGGATCATATTCCTCGTCGGTTTTATATTGCTCCAGCTTTTCAGGCTCGGTAAATACATTGGCGTCACCTACTACGGCGCGCACATCCGCTAAAAACGGTTCTGATACGGAATTATACTCTTTCATCATATTCCCTCATTTCTAAATTACATATAGACATCTGTGCGAAAGACAGCAGATGTTACTTATCTAACTTTATATTATAGTACAAATCGCGCTGTTTGTCTGTAAATTATGTATGAGAAATCAACACAAAAAGTTTTTCTTGCAGAGAAAATAGGTTTTGCTATATATTGTATACTTCCCCGCACCCATTGCCAAGCAATATAAAAAAGCTTAAGATATAGATAATGAAGCTGCCTTTGCTGCGCCTTAACGCAAGGGCAAAATAAATTTACAGCTATAGGAGAGAGGTCTTATGCAAGCTTTATTTGATGCAGTTAACGCAATCTGCGCCAAAATCCAGATTGTTTCCAACTGGTTCTGGGATTTCCCCTGTAATCTCGACTGGTACGGTTCTATCCCCATTTTGGGAAACTTTAGTCTGGCAATTATTTTATTAGTCGGCACAGGTATTTACTTCACCTTCCGCCTGCACTTTGTCCAGGTACACAACTTTGTCTTCGCTATAAAGGTGCTGATGCAGCGCAACCACACGCGCAACGGTATTTCCTCACTCACAGCCTTTTTGCTTTCCACCGCTATGCGTGTCGGCCCCGGCAATATTTTGGGCGTAACCGGCGCAATTTCCATCGGCGGCCCGGGCGCGCTGTTCTGGATGTGGGTTTCCGCCTTCTTCGGCATGGCAACGTCCTTCGCCGAATCCACGCTTTCGCAGATTTTCAAGGAAAAGCGTGATAACGAATATGTCGGCGGCCTGCCCTTTTACGCACGCAAATTGTTGAACGATTCTGCCGCTGCCGGCGTTGCGCTCAGCATGCTGTACATTGTTTATGCGCTGCTGTGCTTCCCAGCACAAGGCTTCAACACTATTTCCGCTGTTGGTGCCATCGCCAGCAAAATCTCCGGCGTAAACATTCCCACCAATTCCTCGCTCTACTGGATTTCCTTTGCAGTGCTTATTGTTATCACTGCTGTTATCAGCTTCGGCGGCATCAAGAAGGTAACGAAGGTTACCGACCGCATCGTTCCCGTGATGGCAGTTATTTATGTGCTCACTGTCATCGCTTTGACCGTCGGCAACATCGACCGCATTCCGCTGTTCTTCAGCTCCGTTTTCACGCAGGCCTTTGCGCCTGATGCTGTTTTCGGCGGTGCCTTCGGTCTGGCGCTCAGCCAGGGTATTAAGCGCGGTCTGATGTCCAACGAAGCAGGCCAGGGTACTATTACCATGCCGGCTGCGGCAGCAGAGGTTTCCCACCCCTGTGAGCAGGGCTGTGTGCAGGCTTTAGGCGTATTCCTTGATACCATCGTTATCTGCACTCTGACCGGCTTTGTCGTTATCATGGGCAGCATGTGGCTCACGGCAGATGCCAATGCCTGGTTTGAGCTGGGCAAGCTTGATAAATTCTTAGCCTCCTGCGGTGCTCTGACCGGCGGCAATGACACTCTTTACAGCGTTGTTACGCTGCTCGTAAGCGTTTGCTTCGGCCTGTTTGCCTTCACCTGCCTCTTAGGCTTTATGTCCTTCACCGAAATGTGCGCTAACCGAATTTCCAGTAAGGCATCCTTCATCAATTCCATTCGTGTGTTGTGCCTCATCGTTATTTCCTTCGGCGTTATCACCAACATCGCCGGTATGGATTTAGGCGCTCTGTGGGAATTGAGCGACTTTGCCAATATCCTTATGGTATACTGCAACTTACCGCTGCAATATATCGGCTTTAAATATGTACTGCGTGCTTGGAAGCATTTCGAAAAGAACGACGGTACTCCGTTCACCTCCGAAATCGCCGGCCTGCAGCTGCCTGTTTGGGACGCTTTGGCCAAGGAACACAAAAACGAATATCATCACTAAAAAATTAAGCGTGGCCGCTACTCGCAGCCACGCTATTTTTATGCCTTATTCACCTTTAAGCAGACGTAAGAATTCAGCCTCATCAATAACCGTTACGCCTAATTGCTGTGCCTTTTCCAGCTTACTGCCGGCCTCCGCGCCCGCAATGACGTAATCCGTCTTTTTGCTGACGCTGCCGCTGACCTTAGCGCCCACATCCTGCGCCATCGTCTTTGCCTCAGCGCGTCCTAACGTAGGCATAGTGCCCGTAAAGACAAGCGTTTTGCCAAAGAAGGGGTTATCCTCCTGACTGGCAGGCGGTGTAAACGTCATCGTCAGTCCTGCTGCCGCCAGGCGCTCCACCAGGTCGATGTTCGCCGGTACATTCAGCCAGGTAACGGCGCTTTCCGCAATCTTATCACCGATATCACGAATCTGCGCCAGCTCTTCCGGCTGTGCCTGCTGCAGCTTTTCCATGCTGCCGAATTCCGTTGCCAGAATACGCGCCACCTTGGCACCCACATGACGGATACCCAAAGCAAAGAGCAGCTTGTCCAGCTCGTTCTTCTTGCTTTCAGCAAGCGCCGCCAGCAGATTATCCGCCGACTTTTCGCCCATACGCTCCAGCTTCAGCAAATCCTCCTTGCGCAGGCTGTACAAATCCGCAGCATCGCGCACCAGGCCTGCATCAAGCAACGCATTGATAACGGAAGGACCGCAGCCGTCGATATTCATGGCATCACGACTGACAAAATGAATCAAGCCCTCGCGTCCCAGCGCCGGACAATGCGGATTGGTGCAGCGGATAGCTGCTTCCTCGCCCTGACGCTCTACACGCCAGCCGCATTCCGGGCAAACATTGGGAATTTCTACCTCTTTTTCGTCACCAGTGCGCTTTTCAACTACTACGCGCAGTACCTCGGGAATAATTTCACCGGCCTTGTTGATAATAACCCTGTCACCGATGCGGATATCCTTAGCGCGAATAAAGTCCTCGTTATGCAGGGTAGCACGGCTGATAACGCTGCCGCTTAATTTTACCGGTGTCAGCACTGCCGTCGGTGTCAGTACGCCTGTGCGTCCTACACGCCAGTCGATATCCTCCAGCGTAGTTTCCGCCTGCTCCGGCGGATATTTATAGGCCGTTGCCCAGCGCGGATCCTTGCCTGTAGCACCCAGAATACGCTGCTGGTAAACGTCATTGACCTTGATAACAGCGCCGTCGGTATCGTAGGACAGGCCTTGACGCAGCTCGTTGAAATCGCCGATATACTTAATCGCCTCGTCGATATTTTCGACAACCTTATAATTTTCGCTCACCTTAAAACCGTAGCGCGCCAGCAAAGCCAGCGATTCGCTGTGCTTGGGCTGCGCTCCCTCGCCTACCAGATAATAGGCAAAAAAGCTCAGGCTGCGGCTTGCCGTTACCTGCGGGTCCAGCTGACGCAGGCTGCCTGCCGCCGCATTACGCGGATTGGCAAACTCACTCTCGCCGCGCTCCGCGCGCTGCTCGTTTAAACGCATAAAGGCCTGCCTTGGCATGTAGACCTCACCGCGCACGTCCAAAAGCTCCGGCACTGCTTCACCCTCAGGCACCTTCAGCGTCAGCGGAATGCTGCGGATGGTGCGCACGTTAGCCGTAACATTTTCGCCCACTACACCATCACCGCGGGTAGCGGCACGGACCAGCTTACCGTTTTCGTAAATCAGACTGCAGGCCAGGCCGTCAATCTTCGGCTCCATAACGTATTCCACCTTGCTGCCTGCAGGCAGACCGCTACGAACACGTTCATCAAAGGCACGCAGCTCCTCGGCGGAAAATACATTGCCCAGGCTCAGCAGCGGCTCCAAGTGACGCACCTCGGTAAATTGCGAGGAAGCACGACCGCCGACGCGCTGTGTAGGCGAATCGGCCGGAATGCTGTCAGGATAGCGCGCCTCCAGCTCACGCAGGCGCACCATCATGCGGTCATATTCAGCGTCCGTAATCTCCGGCGCATCCAATACATAATATAAATACTCGTTATGACGGATTTCGCGGCGCAGCTTATCGGCCTCAGCCAAATCTGCTGCACGCTCATCAGCAAATAAATCCATTTCTGCCATTGCTTTATCCTCCAACATTTTTATCCGGAAAGCCGCTGCTTACAGCTTTTCCAGCTTAGCATACTTCGTCAGCAGGCTGCGGATACCGCCGCCGGCAAAAGCAACCGTAACCTCCTGGCCGTCATCCGCAGCCTTAGCGGTAACAATCGTGCCTGCGCCCCACTTTTTATGCATAACCTTATCGCCGACATGGAAGCTGCAGCCTGCCGCTGCACTGCTTTCCCTCGGGAAGAAGCTGGCCTTATGCTGCTCGAACCAGTTGGCGTTTTCCTTAGCAGTAGGCTTGTGTACCTGCGAAGTCATCGCCGGACGCTGCACTACCGGACGTTTGATTACATGCACCAGGTTACGCGGCACCTCCTGCAGGAAACGGGACGGTGTGTAATACTGCGTACGACCGTAGATAGTGCGTGTTCTGGCGTTGCTCAGGAACAAATGCTTTTCCGCACGCGTAATGCCTACGTAGCACAGGCGGCGCTCCTCTTCAATCTCGTTTTCGTCCATCAGAGTACGTGAATGCGGAAAGATTCCTTCCTCCATACCTACCAAAAAGACATCAGGGAATTCCAGGCCCTTGGCGGAATGGAGCGTCATCAATGTAACGGCCTCCTCGCCCAGCTCCGCATCATCAATATCGGCAACCAGCGCTACATCAGCCAGGAAGTTTTCCAGCGTCGGTTCTTCGCCGTTACGCTCGCATTTAACAGCGAATTCCTCAGTTACGCTCAGCATTTCCTTCAGGTTCTCCACACGGCTTTCGTCCTGCGGGTCCTTGCTGTTTTGCAGCTCCTCCAGATAACCGGTTTTCAGCAGCACATCATCCAAAAGCTGTTTTACCGGCACATCGGCAGCCTCGCCCATCAGCTCAAAGAGCAGACCGCTCAGCTCGTCCAGCTTGTTGGCAAAACGGCTGGCAAGACCAGGAACATCCGCTGCATTGGTCACTACCTCGAACAGGGACTGGCCGCTGGCATTGGCATACTCCTGCAGACGTGCCAATGTCGCATCACCGATACCGCGGCGCGGAACGTTGATAATACGCAGCAAGCTCAGGCTGTCATGCGGATTATAAAGCAAGCGCAGATAAGCCAGCGCATCCTTGATTTCCTTGCGCTCATAGAACTTCGTACCGCCGACCATCGTATAGGCGATACCGCTCTTAATCAGCATTTCCTCGAATACACGCGACTGCGCGTTAGTGCGGTACAGCACCGCCATATCGCCCAGCTTAGCGCCTTCATTCAGCTGCAGCTTCTGCATATTTTCAATCACATAACGTGCTTCATCTCTTTCATCGTTCGCCTGATAATAGATGATTTCCGAACCGTTGCCGTTGGCAGTCCACAAATTTTTCGGCTTGCGTCCGCTGTTATTGTCGATAACGGCATTGGCAGCGTCCAAAATAACCTGCGTACTGCGGTAGTTCTGCTCCAGCTTTACCAGCTTGGCATCGGGGTAATCCTTTTCAAAATCGAGGATATTCTGGATGTCGGCGCCGCGCCAGCCGTAAATGCTCTGGTCGGCATCGCCTACTACGCAGATGTTTCTGTGGCCTGCAGCCAACAGCTTTGTCAGCAAGTACTGCGCATGGTTGGTGTCCTGATATTCGTCAACCATCAGATAATCAAACTTGCGCTGGTATTTTTCTCTTACCGCAGGGTTTTCCTGCAGCAGACGCAGCGCCAGCAGCAGCAAATCGTCAAAGTCTACGGCATTGTTGGCCTGTAGCTTTTTCTGATAAGCATCATAAATTTTTGCCACCTGCTGCTCATAGTAGCCGGAGGCCTCACGAGCGTAGGCATCTGGCAACAGTAAAGCATTTTTCGCGTTGCTGATATGGCTGATAATCGCCGGCAACGGGAAACGCTTTTCATCCAGATTCATTTCCTTCAGCACCTGTTTAATCAGGTTTTTGCTGTCACTTGTATCGTAAATTGCAAAATTATTGGCATAGCCGTTGAGATTTTCCAGCTCATAGCGCAAAAGACGGGCGCAGAAGGCATGGAAGGTAAACAGCCACACATCTCTGGCAGCAGCGCCTGCCATACGGTCTACACGCTCGCGCATTTCCGCGGCGGCTTTATTGGTAAAGGTAATCGCCAAAATGCGATATGGACGCACACCCTGCTGCAGCAGGTGGGCAATACGGCAGGTAAGCACCTTCGTCTTACCGCTGCCTGCGCCTGCCAGAATCAGCATCGGTCCGTTAATAGTCTGTACTGCATCAAGCTGCTCTTTATTGAGTCCTTGCATTGTATCGGTCATCAGTTGTTAGCCTCCATAATATTTCACGGATGCACCTGCATCCTCTTCTTGGGTAAAAATATTTTTGACTTAAATATTATATCACAAAACGCGTCGCTTAGGCGAAGAAAAGCAGCCGCTTTAGCCTAGAGATATGCTAGGAAAAGCAGCTGCATTGTGTTAAAATAATGCTATGTAATGCAAAAGGAGATTATACATATGACTAAGAAAAGCACCTTCGTTCCCGCCAAGGATTTGAGCAAGCTGTGGCGGGCTATTATAGAATTCGATATGCTGCAGCCGGGCGACCGCATTCTCGTCGGCCTCAGCGGCGGCAAGGACAGCATGCTTCTGACAGCCATGCTGGCGGAAATCAAAAAATATTCGCCTATTCCCTTCGACCTTGCCTGCTACACCGTCAACGGCATGTTTGCACCCAACTTTCCTAAAGCAGAGCTGGAGGCCTTTTGCGCGCAGTTCGGCATCACACACTACAGTGACGATGTTGACGTGATGGCGGCACACGCAAAGAAAGGCGGCAGCCCCTGCTTCACCTGCGCCTACTTCCGCCGCGCCGCCACTAACCGCCGCGCGCAGGAGCTTGGCTTCAACAAGGTGGCATTGGCGCACCACAATGACGATGCAGTGGAAACCTTCTTCATGAATCTTGTGACCAGCGGCCAGCTGCGCACCTTTTTGCCGGTAACGCCGCTTTCGCGCTCCGGCATCACGGTACTGCGCCCGCTGCTCTACTACCGCGAGCAGGAAATCCGCGAGCTGGTGGCAAAATTAAGCCTGACGCCTATCAAAAATCCCTGTCCTTATGACGGTCACACCATGCGTCAGGACATCAAGGAGCACATCGCAGCGCTCGATGGTCAGTATCCGGAAATCTACGAGCATCTGGCGGCAGCCATGCGTGACAGCGACAGGCAGGAGCTGTGGCCGCCCAAGCCCGGCAAGGAGCTGCTGCAAAAATTCCACACCTTCTGGGGCCGTGGCAAAAAGCAGGCTGAGCAATGAAAACAAAGGCCTATCTTTACATCATTACTGCTGCTATCTGTTGGGGTTTAATCGGGTTTTTCGTCAGAACACTGGCAGCACAAGGCTTCAGCTCCATGCAAATAGTTGCCCTGCGTTCGCTGGCAGCGGCAATCTGCGTCACGCTGCCGCTGCTGCGCTCAGGGAGTGCCGCCCTGCGCATCAGACTGCGTGACCTCTGGCTCTTCGCAGGCACCGGCATCTGCAGCCTGGTTTTCTTCAACTATTGCTACTTCAACGCCATGCAGCAGACAAGTCTGGCGGTAGCAGCGCTTTTGCTTTACACCGCGCCCGTCTTTGTCATGCTTATGTCGCTGGTATGCTTCGGTGAAGCCTTCACGCGCACCAAGGCACTCGCTCTGCTGCTCACCTTCAGCGGCTGCGCCTGTGTCACCGGTGTCTTCGGCAGCAGTGTGACGCTTACGCTCAGCGGCCTGCTCTACGGTCTGGGCAGCGGCTTTGGCTACGCGCTGTACAGCATCTTCGGCAAGTACGCCGTGCGCAAATATTCGTCACTCACCATCACCGCCTACACCTTTTATCTGGCACTCGCAGCTTCATGGCCGCTCGCAGATTTTGATTATCAGCGCCTTGCAGCTATCGACCTGCAGGCAATCGGCAGCGCTTTAGGTCTGGGACTGCTCTGCGCCGTACTTCCTTATCTGCTCTACACCAAAGGCCTGGAACAGATTGAGGCAGGACAAGCCTCCATCCTTGCGACGATTGAGCCCTTTGTGGCTGCCGCCGTCGGTGTCATCTTCTTTGCGGAAGCTCTGACGCCAGTGAAAATCATCGGCATGGGACTGATATTTACAGCGATTGCCGTGTTGAATATCAGGAGAGCGTAGGAAAACACTAACAATATAAAAAATAAAAAGCAATTTGCCTCTGCCAAATCGCAGTTACAAATTGCTTTTTGTTTTATACAGCCAACTACTTCTGCAGCACCTCTACCTTACAGCGGTGCTGCTTTGTTTTCTTGGAATAGCCTATACCGACAGCCAAAATCCGTCCTTTATAACGCTTGCTGCCATCTCCCAGAGTTCCGGCAAATTTGAGCGCATACTGTCTGCGTTTAATCTGCTCAATCGCTTCCTCAGGCGTATGGTCCACCTTCAGCTCTAATATAAGACAATCATCGTTTTCCTGATAGGGATAGAAGATAAAGTCAACATAGCCTGTCCCGGCCTTATCCTCCCTCTGGACATTATATCTGTCACGTGCTGCCAGATATATGAGATTAACAATAGCAGCCAGTTCGGTTTCATTGTTATACGCCAACAGCGGTGTTTCCGTATTATGCGCAAATTCCAAAACCCTGCTCATTGTAGCGGTATCGCCTTTCAGCGTAGCCTGCAGCATCGCTTCCGATTTTACCGCCAGTTGATGTACGTAGCCCAAGGAATCCTTGCTCAGGAGCAGCTCATTAAATTTATCCATCAATTCTTTGTTAGGGATGAACACTTTACCGTTTTCATATGTCAGCAGGCCATAAACAACCATCGCCGAAAAAATCTGTTGCTTTGTATTAAGCTCCAGCAGCATGGCCGCATATTCCTGTATTTTCAAGGGTATGCGTTCACCAGCAGCCATCAGCGCCAAATCATCACGCACCGCCGTCACATTGTTGCGGATATAGTAAAACAATTCATCATAGGGTCCGGAGCTGGTCCAATAATTATAAAGCTGGTTATTCTGCAAAGCCATAACCACAGAACGCGGATTATACAGTAAATTGCCGGCAGCAGTGTGATAGCCGTCATACCATATTTTTAAGCCTTCACGTGTAACCTGCGGTTGAGCCGTCAAAGCTTGATACTTTGCAAACAGCGCATCTACTTCCGTATCATTAAAGCCAAAAACATCACTATATAATGACATCGTAGCCATATTATATTCCGCAAATGTATTTAATTCCGAGCCGCTGGTATATTTTGATATCGGCAGTACGCCAGTCATATATGCCAGCTGAACATATACTCTGTCCTTAAGCAAATCCTTTAGGAACAGCAGGTATTTTTTTCTGTCATCTTCGGAAATAAAGGCAGCATGAAAGATTGCATCCCATTCGTCAAAAATGAAAATAAACCTTTCGCCCGTCGCTGCAGTAATTCTTTCCAAATCCTCAGCTACGCCGCCTGCCGCACGATAATCAACATCGGGATACGCCTTATGCAGATCGTTCTTCAAGGCATCAGCAATATTATCTATATAGCTTTGGTAATCATTGCTGCTGATTCTGCTGAAATCAATATAAATAACATTATATTGATTAATATGCTGCATAGCCTCGGCATCACGTCCTATCTTTAACTGTGCAAAAAGCTTTGCCGTAGCGGCACTTTTAGTCAAAAATGCTCCCAGCATATTAGCCATAACAGTTTTGCCAAAACGGCGCGGACGTGTGATGCACACATACTTGCCATTAGTACCTATACGTTGCAGCATTTGGCCTATAAAGGCTGTTTTATCAACAAAATATGTACTTTTAGCCATCTCCTCGTATAACACTGCCGGAGAGAGAGTATTTAACAATAATCCCATATGATTCTCCCCCTTGCTTTTGCGCATAGTCTATATCACTGATTATAACATACATTTTCACAAGTGTTGTTTATTCCTTACGGCGTCAGCCTCATACCCCTTTACCCGCCAGCACGCCTGCTCCCGCAGCCACAAGTCCCAAAAGCAGGCTGCCGCCGCTATACGCTGCCGCGGCAGCGATATTACCCTCCGTCAGCAGCATCAGGCTTTCATAGCCAAACGAGGAAAAGGTGGTGAAGCCGCCCAACAAGCCTACGCACAAGCACAGGCGCCAGGCCGCAGGCAGCAGACCGCGCTCCACAATCAGCGTCATCAAAAGGCCCATGCAAAAGCAGCCTATGATATTTATGGCGAAGGTTCCCCATGGAAGGGCGCTGCCGCTCGCTCTGCTGATAAAATTCCCCAGCAGATAACGGCACACTGCGCCCAAAGCACCGCCGACTGCTACACTTAGTATCTCCATCATGCACTCTCCAGCTGCTCAATATATTGCAGCGTGCGCTGCCAGTCAATACGGACAGCTGCCAGCTTCGCCTGCAGCTGAGGCATGGTATAGTCCTCGCTGCGCAACAAACTCACAATATCGGCAAACTGTGCCTGCAGGCCGGTCAGCCCCAGCGTTGCACACACGCCCTTCAGATTGTGCGCATAGCGCAGCACCTCCTGCAGGTTACCTGCTTCCGCAGCCTCCTCCATCAGTCTGTAATCATCGGTTGTCAGCAGCTTGCGCAAAAAACGCACATACATAGCTTCACTTTCCATAAAGCGCTCCTCCAGCGCCTCCTGAATATCAATCGCCACATACTGCGGCAGTTCCTGTAAATGCACGGCTTCGCACCCCTTTCTGCTCTTAATGCTGCAGGTACGCACTCATCATCTGCGCCAGCAGCTTCATCTGTACCGGTTTCACCATAAAATCATTCATGCCGGCAGCCATCGCGCGTTCCACGTCATCACTGCCGCTGTTGCCTGTCAGCGCCAGAATCGGCACCTTACGCGCATCCTCACGCGGCAAAGCTCTGATAGCCTCGGCAGCCTCACAGCCATCCATTTCCGGCATCTGCATATCCATCAGCACCATGCTGATGCTGCCCTCCTCCGAAGACTCAAACAGGTTCACGGCCTCCTTGCCGTTGCTTGCCGGCAATACCTCCAGACCGTTCATCGTCAGCAGCTCGCTGATAATCTCCATATTGATACTGTTATCCTCTGCTACCAGAATTCTGCAGCCTGCAAAATCCTCCAGCTTCGGCATTGCATCCTGAGGCTTGCTTTCTACCTTTTTCACAATATTGAACGGCAGAGAAATAATTACGCAGGTGCCTTCATCAACACGGCTGCTGATATGAATGCTGCCATCCATACGCTCCACCAAGCTTTTGACAATCGTCATGCCAAGACCGGTGCCGGTAACGCGCGGCACACCGAAACGGCTGTCGCGTTCAAACGGTTTGTAAATTTTCTCCAGGAATTTGGCCGACATACCGCAGCCGGTATCCTTAATGACAAAGGTATAATGCACGCGGTTGCGCTCATTGCCAGGCTCACGACGCGCCAAAAAGCTGATTTTGCCATGTGTCTTGGTATATTTAATCGCATTCGACAAAATATTATTCAAAATCTGCTGCAAGCCCTGCAAATCGCCGCTCACCATTTCATCTTCTTGCAGCATCAGCTGAGAGTCAAAGAACTTCTGCTCCAGCTCGGCCTGCGCCGCAAAAATATCGCTTGTATCCTGCGCTACCTTGGCAATCATAAAGGTTTCCTGCACATGCTCCACCTTGCCGTTGTCCAGGCGCGCCATTTCCAGGATATCGTTAATCAAGGTCAGCAGCTGCTGCCCTGCGGCGCTTATTTTGCGGATATATTCCTTCACCTGTCCGCAGTCATCCTTGTGCAGCTCTGCCAGCTCCGCCATGCCGATAATACCGTTGAGCGGCGCACGCATATCGTGCGACAGTGCAGAGAAGAACATGTTTCTGGACTTGGCATTTTCGCGTGCTACCTGCAGCGCCTGCTCCGTCACCTGAATATGCTCCAGCTCCTTCTGCTTTTCGGCATCTACCTCACGGAAGAAGAAAACCGCTTCGTCCTTATTCAGCAAATCATCACGCATCAGGCGGACATTAAGCCATCTGTATTCCTTGCCGAAGCGATGGCGGAACTCACCGCCGAAGTCATTGATATGCCGCTCCACCAGCTCTTTGATATGCTCACGTGAAAAGCTGGCCGCAAACTCATCGGCAGCCTCCGGCTCCACATTCTTTATCAGCTCCTGCAGCAGCTCATCATAATCGCCCTCAGGCTCCTGCGGCCCCGGGCTGGTGCTTTTCAGCATATAATAGCGTCCGGTAACATAATTCACTCTGAACACAGCCAGGAAGGACTTGCTCATAACGCGGATAACCTCATTGATGCTTTGTAGCTGTTTATTCAGCATATGCTCGCGCAGTGCCAAACCGGCAGCCAGCAGCAGGAAAATAGCCAGCGTCAGGCTGAACCACTGCATCAAATCCTTATAATCACCCATCAGGAAATCATATGGAATCGTTACAATAGATATCCAGCCCTTTTCCGAAACCGTGTAGTAAACACCGCGCTTATTGCCTTCATAGTCGGTAATATAAGATACATCACTGTCAGAATCACGGATTTCCTTAAAGATTTTATCTACATAAGGTTGCTCTTCTTCTATCGACAGATTGCGGTCATTGATGGTAAACATAATATTACCGGACGGATCGCAAAGGTAGTAATAGCTGTCCTTCGGTAGCTTATTGTCACTCAAAAGGCCATTCAGACGCTCCGGATAAAGATTCATCGCCAGTACATTGTTATCGCTAAAGCGCACGGCCATCGTCAGCAGGCGCTCATTATTCTTGCCGTATTGATATAAATTAGTATAGGCTACGCCGCTTTTATTGCTCAGCGCTGCCTGATACCATTTCAGCGAAGCAACATCTGTCGGCTGTCCCTCCAATCGCTTGCCAATAAGATGCCCGTGTACTACAGCGCACATATCAAAGCGGCCCACATCAGCATTTTTTTCCATATAATCGGTAAAATGCGTCAGCGCCTCCTCAAGCTCTGCATCCGTCATATCGGGCTTCATTTCCAGCATATGTGCAAGGTTCTGCGCGGCACTGCGCAGCAGCATTTCCTGAGCTTTTATGCGTCCTGTTTCCCTTGTGGCAAAGCGGGCTGCCAGCTGCTGTCCCATAATATGCGAATTATCCAATATTTTTTCGCGCACAATATACAGGCTCACCAGGGAAACAAGCAGGAAGAAGGCGAAGATGCCTATGCTGTATAGAGATACCTTTATTCTGTTCCTAAAAAATTTAAAGTCCATAAGCCCTCCATTGAGCCACTGTCAACAAACAAGTGCATATTTCATGTATACATATTTTATTATATAACACTAGGCACATCTCTACAAGTGCACACGTCAAAAAGCCGCCTGCGGATATAGGAGTTTCCTCTGCAGGCGGCTAATTAGGTATTTATGTATATATGCTTGTTGCGTTACTATTGTTGACTAAAATATTGCATTAGGTAACGATGAGGACAAAGTGAGAAGGAGGTTAGGGTTCTGATTTTGTTAGTGAAGAAAGAGTTATTTTCATATACGAAATTACCTGCACAAAAAAGAGAAAAGCTGCATGTGAAAGGTGTTATTACCTCTGCAGACAGCTGATCTCATCTTAATGTATAATTGTGATTTTTTCATAACTTCCATACTATATTAGTGTACCACATTATTTTCAAATTTTTTTCTCAGACAATCTAACGTTATATCATGGATATCCTGCCTATTATAGAAATCTAATAAGGCTACGCCTCCAATAATATTCAAATACTTTACAGGTTCCACAAAATATTTTCTTTTAAATTTTAAATCATTTACTTCCAACCATTCTTTCAACCCATCTAACACCCCTAATCTGACATCTTTGTTAGCAGTAGCTTTGCTTGACTGCAATAATAAAATATTAGATGCAAAAGCATTTTTTAAATAGAATTTTGTTAGTTCATATTTATCTGCTCTATTTTCATCATATGTATAATATCCTGCCCACCATAACCTGGAAACAGTATTAAGAACTTGAGATCTGCTAGGACCATAAGTATAAAAAAACGATTGATAATAAGCTCTATTATCTTTAGGGTTTCTCCAATCCCCTTTACGTCTATAATAAATATAATCCCAAAATTTCTCTACAGTCAGCCAAGCCCATAAACGTTCATCAGCAGCAAGACGCATCGGAATATTTTTCATTTTGGAATAAAGTAAGATAGTATTACTCAAATCACTAACAGAAAAATCTTCTTCCTCAGTCAAAGTAAAATCATCAACAGAAACACCAGTATTTTTTATATGATTATTATTAACCAAATATGATGTTATATCATCTCGATTTTCCGAAATCAGCATTGGAATAAATTTTTCATCATCAGCTTTCATTTCAGTAATACTTTCTCGAGTTAAAAATTTCAACTCCATTTTTTCACCTCATTCCTCACCTGGAAACATCTCTATTTCAGAAAAGGCCTTTTTTAAAGGGTTCTGAAATATTCGTTGTGCTATAACAAATATAGATTTATCTCCTGTTTGATTGATATTATCTAGGTATATATCATTGCTTTCTAATTTATCTGAAATAACTTTATACCATTTTTTACCCTCGTGTTCATCTTTTTCTTTTTCCATTACATTTAAAACCGTTATCATTACAGGCAACATAACCATCGTCATTATTGTATTTTTCAATACACCTTTTGCTAACTTCATATATGTATTGTATTCACTCTCATTGATGCAAATCAAAACATATTCATCCTGAGAAAAATTTAAGTCAATCCAATCTTTTTCATCATGTATTTTTTTCACTTTAAATATAGATTCTTGATTACAATAATCAACTGCATCGTTTAGCGTAAGAATAGTTTGGCCTGAATCTGCTAAGATATTTGCTTTTTCAATATTAACTTTTATACCTTGGTAAGCTATATTAAAGTTAGGATTATCGTAATCATCTATTCTTTTTAATGCAACAACAACACCTAAAACTTCAATCTCATCTGTTATATCATCAACAGGAATACTGACTTTATATTCAAATTTTCTTGTATAAAATTTTCTTCTATAAGCAGTCTTTGAACATTCAATATGTAACGCAAATGCCGCGAACCCCTCTCTTATCAAATTCAGTAATCCATCATCATTAAGATTAAACTTAGCACTAATTACAACATTATTAAATTCAACTTTACCATGGATTTCGCTGCTAAATTTTGAATTCTTATTATAATCATCCCTTCCATCAGCCAATACAGGATAAGGATATAAACTATTTTTTAGCCTCATAATGTTTTACCTCCCATTTGCAATATCGCTCAAAAGGTATTTTGAATCTTAATTTTACTATCATATTTTTCCTAACACCAGACAGTATTACTTTATTCTCTTCTCCACAAATAATTTTAGTTGTATCATCTATAGCTTCTATTTCAAGTATAGATAACTTGGCATCATACTGTTCTCCATTTACAAAGAACTCAAGTTTTTCTTTTTTATTGCTTGGTGCTGTAAAAATATACATATATATTCCCTGTGCCGAATTGATGCAAACTACTCTTTGATTCACATGAGTTTCTTCTTCTCTAAATCCTATCTCCATTTCTCCTGGAATTCTCGGTAGTTTTGTGCCCTTAGTATGACCATGTTTTCCGCTACCTCTAGTAGTTGAAACATTTATTCCGTTTCCTTGTTCACCATCCACAAACTCCATCTGCTCTTTTTCTTTTTTATTCCTAACTTTTGTTTTTGTCGATTTGTTATGCTTCTCACCACTAACTTTCACTAATCCAATAATTTTTTCCTCCAACTGTTTTCCGTCTAAATCATTAGTGTTATCAGAAGGTAAAAATGCACTTACACCATAAGCATCATTTATTTCAGATATAGATTTCTCTAAAATGCTATTAACTTGTCCTCTCAAATATTTACGCAAATCAACATACATTTTATTTAGACGATTTCTATCCTTTGGATTTTTGCATGAGTCTGGAATCCATTTATCATGAGAAGCAACTTCCATTTTTCGAAATTCTCTATTCATATTAGGACCAGTCATTAACAAAATACCCGTAAACGAAGCAGAGCCGTTAATGTTTTTCTGCTCAAAAAGTTTCATGCCAGCTCCTCTAGTCATAAGTATACGCCGATTTAAATTTTCTGCTTCCATAATAAGTAAAACTGCTTCATCATCAGCAAATCCAAATTCTGATCCATAATCTTCAGCCTTTATTGATATAGTATGGCAATTTCCACTCTCACTTTCTAATAATATGTAATAATTATTCAAATCTTCTATTTTTTCTTCATCTATTTTATTGTAATTGGAATTTTTTATTTTATTGTAAATGAATTCGATATGGCTTCCAAGATTCTGCTTATTTATTTTCTCTCCACATATATTAACCTCTAACTTATCTGACCAAATTGAAACCAAAAAATTTTCTAAAACAGCTCTTTTTATTTCGAATCCCAAATCTGACTCTTCTCGCATTCCCATTACGTATATATCTGTTCCACATGAATTGCGAATGAAATTATCATCTATATCTGCTAATTTCATAATCGCTGTTTTTTTGTTACTATCACTCCAAAAAATATCGCCAGTAGTTAATTCACCATCAGATTCTTTAAAAGAAACTAATCTGCCTACACCAATATTAGACTTAATGCCATTTTTATCTAGTGAAGAGTAAAATACCGTACGTAATTCAGAACACACAAAAGGTGCTGCTTTGCCTATGCCAAAACTGCCTTGAGATCCCTGATTATTATTAGCAGTACCTAACTCTTTTACTAATCTACTCCATTTGCTGCCTTTATGCCCATCATCAGCGCCTATTAATCCACACGTATTAAAGTCACTAATCCTTAAAACACGAATATCGTTTCCTAAGCATCTTTTTGCATTTCCAAATATATCCTGTATATCATTATCTTCTTTATTTTCCAGACATTTATCAATAATTACTTTGAACTCTTCGATTCCCGGAAACTTTGCAACAGGAATTCTAAAATCACAAAATTCAACAACAGTAGGTTTATTTTCATCAATTTTTTCTGCATCTAATGCATTTTGGATAGTTTCTCGTACTAATGATTTTATTGCAAAACCAGAAAATGTACATATACCAGAATCGTTAGGACCTTTAATTAAACCATCATTGTTAGGAATTGAATGCCATTTAGCCAACATAATCTTACCTTGTATAATATTCGAAAACCCAAATATATACTTGCCTTTCTTTCAATATCGCAATCCCAAAATTTTATAATGCACATATACTCAAAAACATATATAGGCATTATATTTTAATACTTATAAATAGTAAATGATTATTTGTTTATTTTGCTCTACTTCATAATTAAAGTTCAAACTTGCCAATAGTATTGCATTTCCCAAATTTTTGTTTCTGTAATTTTACCTCTTGTTCAATTGCATTAAAAATTTTTTTCACATCATCTTCTGTATACTCATAGCTCGCCGTATTAGAACAATTTCCAAGCAATCTCAACGTGTCTAATATTTTATTTGTTCTATTCACAGCAATTTTATTGAATCTTTCTTTTTTTACATTTTTTTCCATGATAATCATCCTTTCTTTTAATACTTAAATTATACATCCCTCTCGAATATATGTCAAATATCGTCAGCATATTTGACATATATTTCAATTATATCTATCATATATTTCGAATACGGATATAAGAAAAAACTGCTTAAGAAAAATTCTCTCAAGCAGTTTTTATAAATTTATTTTATATGCACTATCTTATTCCATCAAGCGAACTAATTTGTTTTATATAAGCCTTCACTTTCTCCACACAACCTTGCAAATCTCGCAAAATCTCATCCTCCCAAAACCTGATAACAATCCAGCCATTATCCCTAAGCATAATAGTATTCTCCAAATCTCGTTCTATATTGCGTTTGATTTTATTATCCCAATACACACTATTATGCTTAATCTGGTGCTCATGAAAATTTTTCCCATGCCAAAACACACCATCACAAAAAATCACTATCTTGTATTTAGTAATCACTATATCAGGATGACAGTCATATATACGATAGTATTTTCTGTATCGAATGCCTTCATGCCAAAGAGCTTTACGCAACAACACCTCTATTTTAGTATCCTTGCCTTTTATTCTGCTCATAGTTTTCGACACTATTGCATTTTTTGCATCCATTTGCAAACACCACCAACAAAAACGCAGTAATAATATTATGGTTCGCCTTCCATTATGGTGCTTAATGTCCTTCCCATACGTGTAACCATAGACACAACCAAGGCATTACCCATACAAAAATATCTAAACTTCTGTGGCATCCCTGTATCAGTCCAGTTATCGTCAAATCCCTGGATTCGCTCTGCCTCCAACTGTGTCAATAATCTCAGCCTATTAGTTTCCGGATCACGGATTACATGTGTACTACGATTCAAACTCGACTCTGATGTAAGCATTGTACGTGCCGGAGCATCAATAGAATCAGGGAACGCAATCGCCCCTTCGCTGAAGATATAGCTATGACCTGTTTTAGAAGTACGTTCTATCTTCTTAGCTCCCTTAAGATATTCCCATTTTTCCAGCTTCTCACCTAGATAATAATCTTCAGCTACATTCTTTGCAAGGATATCACGCAACAAAGTCGGTTCTTCCTCTATAGATTTAACATTAGCAGTATAAATCTGTCCGTTTAGCATATAACCTGCATTTTTAAACTCAAAGCTAAAACTTTCCGATACTGTAGGGATATCTTGAAAATTAATCATTTCCTCATTCACAACAAAATTCTGCTCGACTGGAAAACTTCTTGCAAAAAAACCAATAGAACTTATTATATGCGCAGGATTATGCCTATTCATTCTTTCAGCATAACGGGTATTTGCAGAATACGCAAAAATAAATGTTCTGCGCCGGCGTTGCGCAGCACCATATTCCGCTGCATTAACCACACGCCATTCTACAGCGTATCCCAAAGCAGCTAAACAAGCAAGAATTACACCAAAATCACGTCCTCGCTGAGATGCAGGTGATTTCAATAATCTATCTACATTCTCCAGCAATACAAAAGGAGCTTGCTTGGCTTCCAACGTATCACGTATCTGCCACCAAAGCACACCTTTTTTGCCTTCTAAACCAGCAGAGCCAGGCAGCGGTCTGGCAACAGAGTAATCCTGACAAGGAAAACCACCTACAAGCAAATTATGGTCAGGTATATTATGCTTATCTACAACAGAAATATCTACACCAGTAAATTCGTCAATATCGCCCCAATGTTGGACATAACAGTCGTGAGCCCATTGTTTTGTTTTTCCAGGTTCCCATTGGGAAAACCACACTGTATGAAAATCTCTGGAAGCACGCTCCAAGCCGAGGCGGAACCCTCCTACCCCCGCGAAGAGCTCGCAAACTGTTTTCTCCATCATTCCACGCCTTTCTTATATGATATACATATATTATACCATATCCTAGTAATTTGATCAAGTTTTAATTTTCCGTCATTCGTTGATTAATCAAATCAACAATATATGTATTGTTAAGCCAAAAGCTCTGTTTAGGCATACGTTCACCATTTGGCAGTAAATCACTATCACTCAATGTACCATTCCCTATAATACTTCCATCGGCAAACTGATAATATCGCTTTTGTGTATGTGGACGTATATGTATAATTTCAGCATCTGATTTCTTTGGCAAGTTGTTCTTTACTATCGGTCCATTTGCACTAGAAGTTATTTGAAACTCAATACCTGTCCTCGCAACATCTCTAATCGCTTCCCATTCGCTCTTAACTTTTTCTAAATCCTTAGCAGGCATATTCCATAACATGCAGCCCTTCAAGATATAATTACTATTATGCTTTTGATAGATAACAAAAAGAAATTTCGTTTCGCTCAAATACTCATAAAGAGTAGAGTCTTCCCATTCCTCATTAACTAAATCTATAAAACTAAATTGTGGCAAAGGACTATTTTCTCTCAATGAACCTTTTTCATCTAACCTAATAGCTTTAGGAACAATATTTGCTTTCGCAAATTCTTCTGCTCTATTCGATTTTATACCAAGCATTCGATAAGCCAACTCAATCCATTGCGCTTTATTGTTGTTATATTCTCTATTGAAGATAGCACATAACATCTCATCAGACGTACCAATGTACTGATTTATTTTATTCGTAATGATTTCTTCAAAACTCTTCTTTTCCAGTTCTGCAGGATCAGTTATAATTTCCTCATACGTATTGACATCATTAACTATATATTGGTTCAAAACATACGTCATATATGAGTTTTTGTAGCAAAAAGCCCTCTTTTTGGCTAATGTATATGGCGGATAAAACTGAGGCACAATACTTTTAGCTGCAGTCGCACCCTTTGTGCATGCACCAAGATAAATTGTATCGCCTTCTGAAAGCTCTTCCGCCTTGCCAGCCTTAATCTTCTCAATGATTTTTCGATAGTCCTGACGAATAATCTCCAAGTCTTTCGCAGGCGGAGTAAACAATGTAACATAATCAATAGAATACATCAGATTACTTTTTAAAGTCTTATCTCTCAGATAATATACCAATAAAAGCAATCTGCATTTCTCCCATAAATGTGATTTAAAAAAGTCTTCTTCTACTGGCGAATTGTAACTTATCATAGTCAAAACCAATCTTTCGCCTGCACGAAGCTCTCCTTTCTTATTCTTTTCATAAGGAGTTACTTTCAGCTCCACACCAGCCTTAACAAAGTCTGCATGTGGATCACTATTAGATTTATAATTAAAGTAGACATTCTCCAATAAATTGCCTAGCCCACCCTTACGATGCTTGTTAGCATAACTGTCAACCTGTTCCGCAGTAACCTGATTGCAATCCCGTTCTATCTTCCATCCTATAACATCATAAAAGCTTTTACCTAACAGCTGTTTTGCATATTCTTCTATTGATTTAGGATTTCCATCATCAAATTCATATTTCGCCATATCCATCACCTCATCATCACTTAACAAAAAAAGGCACCTGCCAAGCTCGACAGATGCCACTGACTCCCACAGTCAGGCATGACCTCTCCTAAAGATAGAGCTACCATGCAACTGCTATTAGTATAACATACAAGAATCTTTACGTAAAATGAAAATTTACTTCCCGCTGCTCCCCGCAACTAAAAACTAAAAAGCCGCCTGTGGAAGGATTTTTCTCCTCCGCAGGCAGCTGTTGAGATATTGATGTATAAAGATGCTTGTGATATTTTTTAATTCCACGAAAGCTCCAAATCCTTACGCTTCTCAGCGCAATCAGTCAAGTAAAGATTTATCAAAACCTGATAGGGAATACCCTTCTGAACCGCCAAAGCTTTAAAATACTCTATCGTGGACTCATCAACATTAATTGTTATTTGCTTTTTCTTTTTCGCAAAAGGATTTTTTCTGGCATTATTAAAATCATATTCTTCTCTCATTAACTACACCTCCACATAAACAAAAAAGCACCTGTCAAGCTCGACAGATGCCACTGACTCTCACAGTCAGGCATGACCTCTCCTTATCGCGGAGCTACCCATGCAACTGCTATTAGTATAACATACAAGAATCATTACGTAAAATGAAAATTTACTTCCCGCTGCACCACTTGAACCACTTGCACCACTACTTTTGGTGCATACGTAAAAACTGCGCCACAATCCCTAATATATATTCCTGTAAGTAAAGTCTTCGTAAGGGTTCTAAAGCTTTATTTTATGCTATTTACAGCTAAAATAAGGCTTTTTTATTTATATTATATTAAAGTTTTCGAGCCTACGGTTTTTTAGCAAAAACGCCGAAAAAAGTGGTTCAACTGGTGCAAGTGGTGCAACCGGTGCAAAACGCACCGTTAAAGCAGCACACAAAAAGCTGCCTGCAAAAGGACCTCGTCCCTCCGCAGGCAGCAAAATTTATTTTAAGCTATAATTATGCCTGTTCCGCTCTGGCATCAATAGCAGCAGCTTCTTCATCCGTCATATATTCCGGCTTAATGTCACGTCCCATATGGTTCAGCATCTTTCTGTCGCTGCGAATCGTAGCGCAAGCCACAGTAGTCAGCATATTGCCGGTGATAGTAGCGGATGCGCCAGCCTTAAACGCTGTTTCACCGTCATTGGTCAGCAGTGCACGGCCTGCACCCAAGCGGATATTAGCCAAAGGATTAATATAACGGAAGAAGGCCACAGTACGCAGGATATCAGCCTCGCTCAGACGCGGCAGATGCTCCAGCGGCGTACCGGGAATCGGCATCAGCGCATTCAGCGGAATAGAATCAATGCCAAGCTCTGCAAGGCTGATAGCCATATCAAGACGGTCCTCCCAGGTTTCGCCCATACCGATAATACCGCCGGAGCAGGCGCACATGCCCTCCTCCTTAACCATCTTCAGCGTGTTGATTTTCATATCGTAGGTATGCGTAGTGCAGATGTTGGGGAAGTTGCGCTTAGAGGTTTCGATATTATGATGATAGCTGGTGACACCTGCCTCATGCAAACGATGCAGCTGCTCACGGGAAAGGAAGCCCATGGAAGCGCACAAATCAATCTTCAAATCACGATGCATGGTTTCATACGCATGAATCGCCTTGTCGAATTCTTCACCGGTCAGCGCCTTGCCGGCGGTTACAATGGAAAAGCGGTGCACGCCCTCCTCCTGGTTCAGACGTGCCAGCTTTACGATATTCTCCTCCGGCAGGAAGCTGTAAACCTCGCAATCGGTATGGTTATGCGCGGACTGCGCACAGAATTTGCAGTTTTCCGGACAGCGGCCGCTGCGTCCGTTGATGATGGAGCACAAATCCACGCGCTCACCGACAAAATGCTTGCGGATTTTATCTGCGCCTTCACATAAGGCCTGCAAATCGCAGGTCAGAAATGCCTTTAAATCGTCCTGACGAGTCAGTCTTCTGCCATCAATAATTTCTTGTGCTAATGCTTGCGGGTTCATATTCTCTCTTCTCCTTTTGTAACCTATTTAATCGGTAAGCTTAAGCTATAAAAAAATAAGTGGTACGTTAACCTTGACGTTTTTAACGTTCACCATCTGTTAACCAGAATTATAGCACAGGATAACGATGAGTGCAAGCAGATTGGCGCGCAATTTATAATTACAGCAATATTTTTTGCCGATACAGATTCCAAAGCAAGCAAAAAGCTGCAGCCGGACGCCTGTCGGCGCCAAGCTGCAGCCTGCAATTTTTAATTATTTTCGTGCGCTCCACTCCCAGATGCGATATTCCAGCCAGGCACAGAAAACACCGCTGAAATCCAGCAGCACATCCTTCACCCTGCTGGCACGTCCCGGCGAAAAGGCTTGGATATATTCATCTATTACAGCTACCAAAAGCGCTAAAAAGAGAATATACCCGGTTGCCGTAAGCTTAGGCACGCCCCAGGCACTGAAACTGCGGCACAGCAGCAGTCCCAACAGCGCAAATTCGCAGAAATGCGCCATTTTGCGGATATGATGCTCAACATCGCCCGCCAGATGAATATCCAGATGCTGCGCCAAAAGCTGCGTCAGCGCAGCAAACCATCCGCTAATCTCGGAAGACTGCTTCAAGGGCAGCGACGAATTATAATAGATAATGCCCACAAGGCAGGCAGTGAGAAAAACCCATAAATATTTCATAAAGCTCCCCACTTAATTATTGTACCTGCAGCAAAATCAGATATGACGCGTCAGGCACTCCATTACCATCATATTGCTGACAACACCGATACCGCCAGGAACAGGCGTAAAGGCACTCGCCTTTTCGGCAACTGCGGGGTCAACGTCGCCCACCAGCTTGCCGTCAACAGCGTTGATTCCTACGTCCACAATCACAACGCCTTCTTTGACCATTTCCGGCTTCACAAAGCAGGCCTTGCCCACTGCAGCGACGATAATATCTGCCTGCTTTAAAATCTCCGGCAGGTTGCGTGTACGCGAATGGCAGATGGTAACAGTAGCATTTTGCTGCAGCAGCAGTACGCTCACAGGCTTGCCTACAACATTACTGCGGCCGATAACAACAACGTTCTTGCCCTCCAGCTCAATGCCATAGTGCGCCAGCGTTGCCATGCAGGCACGCGGCGTGCAGGCAGCAAAACGGCTGCGTCCCATGAACACATCACCGATATTCTGCGGATTCAGGCAGTCTACGTCCTTGTTCGGCGAAACTGCCGCGCCCACGTTATCGCTGTTGATATGCTTCGGCATCGGCATCATCGGCATAATACCGGTAACGTAACGGTTACGGTTCAGCTTTTTGATGATGCTGATAACCTCTTCCTCCGGAGTATCGGCAGGGCAGGTGATAACCTTAGCGGCACCGCCCAAACTTTCAATTAATTTGACCAGCCTGTCCTTATATACGTGAGATGCGGGATCATCACCCACAACCAAAATAGCCAGGGTTACTACCAAGTCGTGCTGCTTGGCAACAGCAATCTTTTTGGCAATAGCCTCACGGTAAACATCAGCAACAGGCTTACCCCTCATTAAAACAGTTTCCATAGTAAATTCACCTCAAAAAACATAGTTGATTTATTATAGATAGCAAAACAGGAACGCAGATGGCGCTTTATCCGTCAGACTTTTTTAGAAGAGACCGCTGATAACACCATCATCCGTAACATCAATCTTCTCTGCTGCCGGAACCTTAGGCAGACCGGGCATAGTCATAACATCACCGGTCAGAACTACGATAAAGCCGGCGCCTGCTGCAATGCGGCAGTTGCGGATAGTAATTTTGAAGCCGCTCGGACGGCCCAAAAGTGCCGGGTCATCGGAGAAGGAATACTGGGTTTTAGCCATGCAGATAGGCAGGTTGCCATAGCCAAGCTCTTCAAATTCCTTGAGGGCTTTATCTGCTTCCTTAGTATAGTTAACGCCGTCAGCACCATAAATTTCCTTAGCGATGGTTTCAATCTTGCCCTTCAGGCTCATATCCAGCGGATAAATCGGCGCGAATTTGCTCTCGCCGCTGTCTGCCAGTGCAATTACTTCCTTAGCAAGGTCGATACCGCCTTCGCCGCCTTTAGCGAATACGTCGGACAGTGCAACGTTAACACCGTGCTTAGCGCAGTGCTCGCGTACTGCCTCCAGCTCTTCTGCGGTATCCTGAGCAAAAATGTTGATAGCAACTACGCAGGGAACGCCGAATTTTTTAACGTTTTCGATATGCTTCTCCAGATTTACCAGACCTTTTTTAACTGCCTCTACGTTCGGAGTCTTCAGGTCGGTTTTCGGTACACCGCCGTGCATCTTCAGCGCACGTACGGTAGCAACGATAACGGCTGCATCCGGCTTCAGGCCGGCATAACGGCATTTGATATCAAAGAATTTTTCTGCACCCAGGTCAGCGCCAAAACCTGCCTCGGTGATAGTATAATCAGCCAGCTTCAGGCCAGTCTGAGTTGCCATAACGCTGTTGCAGCCATGGGCAATATTAGCGAACGGACCGCCGTGAATGATTGCCGGTACGTTTTCCAGAGTCTGTACCAGGTTAGGCTTAACGGCATCCTTCAGCAGAGCTGCCATTGCGCCCTGAGCCTTAATCTGGCCTGCGGTAACAGGGTTGCCGTTGTAATCGTAAGCAACGATAATTTTTGCCAGACGCTCCTTGAGGTCATGCAGGCTGCTTGCCAGGCACAGAATAGCCATAACCTCGGAAGCAACAGTAATATCAAAGCCGTCCTGACGCGGTACGCCGTGAGCCTTGCCGCCCAACCCTACTACGATGTTGCGCAGCTCGCGGTCGTTCATATCTACAACACGCTTCCACGCAATACGGCGCGGGTCAATGTTCAGAGCGTTGCCCTGTTGGATATGGTTGTCCAGCATTGCTGCCAGCAGCATATGTGCGGAGGTGATAGCATGGAAGTCACCGGTAAAGTGCAGGTTGATGTCCTCCATCGGCACAACCTGAGAATAGCCGCCGCCTGCAGCGCCGCCCTTAATGCCCATGCAAGGGCCGAGGGAAGGCTCGCGCAGAGCTACGATAACCTTTTTGCCGAGCTTAGCCAGGCCCTGTGCCAAACCTACGGTAGTAGTGGACTTGCCTTCGCCTGCCGGAGTCGGGGTGATAGCGGTAACCAGAATCAGCTTGCCGTCTTTTTTATCTTTCACACGGCGGATTAAATCGTAGGACAGTTTTGCTTTATATTTGCCATATAATTCAATATCGTCCTCGCTAATGCCTAATTTTGCAGCAACATCAGTAATTTTCTGCATTTTTGCCTGTTGGGCAATTTCAATATCGGATAACATGTTTATCTCCTCCTATTTCATTGCGTAAAAAACTGCGCATAGTGGCAAAGTATTTTATATAGTTCTTCCCCGAGCAGCTTTTTTCCTGCCCGGGGAAGTAAAATAATACAATTTTTTTAGTTAAACCACACTTCTACCGTAGTGTTTTCAAGCACCTCACTGCCCGGAGGCGGCTTCTGCTGCCATGCATGACCGCTGCCGTAAGGCTTCAGCTTCAGCTTGTACGGCTCCAGCAGATCGACAGTATTGCGCATATCCAAGCCTTTGAAATCCGGCAGCTTGATTTTGCCGTCCGGCATTCTTTGCAGCACCGGCAACTGCTTCGGCTTCTTTTCATCCTTCTGTCCTACGGCATTCATTTCCTCGAAAGAAGGCAGGCCTTCGCTTGCTGCGGGCTGAATGCCCTTGGCAACAAGTATCTGCTGCAGCGTATCGCGGAAGATAGGCGCGCTGACCTGCGAGCCGTAGAAGGCTCCCTGAGGCGTATCCAGCATTACCAGCATAGCATAACGCGGTTTATCCGCAGGCACAAAGCCCACGAAGGAAGCAATGTACTGACCGGCAGCATAACCGCCGCCTGCTGCCAGCTTCTCCGCCGTACCTGTTTTGCCGGCAATGCGGTAGCCCTTGATTGCTGCAGTCTTGCCGCCGCCCTCGCTTACTACCTTTTCCATCATCTCACGCATCTGGCGTGCAACCTGCTCGGTAATAACATTGCGTACTACCGTCTTTTTGCCTTCCTTGATAACGGTTCCGTCGGCAGCCACAATTTTTTTGATGATATACGGCTGCAGCAGCTCACCGCCGTTGGCAATCGCGCAGATAGCGCGCAGCTCCTGCAAAGGCGTCACCGCAACGCCCTGACCGATAGCCATCGTCGCTACGTCAGGCTCATACATATCCTTGGGATTATACAGAATGCCTCCCTCTTCACCGGGAAGCTCAATGCCGGTAGGCGTACCGAAGCCAAACTTTTTCGCATAGCTGATAAGCCTGTCCGCTCCCAGCTTCATGCCCAGCTGTACCATGCCGGTGTTGATAGAAAACTTGATAACCGTAGAAAACGGCACCGTACCCATGCCCTCGCCATCCCAGTTATAGATAACGCGGTCGGCAATCTTGATACGGCCGTTGTCCTGAATCGGTGTATCAGGTGTAATGATGCCCTCCGTCAGTCCCATGCAGCCGACAATCGGCTTAAATACCGAGCCTGGCTCATAAATCATGGAAACGGCACGGTTTGTCCAGCTGTCGGGGCTGTACTTGCCGAAATTATTCGGGTCAAAGGTAGGACGGCTGGCCATACCCAGAATCTCACCGGTGTACGGGTCCATGATGATGGCCGCCGCACCCTTAGCCTTAGTACGTGCCATAGCATCGTCCATGGCATCCTCCAGCACATACTGGATTTTGCTGTCCAACGTCAGATAGACCGTAGGCAGCTTTTCCTGCTTCGGCTGCAGCTCATGCCCCGGATCATTCACCATCAAGCCTAAAAGCTGCTTGCCCACCGCATCATGCAGTTTGGAATATGTTGTTTCGCTGCCCTTCAGCACATCATCAAGCTGATATTCCAGGCCGCTCAGACCCTTGTCATCGGTACCGATAAAACCGAGAATCTGCGCCGCAGCACGCTTTTTAGTATAATAGCGCTTGCTCTCCTCCAGAAAATGCAGGCCCTTCAAATCATTATCCTTAATAATTTTCTGTACCTGTGCTGCTTCCTTCGGCTCCATCGTGCGCTTCAGCCAGACAAAGCGTCCGCCGCCGGTAAAAATACCGTAAAGCTTTTGGGCATCCGTTTTCAGCACCGGTGCCAGCAAATCCGCGCTTAAGCGTCGTACATCGCGCTGCACGGTTTTTTTGTTCTTTTCATCCTGCTCGTCCTGCATCATTTCCGGGTCTGCGTAAAGCGAGCCCGTCATAATGCTCACAGCCATCTCCTCGCCGTCACGGTCAACAATGCGTCCGCGCGGAGTGCCGCGTATATACTCTGCCGTCAGCTGTGATTTCGTCAGCTGCTTGAGCTTGTCTGCCTGCACTACCTGCAGCCAGATTAAACGCAAAAACACACCGGCTACAATTACAACCATACATATACATAAGGCTGTAAAACGCCGTTTACTGTCTAAAAAAACAAAAGGCTTCATTGCTGCCACCTCCTGCTGCCCACGACACGCAAATCACTGCGGCGTTTTTCCGGCGGCTCGGCATCCAGAAGCTGCTGCTTTTCTTCCTCATCATAAACCGACAGCAGTAAGCCTATTGCCGCCATCGAAATTATCATCGAGCTGCCGCCGTAGCTGATAAAAATAAGCGGTACACCGATAACCGGGAAAATACCGCAAACCATCGCCATATTGGCAAAGGCCTGACCGATGATTAAAAAGGTAACTCCGGCTGCCAGCAAAAAGCCCTTCTGATCCCGCGTACTGATTGTAATCTTATAAAAAGCAACTCCCAGCAGACAAAAAACAAGCAGCAGAATAAGCGCTCCGAAAAAGCCGTTTTCCTGACAAAAAACAGCAAAAGCAAAGTCGGTATGAGCCTCCGGCAGATAAGCAAACTTCGCTGCGCCGTGGCCCCAGTTGGTGCCTGTAAGGCCGCCGCTGCCGATTGCCAGCAACGACTGCACCATCTGATAGCCCTTGCCCTGCGGGTCGAGCCAGGGGTCAAACCACACATGCAGACGTTGCAGACGATATTCCGAACTTATTGACAAAAGCACAGCGCCGACAGCACCAACGCCAACAATAGTTGTTATCCAGCGTGCAGGCAGTCCGGCAACAATAAACATGCCCATTACCAGCGCCGCAATAATCGCCGCCGTTCCCAGGTCAGGCTGCACAAGAACGCCAAATGCCGCTATACCGGCAGCCATGGTTACCAGAAGGCATTCGCCCTTATACAGGCTTATCTTCTCTCCCAGCTTCATCGCATTGCCCAAAAATCTGGCTGACAGCATAATCAGCACCAGCTTAGCTATCTCTGACGGCTGGATAGAAAAAGAACCCATATAAATCCAGCGTGTAGCACCCTTATTGGCTGCTCCCCAAAAATGTACTACTACCAGCATAACCAGCACTATGCAATAGCATATCCACAGAAATCTTTTATTCAGCAGCCTTTTGTAGCCTATTTTACGGATAAAATAAATTCCCACAAAGCCCAGCACAGCACAAAGGTAATAGCGAAGCAGATAAGACAGTCCGTTATCATACAAGCTGGCACTGAACACATTGATACCACCTAGCAGCAAAAGTACGGCCATAAGAGTAAAAATAGCCTGACGGGGATTATCCCATAACAAAAATCTCTTCTTCATGGCAAAGCCTTACTTAAAAAACTACCTCGCAGAAATTGATTGGCGTTCCCAGCGCACTGAATTTCTGCTCATATTCTGTTTGTACAGGGTTCTCATATTCGGAATGATGCAGGTCATAGCTCAAAGCAATAATCTGCAGGCCGAACTCCTTGAATTCCTCTACGGAAAAATCAAACAGAGCGCGGTTATCCGTTTTAAAGCGCAGGTGACCGCCTTCGCCCAGCAGCTGCTTGTACAGTGCCAGGAAGTTGCGGTGCGTCAGACGGCGTTTGGCATGACGAGCCTTCGGCCAAGGGTCGCTGAAATTCAGATACAGCTCCTTGATTTCGCCGGGCTCGAACCAGTCCAGCAGGTTTTCGGCATTAGCGCAAATGATTTTAACATTCGTCAGCTCCTTATCCTTCGCTGCCTTAGCGGGGAAATAAGCAATATCATGCTGTGTTTCAATGCCGATAAAGGCCTTATCCGGATACAGCTCTGCCATACCGATGGTAAAGCGTCCCTTGCCGCAGCCGATTTCCAGACACAGACGTTTGCCCGGGAACATCTCCTGCCAATGTCCCTTAAACTTATCAATATCATGCAGAAACACGTATTCTCCCTGCACTTCCTTCATAGCTTCTTCAATCCATGGTTTTTTTCTTAAGCGCATAGTCAGACCTCACATAAAAATATTTTCTCAAGTATATATTATACAACAAATCCCCTTAACTTGGGAAAAGAATTATAAAAAAGCCGGCAGCATAATAACTACACTACCGGCATAAGCAGGTGTCTCAGTCCTTCTTCAACACGCCCTTTACCTTACGCAGCAAATCATCGACCTTTTTATTTGCCGGTGAATCGTCATCCACCTCAAAGCGACGGCTTTCATCGCCCAGCGGCTTATCCTTGCAGGCCATATTCTTCAGCTCGCCCAGCATTTTAATGCCTTCGATGCGTGCTTCCTCATAGGTTGTTTTAAAGGCAGACAAATCATCGGGGCAGCCTGCCGCCAGCCAGGCATTCGCCACCTTGCCCACAGCGTAGGTCACCGACATGCCCACGGGAATCTGCACCGGCGCAAAGGGAATCAGCGTTGCCAAGGTCTGTCCCACAAAGGCACCGCCCAGCGAACCTAAAAGTCCCAGCACCGCACTTTCGGAAAGCTTAATACCGCGCAACTTAGCCAGACGGGTAATCATATAAACCTCGTTCGCCATCAGCGTCATCGTGCCTACTACAGGAGCAACAACAATCACACCGGCACGGGCAGCAGCCCAACGGCAGATATCCTCCGCCTCCTTATCCGTATCAACGGCGTATTTCATTTTATGCTCATCCAAACGCTCTGTCATTTTCTCACCTCATTCATGCAGCTTACAAAGCGATTTACTTTTTATAATTACATTATACAGCAAAGCAGACGGGCAAAACAGTGAGATTATAGTGAAATCGCCGCTGCCGCAAACTTTTTCCTTCATACTGACTAATCTCCTGAGCAAAGCAGGAGAGTTTATGGTAAAATATTAGAGTATATATTGATATTCGGTCAAGGTGGTGAGAAATAGTGACAGTGGACAATACGCCTGTCGTAGGACGCTTTGCACCTACGCCCAGCGGCTTTCTGCATCTTGGCAACGTTTTCTGCAGCCTGCTGGCCTGGCTCTATGCCAAAAGCAGCGGCGGCAAAATAGTTTTGCGCATCGAAGACCTGGACCCGCAGCGCTGTTCCCTCGCCAAGGCTGACGCACTGGCCCGCGAGCTGGAATGGCTGAGACTGACGTGGGATGAAGGTGCGTATTGCAGCGCTGACAGCGACGGCTTTTTCCAAAGCCGCCGCAGCGATATCTACGCTCACTACTTCGACCTTTTACAGCAGCAGGAGCTTGTCTATCCCTGCTTTTGCAGCCGCAGCGAGCTGCATGCCGCCGAAGCGCCGCACGCCAGCGACGGACGTATTATTTACGCCGGAACCTGCCGCGAGCTGACGGCAGCGCAGCGCAGTGCCAAAATGCAGCAGCGCCGTCCCGCCTGGCGCATCAAGGTTGCCGACGAGCTTATCGCCTTTACGGATATGCACTACGGCAGGCAGCAGGCTAATTTGGCGCACGAATGCGGTGACTTTATCCTGCGCCGCAGCGACGGAGTGTACGCCTACCAGCTGGCAGTAGTTATCGACGATGCGCTCATGGGCGTAAATCAGGTAGTACGCGGCTGTGATTTGCTCAGCTCCACACCGGTGCAGCTTTATCTTTACCGCCTGCTGAACCTTACGCCGCCGTCCTTCTGCCACATACCGCTGCTGACAGATGCTGCAGGACGCAGGCTTTCCAAACGCGACGGCGATCTGGAAATTGCCGCCCTCAGGCAACACTTCGGCAATCCGGAGCCTATTATCGGCCTCCTGGCCTATCTTGCAGGCCAGTTGCCCAAGCCGGAGCCTATTACAGCAGCAGAGCTGCTGCCGCTTTTCCGTCCGGAATCGGTTCCCCATGACAATATCATCGTACCGCAACTGCTTTGATTACGCAGGCAATAAAACATTACTCTGATTATAAAACCTGGGAGGAATATATAATGAAAAAATATTTAATGAAAATCAAGGTTAATATGCTGATTGTACTTATCATCAGCTTACTCGGTGGCATGGCCGGCAGCTATTTCTTCAACAACCGCTGGTTAGGCCTGATTGTCGCTATTCCCCTGTGCGCTCTGTATATCTATCAGGTATATCAGGTGCAGGCCGATTACCGCGAACAGCACACCAAGAAGAAGCACACCAATAAGTACAGATAAGCTAAGGCTTGAAACACAAAACTGCCCTGAAGCAGCTTACGATATCTATCGTGGCCGCCTCAAGGCAGTTTTTTATTTTATTACCATTTTTCCGGCACTTCCTGCAGCTTATCCATAACGAACATAATATAAGTAACATTACAGATCAGGTTGCCTGCATCATCCTTAATTTCCGAAACAATATTAATCGTAGACTGGCCTTTATGTACAATTCTGCTTGTAACACTCAGTGCGCCCAGTCCGCGCACATTGCTGATATAATCAATATTCATATTCAGCGTTGTACAGATTTTGCCGACAGAGGCACAGGCAATACCGGTTACGCAATCTGCCAGCGCTGCCATGGCACCGCCATGCACGCCAAGCCAATGATTGGTATGAATATCAAAATCAATAGGCATCACCAAAGTTGCACCGCCGCAGTGCACCTCCTTGATTTCGATTTTCAGGACATTCATAAATGCGTTGCTGCTCCACATTTTGCGGATAATTTCTTCCGGATTCATAAAAACGCCACCTTTCAATTGTTATGTTAAAGCTTAAAAATACATATTAACCACAGTCATGTAAACAGGAATTACCAAAAGACCGCCGATAATGGTGATAAACGAAAGAGCCGCCGCATACCGGCTGTCACCGCCATACTGCTTGCAGACTATAGCCATCTGTGTCATTGCCGGCATAGCAGCCTGCATAGCAAAAACCTTAACGGAAATCGGCGCTACATTAATAAACGGTACAAGGCACAACACGCACAGAGGGCAGACAATGAAACGGCCAAACAAACCGCCCCAGATATCTCTTTCAAAATTAAAATCACGCAAGTTGATTTTGCTAATCTCAATACCAATAAATACCAAAGACAGCGGCGTTGTCAGATTGCCGACATACTGAAAGCCACGTGCCAAAAACCTCGGCAGCGGTATATTCAGCACTATAAGCAGAATTGCTGCCACAAATCCCATCAGCGGCGGTGACCACAGCTTTTTCAACACCTGCATAGAAAAAATACCGCCGGCCTTGCCCTCAATATCCGCAACTATATTCTGCACACCCAACGTCCAGAAGAAGGTCAGGTTAACCATATAATACAGCATAACGGAGGGAATGCTTTCATCACCAAACAGCGCCAGATTTACCGGTAAGCCGATAAACATGGTATTAGCTATAAAAAAATTGGTGACAAAAACACCGCGTCTTCCCTGACGTACATGCAGCAGCTTAGCTGCTGTTTTGCCGACAATCAGTGCCAAAAGCATAGAGCATACCGGCAACAGCATATCAGGTGCCAGCTCGACCAGCTTTTCTGCCGTAAAATTTTTCGTCAGACTGGTAATCATATACAGCGGTAATGATACCGTTGTAACCAGTTTAGCAATCAAAGCACTGCTTTTATCATCAAACCAGCCTTTTTTACTGAGCACATAACCGATACCGACTACAAAAACAATCGTAAAAATACCATCCAAAGCCTGTAAAACAAAATTTATCATCATTATTCACCTTTTTTCAACGCACAACAAGGTACGGCTGTCCCTACCGTACCTTGCTATGCTAAATGGAGGAGTATTAGCATCATTGTGCTATGCATTTGTATATGTCAAGGAATTGCCCGATATACCATGTCCCTAAAATATATCATTGGGAAATTCCTTATGTTCGAGTAAATATAAAGTAATAGTAACGGAAAGCAAATCTGCGCTGCCTCCCGGACTAATGCGCCTTTGCAAGAAGCACCTCTCAGTCTCAGCTATCGCCATTCTGCCTTTTTCGGTGAAGACACTACCAAGGCTCAGAATGTTGTTAGCAATTCTCTGCACTTCCAGCAAAGTATCGTAATCAGTGCGCCAGATAACGTTGCTGTCCTCAACAACAGTCATTAAAGATATCAATGTATGCACTAAAGCATCATTAATCGTCGCACCTTTGTCAAAGGCATCTTCCAAAGCCGGCAGTCCATAGTTTACCACACTTGGGAAACCATTTTCAACCTCTCCGCGAATGCCTGTAATGCCATATTTATAATATAGCTTTTCGCCTGCTGTCATTGCAGCATGGTCAAGATTCTTCAACTCTTTGGCTACTAAGCCTGCAGCCATTTCCTTGATCATCGGCAGCAAAGCATCTCTGCTCAGCCCCATATTCATAGCATAGCCGCTTACAGCGCTCACTATGCCGCCGGCGAATAAAATTCCCCGCTGTGTATTGACTCCTTTGGTCACTCTCAAAAGCTCTGCCTCTGCGCCAACGCCGTAGCTGCGCAGCTTGCAGAAAAGCTCTGCCAAGGTTCCTCTATGTGCCTGTCCGATATCCTGCAAATCGTTGAACGCTTTGCTCAGAACAGCGGAGCTCATCATAAAGGTAAAAATACTCATATCCTTATGCGCACCATTGGATAATCTGGTTACCAGACCCGGTTTAGGATGCGTAGATACTTCCAGCAATATTGCCTGCGTCAGATATTGACCGACCTTTTGCAAATCAGCATCGAAAGGAGAAAGCTTGCAGGTATAATTATTTAAGTCCATTTTTATTTCGTCTTTGTCTACTCTCTGAAGTAAAAATTTAAGCTCACTCATTATTCCTACCTACTTTCTCCGTATCATATGCCTTGAAAAAAATATTTAAGCTGTAGCCTAACCCATAATAGCCTTAGTAGCTAAGTACAGAACAGACGGGCACAGCAGACAACCGGTACCGGTATAGAAGGTTGCAGTCATCGCACCATACGGAACCAGCTTAGCATCAACAGCAGCCAGACCTGCAGCAACACCGGAGGAAGTACCCATCAGGCCACCATAAATCATAGCGGATTGCGGGTTGTCCAGACCAACCATATTTTTAACAAACGGAGTAACAATCATAACGAGTACGGATTTTACAACGCCTGCTGCGATAGAAATCGCAATTACATCGGAAGAAGCACCAAGAGCAGCACCGGTTACAGGGCCAACAACGAAGGTGCAAACGCCGGCGCCAACGGTTACCATGGAAACTACATCAGGATAGCCCATGAAGTATGCCATAACAGCACCAACAACAAAGGAGCTTAATACGCCCATCAGCAGGGAAACTACACCAACAACGCCGCACTTTTTGATTTCGCGCAGGTCAGCGCCGAAAGCAGTAGAAACGATAGCGAAGTCACGGAACATGCCGCCGCCCATCATGCCAATACCGGCAAACATGGGGATGGAAGCCAGGCCTTTAGAACCGCCGGTAGTAATACCGCCGATATAAGCCAATACCAGACCTGCGAAGATTGCGATAGCACTGCCATGAACCTTACCTTTGGTCAGGCCGGAAAGCTTATAAGTAATTAAAGTAATGATACCGATCAGCATAAAGGAGAATACCAGACCATTTTTGGTACATACCTTTATAAACATTGCAGCAAAATCCATCTTACTTCACCTCTTTCTTGCCAAAAAGCTTGCCAATGATAGGAATCAAAGCAAAAGCTACAGCAACACCAACAACGCCGCCACCAATAGCCAAAGGACCACCCTTCAAAGCTGCTACAACGTTCTGAATAGAGCTCATAGCAACAACGATAGGAATGTACATTGCAGACCAGAACGCAATACCGCTCTGAGCCTTAGAATCAAGCCAGCCTTCATCAATGCCCTTGTTGGATAACAAGATCAAGAACAGCATTGCGAAGCCTACACCGCCAACGTTAGCTTTTACACCAACCAAGCCACCGAATACGTCACCGAGGAAAATGCCTACAATATAGCAGGCAGCCAATAAAGCTACACCATAAATTGCCATTATTTTTCACCTCATAGTACAATTTTTTATTATCGCCGCCCTCAACCGGACGAGGGCGACGAAACAACTAAGAGTTAAATCGTTAAAAATTATTCAACGATAGCAACTACTTGACCAGCGCTTACGCGGTCGCCGGGTTGTACTTTATACTCTTTTACTACGCCTGCTACCGGAGAAGGTACCAGTTGTTTCATTTTCATTGCTTCCATAACGATCAGTACGTCACGAACTGCAACAGTGTCGCCAACTTGTTTTTCAAAACGAACGATTTTACCGGGTACGCGAGATTTAATTTCCATGATTTTCTTACTCCTTTAATCTTTAAAAATTAGGGAATCAATTTCCCATTTTAAATTTATTAAAAAGCTTATTTTAGTCTTACTCAGCCTGACAGCTGCAAAGACTTTCAGATTTCAAATATTGCATGACATCCTTACGGTTAAGCAAGGAGACATCTTCTAAACTTTTACCAAGTACAGTCTGAGTTTCCATAAATATTTCAGCAAGCTTGACACCATAGCCATTGGGCAAATCAAGCTCAAAATCCATATTAATGTCACTACAGCAGGCCTGCGCTGCGCGGTAAAACTGCAGCAGACGGTTATAACCGGCCGGTTTGACTATTAAATCGATATCTGAGTTTTCATCTGTATACGGCAGTCCTGTTATCAGCTCCAGAGCAGCAGAACCAAGTACGCCAATCTGCAGGTCGAATACGTCAGCCAATTCATATAGCTGGCGCACTATCTGCATGCAACGGTTGCGCGTTATAAAGGCAAACGCCCTGCGTGTCAGGACCTCATAAGGTGTCATAATCGTCACTACATCATCAGCAGCAGTAAAAGCACCTATACGGATACGGTTTCCGTCTATACGTTTATGATGGACAAAGCCAATGGCAATTCCCTCTGTATTTTCCGCATCATTACGACGCATAAAACCGGGAATATCCACATTGCCCTGTAAAACCTCTTCTGCAAGATGCTTACTTTCGCCATCATAGCGTGGGGAAATATCGCTCCAGATTTTGTCTTTTCCCTGCTTCGATATAAATACCAGATTATGTCTTTTTAATTGCGTTTCGTCCATGTCGGGTCCGCCTTCGCTTTCTGTTGATAATCGAGCTGTGCCTGTACCAGATCATCAAAGAATCTGGTCTTTGCCGGTCCCTCGATTACAATGCCTTGCTGCTTGCCGGCTGTAATGTAATCAGGTATCAGTTCCAGTACAGTGTGCTCGGCACCTGTAACTACATCCGGACTAATCTTGACTACACGGCCCTTAATGCGCAGTATAGATCTTGCTACACGACCTAAGGTAACAGCAGAAGTAAGTGTTGTAGCTTTTACAATCACTTCATATTCAGGATAAGTACGTTCACGGCGATAGGTAATTACCTTACCGTTACGGTTACATACGTGACCGCTTTCGGAAACCGGGAAGCTGTCACCCATCGGCAAACCGCCTACGACCAGTTCATACATATCCTGCCCGCCGTTATCAGGCAGCTTTACAAGCTCTACATCATCACGCACCGGCACTCCATCCATGCACAGCCAGCCAAATTCCTGGCAGCCGTACAAGTCATGAACCTCCGCATTCAGAACCTCCTGCGCTATCGGCAGCAGTTCCAAATCCAAAGGCGTACCAGCAGTAAGCAAAACAATATCTTTTGGCAGCTCATCTGCAACACCCATATGCTTAGCATCTTCCAAGGAAGCTCTGATAAAAGAAGATTCGCCTACAACAGCCTTCGGCTGGAATTCATAAAGCGCTGCCAGAAAAGCATCTCTGCTGGACCGCACCAAAAATTCCCATTGCAAGCCATATTTTTTAAAGGCTTCACCACTAAAAACATTTACCAGAGGAGGATATGTAACAAGAACCTTATCCCCTGCTTTAAGACCAGCCCGCTCCAGAACCGTAAAGGAAGCCTTCACGCGTGCAGGCAGTTCAGCAAAAGTAATGCCGACAATATTTTGAAAAGCAGATGAACCTGTAGTAAAAGTAAGATAAGCAAGATTAAGGGGAGTATGAACCTCTTCTATCGTATGAGCGGCGGTCGGTCCCGCAATGCCTTTGTCAGCTAATGTCTTGCGTGGCATCTCTGCAAATGTAGGCGCAGAACCAAAGTCCTTAACCATAGATGCTATTTCAGCCAGAATTCCTTTCATACTACCCCTTCTTTCTTCCTATAATTATGCGTTGATATATTTGTCAGCAACAGCAGCGAACTCTTCGTTCATTTTAGCCATAGCTTTCAGACGATTTACACGGCCACCGCGCTCGTTGCCGTCCAGGCCACGGCCCCAAGGACCGAGTTGCTCATATTTGCCGGCAGCTTTAAGCTCCTGTACTTCTTTAACATGCTTTGCAACAACGTCGCGCATGTCTTCAACCTTGTTGACGATTTCTTTTACGCCGCCCAGGTTGTAGAAGAAGTTAACGCCAGGTGCGAATACCGGGTTAACCTTTGCCAGCTCTTCCAGACGCTCAATATCCATCTTAGTGATACGGGAGATAGAGGTCAGAGGCATTACGTGAATCATAGTGCCGAATTCCGGAGAAAGAGCCAGGATTTCGTCAGCCTGCAGGCCATGGCACAGGAATGCACCGGAGATTGCACGGCCGATTACCATTGCTACGATAGGATGACCGGATTTGCGTGCTTCAGCCAATGCCAGCTGATAACCGCCGGTAGATTTGTTCATGCCGGCAATTTCTTCCATTTTGCCGGGGCCGTTGCCCGGGGTGTCTACGATCAGAACGATCGGGCGTTTTTCAGCTTCCGGTTTATCTTTATCAGCTTCCATAGTACGGTATACTGCGGTAGCCATCTTGTAGCCTTCTTCCAGACCGATTACGCCGCCGAATACAACCGGGAAGCGGTCATTGAAAGCATATGCATCGTTTGCGATAACAGTTACAGTTTCATCTTTCAGCTTAGCGGTACCAACTACAGCGCCCGGGCCATAGTCAGGATCGAACTCAGCAGTGCCGATTTTGTTTTCATCGAAGGAGCCTGCGTCAACAATCATTTCAATTGCGTCACGGCCACGGCCAATCATAGTGTTTTCCATTTCATCCATGTTTCTTTACCTCCTTCTCTTATGCACGCGGTCTGCGTTTAGCAACTTTCAGGAATTCTTCGGTAGTCATTTCCGGAAGTTCAGCAGGGTTTTCGTTACCATAGTATTTCCACAGGTCCATGGAATCCTTAGGCTGCATTTCAGCTACCAGCTTAACCAGACCTTGTTGTTCCTGAACCAGCTCCAGGGAGCCGATGCGGCGCATTTTTTCAATAGCTTCCATGGAGAGGTCAGCAACCTCAGCCAGAGCAGCTTTGAAATCGCCAACGGTGTCTTCAACCAGATAGTTGCAGTCACCGATGATGTATTTGTGCTTAGCACCGGTAGTACGATATACCAGAGCTTTGTTGGAAGCGTCGAATTCGTCCTTGCCCATTTCCTGCTCAATTACTTCAGGACCGGTCAGACCGATACGGCCCTCTTCGTTCATAACGATAACGTCGGTAGCAGCAGCTACAAAGCCCATACCGCCGAAGCAGCCAACCTTGGAGCCTACAACTGCAACAATCGGCAGAATGCGACGGCAATCCTGGATTGCGTCCATAACCTCAGCATGAGCCAGCAGGCCGGCATTTGCTTCGTGCAGACGAACACCGCCGGTTTCAAAGGAGATAGCAACCAAAGGACGACGAGCGTCATAGTCATCAGCATGAGCAGCTTTGATATCTTTAGCTGCTTTCAGAGCCAGACGCAGGGTGTTAACCATTTTCGCACCGTTAACTTCGCCGATAGCACCGCCGATGAATTTGCCTTCCATAGAAACTACGAATACAGGATGCTTGCCAATCAGGCCAACACCGGTTACAGTGCCGTCATCAAACTCTACTGCAGTACCGAGTACCGGCAGATGCGGACTTTCAAAACGATCTTGAGGTCCGAGCAGTTCGGTAAAGGTGCCTTTGTCGCACAGACCTACAGCGCGTTCACGGGCATTAGCATCAAAGAAGCTGCTTTTTTCCAATTCATTCCAGTTTTTCATCTTATTCAGCCTCCTTTGCGGTTGCTTCTGCCAGAGCCTGGCGCAATCTCATGTATACTACGATAGGAGTAGCATTATCGTCGTTGATTTCAATAACGATGTTGCCTACGCCGGTATCGTTAACGAATTTACCCAGCATTTTTTCCCAAACAGCATCAAAGCCAACTACAGGAGTGCAAACTTTAGCCTGAACTTTGCCGCCGAGGTCTTTTTTGGTAAACATAACTTCCAGGTCACCAGAGCCGGTTACGCCCATATGGGACCATTCCGGGTTAATGGTTTGGGTATTTTCAGATTCAAACTCAAATTCCAGATTTTGTAATGCCATTTTAAGCTCCTCCTATTACCAGTTTCTGAATTTAGCAGGCGGATTGTACAGACCACCGGACCATTCAACCAGGTCGTGTACGTTCTTAGCTGCCAGCATGGAGCGGTTAGCTCTGCTCATATCGATACCCAGGTCTTGCGGAGTTTTGATGATACCCAGCTCACGCAGACGTTTGGTTTCTTTCGGATCTGCTTTCATACCAACTTCGGTGAAGCCTGCAATACCACGGATAGCAGCGGTGCGCTCTTCCATGTTGCGGCACTTCGGCAGGTATGCGATACCTTCTTCAGTAATGATATGAGTCAGGTCATCGCCGTAAATCATAACAGGTTCAATAGACAGGTTAGCGTTTTTAGCCAGCTTGAAAGCATCCAGTTCTTCTACGAAGCCAGGAGCCAGTTTTTCGCGGAAGGTTTCTGCCAGTTGTACAACAAGGCGTTTACCGCGACGTACAGGTCCCCACAGCTCTTTGTTGAGTGCGTATTCTTCGCCGCATTTGAGCCATGCGCCGGAGGAATGACGACGGCCTTTCGGGTCGCAGCCCATGTTCGGTGCGCCGCCGAAGCCTGCAACACGGTTAGCGGTTGCGGTGGAGCTGTTGCCGTACGGGTCAATCTGCAGAGTGCCGCCGATAAACATATCAATTGCATAGTGGCCTGCAGTTTGAGAGAATGCACGGTTGGAACGCATGGAACCATCCGGACCAACGAAGAAGATATCGCTGCGGGCAGCTACATAATCTTCCATACCCAGCTCGCCGCCGAAGCAGTGAACGGATTCTACCCAACCGGTTTCGATTGCAGGAATCAGAGTCGGATGCGGATTCAAGATGAAGTTCTTGCAGATCTTGCCTTTCAGGCCAAGCTCTTCGCCGTAGGTCGGCAGCAAGAGTTCGATAGCAGCGGTATCAAAGCCGATGCCATGGTTCATGGATTCAACCTGGTATTCACCATAAATACCTTTGATTGCCATCATGCCTTTGAGTACCTGTGCATCGGTAATCAGTGCCGGGTCACGGGTGAACAGAGGCTCAATGTAGAACGGTTTCGGAGATTGGATTACATAGTCAACCCAGTCAGCAGGAATATCAACGCGAGGCAGCTTGTCAACGATTTGGTTTACCTGAGCGATAACAATGCCTTGACGGAATTTAGTTGCTTCAACGATTGCCGGAGTATCCTCGGTGCTGAAGCCGGTGAACAGATTGCCTTCTCTGTCAGCCATAGTAGCTGCAACGAGAGCAACACGCGGGGTCAGGTCCAGGAAATAACGTCCATATAATTCCAGATAAGTGTGGATAGCGCCAAGCTCCAGTTTGCCTTCCTGCAGGAATTGGGCAATGCGGCCAGCCTGCGGACCGGAGAAAGACATATCCAGCTTTTTAGCAATACCTTTTTCGAATACATCCAGATGTTCAGGAAGAGTCAACACGGATTGAACCATGTGCAGATCATGAATCTTAGCGGGATCAACTTGGCACAGGCATTTAGCCAGGAAGTCAGCTTGCTTTTGGTTGTTGCCTTCGATGTTAACTTTGTCGTAAGGTTTGATAACAGCTTCCAGCAAAGCAACTGTATCTTTTGCATCAACAATTTTCCCTTCCTTGACCAGCGGAGCAGCATTTTTTGCGCGCTCCATTGCGTCCTTTTTCAGAGTGTCCCACTCACGGGTAACTTTTTTGAACTCCATTACGGTCTCTCCTTTCTGAATTAAGAAAAGCTTCATATAATAAATCGGACAAAAAAAGAGAGCTTAAGGTTAACAGCCACTTAAACTGACTGTCTGCTCTCGCTCTCTCTATCACCACTATATAATTTTTATTGTGATCCGGTCCGATAATATATGCACCTATATATGCATTACACCTAACCCTGCACGTTCATGATTAGTCATATAGTGCAGTGCAGATTTCCCAAACAGGGCAACTGCTATCCAATGCTCGTTTCTTGATACAGCAATTTTCAACGCCAGACTTGCACTTGTACTGACACTCACTAACAACCCTCTTTTAGCCTCTTCTGTAGCATGAATGACTGCATGAATATCATTGCTCTTTTTTTCAATAAGTCCTGAATTTAAACAAGCCCCAATAACAGCCCGGTTAATTCTCTCATTGAAATCATCAAAACTGGTTTTGCCTCCTACCTCAGTGACTACAGCTTTTAACCCTTTCTTCGCCACCAGCTTTTTGGCTAAATCCTCATCATAAATAGTCTGAGTCAAAGCCAGCATCATTGCTGCGGTTCCGGGGCTGGCAATACTACTTTCCAGAAACCCCGGAACAGTACTAGCTGCCATACAAATCACTCCTTCTATTTCAAACCTCCGCAGAGCTCTTATCGGATACTTATTTCACCAAAGTTAAAGCTTTGGACTATCCCTTGCTCGTTGCGCACTATAATTGCACCTTCCTCATCTACATCTATTACAGTACCGGCAAAAACAACCTGGTCATTATCCTTCACCAGCACGTGTTTGCCGACTGTACAATTAAGCTTTTGCCATTCTTTCATCACAACATCTGCGCCCAGCAGTAACCACTTGTCATACAAGATACCAAAATCTTCCATAATGGCAACCAGTACCTGATCGCAGGTGAAGTTCTTATGCAGGCTGGTATTAAGTGACGTAGCAGTTGCAGCTACTTCCGCAGGGAAGTCTGCAGCTGACAGCGCCACGTTTACACCAATACCAACTATAGCATAATCTATTACACCGTTTTCATCAAGCTGTAGCTCAGAAAGAATGCCGCAGATTTTTTTACCGTCTAACAGCAGGTCATTGGGCCACTTTATTTGCACGCTTTCTGTATCATACAGTCTACGTACGGCCTTAGCCACAGCTACACCAGCAAGCAAGGTAATTTGAGCAGCATATTGGGGATCGATTTGCGGTCGAAGGATAACGGTAAACCATAGGCCGCCAAGCGGCGAATTCCAGACACGTTGCATCCGGCCATGTCCGCCTTCCTGCCTGGCAGCAACAATAACGGTTCCTTCGGGAGCGCCCTCTTGGGCCATAGCTACAGCAGTTTCATTTGTTGATTTCAATACATCAAATTCTCGAAGCTGTATTTTCATAATACTTTATCAGGTTAATTATTTAACCAGACCGATGGTTGCAATGAATACGCCGCAAGCGATAGCGGATACAATAACACCACCGATATTGGCACCCATTGCAACAGGCATAACAACTGAGAACGGATCTTCATCCTCAGCAGCATGCTGAGCAATTTTAGCAGTGGTCGGTACGCAGGATACACCGGCAATACCAACAACCGGGTTGAAGTCGCCTTTCTTGAACCAGTAAACAACGTAACCGCCAAGGATGCCAACTGCGCCGGAAACTGCCAGAGCAAGAACGCCCAGAACAATCAACGGAGCTACTTTCGGGTTCAGCAGGGTGGAAGCTTCGCACAGAGTGCCAAGCAGCAGGCCGAGCATCAGAGTACCGGTGTACAGCAGGGTATTTTCAACCAAATCCTGGTAAGGTACAATTTCGGATTCTTTAATAGCCATACCCAGGAAGAAGGACATAATCAGCGGAGCAGCCATCGGCAGCAGCAGGCAGAGCAGTCCGCAGCATACCAGAATGAAGATGAATTTTTTGGATTTCGGAACTTCCGGAGCATAGTACATAATATCTTTGCCGCGCAAAGCTTTCGGAATCATTAATTTTACCAGCCACGGATAGCCGGCATAAGTCAGAGACAGATACAGGTAAGCAATTACAGAAATCGGAACGAACAGGTGCGGAGCAAGCATCAGGGAGGTGAACAGAACCATCGGTCCGTCAGCACCGCCGATAGAAGCAACTGCTGCAGCTTCCGGAGGTGTCAGACCAAGATGTACGCCCAAAACCAAAGTTACGAAGGTACCGCATTCAGCAAAGATTGCGATGATAATGGAAGCCCAGGGGTTAGCCAGAATAAAGCCGATTTCGCACATTGCACCAACGCCCAAGAATACTACGCAGGCAACCAGGCTGTTGCTGAAGGTCAGGTTGTAAATCGGCTGCAGGAAGTTAATCTGCATAATATCAACCAATTTTGCAGGATCGGAAACCAACGGATCCAGGAACAGGGTACCCAGCTTGCCGCCATCCAGAAACAGCACGCCGCAGTTAATACAAATCATGCCAATACCCATCGGCACCATAATCAACGGCTCGAGGATACGTTTAAAGCCCAAGTAAGCTAAAATAAAACCAAATGCAATAAGTGCAATTCTGGCAATAGCAATGGTTGTATCTTGAACCATCAAAGATGCAATGCCAGGGAATAATTGTGCAACGATATTTCCGTCCATTGTTATTCCATACCTCCTTCATCATTACTACTGCCCATAATCTTGTTGAGCAGTACTACAGCACCAATCATAACCAGAGCAATTGCTGCGGTAAATGCGTAAGAAAACAACGCATAAAGTTCAACGCTCATAATTAATTAGTCTCCTTTCATCCTATAAGAAAATTTAATAAATTTTATAATTGCGGATATTCCTACCGCGGTAATTTCCGGACATCACCGCAAATAAAAATACCCTATTCTGCTTATGGCGGAAAGGATACAATACATCTAGGCACAGATATCTCGTATACACTCCGTCTCTCGCAGAAATATATAACATAATCAAGGCTGCAATCTGACTTAACTACTTAAAGCTAACTTCAAGAAGCATCACAGTGGCGTGACCGTAGCAGATTTTCACTGCTTTCCCTAATTTACCCTGCACAAAACAGGCACCTCAATCAGTTTTTTAGTTATTCTCTCATAAATACTATCTCATTACTGAAAAAACTAATTTCATATTTTACCCTGAAAAAACAAAAAGAGACTGAATGAAATTTCTCATAATCACTCAGTCTCCTATATTCTATTTTATAAGTATATATGATAGTAGCTTTTTTCTCACAGTCTCTCTATGTTTTTTATTTTATATCACCTTTGTATATTTGTCAACAATTTTGGGAAAATTTATTTTTCAAGTCACTTCAATGGTATTACTTTAATAATATCGGCTTACGTTCTTCAATCCCACTTTAATATATTGCTTTCATGACACATGGTTACACTCCTTGTTTTTCACGGTTATCTGTTACACCTTATATTGGTATTTCTCCACCACTAGTGTATAATACAACTAGGAGGAATTTACTATGCATTTACAAAAAACAGCTCTCGTTCTAGAGGGTGGCGGCATGCGGGGAATGTTTTCCGCCGGTGTGTTTGAAGCCTTTTTGGCGCATCAGCTCACCTTTCCCTACATCACCGCCGTTTCTGCCGGAGCCTGCAATATTTTATCATATATGTCTGCCCAGCCGCTGCGCACACGTCAGATTATCGAACACTACGTCACCGATAAGCGTTACTTCAGCGTGCGCAACTGGATTAAAAGCGGAAGCATCTTCGGCTTTGACTTTATCTTCAAGGAGCTTCCCAAGCAGCTGCTCCCCTTTGACTATGCAGCCTACCGTACCTATCCCGGCATACTGCAGGTAGCAGCCACCGATATCGTCAACGGCGAAAGCGTCTGGTACGATCAGGAAGCAATGGGTCAGGACTTTATTCCTGTGCGCGCTTCTTCCTCTATGCCCTTTGTTGCCCCTGTCGTAAAGCATGAAGGTCGTGCGCTGCTCGACGGTGCACTGCTCGCACCCATTCCCTACCAAAGAGCGCTCGACGCAGGCTACGAAAAGCTAATTGTCGTGCTCACACGCAACGAAGGCTACCGCAAGAAAAAAGGCGTACCCAAGTTCCTGCTCAAATCAGTATACAAAAAATATCCTAAACTGTGGGATATCATGGAACAGCGCCCCAAGCTCTACAACGAGCAGCTGGAGGCTGTCGAGCAAATGGAACGTGAGGGCAAGGCTGTCATCATCCGCCCGCAGATTCCGCTTACGATTGATAAATTCGATATCAAGCCGCACAAGCTGCTGGCACTGCATGACCACGGCATCGGCTGCGGACTTGCTGCAATCGATAGAATAAAAGAATTAGAACAGCAATAAATTCTTTTACCAAAGCTATATTGAGTGTATAATATATTCCATAACAAGAAATAATAAACAGCCCACTCTTTATTCCTTGGAGGTTCACATGAAAATAAGGTTAGGCGTTATCAGCGAAGAACATAACATAAATATCCTGCAGGAAGTCATAGAAGAATATAATGACTACGAAATTACTGCATTCATTGATCCCGACGGAACACATACACTGAATATTATCGATAACCACCAACAGGAGTTTGACTCCTGGCTCGTCTTTGACCAGATAAATTATTTGCATATAAAAAACTGGGGCAAAGCACAAAAGCCCGTCTACTACATTCCTTACCGCGGTGCCAGCTTTTATAAAACACTCTGCACTGCTATTTACCAAGGCTTTAAAATAGATGAATTAAGTATAGATACAATCCCCTATTATGACATTACCCGCGCTCTGGATGATATGCAGATAAACTATAACGTTATTAATCATTTATCCGATGAATATGGTGCCTTATCGCTCAACGGATATGCTGCTTTTCATCGTGAGCTCTTTAAAAAAGGCATCACTAAAGCTGCTGTCACCAGAAGCTGCTATGTGAAAAGCCTATTGGAGTCAGAAGGCATCCCTGCCTTCTGTATCATGCCGGTGCGTGTCACTGTACGTAATATTTTAAACGTAATTTTAACGCAATTCCGTATAAAAAAACTCCGGGAAGGCCAAATTGCCGTGCAAGTATTCAGCTTTAATCTGCTGGGAGATAAAGATAATTTTTATTCCGTAGATGACTTATACAGCAGGGAAATTGCTATTTCGCAAAAGCTCATCAGCTACACCAAAAACATCAGCGGCTCATTAAAGCCCGCCAACGAAGGTAATTTTTATATTTTCACCACGCGCGGCAGCTTAGAGCAGCTCACCAACAGCTTCACCAGTCTGCCCGAACTGCCAATTCTGCGCGATTTAAACAAAAGCCTGCGGGCCTGCGGTATCGGTATAGGCAACAGTGCCCGCGAAGCAGAATATAATGCCGTTATTGCTTTAAAGCATGCCTGCGCCGACCAGAAAGGCAGCTGGTATGTCGTACTTGACGATAAAACCATCAGCGGTCCTTTAGGAAGCGCACAACAGATAGATTATCAGTATGCCTCCGTACAGCTGGAAGCAGTAAGCAAAAAGACATCTCTCAGCCAAGCCACCTTAAGCAAAATTTGCCATGCGTTGAAAATTTACGGACGCGATGAGCTTAATGCGCAGGAGCTTGCCACAATACTGCAGATTCTGCCCCGCAGCGCCCGTCGCATTCTCACCTGCCTTACGGAGCATGGTTATGCAGAAGAAATCCGCTCGGAAATGTCTGAAACCAAAGGACGCCCACGCAAAATATACAAAATAAAATTATAAATACCCCTCCAAAGACTGAGGTTCAGCACCAACCTGTAACCTCAGCCTTTTTATTTTTAAATTATATACACATATATCTCCTATTGACACACTAGGCGAAAAGATGTATTCTTTAATAAAGGTCTTAGCCTTTATTAGTCTTTTATTATTTTGAGGGGGCAAAAACAATGTCAGATACATTATTAGACAAAAACAAAATTTGGCAGCAGATAGACGATGAAAAGGAAAACATGCTGCAGCTTTGGCAGGAATTAGTTAACGTTGATTGCGGTTCCGGCAACAAAGCAGGCGTTGACTTCATCGCACAAAAAATCGAAGCCATTTTAAAAACACTTGGCTTTACTACAACTCAGGTAGAATTTGAAAAAGCAGGCAACACACTTGTCGGCAAAATTGGCGATACCAGTAAAGATTTTATCGTTTTATTAGGTCACATGGACACCGTATTCAAGGACGGCACCGTAGCAGAGCGTCCGTTTAAAATTGTTGACGGAAAAGCCTACGGCCCTGGCTGCCTTGATATGAAGGGCGGTATTGTTATTATGCTGACAGCTTTAAAAGTGCTTTTGGCAAATAATTATACCAAGCATGGTATTAAAGTAATCCTCGCAGGCGACGAAGAAGTAGCTCATTACTTAAGCAATGCTTCCGAAACAATTTTGGCGGAAAGCAAGGGTGCGTTGGCTGCATTTAACTTTGAAACCGGTTTCTTGGATCAGGGCGTTGTCACCAGACGCAAGGGCAGATACGAATTTACCATGGAAGCCTATGGCCGCGGTGCGCACGTAGGCAATGACCCGCAAAACGGCCGCAGCGCCATCATTGAATTAATGCATAAGGGCCTTGATATCGAAGCCTTAACCGATTTCGACAAGGGTATTAACTTTAACGTAGGTTTATTCGAAGGCGGTACAGTCAGCAACGCTGTACCGGACTACGCAAAATTAACCTGCGACACACGCTATACCGACTATGCTTTACTGGAAGAATTTTTGCCCAAATTACAGGCTATTGCGGCTAAGCAATACGTTCCCGATACCAAAACTGTTCTCAAGACTGCTACGGAATTCCAATCCATGGATGAGGTTCCAGGTACCGCTGCTTTGCTTAAATTAGTACAGGAAGCAGCAGCAGAATGCAATTTACCGCAACCTACAGCCAAAGCAGTCGGCGGCGGCAGCGACAGTGCCTATGCTACGGCTGCAGGCGTTCCTACAATCTGCGCTCTCGGCGTACAGGGCGCACGCAACCATACGGCAGAAGAATTTGCTGTTGTAGATACTCTCTTCAGCAGATGTAAACTGTTTGCCACTATCATGCTTAATATCTGAGGTAAATAATTAAGCTTGCAGATGCCTTATTAGCATCTTACATATCATATTCTTCCTACATACCCCTAAAAAAGTACCGTCTCGGCATTTTTGCCGGGACGGTACTTTTTTATATCTGTTTTACAAATTTCTCTTTAATCCTCAATAATCAGACGTCCCTCAATTTCACGTTTGAGATGCTGATGCGTCATAAAGTATTCCTCAATCACATCGCGATACGAAGTCGCCAGCACGCGTACTCTGCCGTTGGCTTCGGCCTCCTCCAGCGTAATATCCAAAAACGGCTTCAGGCTGCTGTAGTGATATTTGCACAGACCAATCTTGTAAATCTGCTGTGCCCCCAAAGGCTTGCCCTCAAATGTCAGCTCCTTGAAGCACTGGCCGCTGCGGCTCCATACTACATGCATTCCCTGCGACAGCTGATAAAATTCCGTATGCTCGCCGGTAAAGGCCTCCTCGCGCAGGAAGCGCTTAATCATGCGCGTCAGCTGCTCACCGGTAACCGGCAGCATATATACAGCTTCATCATAGGGGAAGCATTCGGTGAAATCGCTGTAAAGCACTACCGGTCCCAGATTATAGCTGCGGATAGCACCGGAGCCCATCAGCATAACATCGATGCCCAGGCTCTCCTGCAACGCATCCGCTACAAGGCTGCCAAGAGGAGTTTCCTGAATTCGGGAAGGATGCTCCAGCTTGCGGGCAAAGCGGGTAACCAGTCTGCCGTACTTTTTATCTGTCAAATCCTTGTAGTGCATAATGAAGTTTTCCAGGCTCTCATCACGCGGGCAATGGGTTTCATCGATAGGCACAGTCGACCAGGTATAGGTATCTACCGCATTCAGGTCGGTATCTACCATGATATCAAAACGACCGATCTGGTCCGTGCCTGTTCCGGCCTGTACAATAAGAATATCATTAACCTTTACAGGATGCTCCAAAAAGGTATGCGAATGACCACCGATAATAACGTCAACACCCCAAGCGGGATCAAGCATTGCTGCCAGCTTTTTATCCTCTTCGAAGCCGATATGCGTAAGAATAATCGTAAAATCGATATCGATTGGATTGTAGGTATTACAAATACGGCCGATTTCCTCTGCCGCCTCGCAGATATCTACAAAGGAACCGATTACCTTATCCATCTTCGTCTGCGCCAGTACGTCCTCGGTAATGATGCCGATGAAGAGAATCTTCATGCCATCGATATGCGCGATATAAAACGGCTGGAAAAGACGCTTATTATTCGTGCGGATGTGAAAGTTCGCATTGATAATCGGGAAGTTAGCGCATTTTTCGATAAACAGCAGATGCGACAGACCGTAATCTACCTCATGGTTACCAATGGTCACAACGTCCGGTCCCAGCAGATTCATAATCTCAATGGTCGATACGCCCTTGTATTCCGCATCAATTACAGAGCCACGGAACATATCCCCAGCAATGCAGTAGATAACATTCTCTTCTTCTGCGCGAACCTTATTGATATAGCCGGAAAGCATGGATACGCCGCCGACGAGCTTATTATCAATTCTTTCAGCCAGGAAATCACCATGCAGGTCATTGGAATGTAACAGTGTCAGCTTTTTTAAATTTTTCATATTAGCACCTCATTTCCTGCAGTTACTGTATTTTTGGTAATTTTATTATAAGGTAAACCCGACAATTTGCCCCTACCCCAAAAGCGTTTTTCGGGTAGGAAGAAGCAAATTTTTTATTATTTTCGGCTATTTCCCGTCTGCTTTACTTTTTTCCCGATACATAGTATGATATTTTCATCTGAACTTATCAATTTATCCGATATACCGAATTTCATTATAGTCAAAAATTATTCTTGGGCTTTTCTGTCAGAAAGGATATTCTGCTATGCTAACCTACAGCTTTGCCGACTTACAGGGAGAGAGCATGTACGCTCATCTTTACAAATGCATCAAAAATGATATCACCAACGGCGTCCTGCATGCCGAGGAAAAGCTGCCTTCCAAGCGCATGCTGGCCAAAAATTTAGGCATCAGCCTCATCACCGTGGAAAATGCCTACGCCCAGCTCGTTGTCGAAGGCTACATCTATTCGCAGCCCAAGCGCGGTTACTACGTAGCGCGCATTGAGCAGCAGCCTCTGCCGGTAAAAGCAGAACGCAAAGCAGCGCCGTCATTTAAAACACAAGCAACGGCGCAAAGCGTCAGCTTCGCCAAAAGCAGCGTACCGCCGGACACCTTTCCCTATAACATCTGGGCACGCCTTTTGCGCAACACGCTCACAACTGCGGACGAACACGCCCTCATCAGCGACACCAGCGCCGGCGGCGTTTTGCCGCTGCGTCAGGCGCTCGCCCGACATCTTTACCAGTTCCGCGGCCTGAACGTTGCTCCCGAGCAAATCATCATCGGCGCAGGCACGCAGACACTGTATAACCTCATCGTGCAGCTTTTGGGACGCAGCCACGTCTACGCACTGGAAAATCCCGGCTATCCACAGCTAGCAGCAGCTTATCAGGCCAACGATGTTTTCTGCCGTTATCTGCCCATGGACGCACATGGCATCCGCGCCGACGTTCTGGAAAACAGCGGTGCCGATATTCTGCACATCAGCCCTTCGCATCAGTTCCCTACCGGCATTGTTATGCCCGTCAGCCGTCGCTACGAATTACTGCACTGGGCAGCCAAAAAAAGCAGCCGTTATATCATCGAAGATGATTACGACTGCGAATTCCGCCTGTTCGGCAAGCCTATTCCGCCATTGCAAAGCATTGATACCGAAGAAAAGGTTATCTATATCAACACCTTTTCCAAAACACTGGCACCAACTTTCCGTATCAGCTACATGCTGCTGCCACCGCATCTGGCAGCGCTGTTTTATGACAAGCTGGGCTTTTATTCCTGTACTGTATCTAATTTTGAGCAATTTACGCTCGCTAAATTTATCGAGGACGGTTATTTTGAACGCCACATCAACCGCATGCGCACCTACTACCGCAGCAAACGCGACCGCCTGCTGCAGTATCTGACGCAGTCCGACGCTGCTCCCGCACTTACGGTAGAAGGCGAGAACAGCGGTCTGCATTTTCTGCTGCATCTTGCTACCGACGCCAAGGATTCCCAGCTTGTGCAGGCGGCTGCTGCCAAGGGCATTCAGATTAAATTTCTTTCGGACTATTATCACGAAAAGGTCGGCGACAGCTCGCACACCCTGCTGATGAATTACACCGGTCTGGCGGATGATAAGCTGTATCCGGCCTTGGACACACTGTTTACCGTGCTGAAGCCTTATCTGAAGCTGTAATTATTTTGCAGCACAAAGGCTGACAAAATATTCGTGGATAGCCGTGCTTTTGGCTACGTCAAGCTCCGAATGAAAGGCCAGTGCCAGCTGTGCATTTAATTTATAACGTTCGTTCATTGTGAATACCTCCAATATATATGCAAATAATAGGTTATGTGTAGTATTATACCTACATCTGAGCTTATTAGTATATTCATTTATCATCAATTTACTATGTTCAGTTTTAATATAGGTTTTTTCACAGCTTACATAAACATCATGCTAAGCAACGCCTGAAGCGTTGCCGCAGACAGCAAAAAAGCAGTCGCTCTATCATCAACGATGATTGCGACTGCTTTTGCGTATCTTCAGTAAGCTCAATACTGCATTTACATATCTGCCTTCTTCATAACAACGGCAATAGCATTTTACAACTTCTGGATGTCATTACTTTTGCATCTGACCTCACATTTTTATGCAAAACTGAACTCTAATTACTGCACTATATTTAATTATAAACGTACTGCACTTTATAGAGCATTCATCAAAAATTTAATGCCGGTAACAAGCACCAGCACACTCGCCAGCTTCATCAAAATTCCGGACTGCAGCCTTTGCGCCAAGGCTACACCGCCCTGAGCACCGACAAAGGCACCCGCACCAATCGCCAAGCCGCTGGTCCACACAATATGCCCCAGCATAGCATGCGAAACTAAGCCTGCAAGCGAGGAAACTGCCAAAATGCAGGTAGAAGTAGCAATGGCCACGTGCACCGGGAAATTCAGTACATAAACCATAAAGGGAACGTGGACGATACCGCCGCCTATGCCCAAAATGCTGGCTAAAAAGCCCACACCGACGCTGCAAAGAACGCCCAGCTTCCAGTTATAGACTTCCGGCACCTCGCCGGCCGTCTTACCCGCCGCCTCCTTATTGGCCTTACGATACATATTTATCGCCGCCAGCACAAAGAAAGCGCCAAACACCAGATAAAAAAGCCGTCCCTGCAGATATTCTGCGGCATAGCTGCCTAAAAATGCACCGGGAACGGTAGCCACGGCAAATTTCAAGGCCGCATCTACGCAAGCCTTCTTCTGCCTGATATACCCCCAGGTCCCCGAAACAGCATTCAGCAATACCACCAGCACCGAAGTACCGATGGCCAGCTGCGGCTCATAATGCCAAGCAAACACCAGAAGCGGTACAATCACCATACCGCCGCCAATGCCTAAAAGCGCCCCCAATAAGCCAACTAAAATACCTAAGGCCAAAAAGCCTGCTACTTCCATCTGCATCCCTCTCATTCTCTCATAATTCTCATTGCAGATTAGCTTAGTTTTTTTAGATCTCTCGTCGGTCAAAATCATCTTTTGACCTGTATTCTCATATATTCTATTCCGCAAGTATTCAAAAACAATTGCGGAACAGCAAATATTTTACACCTAAATAATCAAAAAAGGAAGTACCTGTGATATAAATTACTTAGGAAAAGTTAATTTTTCCTAGCTACCGCCAGTCAGGGCAGCATCATGCCCTTGCAGCCGTCAAGAGTGGAAGGTAACAGAGCTCACAAGTAAAAGCGGCAGCCGCCACCGGCGACTGCCACATGCATCAGCTTCGCTATGAAATTATTCGGCAACTACCATAACCTTGAAGGTAGCAGTTACATCGGTATGCAGCTTAGCAACGGCGGTGTATTCGCCTAAGCCTTTAACTGCGGATTTCAGTTCGATTTTACGACGGTCAATGTTCAGACCGGTTTGCTTAATCAAAGCTTCGGCAACATCCTTGGAGGTTACGGAGCCAAACATTTTACCGTTTTCACCCACGCGTACCTTCATGGTTACTACAACCTTTTCTACCTGCGCGCCCAGAACAACAGCCTCATCCTTAGCCTGAGCCGCACGATGCTTAGCGGTTGCCTGGTCCTGTTTAGCTTGGTTAAGGTTAGCAGCGGTAGCTTCCTTAGCCAATTTACGCGGCAGCAGGTAGTTGCGGCCATAGCCTTCGGCGGTTTCTACGATTTCACCTTTTTTGCCTAAGCTTTTAACATCTTGTAAAAGAATTACTTTCATCTGTTCGACACTCCTCTAACTGTTTTTTAGTCAGCGCAATAATCTGCGCTTCTACATCCCTGGCACGTTTATTTGCCAGCTGCACACCGGCCACCGTCTGATGACCGCCGCCGCCAAGCTCTTCCATAATTACCTGCACATTGACGCTGCCGTCACTGCGGGCACTTATGCTCAGGGAACCATCTTTATATTCAACAATTGCCATGCCTACAGCAACACTCTCAATGGTAATCAGAGTATCTGCTGTCTGCGCGGCAAGCACGGAAGACATAGTATCATTATCGGCATTACGCATAACTGCAATGGATAAGCCCGGTATCGGCATTTTAGCTCCGGCTATCAGCTTAGCCTTCTGCTGTACAAAGCTCAAATCATCCTTAAACAGCTGGCGTATCAGATTCGGATTAGCACCGCAGCGGCGCAGCAGAGCGGCAGCCTCAAAGGTTCGCTCGCCTGTCTGCACATTAAAGTTTTTCGTATCCAGGACAATGCCTGCATACAAGGCAGTTGCCTCCGCCGGTGTAATATCAAGCCTGTCATCAAAATAACCAATCAGCTCCGTTACCAGCTCACTGGTAGACGAGCTGGAAGGCTCCAGATACAGCAGTGTTGTATCACCGATAATATCCTCGGCACGACGATGATGGTCGATGATAATGCGGTTTCGGCAAGCCTGCAGTACAGCCTTGCTGGCAGAAAGTACCTCGCGGTGATGGTCGACAATAACCAAAAGGCTCTTATTGGTAACTAGCGGCAAAGCATCCGCACCGCTCAGCATAATATCTATATACTTAGTTTCGTTAGCCGAAAGAATTATGTTCTCATTATCCAGCACCTCGGTAATACGCTTATAATAGGCATTATGCTCGCTGCTGACAATATAGGTTTCCTTGCCCAGCGACAAGCCCAGCTTAGTCATACCAATGGTAGCGCCGATGGCATCATAATCCTCATTAACGTGTCCCATAACAAAGATACGGTCAGCCTGCAGCATCTGCTCATGAATCGTCTGCGCCACGATACGGGCACGTACACGCGTACTTTTAGCACCGACACTGCTCGTGCCGCCAAAGAACTGCGTATTCTTATCCTTCATAACAACAGCCTGGTCACCGCCGCGTCCTAATGCCAGATACAGGCTCTTATTGGCATTGCCGATAAGCTCCTCCAGCGTGACGCCGTCGCAGGCTACGCCTATACTTACAGTAGGCGGAATTTTATTGCCGCTGCGGATTTCGCGAACCTTATCTAAAATCATGAACTTATCTTCCATCATATCCATTACGGCAGACATGGAAAAGCCCATCAGACTGCTTTCCTTGTTCATACGGCAGATAAAACCCTGCTTGGAGGCAGCCCACTTGGTCAGTAGCTCGTTGATTTCGCCATTCAAATTGGCCATATTGGTTTCGCTCAGCCCGCGCATAACCTCTTCGTAGTTATCAAAGCGCACATAGGCCAGGCACAGCTTATCATTGCTGTATTTCTGGCGCAAAAGCTCATAATCCGTGATATCCGTCAGATACAGCATAAGGCCGCTGGAGGTATTTTCCTTTTTGCTGTGACGCTCCTGCGTTTCTACACTGTAATAGCGCATACGATAATAGTGGTCCTCAATCTGAATAACCTGCTCTCCGTCACGCACGCTCATCAGCTCAAAAGCATTCTGTGCCAACGGCAGAATTTCCTCAGGCTTTTTGCCCTCCAGATTACTTTTGCCTGTCCAGGCGGCAAATAATTCATTTTTCCATTGCAGCTTGCCATCTTTGGAAAAAACTGCAATGCCTACATCCAGCTTGCGCACCGCAAAATGGTTAGTACGTTCAATATTGCGGATAATATTATCCAGATAACTGCTGAAGAAAATTTCCCTGTTAATAAGATTCTGGCGACTGAAATAGTATATAACACCAAAAAGAATCAGTGCAGGAAAAATCAGCTTGGGCTGCAGATAGCAGACTAATATTGCCAGCAGCACAATTATCAGCAAATAAATATTAGTATCCGCTTTGGAATTCATATTCCGGTTAAACCTACTGAACATTATTTTCACCTCAAATCCGGCACAACTGCCGAACTTTACCTTTGTTTTCTGAATCTGCTTGCAGGACGGATTTTCCTGAAGTCCATAACAATATCAAAGGCACCTACATAAACCATAATCTGGGTAAAGATAGGCACTATAAAGAGCAACGCTATACCGATATTGGCCCACCAGCGCGGCTTATGCTTTGTATCTACAAACCAGTAAAGCAACACGATGCCCTGCAAAACCAGCACAAAGCTGCAGACCGTCTGCACATTGACAGACAGTGTATACATCCAGCTTGCCTGATCATGCTGATAGTAATAGGTTACCGCAAACAAAGACGCAGCATAAGGCCACAAAATCCAGCCTGGAACCTGCAGCATCGTAAACTGAGGAAAGGCTTGAAAGCTTTCGCCCAGCTTCGTAAGAATCTTTTTGGCAGCCATATAGTTCACAAAGGCCATCAGCGGCGCACACATCAGAAAAGCACCCGGCATGATAATACGCATCATGCGCAGCATTTCGGCATAACCGTCGACAGTCTTTTTGATATCGGCCTCGCTCATGCCATGCTCGCGGTAATAAGCAGTCAGCTGCTCCAAGCTTTGGTGGAAGGAGCTGAACATCATCTCAATCGGGTCAATACCCAGTACCCAGAAGCTCAGCACAATATTCAGAACCAGCGCAATTACCGCGCCGACACTTCCGTAAAGCATCATTTTCATCGGCGGCAGATGGCGTCGCATACACTCGCCTAAAATCAGGCCCAAAAGGCCGAAAATAGCCGCCAGGAAAAAGGCATTAATCGGGCTGATAATCATCGCAATAATCACGGTAGCAACCAGCAGCGTCATAATGCTCCATTTCAATCCGTGACGGCAGCCGCAGATAACTATCGGCAAGGGCCAGACAAAATTAACAAAAGCACCCAGCACAGGCACATACATACTTATTAAAGCCATAACGATGGCAACGGCAGCTAAAATACCGGCCTCAACCATGGCAGATGTTTTACGAATCACAGGTTATCCTCCTTCATGGATATATTTCTTCAATATATTATTGTACTACATCAACCGCTGAAAAGCAAAGGCTTTGCACCCGCTGGCAAGCCGTATTGTGCATTTCATACAAAAATGGTATAATATATATATACGTTCTTGTACAACAATGACTGCCGTACATAGGCGTCTTTTATTTTTTTCAAAGGGGTTCTTAGCTTGCACAAGCAATATTTTCCGCAGCGTTGCTGCATGTTTCTCGTCGGTATCTTTACCATGACACTCGGCATCGCTCTTTCCTGTAAGGCCGATTTAGGTACTTCGCCTATTTCCAGCGTACCATGGGTTATGAGTATGTTCATGCCCTGGAGCATAGGTGAAATAACCATCGTCATGAATTTACTTTTTATCATCGCCCAGCCCATCCTGCTGCGGCAATTTTACTGGCGTAAGCTGTTGGGCCAGCTGGCAACACTGCTCGCCTTCGGCTACTGCATAGATTTTTCGATGAGCCTGTTGAGCTGGGTAGCACCGGATACCTTGTTTTGGCAATGGTTTGACTGTATTCTTAGCACTATTCTTCTGGCCTTCGGCGTATTTCTCTGCATCCGCGCTAAAATTTTTGTTGCTGCCGGTGAGGGCCTCGTCCTGGTTATCGCCTTCGTCAGCAAAATTAAATTCAGCATCATCAAAAACTGCTTCGACTGTACGCTAGTCGCTATCAGCTTGGCAATTTCCTTCATGCACTTCGGTGCTATGCGCGGCGTAGGTGTAGGCACGATTGCCGCAGCCATCCTCGTCGGCCGCTGGATACAGCTTTACAGCAACTGGCTGCATATTTTCGACAAATGGAGCATCTTAGAGTAAGATTTTTTGCTTACTCTAATTATTTCGTTTTAATTTTCTGAATTTTTCTTGTTTTCTGCACGATTGTATGTTATAATCCATTACAACAGCTGTTAGTATAATATTTATCAAAGAAGGTGCTAATTTATGCTTAGTATTGGTACAGTAAAATGGTTTAATAATAACAAAGGCTACGGATTTATAGAAGCACGCAACGGTCAGGAGGTTTTCGTGCATTTTTCAGCCATCCGTTCCGACGGCTATCGCTGTCTGCAGGAAGGCCAGCGTGTTTCCTATCATCTGTCACGCGGTAAACACGGCCCGATGGCATTGAACGTATCGCCGATTATTTAATGCGGACAAAAAAGCTTGTTATGTGCTTTATGTACTAAAAAACCGGTGGAAGTTTACCGTTAGGTAAGTTTCCACCGGTTTTTCTATTTAAGGCTGAGTTATGTCCCAGCAACTTTTTATGCCATTTTCACTCTTCTTAAAGCTTTACGTCCAGTGAAGCGCTCACGCCAACGCCCTGCACGCGGTTAACATTTTGATAGGACACATTGTCTACCGGAATCAGCACCTTGCAGCGCACACCCAACAACGTCTGCTCAATCATCAGTGCTGCCTTCACCTGATCAACCTTAGACTGCGGACCGGAAACCTGCGCCGCACCGGCACGGCTGCCGTCACCGACAGAAATAACAGGTACTACCTTCGTAGCATCCGTCGAGCTTACACCATACTTAGCCGTTACAGAGTTAATTGCGTTATTCAACGCCGGAGCGGTAGCATCTACAGCATAACCGATAACGCCGCCCTTGAGAACCTTATCCAAAATACCAGCCTGCGCTGTAGGCATACTGTTACCTAACACAAAGCCGCACACAAGTGCTGCCGCAATCCATTTCTTATTTCTCATAACGCATACCTCCTCGAATATTTATTATATTCGACAAACAGCATCAAAAGCCTTGCAAGCATTCTGTGAAATTACTACGAACAAAATATGCTATGCTGTATAGTCAATCCTTCATTCTTCAATACCAGCTAATAATCCCGGCATTTGTAGTTGCTCGTAATATTGTGGATATACTGAACTTGCTAAAACATATGCAGCTTCTGCAGCATAATGTGACACACAGTAACGATAATATTTATCTGGCAAAGCAATAATCTGCTTATTTTGTACAGCCTTTAAAGTCATATATGACGGATCATGGAGGATTTCATCTATAGCAGTTTTACGTTTGCTATCTGCCATCATTCTGGTAGCAGTCGGTAAAAGAATAACGTCCGGCTGCAATTTTACTATACCTTCCTTTCCAATACGTGCACCAGTTGGCAGTTCAATATTTCCAGCCGCATTTTCTATATATGCATAATGGCATAAATCATCGAACAATCCATCTTTTACGCCAAATGCACCTTCTACAGATACAGCAAGTATTTTTTTCCGTTCAGTCACTGGAATAGATGAATTAGTCTTTTTTATCAGCTCAAAGATACTCTTCATGTTCTGCACAATGGACTTTCCCTTTTCAGCTTCACCTACTGCTTCACTTACATCTAATACACATTGCTCTATTTCTTGCATATTATGCGGTGCTTTAACAACGAAAACCTTTATTCCCATAGAGCGCATCGTTTCAATCTTCGTCCTGTCGGCATTATATGGCACCAAAACCAAATCTGGCTTAAGCTTCATTATTTGTTCAACAGGAATAATACGTTCTGTTTTTATCGGCACTTTTTTTGCTTTATCTGCAATAAACGACACTTGCGCATCAGAAAAATACTTTGGCAAAGCCAATATACGTTCTGGTCCAGTAAGATCCATTACTATATCAGGCACACCAACACCTAATGGTAATATCCGATGCGGTTTCTCTCTAAATCTTATATTAACGCCTGTAGCATCTTGAACTGTATATAAGGCTTCTTCATCATGTGTTTTCAGCCCTTTCCCGCAAGCCATCGCCAAAAGGGCTAAGGCTATAAGCATTATTACACAAATTAGTCGCTTCATCTTTCTGCCTCAATTATTTTATCATATCGCATTTGTATATACTGCTGCCAAAGCAGTTTTTTTAAATTATAGTAACCTGTTATTCCTGCAAGCGGCATACAACTGATGTCATCATAAACTGGCTGGGATATTGCAATAAAATATGCTCTGCGTCCTGCACGGCGTATATACTGCTCACTTTCAATGCTACTACCTATAATAAGAATTACTGTACCGCTATTTTCTTGTAGCACATCATCCATATCCCGAACAATCTTATATGGACCATCAGCATTTTTCTGCTTCATATTTCCGTGAATAATTAAGTACATTTTATCAAATCCTGCTAATTCCATTGTCAGACTTTTTGCCAAAGCATATGCAACTGACTCTGGCGCCGCAACTACTATAATCGGGAAATAAATGCCACCCCACTCCCTTTGCAAGCTAAGTTCATCAGCAGTAAACATCTTATAAGTAGCCTCAGACTCTTTTTTCAATACGTTTAGTCTATCCGTAGAAAGATTGCGTTGTTTTGCTATCTTTTCTAGCCATTGCCAAGTGCCAGCATAACCATATGGTATACCTGATGCAAGTATTCCTTCATTCCCTTGGGATAATTCTGATGCTATTACAGGAAAATCCTGATACTGCAAATTCAATCCTTGACGAAGTAAACGACGAATTTCCTGCATATCATAATAAGCATTATAATAGCACAAACTATACCCCCGCAAACAGCCAAATGTTACTTTTAGGCCTGCCTGCTCTACCATCTTAAATGCATAGTTATAACCATCCCAGAAATCGCCAGTCATAGCACCGCTTTCCATACTTAAGCAACACACATCAGGAATTTCTTCTGCTACAATGCCTAAAATGTCATCACCTATTAAACTAACAGCACAAGAATTGACAACACCTATACATGTTATTGCTTGCTTTTGTGTTTTAATCTGCCTCAAGACCTTCTTTACTTTGCCTTCTGTACCAAAAACAATGGCGTTTTCGTCAACATCACTACAATATAGCCTGTCTTCAATACTAAATGGTAGCATTTGCTGAAGTATTCGTTTCATTTGCAAGTAGCAAAATCGCGGTCCATTAACCAACACAACGGCTTCCCCAATATGCTCAAGCAAGCAGGCAATTTCTCCCACACCTGCACAATAATTTGTTTCTTTTTTTAATTCATATAAGCGTTTATTCATAATAGCCTCTATGCTTTTTCTGTACTATCATTCTTTTGATATCTTCTATTAGCATTTGCAGGCCTTCTAACCCAAAGCCCATATTCATGTATGGTAACGACACGGCAAATGGTAATAAGTCTCGTGGTACTCTCACAGAAAGCACATTTTTGCCATCTAACCTTAAGCTGATTTCTTCTATGGTAAGATAAAAGCGGTCTATGTTTGAAAGCCTTGGTACATCATGCAGCAAAGTATCTAGGACATTTCCGTTCGCCATTGAATTATCCTGATCCATATAAATGCCTTCTACTTCCAGCTGCAAATCATCCAACAGCTCATTCAGCCATGTAAAGTTGAGTATAACCTTAGCATCTCTGATAACTATGCTAACCTTATTCCCTTTACCAGCTATAGCTAAAAAATCATTTATGAATTGACTATATTGCTGTTTTAACTGTTCGCAAAGCATCTTGTAACTGTATTCTGGCGATTGCAGAGCAATATGTATTCTTTCCAGCCAAGTCAATGTTTCCTTAAAACCTGCCGGATCAGCATAATCTAGTATCTGGATTCCAAGTTTTTCGTTAAGTAAATTCGCCGCTGACTCATAATCCGCTACCAACATGTTATTATGATCGATAATGACACCATAGCGGCAGGTACACAATAGCTTTATTTCTTCCAAACTAGCAGCTCCCGGGAATAATATAACTTTCTTCAGACCTAAGAAGTAAAGATATTGCTCTATGGTGCGGAATGCTGCAGAGTGTTTTCCTTCAAATGGAGCTATTATAACTATTGTATCGTCCCGCTTTTCTTGAAGTATACAAAATCGATTGAGCATTATGCTGACAGCAAGCTTAAAGCCATTAGAGTAAGCGCCATTCATAAAGCCAAAACTATTAATCGAAATGACTGGCACTTTATAGGTACCTTCTGCTTCCGCAGCTACTGCTTCAATATCATCACCGATAATCCCTACCATACACGAATTAACCACCAAGATATAGGCAGGGTTATATAATTCCGCAACCATACCTATTGCAGCAGCCAGCTTTTTTCCGGATCCGTAGATGCAGTCATCATTAGTCAAATTTGTATATACAATCCTTCGACCAATGCTGTTAAACATTCCACGCATAGCGTTGGTAGCCTGATAGTTGCGTTCCAGCTCCCTGTCACGCAAAATATGTGCACATCCCAGTGGGCTGTTTAAGATTACTACCACATCTTCCGCATACGCCACAACGCGGCATGCCCCTATCATGCTACAACCATAGCCTTTAAATCTTCGCAAAAGCTGTTGTCCCATTATCTAACACCTTTAATCAGAAAGTATATTCCATGCCAACCATATAATTTCTTCCTGGTGAAGCATACCATGCCTCTGGATCCAAATCATATACTCTTTCAGTATAGTTGGTATTAAAAATATTTCCTATTTTGCCGAACAATTTGATACTATTGCTACATTTATAATTAGCACTTATATCCCACACCCAAAAGCTTGTAGACGTATGCACCTTAGCTGCTTTACGTCCTTCCCTGTTAATAACTCCACGTCCGTCAAAATCTACCGCCAAGCGGTCATTGTCATAGCCGATGTTAAAATTCCATACACCTCGTGGCAAATATCCGTTTTTATTAGGGTTCTTATTTGGTTGCGGGTCAACATAAATATAAGTATAGCCAGCGCCAAAATTAATACAGTCATTAATACTCTTATTAACCTTTACGCTAAAACCTTTTGTTTTTTCAATATCATAGTTAGTATAGATACTATCATCACTGCCATCATTTTTCTTTACCAAACCGATAGCATCGCTGGATTTACGTCTATAGGCATTCAAATCAATAGTGGTATTCTTATCAAAGTAATGCTTCATGCCAAGCTCATAAGTATAGCCTGTTTCGTATTTCAAATCAGGATTGCCGGAACCGGAAGAATACAGTTGGTTTACTGTTGGTGCAATAAAGTACTGCTTATAAGACGCATAAAAATTTGTCTTATCATCAGGAGTAAAACCGATAGTCGCACTACCGCTAGTATGGTTGCCATACTTGGAATGACTGTCATAGCGCAGACCATATGTTAAATTGTATTGTTTGGAAAAATCCCAAATATCTTGTATATATAAAGCTGTATTATGGAAATCTTTGTTTTTAATAGTCTGAGAAGCTCTATCAATACTATCTTTTGTATATTCAAAGCCACCTACCAAAGTATGATGTTCACCTATTTTATTTGTTAATTGATCATTAATACTAAGGTTAGTTTGTACATATTGTACTGGTTTTCTCGCGGTATAATTGTCATTTATATCCTTGCTATTCCTGCTGAAGCTTAAAATATTATTGCTACTCTCAGAAAACTTATGATTATAGCTCATAACAAAATTATTGTTATCCTTAGTTCCATAAATCGGAGTGGCTTTTTCATAAACTTGTCCTTTTTTAGGTTTAATTCTGGAATAGTCAGATTTATACTGCGTGTACATTAAGCTCAAGTCATTTTTTTCATCAAAAGTTTTGCCCAACTTAACATTAAAAGTTTTGGCATCAACAGTTTCCGGTACCCTTCTTCCTTGACCATCTTTGAAGCTACCAGATTTTTTATTTTGTGCAGCAATATACCAGTTCAAGCCTTTTTCAGTACCGCCAGCACTCAAACCTACGTGGCTTGTCTTAAAGCTTCCGTAATCTGTGCGAAGTTTACCATACCCATTACCAATCTGCTTTCTAGTAACAATATTAATAACGCCACCTTGCGCGTCAGAACCATATAAAGTAGAAGCAGAACCTTTAAGCACCTCTATACGTTCTACTAAATTCATATCAATGAAGTCTGCGCTAGAAAATTTTTCAGCATCGCCTCCATTAAAATTTATTCTTACACCGTCAATTAAAACTACAATATTTTTTGAACCATTAATATAAAGAGTGTTATCTGCATAAGCTTCACCACTGCCCCCCATGTTCTGAACATTAACACCCGGCAAGTTGCGGATTGCTTCACCAATATTATTAAAATGCTTATTTTCTATTTCCTGTCTACCTACTACATTAACGTTCGCATTAGCATTAAACATTGTCGTAGGTACCTTTGTCGCACTAACTACCAATTTCTCTAATGAAAATTCAGGTAAATCTTCTGTAGGCATTGCATTTGCAACATTAGTAATAGCGCCAACAGCCAACATCAATATTGAACTCTTATAACCACTTGAAATCATTGCACTCACTCTCCTATAAGTTTCAATATTCGATTGATTTTTTTAGCTTATGTGATATTATATACTATATAGCGCTATACACTCAATATGTTTTTCAAGGGGATTTAGTATTAAAATGAGTAACACAAACTACTTTTCTGTAAGTGAACTCGCTGCCTTAGGTAATGTATCTCGACAAACTATTCTCTACTATGATAAGCACAATTTACTAAAACCTAATTTTATAGACAGCAATGGTTACAGATACTACCACTTCAAAGAATATCTTATTTTAGAAATAATATTAAATTTTCGCAAATTAGGTATGTCTGTAGACGAAATAAAAGCTTACATAAATGAAAAAAGTCCAGAAGCTTTAGATAACATACTAATGAACAAAGCAACAGAATATGAGTTAACTATAAAAAAACTAAAATGTTTATTAGCAGATATCGAAATAGTTCGCACAAATTTAGCAGCAATCAATAAATATAACGTCGGTAGTCTAACTATTCACCAACAAGAGCAAGAAATTCTAATACTTAGTCCTTTGGTTGATAAAAAAGCACCAATCAAAACAAGAATAAAAATATTAGGAAACTTCAACCTACCACTATATAAATCAAATCACTTTAAGTCCTGCAAAGTCAGTTGGATAATTACAGCAAATGATTTTCTTAATGGTGAATGCAGGAAAAAACGCTACTACTGCTCACCAACATATGTTGATTCAAATAATAAAAAAAAGATTATCTTACCTGCTGGAAATTACTTAACATATATTTTTCAAGGAGCTTTTCAACCGCAAGCCACAAAAATCTATGATATTATTACCCAATATCTGCATAAGCAACATTTAAAGATTATTAGCCCGATAAAAATCACTACCTTGAAAGATTTTTGGACAGCTAAGACAAAAGATGACTATATAAGTATGCTTTCTGTTGCGGTAGAAAAGGAATGAAAATATTTAGCTTATTACTATATTTTGACTTGTTTTCCTTTATAACCGAATTGAATTCCAAGAGATTATAACCCAGATAGTATTACCAATAAATTCTATTTTAAACGCCAAAGGCTGTTGCACCACCCTGCAGGTACAACAGCCTTCTTATTTCTTTGCTTATTATATTTTATATTCTCATCTATCTTTCCGCTACCATCAGTCCGTCATCATGAACGCGCAGAGGCACCCTTAAAACCTGACCTGGATAAATATGTTTGGAATTAAGCTTGTTCGCCTGTTCAATGCGGAAAATGACCTCGCGCACATCCTCACGCGCTTCTGTATGACGACCGGCAATTTCCCACAAAGTTTCTCCCTCAGCAACAGTCACCTTATATTCCTTGTAAACTGGTTCATCAGCAAACACAGCATTATATCCGGCATAAAGGAAGCAAGCACAGCAGATAATACTTAAAAACTTTTTCATATCTATCACCGTCCAATAAATCTCTGTTTGCTTACATTATAATGTATCACACGAACCTTGTCAACACTTTTATGAATTTTTGTTTGCTATTCATCGGTCCTTCACGAACACTTCTCCAAACATTAATATTGTTTATGCGTTATATTTAAAAAATACAGCAAAAAAAGGACATCACCTCTCGGCAATGCCCTTTTCCTTAATATATTATGCTGCTATATATCGAAAATTTTTCCCGGATTCAGGATATTATTGGGGTCCAGAGCTTTTTTTATCGCACGCATCATTTCCAGCTCATCCGGATTAGTGAATTCCTCCATCAGCTGTTTGCGTTTATAGCCAATGCCATGCTCTCCGCTCAAGCGTCCGCCGTGTGCGTAAATAAAGCGGTACAGCTCCTGCTGGTTGGCTTTGACTCTGGCATCCCAGTCCGCATAATCCTCTGCCTCCTGCTTCAGGATATTCAGATGGATATTACCATCACCGGCATGACTGGCAATGCGTGTTACCAGCTGATATTTATCGGCCAGACGCAAAATTTCCGCCAACAGCGCAGGCTCATGATCTACCGGGCAGACAACGTCCTCCTTGCAGACAATCAGGCTTTCCGCACGCACTGCTTCGGCGAAGGCCTTGCGTGCCTGCCAGATTTTATCATGCTCCGCTACTAAGACATCTCCGGCACCGTTTTCCGAGCAGATTTCATCCATCGTGCAGGCTTTTTCATCCAGGTCATCCTCGCTGGTGCCTTCCACTTCTACGATAAGATAATTGCCCTTGTCACTGCCCTGCAGCGTTGTACCGAGATAACGCTCTACGGATTTAATAGTGATATTATCCATGTATTCTACGCAGGTAGGCATAATACCGGCCATAATCAGCTTGTTTACCGTGCCGATAGCATCCTCAGGGGATTCAAAAACCGCCAGCAGATCCATGCTGTACTTAGGCAACGGCAGCAGCTTCACGGTAATCTGTGTAATGATACCAAGAGTACCCTCACTGCCGATTATCAGCTGCTCCAGGCAATAGCCTGTAGTCTGCTTCTGCAGGCGTGCTCCCAGCTGCACAATCTTGCCGGTAGGATTTACCACCTCAACGGCATATACCTGATGACGCGTAGTACCGTATTTAACCGCGCGATTGCCACCGGCATTGGTTGCCACATTGCCGCCGATAAAGCAGGAATCACCGCTGCAGGGGTCGCCTGCATAAAAGGCTCCCTTGGCCACAGCCGCAGTCTGCAAATCGGAGGTGCGCACACCCGGCTCTACAACTGCATACATAGCATCGGCATTAACCTCGATAATTTTATTCATCTTTTCGAGCGAAAGCACTACACCGCCGTAAATAGGCACTGCACCGCAGGCAAGACCTGTGCCTGCGCCACGGGGCACAACCGGAAAGTGATATTCATTCGCCAGTTGGACCACAGCTGCCACCTGCTGTGCATTTTCCGCAAATACGACAGCCTCAGGCATATGATGATAAGCCGGGTCAGTTACTTCATCATGGGCATATATTTCCATCTGCCCTGCATCCGTCACTACATTCTGCACGCCGACCAAGGCCTGCAGCTTGGTAATTATTTCGTCAGACAGCTTGTTATACTCCATAATTCAGTCCTCCTCATTTGCAACATTTATATTTTAAACCACTCTATGCTTATTTTATCACAAACAGTGACATTTATAACAGCAAATCTTTTTAGTGTACCAGCCACATATAAAACGGTATTGCAAATACCGCCAGCACCGTGCTTACCGCCGTCAGCATGGCAGCATATTTATAATCGCCGCCATAGCCTTTGGCCACAATCGCCGTATTGGTCATCGCCGGCATGGCCGCCATAATTACAAATACCTTTTCCATCATCGGCTCCAGATGGAAAAACGGCAGAATCAGGAAAACTATCCAAGGACAGATTAAATAGCGTCCCAGCATAGCAACTACCAGCTCCTTGCCTACGGCAATTTCTTCCCAACGGGTTTTGCTCATGGCAATACCGATGAATAGCATCGCCAGCGGCGTAGTCATACTGCCCAGATAATGAAAGGACTTGAAAACCGGCTCAGGCAGATTCCATTCCAGCAGTACCATCACTACGCCCAACATAAAGCCCATCAGCGGCGGCGACATAATGCTTTTCAATGTCTTACGGCTGAAAAGCGGCATTGTTACGCCATTACTGCTTGCCAGGTCATGAAAGCCGATAGTCCAGAAAAGCGTTGTGTTCACCATGTAGTAAATCATAATATACGGCGCACCGGCATCACCGAACAAGGCTATGCCTAATGGCAGTCCGATAAAAATAGTGTTGGAAAAGCTGACACAAATTGAAAAAATCCCTCTGTGCTCCTGCGGAACACCTATCAATCGTCCTAGCAGCCTGCTGATAAAATAGCCTGCCAGCATCGAAATAACCGGTACAATCAGGCCATGTGAAAGCGTGATAAGCTGGTCATGCTTAAACTGTCCTAAAATATTGGTTAGCATATATGTAGGCAGGCAGACATAATTCACCAGACGCGAAATCAGCGCCACACTTTCCTCGCTGAACCAGCCCCTGCGCTCTAAATAAAAGCCGACAGCAATCATCAGTATAATGGTCAACACACCATTTAGTGCATGTAAAACTATTTCCATTCTCTTCCCCTCATAAAACAAAAATTGCCGAAGCTGCGTGCTTCGGCAGTAAAGATTTTAGTTTTTGGATTTTTTTACTTCTTCCAGTTTGTTTTTCATCCAGTCAATCATTGCTACCTTACCAAAATCATGCCAGGTTTCGCATTCAGTATTTTTAGCAATATATTCATTCCACTTATCCTGATTAACATTTTCTACTTCCATCAGGTTCATAATGCCAAAACCGCTGCGCCAGATCATATCATCCATAGAAGTAAATTTGCTGTTTTCCTGCAAAAACTTAGGATTGAATAATTCCTGGAAGGATACCTTGTTCAAAATCTTGCCCAGTTCCTTATCCTCGGTAAAAATTCCCAGATAATGCTTAAAGGTTTTATCTAATTTATTTTTTTCCATCTTACTTCCTCCAAAAATAGTTGTATAAGGGTATTTTAACACAAAAGCAATAAAATGGCACTAGCATTTTCATATTCCGTGTGCAGAATCATTAATTTATGCCCGCATAACACAGATATGATAATCATTATTGAATTCCTACTAAATTCATAGTAGAATATAGTCATTAGAAAGGTTGTGACCGTAATGAAAATTTCTACCAAGGGACGTTATGCCCTGCGATTGATGCTCGATTTAGCAATCAACCACACCGGTAGCTATATACCATTAAAAACAGTTGCCCAACGGCAAAATATTTCCGATAAATACTTAGAGCAAATTATTCACCAGCTGAGTAAAGCAGGCTTTGTCCAAAGTGCCCGCGGTGCTCAGGGAGGCTATCGTCTGGCGCGCACGCCTGACGAATACACTGTCGGCGAAATTCTGCGCACAGTCGAGGGCAGTCTGGCTCCCGTATCCTGCCTGGATTGCAAAACACCCTGCGATCAGTTTGATTCCTGTATCACCATCGGTCTTTACAAAAAAATTCAGCAGGCCATTGACGGCGTAGTTGACCACACTACGCTGCACGATATGATAAGCGATTACCGTGCCAAGCATCCGAAGGCTGAAAATATTTAAAAGCGAGCTAAGCACCCGCATTTTATAGAAAAATAACAAAGCATTAGGAGGAAAATAATATGAACAGAGAAGAAGCCTGGAATTTATTACGTCAATATAACAAGGAATCCTTTCATCTGCGTCATGCGCTGACTGTAGAAGGCATTATGCGTTACTTTGCCAAGGAGCTTGGCTATGCAGACCAGGAGGAATACTGGGGCATCGTAGGCCTGCTGCATGACTTGGATTTTGAGCTGTATCCCGAGGAGCACTGTGTTAAATCTCAGGAGCTGATGCGCAAGCACGGTGTAGACGAAAGCATTATCCGCTCCACTGCCAGCCATGGCTGGGGCCTGACTGCCGCTAACATCGAACCTGAGCATCAGATGGAAAAGGTGCTTTTCGCTATCGATGAGCTTTCCGGCTTAATCGGTGCCGCTGCCCTGATGCGCCCTTCCAAAAGCGTACAGGACATGGAGTTGAAATCCCTGAAGAAAAAATTTAAGGATAAACACTTTGCAGCCGGTTGCAGCCGCGATGTAATCAAACAAGGTGCCGATATCCTGGGCTGGCCTTTGGACGAGCTGATGGAGAAAACCATCGCCGCTATGCGTGTAGACGAAGCAGCCATCAACGAAGTCTGCGATAAATTATGAGGCGCACAGCCTTAATCTGCTCTTTGCTGCTCAGCCTTGCAGGCAGCAGCTTCGCGGCCACAGCTGAAGAGATGTTGCAGGATTATCAACAGAAACCGGCCATAATTTCCAATAATCCCACCAAACAGGCTGAGCCGACGGAAGCCGAAAGCAGTATTGACTCTTCCCAAGCAGAGGAAAACGCTGCAGACAATAACATCGTAAGCACTGCTCCTACTGTACCGGCAACGCCAAAGCAGGAAGAAACAGCAGCCGAAGCGCCCACGACAGTGAATGAAGCAAAAGCACCTATGGCAGAAGTGCCAACAACACCAGCTGCTGCAAATACTGCAGCTAAACCGCCTGTTATCAGCAATGAGCCTGTGCCACCTACAGATAAGCCCAAGCCTAAACCAAAGCTGAATCTGGTAGGCAAGCCGCCGCTGCCCAGGCAGTTCATGCGTACACCGCAAGTGAACGATTTTACGGTTGTCAGCAGTGAGACCAGTGGTTATAGTATTGCTATACCCAAGTCCTTTGGTAAAAATCCGCTGGCAGACCTGCCACAGGCCGAAGGAGCTATGCTGGTGCGCACTGCAGGCAACACTCTGATGCTGGCAGCAACCGTGCTTGACCCTGCGGATACTGCAAGCTTTAAGGCAACAGAAGCTCTGCCTGTCTATGAAAATGCCAAAGTATACTGGCAATGGCAGCATGGCAATCAGTTAATTTGGACCTGCCGCCTGAGCGCCCACAATGATTATCACGGCAACAAGCTGCTTTTGACCGCAGAAGCTCAGCAGAACGGCAAAACCTACCAGCTGCTTTACGTAATGCCTGCAGCTCAGGCAGATAACTATCTGCCACAGGCCCTTTACTCCTTAGACAGCTTTAAAGTAAACCAGCCATAAAGAAAAATCCTCCGACAGCTCGCCAGCTGCGGAGGATTTTCTTCTTTCTCTCTCGTTAATTATGAGTCCGGGGACATTAGCTTTGTTGGGACATTGGCTAAAAGCATGGGGTGTTAAATGTTAAGAAGAAATAAGTAGAGGGATAACACCATATGCAGACAAACTTGATAACCACGAGATTTTCTATGCAAATTGACTTTTAAAGAAAGGCTTTTTTAGTTAGCTCAGCTTTTTCAGATAAGCTTGTCCTTTTTCATGCTCGGACATAAACTGGAACAGGTAGAGGCCGCACAAGAATAAGAAGATGTTAGGCAGGAAAGGCACATACTCCAGCGAGACAAAATCTGCACCGGGCAGCCCCAGCCATACGTTCCAGTCACCGTACAGGAAGGACGGCAGATGTCCAATTATCTTACCCTGCCAGATGATCACGCCATCGGTAAGATGCCTTGTCAAATCATAGGCTATTGCAGATAACAGCCAACCGCAGGAACCGGGAGACTTCTGCAGCCACCAATGAATGGGCTGTACTACCAGATATGCAAGACCAAGGAAGGTAAAGATGCCAAAATAAATCGGATGCTGCGGTGTGAAAAGATAGGTGCAAAGCGAAATCGCAGTGCCTACACCCAAAAGGCCCAATCCCCATTTGAGGTAATTGCTGCCCTGGCTAAAGGTCATACCGCACAGAACCACAATGCTCCACAGCGTCAAACGCTGCCACCAGGCGTAATCCCAAGCAGGATTAGCACCCTGAGCTACATTGATATTATACAGGAAGTAGAAAACTGCCAGATTTAAGAAGGCTGCAGCCTTGAGTGCGTTCAGCACCCGGTACTGCTTCTTTTCTGCTTTGCTTTCTGACTGCTCATACATTTTTGCTAATAACTTTTCCATAATACTTACCTCGCTTTCATCTTGGGAGGTGAAGCGCCGCGCAAACCTTAGGGAATATTTATTATTCCCCGTAGTTATAATATAAACTATTCTATCAGAATTTTCAAGAGGTCAAGTTATATCGTTTGGGCATGCGGCAATTAGTTTTATATTAGTTATGCTTTATTGGAATATTAATAATGCACAGCAGGAATAACATAAGCCCTTTAAAGCCAAAAACAGCAGAGAAACTGTAAACATCATTACACTTTCTCTGCTGTTTTGTAACCTAGCTTCTTTTTTTATTTTTTACTTTTCTACACTAAAGGTATTAGTTAATGCCGCAAAATCCTCCAGGCTGAGTGTTTCCGCTCTGCGCTTGCCGTCTACGCCGGCACGCTGCAACCACTGCGCACACTGCTCGGAGTTGATGCCCATATTCTTCAGCGAATTGCTGAGCATCTTGCGTCTGAGGGAAAAGGCTGCCTTAACCACGCGGAAGAACAGCGCTTCGTCGCACACCTTTACCGGCGGCTCGGAGCGGCGCTTACACACAATAACAGCCGAATCAACAGCCGGTGCGGGAATAAACGAGGTCGGCGGTACGATAAACGCTATCTCCGGCTCGGTGTAATACTGAATAGCTACCGAAAGCGCACCATAATCTCTGCTGCCAGGTTTAGCAGCCATGCGTTCGGCAACCTCCTTCTGCACCATAGCAACTAAGCGTTCCATGGGCAAACGCTTTTCCAACAGGGCAAAAATAATCGGCGTAGTAATATAATACGGCAGGTTAGCGCACACCTTAAATTCCGGTGCTGCCACCGTTTCCATAATATTTACCTGCAGGATATCGCCATTGACGATGCGAACATTGTCATAGCCCTCCAGCGTAACATCCAGTACCGGCAACAGGCGTTTATCCAGCTCTACCGCCACAACATCGGCACCGCTTTCTGCCAGTCCCTGTGTCAGCGTACCGATACCGGGACCTACCTCCAGCACCTTATCCGCAGGGGACAGCTCTGCTGCCTCTACTATACGGCGCACAATATTTTCATCAATCAGGAAATTCTGCCCCAGCTTTTTATCGGCACGCAGTTTAAAGCGGTGCAGAATATGATTCGTTACCTGGGGAGAAGCAATAACCGGTTTATTCACTCTTCACTCTCCAATTTTTCTAAAGCAGCCGTAAATTCTTCACGGCTCACACCATAATGATTCAGGCGTTCCAAAAAGCGTTTGGCATTGCCATAGCCTATACCAAGCTCGGCACCCAGCGCATCACGGCGCATGGAAGCACTCTCGCTGCCGTTCAGGTCATTTTGGAACAAATCACGCATGGTAAATTCCTGCTGCGGACGATATTCATGGTGACGCACCTTAGCCAGAGCTTCCAAAATAGCCTCCGGCTGTGCCTGCTCCACGCCTACGTCATTATTGGCAGTTGCCTGACGCTTAGGAATAAACGCCTGCCCTGCTTCCGGAAAGCGCTCCGTCAAAAAGCGGCGAATGCGTTCACCGGCACCGTCAGGATCGGTCAGGATAATTATCCCGCGTTTTTTATACGCAGCCTCTATCTGGCGCAAAGTATAGGGGGCCAGCGTAAAGCCGCCGGTTTCGATAGTATCGGCCTCCAGCGCCTTACCGATTGCCATCGTATCCATTTTTCCTTCTACTACGAGCACTTCCTTAAGCATCAGATAAATTCCACCTTAATCAGCTAAAATATAAATATCTACATCGCGTCTGCCCCACTGGATAGCACGATGATAATCATTAAAGAACAAATCTACTCTGTGGTGAACCATATCGCCACCGGTATCACCGGCCATAGCGATACCATAACCGGGGATATACATTTTTGTATAATACGGAATAAAGCGCGGGTCAACAGCCACAATGCCTTCATACGGAACAAGACCGATAGAAGTACGGCTGCCTGTTGCTACATAAGCAGAGGCATGCGCACTGATTTTTTTCGTATAGCGCTTATAGCCCTCAGGAGTATAGACGCTCATCGCCATACCCTTGCGGATAACCTTTGTTTCCGGCTCTATCAGCACATGACGTGTCAGCTCCTGTACGGAATGACTGCCATCACCGTTTTTCACCTTTTTGGAAACAACCTTCGCTGTACCGGCCTTGCCTTCAACGTGTATCTTTTCCGTACCGAAGTTCAGACTATAATCGTCCTCATACTTCACCGGAATATCTACACTAGCTTCACTGAACTGCAACTCCTCATCGGCATTCAAAATATAAACCTGCATGCCTTCCTTAAACGGCTCATGCACATCCGGATAAACACGCTCCTTTTTGTAGGAGATGCCCAAATCCTTCAGCGCCTCGCCTACAGTCGGCTTGCAGCTTTTGTATTCTACCGTTTCATTGCCACGGATAACAGTAAAGGGCTTGCCGCGCAGTACCTCAATCACACTGCCGTTCTGTACCCTTTTGGTATTCTGCAGCTTCCAGCCATCGCCCTTCTCCAGGACAATGCCAGCCTCCTGCAAAATTTTGCCAGGCTTTACTGCATTAGTACGCACTTCCTTGGTCTGACCATCATAAAGAATAGTCACCTGCTGTGAAATATCAAAACCGGTCAGGAAGGGTACCATCAGCATAAGGATAACGGCAGATAATAAACAATTTAAATGTAATCTGCATATATGCTTAATCATAAAAACCTCCTTAATCCGATAATTATTTTAACATAAAACAGCAGGAAGCGTCAAACCCGTGACATTTACAGCATTTTCGCGTATCTAAAATGTATAATTTGTTAGCATATAGACTACTTATATTCTAACATTTTCCCGTCCATTGAGATTATTTAACAGCAGGCTCATAGAATTTTTTCACCTGCTCCGTATAACTGCCATCCTGATTATACATAATCAGCGGCGGCAAAACATCCAAGCCGTAGCTGCCGCCCTTCTGCATTTCCATCAGGAAAATCCAGGCAGGCTTATCAATTTTGGAATGCACCCATTGCAAACGCTTCGGCTGCAGGCCATATTTCAGCGCCAGCTGCATGCTTTCGGCAAAGCGCTCTGGCAGCTGCACCAAAGCAAAGCGTCCGCGATAGCGCACAGCAAAGGCCGCCGCCCGGAAAAAATCCTCCAGCGTCGAGGTAACCTCGTGGCAGGCAGCAGTGCCTACCTGGCGCACGTTGCCGCTGTTGCGGTAGGGCGGATTGGCAGCCACCAAATCCACGCTCTCCGGCTGCAGCAGCTGCTTGTAATTGCGTAAATCGCCGTCTATAACAGTAAACTTATCCTGCAGGGAATTATCCGCAACGCTTTGGCGTACCAGCTTTGTTACCTGCGGATTGCAGTCCAACGCCGTCACCTCTGCGGCACCTCTGCTTTCCAGCAGCATGCTGATGGCACCGGTACCACAGCCCAGCTCCAGCACCTTGGCCTTGCGCACTACATGCGGGAAGTTGCCTAAAAACACAGCATCTGTAGTATAGCAGAATTCCTTGGCATCCTGCCAGATTTTATAACCGCAGCCCGGCACATAATCACAGCGCAGGCTGTTTTCCTGCTCAGACATTATCAGCCTGGGAAGCATCTACAAGCTCTTCCCACTCCACCTGAATAGTATTATCCGGAGAAAGCTGTACAGCAGCGGTACGCTCCTTGCGGTTAATGCCTACTACCTTGCCTTCGCCCATAGTAGTCACTACCTTGCTGCCCATCTTGGGAATTTCAATACGCTCGCGACGACCGCAGCCGTTGCAGCCGTGCTTGCAGTACATATGGTTTTCATACTTCAGGCAGCACATCAGCCGGCCGCAGGCCCCGCTTATCTTGGTGGGATTGAGAGAAAGCCCCTGCTCCTTCGCCATCTTGATGGAAACAGGCTGGAACTCCCCCAGGAAGCTGGCGCAGCAGAACGGTCGCCCGCAGATACCCAGACCGCCCAGCATTTTCGCCTCGTCGCGCACACCGATCTGGCGCAGCTCAATACGGGTACGGAAAACAGCTGCCAGATCCTTAACCAGCTCACGGAAGTCAATGCGTCCGTCAGCAGTGAAGTAGAAAATAATCTTATTCACATCAAAGGTAAACTCTACGTCAATCAGACGCATGGGCAGGCCATGATTTTTGATTTTGCGCAGGCAGATATTGAACGCTTCCTTTTCACGGATTTTGTTTTCTGCCAGCTTCATGTCATCATCGGCTGTTGCTTTACGCATAACCGGTTTGAGTGGGGAAACAATCTGCTTGTCTTCTACCTCACGCGGTCCGATAACAACCTCGCCGTATTCCACACCGCGAGCTGTTTCTACGATAGCAAAATCACCCTTTGCCACACCTGTTTCCGCCGGGTCAAAATAATATATCTTGCACGCTTTTTTAAAGCGAATGCCTACTACTGTCGGCATAAAATATCACTCCTTATAAATTTTATCTATTTTAAGCGCCATGGTTTCCAATGCCGTTTTCATACCGACACTGCTCACCAATGCGTCATATGCTTCCTGTACAATCACTAAAGCCTGCTTCAGCGCCGACAGCTGCCAACCGCTGCTCTGGCTTTTAAGTTCATCCAGTAAATCTATATTATATATTCTATCATAAAGCTGCAATTTGCACATCATTAAATCGCGCAACAGCAGCTGCCACAGCTGCACGAGCAGCAGTGCCTGCTCGCGCTGCAGCTTTTTGTCCAGCCAGCTGCGGCCGGCCAGATAATTCATCGGCATCGCCAAGGGCAAAGCCTCCAAAAAGGCTGCCGCCTGCTTACGGCATTCAAATACATCCATCTGCCCCTTGGCTGCAGCTAAATTCAGCGCCAAGCCGATTGAGCCTTCGCTGATACGCGCCAATACCGCGGCCTTGGCAGGCTCTATCTGCCTTGCCTGCAGCACCTGTTCCACCAGCTGCGGCTCGATTGCCTGAAAGCGCAGCTGCACCACGCGCGACATAATAGTCGGCAACAGCCTGTTGACATTGGCTGCCAGCAAAATAATCACCCAGCCGGCCGGCGGCTCCTCCAACAGCTTCAAAAAAGCATTGGCTGCGGCGGGACCCATAGTATCCGCATCCTCAACAATGCACACACGCGTCGGTGACATCACCGGTGCCAGCGCCGTTTTAGCCGTCAGCTCCCTTATCTGGTCGATAATAATCGTATCTCTTAAACGATCCTTTTTGTCATCCCATTCATGCTGCACCAGCACGAAATCAGGATGGCTCAGATTGCCGTCCTGCAGGTTCATCAGGCGACAGGCTTCACAGCCATCTGTTCCGTTATGCTGAAAGCACAGCAACGCCTTGGCAAATTCCAGAGCCAGTGTGCGCTTGCCCAAGCCTGCGGCACCGCTGAACAGCAGCGCATGCGGACGCTCCTTGGCCTGCAGATAGTTCTGCAGAAATTTTTTCTGTTCTGTGTGGCCGATAATATGCTCCCACATTTTATTTCTCTCCGCTGATTACTTTGCTGATGGCCTGCAGCACCTTCGCAGTAACCTCCTGCTGACTGCCTAAGGCATCAATCACCTGCAAACGCTCAGGCTCTGCCTCGGCAAGCTGCAGAAAGCCTGCACGCAGACGCTGCTGAAATTCCAGCCCCTGCTGCTCATAACGGTCCTGCACGCCACGCTGCTGGCGACGCGCCAGCAATTTTGCCGGGTCAGCATCAAAAACAAGCGTCAAATCAGGCTCCAAGCCTCCGGTAGCAAAAGAGCCCAACCGGCGTAGCTGCGCAATCTCCTCCGGAGTTTTGCCCTGCGCCAGTCCCTGATAAACCAGTGTTGAATCATTGAAGCGGTCACAGATAATAATCTTGCCTGCTTCCACCGCCGGACGCAGCAGCTTGTCGACATGCTCGCTGCGTGCTGCCAGATACAGCAGCGTCTGCGTTGCTGTTGTCAGCGGCAGCTCCGGGTCCAACACCAAAGCGCGCACCTTTTCAGCCAACTGAGTACCACCGGGCTCGCGGCTTTCCAGTACATCATAGCCCTGCTCGCGCAAGGCCTGCGCTGCCAAATGCTGCTGGGTTGTTTTACCCGCTCCGTCTATTCCTTCAAATGTAATAAAAAATCCTCGCATCTTTTTACCTCAATCCGTAATAATACGTATCGTTTGTAAGCTGCTGTCCGCAGGTCCGCTTACCGGCAACCCCAGCTCCTTCTGCGCTCTGCAGTAGGCAATAATCTCTTCCGTTACCAGCTCACCCGGCAGCAGTACCGGTATTCCCGGCGGATAAAAGCTCACCTGCTCGCCGCAGATTTTGCCTGTAGCCTGCGCCAACGGTACCGCTTTTTTCGCACGATAGAATACGTCGCGCAAGGGCAGAACTGCCTGCGTCTGCGGCACCTTCGCTGCCGCTGCCAACTGCAGCGGCGCACGCTTCTGCGCCTGCATTTTATTCAGTACAGCGGCAATTCTTGCCAACGCCTCGTCATAATCCGTAGTAACATCTGCATAGGTCACCAAAAAGAGTACATTATAGGCATCTACAAGCTCAACAGCAACTCTTGCCTCACGGAAAAGCTCACCAACCTCTACGCCGGTATAGCCCCAGGCTGCAAAATTCACCGTAACCTTGGTAGTATCAAGCTGCAGTCCGCCGCAATCTGCCGTCTCCATTACACGCAGGCCGCTATAGGCGGCACACAGGCTGCGCAGCTTGGCAGCAGCCTGTACAGCCGCCGCTGCCATCTCCTTGCCGTAGACCTGCACCTGTGCTCTGGCAGCATCCAGCGATGCCATCAGCAGATAGTTGGGACTCGTCGTTGTCAAAATGCTCATCACATCCGCCGCACGCTGCAAATCAAGACGTGCTCCCTGCACATGCAGCATACTGCACTGCGTCATCGCGCCCAAAATTTTATGCGTACTCTGAGCACAGGCATCAGCACCGCACTGCAAAGCAGACGGTGGCAACAGCTCACTGAAGCCCAGATGCGGTCCATGCGCCTCATCCACCAGCAGCACTGCATTATGCGCATGGCAGCAATCGGCAATCGCCCGCACATCTGCCGCCACACCGTAATAATTGGGGCTTGTCAGCAGCACCGCCTTAATTTTGCTGTCCTGCGCCAGCGCCGTCTCTATCTGCTGCACAGTAACCTGCATCTGAATGCCAAATTCCGCTTGATACTCAGGTTGCAGATACACTGCTTCGATACCGCCCAAAACAAGTCCTCCGGCAACACTGCGGTGTGCATTACGTGGCAACAGCAGCTTTTCCCCCGGGTTCAGCGCCGTCAGCAGCATGGCATGAATTGCCTGACTCGTGCCGTTGACTGCCCAAAAGCAGGCATCACTGCCGTAGGTTTGCGCTGCCAGCTCTTGCGCTTCTTTAATATAGGTTTCCGGCTCATGGATATCGTCCAGCTCGCTCATCAGCGACACATCCATCTGCACGCTGGCACCAAGTTCCTGGCGCAGCAAGCGCTGCATGCCGCGTCCTCCCTTATGTCCGGGAGTATGCAGAGGATAGACGTCCTCACTTTTATATTGCAGCATCGCTTCTATCAAAGGCATGCTAATTTTATCTTTCATTATTTGCTCCCTCCGGCAAAGCTAAACTAATTTAGTACATCATTATATTTTAACATATTTAGCTCTGCAGATATAGCATTTCAGCTGCTAACAGCGTAAATTTATTCTTTAAACGCATGCTTTGGCACAAAAAAAGAGAGGACTGTGTATCACAAGACCTCTCTGAGTTATTATATGAGTCCATTACTTACGCTTTAGTTGAGCTAATCTAATTTTTAAGAATAATTATATTAAACAGCTATATTAAAAGCTTATTGCAATATAGCCGATAATCAGGCATACCAATAATAAGTACAAAGTGTATAAAAGTGTGTATACTTTATATTAGTTCCACGAGTTAACATCAATTCTCCACAACGTCTGCTCATCACTCTTTTTCACAATCTTTAATACTACGGATGCCTTTACGTTATTTTTAGTTTTTAAAAAAATTTTACCATCTTTGCTATATGAACCTCTATCTTCTATCCACCCCTTATTTTGTAAAGAACTATTGTAATAATTTATTAGCCGACAACTCTGACTAGTCGGAACTTGAACTGTATACCAATAATGTGAATCTCTATGCATATCGTAAATTACAGTCGAAAAGCCAGACTTATAAATAATATTGATGGCCTCATTTCTTAGTTCCTGTTCATCAGCACTTTTCATGAATTGATTGCCTAATATAACACATACAATTACCAGTACAACTATTACACAAATCTTTCTTTTATCTATAGTCTTTAATATTTCCAATATACTTTCCTCCATAGTGTTTAAAGTAACGTCCTTGCCTTCAACGTTGCTGCCCTTTATCTGCGCAACCTTATCTGCATCCAGTTTCACACTGCCTTTAACGCTGCCAACTATATCAATTGGAAAGCAAAAACAATATATTTATTCCAAATTCATTCTTGAAAAATAATATAACGAACGGCATTATGAATATAAGAAGAAAACTTCCTATTAAAAAGATTAGGCTGTTTTTTATAAGAAATCTTTTCTTTAAACGTTGTGTTTTTTCTTCATCTTTTCTCATGTAGGTAAGCATTTCTCTAACATCATTATGTATATTCCCCCATATTATGGCTAAAAATAATGGTAATACTTTTATTGGAAAATAATACTTCCATAACACAATTTTTGAAGGTGTCGGATGTCCAACTATATATACCATGTAAAATATTATGTAGTATATTATATATGTAATATAACATTTAGTTGTTTTGTCTATTTTCATTTCCTGATCCTCTAAATTCATTTATGGTTTTTATATCAAGCATTAGTCCTAAATTATCTAGCGTATCTATTAACTTATTTTGTTCAAGTTGATTATACAATCTACCTTTCTGAAATTTTTTTAAGAATGATGGAGTAAGCAAAAGTGCCAACCATAGCTTTTGACAAAGAAAAAACAAAGACAAATTATAGCCGCTTTTGCAGTCTTCATATCAACATTAAGTATACCATATTGGGAGCGGAATAGTACTCTTAGTTAATAATCAAAAAACTTAAGTTTACTCCATATACATCACGTATTAAGAGCAATATATATGGTGCTATAAATACAAAAAAAACTGCAATCAACATAAAAATCAAAGTATTTTGATAAACAAACCTTTTTCCTAAATGCTCAAACTTGATTTTATCTTTATCTCTATAATACATCATTTTTTTAGCATCATTAAAAATTTTAGTCCATAAAAATGCCATAAATATAAGCAATAACTTTATTGGAAAATATGCTTTCCACGCCTCTTCATTTATACCACACTCTTTATTCGGTAAGATTACATATATAAGATAGAATATAGAATAGAATATCATGTAGTTCTTTATATAACGACTAGTTATCTGTTTCATGATTTTGTTTTAACTCCTCTATGGTTTTTACGTCCATTAAAATTCCTATATCATTTAACATCTCTTTTACTCTTGTTCTTTCAAAATCATCTGTAATTACTTTATCCCAATTTATATTATCAAGTCTCCCTTTTTTAATTGCAATAGCGAAGGAGCTAGCATCGCCATATATACTAATTACTTTAGCCGTTATATCTAATTTATTATAAAAATTGTTTCCCAAATTATCTTTAACAAAATTATATTTTTGGCTATCGTTATCAATCAGATCATGCTTAGCACCTGAAACATTAGCTATAAGATCATTATTGCTATGAATTAGTAATACTCCAGCGGCAGTTATATCTCCTATAAACGTGAAACTATAAATCTTAGGATCCTTCATTAATTCATAACTCATTTTTAAACCAGCAGACATTTCTAATACATTCCCGACCGTATCATAAACATACTGGCCAGCTTTTTCATGGTGATCATCACTAATTACAGTATCTTTACCAAGAAGCGATTCTCTTTTTGATGTCACATTGTGATCTTCTAAGGAGATTTCCTTATACGGCATTAATGCTCCTATACTGTCTTCTTTATATAGCTCACCATTAGGCTGAACATAATATATACTTCCATCAGAGAATTTTATTCTATCCCCAGGCTTTATATTCGCTACAGCTTCTACTAAATCTCTGCTATATCCTATCATCCAGTCTTTTGTATCAGCTCTTAATTCCACATCATTGCCACTCTCGTCAACTCCAACGACTTCTTTAAAAATCTCATATTCGTTTAAATCTCCAACCTTTCCTGTTAATTGAAGCTTATCTTTATTTTTTTCATACCATTCTCTGTTTTGTAGCACAGAAATAACACTATATTTAAAATCAACCTTTTCTTTAGCTTTAGCTTTTTGTTCAGGTGTTAGCGTATCATCTTTATCAATAGCAGCTAATTCCTCTTCATATTTCTTCTGTTGCTCATGCGTCAAATAGTTATTCTTTGTCGCACTATTAGCTACACTTGCCCCCACTCCGGCATTACCACCAACAAGTTCAGACACAACTTCTCCTAACAATGCGCTGGCAAGCTCGTGCATTCCCGGGTCCTTAAACATTTCTAAAAGCTCCTTCTGCACCATTTCATTAATTAAGCCTGCACTTGCCCCTGCAAGGAAACCGTTCTCTCCAAGCTTGCTCATAATACCGCCTACAACAGCATGTAATGCATTCTTTTCTTTGCTTCCTTCTTTCCAGCCTTTGGCCTGTGCTAAATCACCTACAGCCTCATAAGCTAGTTTGCCAAACTCATCAGCTAACTCCATGCGTTCTTTTACATCAGTCTTGTCAAAAATCTCGCCAAGCTTATTAAGGCTGTTTTTTGCATTACGATTTAAAACAGTGAGCTCCTGCTTCTGATTTTCCTTATCACGAATTTCAATTGTACCTTCACTGACGGTTGCTTTAGTTGTAATTTCAGCTTTTCCGCTTGCAGTCATACCTTTGCTAGGAGAATATTTATAGGTTCCATCTACTTCAGATGCATTAATACCGTTATTATCAGCTTTATAATCCGCCTTATTTTCAATATCCTCAAAAGTCAGTGTACCTGTGGAGATTTTATTTTTGTCTTTTTCAGCTTCACTGGAGATAATACCGCCTTTGAGGTCAGTGTTTTCACCTACGTTAATCTCAAAGCCTTCTTTGCCTGCATAAATACCACTTTAGTCAGTAACGCTCTTATAATTACTGTCAATCTTGCCTACGCTTACACTGCCACTGACGGCTTTATTACTGCCAAGTCCAACGCTCGCGCCAACAGATTTATTGTTTTCCTTATAGCTGTTGCTGTCCTGCTTGCTTTCGATGTTAAGGCCTCCGCCTACGTTACCAGTAACTTTTTCACCGCTCAGCTTGGCACCTTTAATATTGGTGTCGTTACCGCTTGCAAAACTCAAATCTTTATTGGCAGTTACAGTGCTTTCGTTATAAGTTGTGCCATTTGCAGACACTTCTCCCTTTGACATACTGCCAGAAATGCTGTAGCTTGGGCCTTTGCCAA
>OHMO01000143.1_pt1 | contig 43328 bp, 35 predicted proteins | sample 1569321 | NCBI WGS metagenome assembly OHMO01 (sample SAMEA3879504, study PRJEB24766) | human gut metagenome | biome: human-associated habitat; feature: feces | place: USA | collected 1985/1987
GACGTTAGTCCGTGGCCGTCAGCCGCGCAGCGGCCTTATATGTATCTTATGTAAACTTATGTTCTTATGTTCCCGCGGTAAGCGGCTAACACAAACGTCATATCTTATGTTCTTATGTCCTTCTGTTCTTCTGTTTTCCGCGTTAGCGGCAGATCTCATAACTCACAAACTATGAAGCACCATAATCTAATCTCCTGACTTCATCACTTTTCTGCGCCATCACATAGCGCATATTGATAAACGATGAGTTGCGTCATTTGATTGGGGGACGCATTGGTGAAGTCAGTAAATAAATGCACTGCAATATGCCGTAAAAGCGCACTGCATGCACCATAAAAATACACTGCCGCCTGCAACACGAGTGCAGACGGCAGTGTATATAAATTTCGGGGTTGTCTACACGCTTTTAGCAGTTGATTATCAACGCGTTGACATACTAAAGTGCAGAGTGTAGGCAAAACGCTAAAAAATGGTTTATTGGTAGGTGTGCAGGCATTGCTTGCACACAAACAAAGGCGTCAGCTGTGGCGCAAGAGCAACTCGTGCTCCACCTCGTCGAGGGTCACACCCATTTGTTCGAGCATTACAAGATAATGATACATCAGGTCGCCAGCCTCGTAGATGAAGCGCTCGCGATTGCCATCAACGGCCTCGATGATGCTCTCGGTACACTCCTCACCCACCTTTTTGGTAATGGCCTTTATGCCCTTGATGAACAAACGTGTGGTGTAGGAGCCTTCGGGCATCTCGGCATGGCGGCGACGCACAAGGGCCGAAAGCGAACGTATGAAGCCCTCGGCGGCAGGGGTGTCAAAACAAGCCGTGGTGCCACGGTGGCAAGTGGGGCCTATGGGATTGGCCTTGATGAGCAAGGTGTCGGCATCGCAGTCAACGTACATGTTGTCAACCATGAGGTAGTGGCCAGAGGTTTCGCCCTTTGTCCACAACTGCTGGCGGGTGCGGCTAAAAAAGGTGACACGCCCTTCACGCTGCGTCTTTTCAAACGCCTCGCGGTTCATGTACCCCAACATCAGCACACGCAGTGTGACAGCGTCCTGCACCACTACGGGCAGCAGGCCGTCGGCACATTTGTCAAGTTTTATGTTGTCCCAACTTAATTGTTCCATATTTACAGTCTTACGGGTATGCCCTCGTGGCTGAGGGCCTGTTTGAGTTCGGGTATGGTTATTTCGCCATAGTGGAATATGCTGGCGGCCAAGGCGGCATCGGCATGTCCTTTGGCCAGCACCTCGGCAATGTCGTGCGCCGAACCAGCGCCACCCGATGCTATGACGGGAATGCGCAAGCCTGCGGTGAGGCGGGCATAAGTGGTGCACGGGTAACCATGCTTGGTGCCGTCGTGGTTCATCGAGGTGAAGAGAATTTCGCCCGCGCCACGCTCCTGCGCCTCGTGTGCCCACGAGTAGAGTTCGCGGTCGGTGGGCTGTGTGCCGCCGTGGGTGCACACCGTCCAAAGGGCATCGGCCTCAGCCTGGGTGGGTGCGAGCGGCTGATGACGGGCATCGATGGCCACCACCACAAACTGCGACCCGTAGCGTGCGGCTATTTGGTCGATGAGTTCGGGAGTGCGCAGGGCAGCACTGTTGATGCTCACCTTGTCGGCACCGGCATCGAGCAGGCGTGCAGCATCGTCGATGGTGCTAATGCCGCCGCCCACGGTGAAAGGTATGTTTATGCCGTCGGCAATGCGGCTGACGAGCTGCGTAAAGGTGTGGCGTCCCTCGCGTGTGGCACTGATGTCAAGGTAGACCAGCTCGTCGGCGCCGGTGCGGGCATAATGCTGCCCAAGGGCCACGGCATCGCCCACGTCCTGCAAGTCCTCAAAGTGCACGCCCTTTACAGTGCGTCCCTCTTTCACATCGAGGCATGGTATAATTCGTTTGCTCAACATAATTGGTCAAGTGTTATACGTCCTTCGTAAATGGCCTTTCCCACAATCACCTTTCGCAGGCCGAGCTGGCGCAGTTGCTCAATGTCGTTCATGCCCGATATGCCGCCCGACACGGTAATGTCTACAGCAGGATACTTTCGCTGCAAACGCACATAGAGGTCGGTGTCGGGGCCTTGCAGCATGCCGTCGCGCGATATTTCGGTGCAGATTACCTGTGTCAAGCCGTGTGGCACAAAACGGTCGATAAGGCTGTCGATGGTTTGTTCTACACTGTCGAGCCAACCATTCACAGCCACGAGTCCGTTTTTAACATCAGCACCGAGCACCATGCGCTCAGCCCCAAACTGGTGGAGCCATGCCTCAAAGAGTTCGGGCTTGGTGGCAGCCACACTGCCCACCACAGCATAGCGCGCCCCGGCCTCGAACACCTGTGTGAGCGCCTCGGCACTTTTTATGCCACCGCCCCACTCTATCTCGGCCCCCGCCACGGCCGCCAGCTGGCGCAGTGTGTCGAGGTTTTGGGGGGTGGAAGCTTTGGCACCATCGAGGTCGACCACATGAACGCGGTGCAACCCATGCGCCACATATTGGCGTACCATGTCGACGGGGCTGGCGTCATATTGTTTTTTCTGCGCATAATCGCCTTGCGACAGACGCACACAGCGGCCGTCTATCAAGTCTATTGCGGGAAGTATGGTCATAAGCTGATAAAGTTTTTAAGTATGCGCTCGCCCACATCGCCACTCTTTTCGGGGTGGAACTGTGTGGCATAGAATTGCTCGTACTTTAGTGCGGCACTGAACATCAGACCGTGGCGTGTGGTGGCTATGGTGTCGGGGCACAAGGTGGGGTAATAAGAGTGTACATAGTACACGCTGTCGCCACTGTGTATGCCGTCGAAGAGTTTCTTTTCAAGATTGCCAAGGGTGTTCCAGCCCATGTGTGGCACCTTGAACTCGGCGCTGTCGGGAAAACGGCGTACATGGGCGTCGAATATGTTCATGCAGGTGGTCAGCTGGCCATTGGCAGCGCCCTCCTCAGAGTCGCGGCACATCACCTGCAGCCCCACACAGATGCCCAGCACGGGCTGGCGCAACTGCTTGATAACGGGTATGAGCCCGCTCTCGCGCAGGTTGTGCATGGCCTCGGCACAATTTCCCACCCCGGGCAGCAACACGTGGTCGGCACGGCGTATGGTGTCGGCATCGGCCGTTACCTCGAATGTGGCGCCCAGACGCGACAGGGCATTCTGCACCGAACGCAAATTGCCCATTTTGTAATCGATGATTGCTATCATAATGTACCTTTACTGCTTGGAAGTTCGTAACTGAACACATTGCGGTGAATGGCCTGTCGCAAGGCACGCGCAAAGGCTTTGAACACCCCCTCGACAAGGTGGTGATTGTTTTCGCCACGCGCCTTGATGTGCAAGTTGCACTGCATGGCGGCGCACAACGACTGGAACACGTGCTTGAACATTTCGGTGGGTGTGTCGCCCACATACTCGCGCGTAAATGGCACGTCCCACTGAAAGTCGATACGTCCGCCAAAGTCGAGTGTGACCATGGCATCGCATTCGTCCATGGGCAGCACAAAGCCATAGCGGTCGATGCCGCGCTTGCTGCCAAGAGCTGTGCGCAGGGCTTCGCCAAGGGCTATGGCCACATCTTCCATGGTGTGGTGCTCGTCCACCTCGAGGTCGCCCTTGCACACACAGTAGAGCGATATGCCGGCATGGTGTGGCAACTGGCTGAGCATGTGGTCGAAAAAGTGCAGTCCGGTGTTGACCAATGTGTCGTCCCCGCCATCGAGGTCGACTATCACGTGTATGTCGGTTTCGGCAGTGGCACGCTTTACTTCGGCACGGCGCTCTGTGCGACGCAGAAATTCGGCTATGTCGGCCCAGTCGTCGGTGGCAAGAGCCAGCACGTGCTGCTGCACCGTGTTGAGTATGGTGGCAGCCACTTCGGGCTTTTGCAACAATATGGCACGGCACCCCATGTTGACGGCCAGTTGCACATCGGTGGCACGGTCGCCTATTACATAAGAGTGTTTCAGATCGTAGCCGTCCGTCATATACGCGGTGAGCATGGCCGTGCCAGGCTTGCGTGTTGGCGCATTGTCGGCGGGGAATGTGCGGTCTATATATTCGCGGGCAAAGGTTACGCCCTCGCCCTTGAGTGTTTGCAACATTTTGTTGTGAGCGGGCCAGAAGGTGTCTTCGGGAAAACTCTCGGTGCCGAGGCCGTCCTGGTTGCTTACCAACAATGGCAGGTAGTCGGTCTGCATCACCGAGCGCAGTCCGCTGATGGCACCTGGCACAAACTCGAGTTTCTCAAGCGAGTCAATCTGCTCGTCGGCCGGCTCTTTTATAATAGTACCATCTCGGTCAATAAATAATACTTTCTTCATACATATTGCTTTAAGGCATTGGCGGAATTAGTTGACGAGTTGACGGGTTGACGAGTTAACGGGTAAGTTAGTCAAGCTTCTCACCTTTCTTGCTTTAACATAACAAGTATAGCATATTTACTTGTTAACCTGTCAACTTGTTAACCCGTTAACCAAGAATTTCACCAACGGATTGCTTTAAGGCATCTATTACGTTCACATTCTCGGCAGGTGTGCCAACGGTAATGCGCAGGCAGCCTTCGCAGCCTTTCACCCGATTGCGGTTGCGCACGATGATGCCATTAGCCACAAGGTGGTCGTAAATGGCATCGGCATCGGTCACTTTGACCAACAAGAAATTGGCATCGCTGTGATACACCTTCAGCACACAAGGCATTTTGGCCAGTTCGGTGGCAAGCCACTGGCGCTGGCTGCACACCTCGGACACATGAGCGTCGTGTGGTTCGGCATGCAAGCGCTTGGCCACTTCGACCTGGGTGGGCGCATTTACGTTGTAGGGATATTTTACGCGGGCAAAGATGTCGGCTATCATGGGACTGGCAAAGGCCAATCCAAGACGCAAGCCGGCCATGCCCCACGCCTTTGAGAGCGTTTGCAGCACCACCACGTTGGGGTGTTTGCTGAGCACGGTGAGCATGGAGGGTTGCGACGAGAAATCGATGTAAGCCTCATCAACCACCAACACGCCGCTGAAGTTGTCAGCCAAGGCCTCTAACTGCTGCAGGCTGAAAGCATTGCCCGTAGGATTGTTGGGCGAGCACACCCACATGAGCCTTGTGTTGGCATCGGCTGCGGCCAGCATGGCCGGCACATTGAGCGCATAGGTTTCGGCCTCGAGCGGCACCTCGCGCACGGCCACATTGTTGATGGCTGCCGCCACCGCATACATGCCGTAAGTGGGGGCTATGGCTACCACATTGTCGACACCTGGCTCGCAAAATATGCGGAAACAGAGGTCGATGGCCTCGTCGCTGCCGTTGCCCACAAACACCTGTTCGGGCGTGACGCCCTTGAGTTGTGCTATCTCGCCCTTCAACGCCTTTTGGTGTGGGTCAGGATAGCGGTTGACGCCATTGTTGTAAGGGCTTTCGTTGGCATCAAGCCATACTGATATGTCGCCACCTTTGTAGTCGTCGCGCGCTGTGGAATAGGGCAAGAGTTCCTTTATATTATTGCGTATGTACATGGCTATCGGTCGTTAATTCGCACGGTCGTTAATTCGCACATTGACAGCCTGGGCGTGTGCATGCAGGCCTTCGGCTTCGGCCATGGTGACTATGGTGCCAGCCAATGACTGCAAGCCCTGTTGTGTGAGCGTCTGGAATGTTATTTTGCGCATAAAGCTGTCGATGTTCACGCCACTGTATGAGCGCGCCCAGCCGCTTGTGGGCAGGGTGTGGTTGGTGCCCGAGGCATAGTCGCCGGCCGACTCGGGCGAATAATTGCCCACAAACACGCTGCCGGCCGCAGTCACATCGGCCGCTATGTCCCATGGGTTGTCCATCGATATTATAAGGTGTTCGGGCGCATAGGCATTGCTGAAGTCGAGCATGGTGCCGCGGTGGGCAAACACCAGTATGCGGCTGTGGCTGAGCGACTGCTCAACAAGTTCCTTACGCGGCAGCAGTGCGGTTTGGCGTTCCACCTCGGCGGCCACTTCATGGGCAAAGTCCTCGCTCTGACACACCAGTATGGCCTGGCTGTCGGGGCCATGCTCGGCTTGCGACAGCATGTCGGCTGCCACATAGCTGGCCTTGGCGGTGTGGTCGGCCATGACAAGCACCTCGGAGGGGCCGGCTGGCATGTCGATGGCCGTGTCGGTGCTCACAAGTTGCTTGGCATGGGTAACGAAACGGTTGCCGGGGCCAAATATCTTGTCCACACGGGCTATGCTCTCTGTGCCATACGCCATGGCGGCAATGGCTTGTGCACCGCCCACGCGGTAGATGTGGTCTACCCCGCAAGCATTGGCCGCATATATTATTTCGGGGGCGATGCGGCCGTCGGCACCCTGGGGCGTGCAAAGCACCACGTGTTTGCAACCGGCTATGCGGGCCGGGGCGGCCAGCATGAGCACGGTGCTGAAGAGCGGGGCGCGGCCGCCGGGTATGTAAAGTCCCACACGCTGAATGGGTACCGCCTTTTGCAGGCAGCGCACACCGGGTTGGGTTTCGACCTCGACAGGCTCGGGCATCTGCGCTTTGTGAAAGGCACTGATGTTGACAAGGGCTGCGTCGATGGCCTGTCGCACTTGGGGTGTGACCTTGGCGGCCAGCTGCTTGCGCTCCTCGGCCGACAATTCGATGTCGGTTATGTCGGCATGATCAAAGTCGTGTGCAAAACGGCGCAGGGCTTCATCGCCACTGTGGCGCACCTCGGCCACAATGCTGCGCACGCTTTCTATTACCTTGTCGTCACTCGGGGCGTTGCGCTCGCACATTTTGTCCCATACGGACTTATCTGGATTGATGATTATTTGCATGTTGAGTGAGTGTTTTTCGGCAAACGTTTTTAAGGTATCATATTTTCGAGATTGAGCACGAGTATGCCCTCTGCACCGAGTTCCTTGAGGCGCTCAACCTTTTCCCACAACACGTCCTCGGCTATGACCACGTGCATAGAGCACCACCCCTCGGCTGCCAAAGGCAATATGGTGGGCGAACGCATGGCGGGCACTATCTGCACTGCCTGGTCCACCAGCGCGGTGGGTATGTTCATCAGCACATATTTGTAGCCGCGGCTGTTGACTATGGAGTTGAAACGGAACTTGAGTTTTTCGATATCGGCCAGCTTGTCATCGTCAAGTCCTTGACGGGCTATGAGGGCGGCTTCGCTATAAAACACCTCCTCTACCTCGCGCAAACCATTCTGCACCAGGGTGCCGCCCGACGACACGATGTCGAATATGGCATCGGCCATGCCTACTGCGGGGGCTATCTCTACCGAACCGGCTATTTCATGAATGTCGGCATGTATGCCCTTGTCGGCAAAGAACTGGCGCAACACGTGGGGGTACGATGTGGCCACTGTGCGGTCTTCGAACCATTGCAAACCGGGATAGTCCACCTCACGCGGAACGGCCAGTGATATGCGACAAGCGCCGAAACCGAGGCGCATCACCTCGTCAACCGCCATGCCACGCTCGGCCACCTCGTTAAGGCCTACAATGCCCACATCGGCCACACCCATGTGTACGGCCTGGGGGATGTCGTCGTCGCGCAAATAAAGTACTTCGATGGGGAAGCCCTTGGCACGTGCTATCAACTTGCGCTTGCTTTGTGCCACATCAATGCCGGCATCGGCCAGCAGGGCCATTGTGTCTTCGTTAAGCCGTCCCTTGGCTTGTATTGCTATACGTAGCATAGGCTGTTTAGTATTTTCGGTTTTGTATTAAGGGTGGTTCTAAAAATTCTGTTTTTAGAGTTCTGCTATTCTGAAATGTGATTTGCACGCTCTCGAAAGCGTCTTTTTGAAAGTTTGTTCGGTCACATAGCCCGCTATGCTCCCTCACAAACTTTCAAAAATACACTTCCGATAGCGCACAAATTCCTATTTCAGAATTATTAGAACCACCCTTAAGCTGGTGCTTAAAAAGGTTGTATCTGTAATAAATTGACTGCAATATTCGGCATTTTAATTGATATATGCAAGCATTTGCACGTTTTTCTAAGACACGATGCAATATTATGCAGCATTTTAGCAACATTCGGTTCTGATGCCACACATAAAGGGCTATGCCTTTGCTGCATGGCCGCACTTGGCATAACTGCGGGGCATTTCGCCACCCTTCTCATCACGCTTGCCGAAAAAAGTAAGGCTTTTAACACACTTTCACCCCCCCGATTGCATTATTTGCATTTAGTGCCTATATTTGCGGCATAATACAACATTATACACAGCAACTTAGGTTTAGAGAAACACTAATCTATTACACATTTCAAACCATAACACGAATTCCTATGAAGAAAACTCTACTCGGAACAGCCCTGCTGTTTGCATTGGCACAGGCTCTGCCAATGGACGCTCAAAAGCAAGTGCGCCTCACATTCAACCGCGCTGGTGGCACGGCTGTGAGCAACGTGACGGTCAAAGTGACGGACGAGAGTGGCAATGCCATCAATGGTGTGACGGCCACACTGCAAAGTATTAAACAAGGTACTGGCACTGAGGCTGGTGCTGCCGCAACTGATGTGGCTCTGAATTCGGGCAATGAACTGAACACGCACCCTGAAATACTTTGCGCAAACTACAGTAACGGGAAAAACAGCTTTGCCGAATTTACCTTTAAGATTTCAGGACTCAGCGACTTCAGCCTCAACCATAGCGACTTGCAGATTGCGGCCATGAATCTTAATGGCAGATTTCAAAATAGCAAAGGTGAACGCTATTGCGACGTACGCGTTTGGGGCAATGAGAATAAAAGCACACTCATCGCAAGTACTGATGGCATACTTGTAGACAAGTTGGGTGGTTCTTATACGGTAGACAACACCATTGACTGGGAAATAAAGGGCGAAGCCACAACTCAAGCCGCAACCGATCAATACCTCGTAGTACGTATGGCAAAGAGCAGTAACAGTAATGGTTGCTTCTTTGGCCTCAAGCAAATCACGCTTTACAACGGCTACCGTTTTGCCACAACTGCCACTTCAAACATTGACAATGTGGCTACTTTCAGTGCCAGCAGCCCCGTCACTTTCAGCAGCGACGCTACTGCGTACATTGCCATCAACAGCGACAACAAACAAGTGACGCTGTCGCCACTCAACGGCGCACTGGCTGCCGGCAAAGGTGCCATTGTGAGCAAGGCCACAACCGGCGACATCTATGCCTATGTGAGTACCGAGACTACCGACAGCCGCAACAATCTGCTCGTGGGCAGCGGCGACGCCACCAAGGAACTCACCGATGGCAACTACTACATCTTTAACAAGAAAGACAACGATGCCGTATTCTCACCACTCGACAATGCTGCCAGCACCACGCTTGCTGCCAACAAGGCGGCTCTCAAAACCACTACCACAGGCGGTCAGGCTCTGACCCTGGACTTTGGCAGTGTGACGGGCATCAACACCGTAACAACCGCCATGCCTGCCACCAACGCTACCTTCGACCTGTCGGGACGCAAGGTGAGCGGCAAACTGCCCGCCGGTCTGTACATCAAGAATGGCAAGAAGCTTCTCATCAAATAACACTACTACAAACCACTCAATACACGCAAGCACATGAAAAAGCAATATAACAAGCCCACTGCCTCTACCATCAACCTTTATGCTGAGGAGGCATTGCTCACAGGCAGCCGCACTATCAATATCTCTGACAAAGGTGTAGGGGCCGACGCCTCACTCTCAAACAAGCAGGCTTGGAACAGTTCTGCATGGGACAATGCACAGGACGACGGCGAATAAATTGCTCTCACGCATAACTTGGCACAGCTATACGTTTGACCGATAGCATGCCAACATGTATATTACACACTATAACCCGCAATAATGCCGTCGGTAACGGCTGCATTGCGGGTTATTTTATGTTTTAGAACACCCCAACCGGCCATACGCCACCTACAACGCTTGGTCAATCAGACTAAATGCGATATATTTGCATTACTAAGTAGGTGGAGCAGAGTTATTTTGCACTGAAAACGCACACCTACTTACATACCACCCACACAACATTTTGACAATTATGGAATTGAAAAAGACACTGCTGCTGACAGCCGCAATGGTTTTCACTTGCTCAACAACTGCCCTTGCAGATGACGGGCACACTTTTCCCGAAAAGGGGAAGGTGTATGTGATACACCGCTTCAACGACAACAATTCGTACATCTACGAGAACCGCAGCGTACTCAACACTGCACCAAAAACCAATACGAACAAACAATATTGGCAATTCGTTCCCACCGAAAAGGCTAACTGCTACTACATACAGAACGTGACGTCGAAGCGTTATGTACAAAGTTCGAATACAAAAGAGAGCCAACAAATCAAGGTAGGCAACACCCCCGTTGAGTTTGAAATCAAGCAAAACACTACCGAAGGGGCTGCACCCAAAGGCTATTACTATATGTGCAGCACCGACCAAACTATTGACAACACGAAGGATGGCACACTCGGCCTCAACTATGCTGGCGGCCAAAGCCAGGTGGTAGCATACCACATTCGCTACAACCGCGGCAACTCGTATTGGGACATTCAAGAGTCTGCATACGACTACGAGGCACCGGCACCACCGGCACCCATCGAACGCTCAGAATACAGCAAGCGCCTGGGCATCTACATACTGCCCTGCGGCGACACAGGTGCGGCTTACCTCAAGAGTTTGAGCATTACCGGCGAGAATGGCAACGTGACCAACGCCCTCAACTATACAGCCAGCGCACAGCCAAGCAACTATTACAACATGGTGCGCACCGACTCTGCCGAGGTAATAAAGGGTAAGACCTTCAACCTTAAATACGAGGCTGAGGGCATGACATCAGACTACACCGTAACAGCATACTTTGATTGGGACAAGGATGGTGTGTTTGAATCTAAACACGAGTTTCTTAACAACAAAAGCGGCTCTGCCGAAATTACCGTGCCTGCCGAGGCCGCCGAGGGCAAATCGCGCATGCGCATTCGCGTCAACGACAACGACCTTGGCCTTGATGGTGCCGACGACGATGTATATGGTGCTACCTACGATTTCCAGATATTTGTAACAAGCGACCCTACCGTCACCAAAGTGAACGATATCGTGGCCAACAACGGCACTGACGCAACGGCAAGCAGCGCGGCCTACGGCATTGACGGCCGCCGTGTCAACCCCAAGACACACAAGGGGGCTTACATTCAAAACCGACAGAAGAAGATTAAGTAACAACACCACTCCTATTATATACATATATTACAATATACTATGAGCTATACCAAGCAACTACTTCTGGGCAGTGCCGCCATGCTGGGCATGGGTATGCACGCACAGCAGGCGAGCAAGCCTAACATCATATTTATTCTTTGCGACGACATGGGTTATGGCGACTTGGCCTGCTATGGCCAGCCCTACATCTCAACTCCCAACATCGACCGCATGGCCAGCGAGGGTATGCGCTTTACACAAGCCTACGCCGGCAGTCCGGTGAGTGCACCATCGCGCGCCACACTCATGACAGGCCAGCACACCGGACACACCCATGTGCGTGGCAACAAAGAGTATTGGAAGAATCGTCCCGCAGTGAAATACGGCGTGACCCAAGAGCCCGACCGCGTGGGTCAGGAGCCTTACGACCCCGAACACGTCATACTGCCCGAAATAATGAAGGCCAACGGCTACACCACAGGTATGTTTGGCAAATGGGCCGGCGGCTACGAAGGTTCGGTGTCTACCCCGAAGACACGTGGCATTGACGAGTACTATGGCTACATCTGCCAGTACATGGCGCACCGCTACTTCCCCAACTTCTTGAACCGTTACAGTCCACGTCGCGGTGATACCGATGTGGTGCGCATCACCATGGACCAGAATGTGCAATACAGCGACGGCTGCACCAACCCCGACTATGCCAAGCGCAAGCAGTACTCGGGCGACATGATACATCAGGAGGCACTTGAATGGATTGACCAGCAATCGGCCGACAAGCCTTTCTATGGTTTATTTACCTACACTCTGCCCCACGCCGAGCTGTACCAGCCCAACGACTCGATACTGCAAGCCTACTACGGCAAGTTCTGCAACGACAAGACCTTTGCCGGCACCGACCGCTACCATGCCACCGTCAACACGCACGCCCAGTTTGCGGCCATGATTACACGCCTCGACGCTTATGTAGGCGAAATTCTCGACAAGCTCAAGGCCAAAGGGCTTGACAAGAACACCATTGTCATATTCTCATCAGACAATGGCCCGCACGAGGAGGGTGGCGGCGACCCCGACTTCTTTGGACGCGACGGCAAGCTGCAAGGCAAAAAGCGCTCATGCCATGAGGGCGGCATACGCATTCCGTTCATTGTGCGCTGGCCCGGCCATGTGCCAGCTGGCAAGGTGAACGACCACATAATGGCCTTTTACGACATCATGCCTACCTTCTGCGACCTCATCGGTCAGGACAACTACACCGAGCGTTTTGGCAACAAACGCCTTGCCAACGACTACTTCGACGGTATTTCGTTTGCCCCCACCCTGTTAGGCGATGATGCCAAGCAGCAGGAGCACGACTTCCTATATTGGGAGTTCCACGAAACCAACCAAATGGCTGTGCGCAAGGGCGACTGGAAACTCTATGTGGAGCGCGGCAACTGCAAGTTGTTCAACCTTGCCACCGATGTGCACGAGGATCACGACGTGGCTGCCCAACACCCCGACATCGTGAGCGAACTGAAACAAATCATCAAGGAACAGCACACAACACCCGATGTGAAAGAGTTTAACACTGTAACGCTGCCGCAATAAGCCGCTTACATACATTTAATTAGCAAAAAGCACTGAAGAGAATGTTGCTTCTCTTCAGTGCTTTTTTGTGCTTGAAGAAACGCTACCTCTAATGAGGGCGACGCGTCCCGCGTCGGGCATTAAGGAAAAGGCTCACAGACTGGCGTGTAATTAGTGCTGTCTGTGAGTCTTTATTATTAGTGTATGAGTCTTTGCCTTAATGCCCGACGCGGGACGCGTCGCCCCCATTAGAGGTAGCGTTTGGTGCTTGCGTTTGGTGTTTGAGCCCGTTCGCATAGAAACATAACCACACACCAATAAGGGTAACTCCCGATAGCATGTGCAAATGCCATGCTATCGGGAGTTTTCTCATGCCACCATATATCAAGAAGCGCATTTCATGATCATCAATCATGAAATGCGCTTCTGCTTTAAGACTTAGACATTAAGTCCGCCAAGACTTAATTCTCCTCCATATGACGCACTATGCCATGTTTGGCACCCCTCACAAATTCGAGGATATCTTCAATTTCCTCACTCATAGGTATCTGCTCAGGAATCTTGAGCACTGCATCTTCAAGACTGAAGTTACCTGTATATATAATGCGATACGTATTGGCAATATGGCGAATAATACGATCCGTCTTATTAACATGCTTCAATACAACGGCATTAACTCCGTGGTATGAGGCAGGATTACCACCCAATATCACATAAGGAGGCACATCTTTCTGTACACGGCAACCACTTTGGATAAGGGAGTAGCGGCCTACACGTACATGCTGCTGTACAACAACACCTGTGCTTTGTATTGAACAGTCGTGAATTTCACACTCGCCGGCAATACAAGCACCAATGCCTACAACACACTTATTGAATATGTGTACATCATGACAAATGTGCACGCGGTCCATAATAAAATTGCTATCACCAATAATTGTAGCCTTGTCTTGATACGTACTGCCAGCTATCACCACATTTTCACGAATGCGATTGTCGTTTCCGATAACCACCTTTGTAGAGGTTCCCTCTACATAGTGAAAGTCTTGGGGAGTCGCACCAATTACTGCATTCTGATATACAATGTTGCCACTGCCCATTGTTGTACCTTCAAGAATACTGGCATGCGACTTGATAACACAATTATCACCAATCACAACACCCTTTTCAATATAGGCAAAAGGGCCGACCTCCACGTTTTGACCAAGTTTGGCCTCGGGGTCAACATAAGCTAAAGGACTAATCATGGAATAAAGTTTTTAATTAAGATAAACTGTAAGGACGAATACACTTAGTATGTTGGAATATAAGATTACGAGGTTACAAAGTTTCCTTAGTCACCACATGTAACAAAAGAAACCTTGTAACCTCATTTATCTAATAAATACCAACCATATTATATTCTACCTTTAGTATTATCAATATTGGGTTAGTTATTTTCAGTTTCACGGCCTCCGCCAAGCGCCTGATAAAGGTTGATGGCGGCCTGCACCTTGTCAAATTTGTCCGAAATCAGCGTCAACTGAGCCTGAATGAGGCTCTGCTGTGCTGTAAGCGTCTCAAGATAAGTGGTACTTGTGCTGTGTTGGAAGAGCATTTTAGTGTTCTCCAACGCCGTTGTCAATTCAGCCACCTGATGTTTGCAAGCCTCCTCCTGCAGGGCAGCAGCCTGATATTGTGCAAGAGCATTGCTCACTTCTTGGCCGGCACTCAACAAGGTCGATTTGAAATCATTTTGTGCGGCCTCATACTGCAACTGCGAGATCTTCAAGTTTGCCTTGAGTTTGCCATTGGTAAAAAGCGGCTGAGTAATCGAACCGAGCAAAGTGGCAAGTATCTTGCCTGGATTGACAATAGCGCCAGCATTGTTCGTCCAACTTCCCTGCGCTGTTATATTGAGCGAAGGATAGAAAGCCGACTTGGCTACGTTTACGCCATAGAAAGCCGATGCCACCTTCATTTCAGCAGCATGTACGTCTGGACGGTTGGCCAGCAGCTGAACCGGCATTCCAACAGAGTACTGTGTTGGGAAATTATCTGCATTAAAAGTGCCACGACCGATATTGTGCGGAGCCTCGCACAACAAAGTACAAAGCGCATTTTCAGTTTGGGTTATACTGTTTTGCAGCGTAGGCACAGTACTCTGCAAATTATAGTAATTTGCCTTAGCCTGCGACACGGCAGCCTGATTAGTCATACCGCCCTCCTTCATGGCCTCCATTGCGCGCACATTCTCTGCCCAAATACCGATAGTCTCCTGCGTAGTCTTAAGCTGTTCATCAAGCATTTGCAGCGTGTAGTAAAGGTTGGCCACATTGGCTATAATAGCAGTACGTGTAGCTTGCTTTGCAGCTTTAGTCATTTCGAGGTTCATCTCGTACTGCTTTTTCGTGTTACGAATTGAACCCATCGAACCAAATTGCCAACTTGCTGCTATCGGGAAAGCATAAGTTTTGCTGGCCTTGTTAAAGTCCCAACTTGTCATGGTTCCCTGTGGTTGAAAGGCTATGCTCGGATAGTAAGCCAAGCGCTGCATTTTCAAACCAGCCTGGATTTGCTGAATACTCAAATCTGCATTAAGCAAATTAGTATTGTTTGCCAAAGCCTTGTTGATAAGAGCCTGCAGTTGCGGGTCGGTAAACACCTCCTGCCATGGTGTATTGCCATAGCTGGCGGTGTCAGCTTTAACCACATCAGTTGTTGTGTTGCGATACAAGCTGTCAATACCTTGTGCCAATGTCTGAGGACGCTCGTAGTTCTTGTATATACCCGAGCAACTTGCCATCAGCATGGCACAACCTATGATAGGAAAATTGATTTTCATATATGTAATTTATTGAAGCGTTAAGTAACAAGTAAAACCATGAACGACCAAAGAGGTTGAAGTAATAAGTAAAATATCATTGCATGAACCTCATGCCGTGCAACAACATTCTACTTATTACCAGTTTTACATATCACCTAATGCACCTTTACTGGCATTATTTAGTGTATTGTTCAATATCTGAGCTTGCCTCACTGTTATCCATATCCTCCCATGTGATAGGCTTGATCTTCTCCTGCAAATATTCAAAGATCACGAACAACGAAGGAACGATAAAGATCTGGAATAACATACCAATCAACATACCGCCAATGGCAGATGTACCAAGCGAGCGGTTGGCATTAGCACCTACACCAAATGAGAACATCAAAGGCAACAGACCGATAATCATGGCCAAAGACGTCATCAAGATAGGACGCAGACGGGCACCAGCACCAAGCACTGCAGCCCAAGAGATGCTCATACCCATCTTTCGGCGTTCAAGAGCAAACTCTACAATCAAGATGGCATTCTTAGCCAACAGACCCATCAACATGATAAGTGCAATCTGCACATAAATATTATTTGCAGCCTCGCCAAAAATAGGCAACACATTGTTGATAGCACCTACACCCTGAATAAAGAGGAATGAGCCAGCCAAACCGAAGGGCACTGAAAGCAACACAGCGAAAGGCAACATGTAACTTTCGTACTGGGCAGCAAGCAACAAGTAGATAAACACGAAGCAGAGCACAAACACGATACCAGTGGTGCTACCTGAATTCTGCTGTTCCTCACGAGTCTGACCCGAGAACTCAAACGAATAACCCGTAGGCAAACTCTTTTCAGCCACTTCTTCAATAGCCTTAATAGCCTGACCTGAAGTATATCCCGTTGCAGGGTTACCATTCACAGACATAGAGGTGTACATATTGAAACGGTTGATATTGTCAGGACCATAGGTCGGGGTTACCGTCATGAACTCAGTGATAGGAGCCATTTCGCTACCGTTACGCACCTTTATCTTGTACAAACTTTCAAGGTTTGCACGGTCGGCTTGTTCACCCTGTATCATCACACGATATATCTTACCGAAACGGTTGAAGTTTGAAGCGTAAAGACCACCATAGTAACCTTGCAACGTTGTCAAGATATCCTTGGGCGAAAGTCCGGCACGCTTACACTTGGCCGCATCAATATCAATAGTATATTGAGGGAAGTTGGTGTTGAAAGTCGTCTGAGCAGACTCGATTTCAGGACGTTTCTGCAAGTCTGCCAAGAAAGTCTGAGCCACCTGGTAGAACTTGTTCAAGTCGCCACCGGTACGGTCTTGCAAGTTGAACGTGAAACCATTTGTCACACCATAACCACTAATCATAGGCGGCTGGAAGAAGAGAACCTGTGCATCCTTAAACACGTCACGCGAACGCAGATACAAGTTGGCAAAGATTACGGTTGAACTCTCCTTCATAGAGCGTTCTTCCCAATCCTTCAACTTGATAATGAACGAACCATACGAAGGACCTTGACCACCAATGAACGAGTAACCCGATACAATGGTACTGATTTCAACAGCCGGACATGAACGCACGAGGCTGTCTACCTTGTTAAGGTAAGCTTCTGTACGGTCTTGCGATGTGCCAGGAGGCATGGTTACAACACCCATAATGGTACCAGTATCTTCAGAGGGCACCATGGCCGTAGGCGTGATATTCATCATCCATACCAACAAGGCAATACTACCAGCAACAAAGCCGAGTGAGAGCCAAGGGCGTTGAATGAAGATAAGCACCTTCTTTTTGTAAGACTTCAATATTTTGTCGAACGAAGCCTCGAAAGAGTTCTGGAACTTTTTCGTAGTCAGACCGATAAAGGCCAATATAGCTACGATTGAAAGAATAACAGTGATGACAGGGTGCGAATCAAAGTTGAAGCCACCGAATATCAAGCCGAGGATAGAGATTACAACCAATATCAGAGTGATACTGGGGTGAAGTATGCGGCCAATGCTTTCGGCATAACGCTGATACATTGTTTGGCCAGCAGCCTTGTAAGCCTTACCCATGCGCTGTCCCAATGATTCTTCCTCCTCACTATGTGCCTTGTGCGGTTTCAGCAAGATGGCACAAAGGGCAGGCGAAAGCGTAAGGGCGTTCAAAGCTGAGAAACCGATGGCAATGGCCATGGTCAAACCAAACTGACGGTAGAACACGCCCGAGGTACCCGACATGAAGCTCACCGGAATAAACACAGCCATCATCACGAGCGTAATAGACACGATGGCCGAGCCTAACTCACGCATGGCATCGATTGAAGCCTTTCGTGCCGACGTGTAACCTTGATCCAACTTGGCATGCACGCCTTCCACCACCACAATGGCATCATCCACCACAATGGCAATGGCCAGCACCATGGCCGAAAGTGTCAGCAAGTTGATCGAGAAACCAATGGCATACAGAGCAAAGAATGTACCAATCAAAGCCACAGGAATAGCCACTGATGGTATGATGGTGCTTCGCATATCCTGCAAGAAGATATACACCACTATAAACACAAGGATAAATGCCTCTATCAAGGTTTTGATTACTTCGTGAATAGAGGCAAAAAGGAAGTCGTTTACGTTCTGAGCCACAGTAATCTTCAAGCCTTGAGGCAAGCCCTTCTGCGCATCATCAAGCAACTTCTCACAGTCCTGAATGATTTCAGTTGCATTTGAACCTGCCATCTGCGAAATCATACAAGTTACTGACTTGTGACCATTAACCTTACCTGAGAAGCCATAGCTTACACGGCCAAGTTCTACACGTGCCACATCCTTTAAGTGAATAATCGTACCATCAGGATTAGCCTTGATCACAATATCCTCAAATTCGGGAACCTGGCTCAAACGACCCTTGTAACGCAACGTGTACTGGAACGTCTGATTTTCACGTTCACCGATGTTACCAGGTGCGGCCTCAATGTTCTGCTCAGCCAATACACCGCTGATGTCCGTAGGCATCAAGTGGTATTCTGCCATTTTCTCTGGATTGAGCCAAATACGCATAGAATAGTCGGCACCCATCACCATGGCATCACCCACACCCTTTACACGCTGAATCTGCGGAATGATGTTAATTTGGGCATAGTTCTCAACAAAAGCCTCATCGTAGCGGTCCTCTGTATCCGAAACAGAGAAAATCATCAACATTGAACTCTGACGCTTCTGTGTAATCACACCTACCTGCGTTACCTCCGAGGGCAACAAGCCCTGTGCTTTAGCCACACGGTTCTGCACATTCACGGCTGCCATATCAGGGTCTGTACCCATCTTAAAGGTAATCTGTATGGTGGCAGCACCTGTATTAGTTGCAGTAGATGTCATGTAGTCCATGTTTTCCACACCATTGATTTGCTCTTCGAGCGGAGCAATAACGGAGTTCAACACGGTCTGCGCATTTGCACCCGTATAGGTGGTGCTCACCTGCACAGTAGGTGGTGCGATGTCAGGATATTGGACAACTGGGAGTGATACCAAACCCAATACACCCAATATGACAATCACAATTGATATCACGGTAGAGAGTACCGGACGGTTAATAAACCGATCAAGTGTCATATTGCTAATATATTTAATTGATAAACAACAAGCGGCTGCCAAGCCAAAGCCCTAAATCCGCTTGCTGCACATATTATTATACTTGATTATGCTTTGAGCCTTTATTACTTTTCGCCCGGCATCTTGCCGTCCTTCATGGCCTGCTGTTCCTTCTTCTGGTTAGCACGGAGCTGAGCAAGCGTAATAGGATTGATTTTCTGGCCATTCTTCAACTGGTTCACACCATCTACTACGATGCGCTCACCCGAACGGAGGCCCGAGGCTATTACGTAAGTTTGACCATCATTCTGCGGCAGCACAGTAATTTCGCGAGTGGCAACAGTCTTATCGTTGTTCAACACATAAACAAACTTCTTGTCCTGCACATCAAATGTAGCACTCTGCGGCACAATGATGGCATCGTTTGAATGAGTAGGAACAAGGATTGAACCCGTACCACCTGAGCGGAGAATATGCTGTGCATTGTCAAATGTAGCACGCATCTGCACCGAACCCGTTGAAGAGTCTATCACACCGCTTACAGTACTGATAGTACCGCTCTGGCTGTAAGTTGAACCATCTGAAAGCAAAAGGCTCACTGCAGGCATCTTCTTAATGGCAGCATTCACACCACCGGCCTCACGCGTAAGGGCGAGTAATTGCTTCTCGGTCATTGAGAAGTAAACATACATCTTTGATATGTTTGACACGGTGGTCAAAGGATCGGCCGATTGTGCACTCACCAAGCTACCTACACGGTAAGGAATTGAGCCAACCACACCATCTGCCGGACTTGTAACCGTACACCAGCGCAAGTTATCCTGTGCGCTCTGCAACTGGGCCTCAGCCGATGCCAACTGGGCCTCGTACGAAGCCAAAGTGTTTTCGGCCATCTTCAAGTCGTAGCTCGAAATGATATTCTGCTTAAAGAGCATACGCTTATTTTCCACCGTAAGTTTTTGAGTGGCAATATTGGCTCGGCACACACGAATTTGAGCCTGAGCTGCCTTTACTGCAGCACGATATTGTTCAGAATCAATCAAAAACAAAGGCTGACCTTTACGAACAGTTGAACCTTCGTCAACAAGCAGTTTTACCAAGTAGCCTGACACCTTTGGACGAATTTCGATATCCTGCATACCCTTGATTGTTGCCGGATACGATGTCTTCAAGTCAGCCGACGTGGTTTGTACAGTTTCTACTGCAAAGTCATTGCTGGCTTCGCCCATCTGTTTTGACTTGCTGCCGCAACCGGTCAAGACCACTGCGGTAAGCACCCATAAAGCGATTTTCTTCATGTGTTGTTTGTTATAAGTATTTTATTTGTGTTTCCTTCTTTCCGTTTACATTGGTACATACTACGCCCCAATATAAACTTTGTGCAAAGGTACGGCAAAAAAACTGAATGCAGTGTGTTAGTTTTCCTTGAAAGTGTGCCCATTAGTAATTTTTAGTGCAGAAAAAGGTACAAAACGCCCCAAATGTATATTACAGATTGCAATAAGGTAATTGACACACGATGCGGACAACTCAAGCCATGCTTACCCCGTTGACCGATTTTTTGGCTGACGAGATAACGGATTGGCAGGTTGACGACCAAGTATGTTCTGCACTTTTTGTTATGTTAAAGACAGAAGAATAAGGAACGCAGGAACCTGACAAACACACGTGTCAGCCCGTCAATTCGCCAACCTGTTAAATTACTCCGCCAACGGGTACACCCAACTTTTTTAGAGGCGCCCGCACGTATTTTAAGCATTCCGCTCCCGTTTACTATAATGTTTTGCGTAACTTTGCACCAAACTCGAAGTACACAAAATGAGAATAGGATTTGACAACGAAAAGTATCAGCGCATTCAGTCTGAACACATCAAAGAACGTATTTCGCAATTTGACGGCAAGCTCTATCTGGAACTTGGCGGCAAATTGTTTGACGACCATCACGCCAGCCGCGTACTGCCAGGATTTTTGCCCGACAGCAAACTGCGCATGTTTCAAAAAATCAGCGACAGCATTGAAATAGTTATTGTTATCAGTGCCGCCGACATTGAGAAGAACAAGAAACGTGCCGACCTTGGCATCACCTACGACGAGGACGTACTCCGACTCAGAGGCGAATTCCAAAACCGCGGGTTCATGGTTGGCTCTGTAGTCATCACCCACTACAACGGACAACCGGCTGCCACACAATTCAAGCAGCGACTTGAACGTGACGGCATCAAAACCTACTGCCATTACCTGATCGAAGGCTACCCACACGATGTCAAGCTCATTGCTTCGGACGAGGGCTTTGGCAAAAATGACTATGTCGAAACCGAGCGTCCGCTGGTTATTGTCACGGCCCCCGGACCCGGCAGTGGCAAAATGGCTGTTTGCCTCAGCCAATTATATAATGAGAACAAACGCGGCATCAGAGCCGGATATGCCAAATTCGAGACCTTCCCAGTATGGAACCTGCCACTCAAGCACCCGGTCAACATTGCCTACGAAGCCGCCACTGCCGACCTCAACGACGTCAACATGATTGACCCGTTCCACCTGGAGGCTTACAACAAAATAGCCATCAACTACAACCGCGACATTGAGATATACCCTGTGCTCAATGCGTTGTTTGAGGGCATCTATGGTGCCAATCCCTACAAATCGCCCACCGACATGGGCGTTAACATGGTGGGATTTTGCATCAGCGATGATGAGGCTTGCTGCGAAGCATCAAAGGACGAAATTATACGCCGTTATTATGCCGCCACCAACAAGATGGCCCGTGGCGCTTGCAACGAAGCCGAAATCAGCAAAATACAAATTCTCTTTAATCAAGCCGGCATCACTACCGACTACCGTCGCACAACTACGGCTGCTAAAGAGCGCTTGAAGGAAACTGGGCACACTTCGTCGGCCATGGAACTCGAAGATGGCACCATCATTACAGGCAGTTCGAGCGAATTACTTGGTTGCAGCGCTGCCTTGCTGCTCAATGTCATGAAGCACCTTGCTGGCATTGACCACCAACTCAAACTCATTCCGCAGTCAATGATCGAGCCTATACAGCACACCAAGATACAATACCTTGGCGGACACAACCCCCGCTTGCACACCGATGAGGTGCTTGTGGCGCTCTCGGTTTTGTCTGAAAACGATGACAACTGCCGCAAGGCGCTCGAGCAGCTGCCCAAATTGCGCGGCTGCCAGGTACACTGCACCGTCATGCTGAGTGAAGTGGACCAAAAAATCTTCAAGAAGTTGGGTGTCAACTCGACCTGCGAACCTGTGCTGAAAAAGTAACTTATTGAAGTTTCTGATTTAGCAAGTGCGGGCTGAAGGCCCAATGTTCTCCATAGCCCAGGGCAAGCGAAGCGGCACCCTGGGTTGATATGAATGCAAAAGTTACGCCCTGTAAGGGCAGAAGTAACAGAGCTTTTTACTTTTGCCCTTACAGGGCGCGACTGCTTCAATACGCGATACCCAGGGTGCCGCTTCGCTTGCCCTGGGCTATGAAGAACATTGGGCCTTCAGCCCGCCCTTGTCAAATCCGAAACTTGAGTAACTTGTTCAAAAGCCCCATAAGCTCCAAGCTCAACAAAAGCCCTTAGCCATAAGTACAGCTATTAACGCTTGCTTACGACTAAGGGCTTAAATGATTTATAGGAGTGGTGCAAGTTATCTCACCACGATTTTACAACTTTCCGTCATTCGTTTGCCATTGTCAACCTTCACCACATACAAACCAGCTGGCAAGTTAGAAGTGTTCAATCTGTAAGATGTCTGACCATTAGCCACCGGCGTTTGCATTACAGTTTGTCCATTACCATTCACCACGCTCAGCAGTTTGGCATTTTCTATTCCTCTAAAATCCACGACAACCATTTCATTCTTGCGAGCGAACTCTGGCGTTGCTTTTAATCCAGTGCGTTCAGTACGTACGGCCTTAATTGAGGCAGCGTCACCAGGAGTTATCGCATAGAATACACTTGCGTACTCGGTCTTACCATCGTTCCCTGCTTTCTGCACATTTGCAACGATGTAATTCTTATTCTCGAAATGAACAAAAGTGAAGTCACTATCATATGTATTAAGCGAATATCCTTCATCTAACATTATAGTAGCAACCACATTTCCGTTATCTTGCATTATCTTAAACCCTGGATAAGTACAGCCATACCATGTTACTATTTGGTCGGGTTCCCCATCACCATCACTATCTGTTTCAGTTGTTCTTTCAACAGATAGTTGACATATAGGAACGACATACTCGTATGCTTTGTCAGCATTAAAAAGATTTTGCGTAATAAGGAAATGGCCATCGTCATAAAGAGACGCCATATCATAGTAGTACAAACTTATTGGCCTTATCTCAAAACTTCGCTCATCACTTTTCTCTGGATCCTCTTTCCAAGCACCTGTAAGAGAGGGCCCATAATATTTCAATGTACCAGAATATTTACCGCATTGCTGCCTATCACCACTCAAAGTCAAAGAATCCACTAAGGTATATGTAATTTGGCCTATATAATAGTGACCTTTCAACTTACCACTACCATAGTCCTTGCTTACTTCCAACGAATCTTTGTTTACACTTATGTCAAAAGACACAGAGGTAGCGGTTCTTGAAGTTTCCGTTATTACGGCCTCTTTACCAAATAGCCTTAGTGACCCGCCGTAGTATTCGTCAAATTCGGTCATATCACGTATCAGATCTACTGTCACTTTCTCTATTGCAATTGGATCGACAGCGTAATCCACCACCTTGTCAAATTGAGGCATGTTTTTCCACAAAAGTTCGCGATATTTAGTCACTGCATAGCTTTGCGCATTAGGCAGAACCAAATCGAATTCTTTTTCGACTTCAAGATCCTCGTTATAAACCTTCACATTTTTCTCGTTATGATCTAAGTAATTAGACATACGACTCTTTCCATCACAAGTGAACATTCCTGGTACTGGTACAGGTACTCTCATATCACCCAATACAGACTCTGGTTTAAGAATTTGTGCCTGTGAAGCCAAGGCTACAGAAAGTGCTGAAACAACAAGTAATGTCTTTTTCATCTTTATTTCCCTAATACGTGTCGGGCGCAACCTTTAATTATAAAATATTGATTAAACTATCGCTGTGACAAAAGTAACTACATTATTTTACCCCCCCCGCCAAATGTACAATATTTAACTATAAAAGCAAGCATATTGGCACTACAACGAGATATTATCACAACACATGAGACATTTTATCCACTTAATGCAAATTAGGAACCATCAGTAACCCTCAACAGAATTTACAAAAAAATCTTTCCTTATTACAAATTAGTCATCTACCCCCAAAGGCACATCAATTACACTCTGGATTTACCGTCTTACTAAATCCAGGGTGCTTTCATTTTTACATACATAAAGAATTTACCTAACCGCCTTGCTTCGTATAGTGTGTGCAAGTTCATGTCTTACCAACAGTAAATTAAAAATTCGATTTTTGTCTACACTCTGCACTTTCGTGCATAAACAGTTGATTATCATTGCATTCTGGAGTGTAGACAAAGGCGCATTTCATCTACACTCCGCCTGCACTATGCCTGCACGATTATCTGCAAATTAACGACACAACAACAAGAGGCAAGAGAAGAAAAACGGGAGGTAGAAAAACAATAACGGGAGGTAGCACAAACAGTCGGACGAACTGTCGGTACTACCTCCCGTTATCGTTTGCTGCGGCTCACGTTGCCATAGTGCATGCAAGCCCACGGCGTGCAGCGGTTGTCGTACTTGGCGTGCATATAAACACTGCCACACCATCTTTGCGTGCAGACAAATGCAGCTGCGTGCAGACAAGAGTGTAGATAAAAACTGAAGTTGTCTACACGCCGCAACACATTGATTTTCAGCACGTTTACCACGTTTAGTGCAGAGTGCAGACAAAATGGCAATAAAATGCCGGACGCACGCGAGGCTATTTAGTGAAAGCAAAATCTACACCCAGCGGACGCATGGAAGCGCCATACTTTTGACGGAGCTTTTCAAACAAGGCCATGGTATCTTTGGCAAACCCCTGACCTTTCCATGTGCTGGTGTTGGTTATCAGCACCCAACACTGGTTGGTGTCGGGGTAGCGCACCACCAGTGCACTTGACCCCGAGAGCGTACCTGTGCGCGTCCAAGGCTTTCCCGTTGGGGTGAAATTCCAACCTATTGAGAAGCGGTGTTCACCCATATCCTTGGTCATTGTCTGCACCGACTGCGCTGTAAGTATGTCAGGATAATGCGCATCGCCGTCAATGGCCGATATAAAATGACATAATTCGGCTGCCGAAGCGCACCATGCACCAGCACCTGCCGAACTCGTAATGTCGTTCTCGCCATAGCACTTAACCACCATGCGGCCGCTGTTGTTAAACTCATGAATGGGTTCGGCCTCCTTGTGCATGTAATATTTCACCTCGCCAGGGTGACGGTCTTTATAGTAATTGCCAGCTATTTTGAAGCCAAAGCAACCTGCCGGCTGCAGCACCTCGCGCTGTATGAACTGTTCGTAGGTTGTGCCCGAACGCTTCTCGATAATCATCGACAGCAACAAATAACCTATATTGCAATACTTCTGCATGTCGCCCCCGGGCTGATAGCCCAAATGACGCTTGAGCACAATTTGCAGCAACGCATGATGGTCGGGCGGTGTGCTCAAGTGGTTCTGCATCATAATATAACGGGTTGAAAACACGGGATCGCCCGCATATCGCGTAAAGCCGGCTTTGTGGCGCAACAAGTCGTCAACTGTGATGTCGAAATAGCGTTTATCGGTTATGGCATTGGTGTAAGCTGTATCATTTAATATGCCTTGAGGGCCAAAAACATGGTCGGTCAGTTTTATTTTACCCTTTTCTTGCAGTTTCATAATGCCTGTGGCTGTAATCAGTTTCGACACAGAAGCTATGCGCAGAATATTAGACGGACGCATGGGGTCGTTCTTTTCCTTCTCTGCCCAACCATATCCCTTGGCATAAACCAGAGAGTCGTTGCGCGACACAGCCAACTGTGCGCCATTCACCTCCCAACGCTTGAGATATTTGGCAATGAGACTGTCCATCTCGGCCGCACCATCGAAATTCGATTTTTCATTAGTTAGCGAGTCGTTCAGATGCGGCATGCGGCTTTCGGGCAAGGATTTGCCTTCATTTTCACTGCCCCCACGGCAGCGGCTTATGCAGAACAAAGCGACTATGGCTACGACTACTGCTACAAAGATTTTGAAACTACGCTTGAATTTGCGCTTTTTCTTTTTCATTATTATAATGTGGTTATTATTTTGTACGTCCTTTATTTCTGCCTGTTACGGCTATGCTTAAAATTGCCGACAATGCCAGCAACATGGGGTAATACAGATTGGGGATAATCTGCATCGGGCTTACAAGAGCCAGGCCACTGGCCATGAGCAATTGGGCACCATACGGTATAATGCCTTGTACCACGCATGAGAATATATCGAGCAAGCTTGCCGCACGACGTTTGTCCACGCCATAGCGCACACTGATGTCTTTAGTTATTGCCCCAACCGACAATATGGCCACGGTATTGTTGGCTGTGCAGCAGTTGGTAAGGGCAACCAATGAAGCGATACAACACTCTGCCGCACGACGCGAGTGCACACGGCGGGTCAGCACACGCACGAGATAGGTGACTCCCCCACCCTTGCGCACAACTGCCAACAGGCCTCCAGCCATCATGGAGATGAGAATTAAGTCGCCCATGCCCGTTATGCCATGCGCCATGGAGAGCAACCAACCCGAAAGCGTGTAAGCCCCCTCGGCTATGCCAACTACGCCCGTTAAAAGCGTGCCAACACAGAGCACCATCATAACGTTCATGCCGCACAACGCCGCTACAAGCACCACGGCATAAGGCAGCACTCGCCAAAGATGCAAGGTGCCTTGGGCATTGGCTGATACCACGCCTTGCTCAAAACCCATAAAGGCGTAAATGCCAAAACACAGAATGGCAGCCGGCAGCACAATGCGGAAATTGGTGCGAAACTTGTCGCGCATGGTACAATTTTGGGTACGGGTGGCAGCCACAGTCGTGTCGGATATGAATGAAAGATTATCGCCGAAGAAGGAGCCGCCCACCACTATAGCCACCATGAATGGTAATGACACCCCTGTGCGTGCCGACATTTCAGCCGCCATTGGCACAAGTGCCACGATGGTGCCTACCGACGTGCCTATGCAAAGCGACACCACACACGATGCCAGGAACAGTCCGGCAAGCAAGACGTTACTGGGCAAGCACCTCATGGTCAGATCGACCGTTGCCGTTACCGCGCCCATATCCTTGGCCGATGCAGCAAAAGCGCCTGCAAGCACAAATATCCATACCATCAATAAGAGGTCGCTGCTGCCGGCACCATGCGAAAAGGCACGCACGCGCTCATCAATACTGTAACCACGTAATGTGAGCAATGAGGCAATACCTGTAAACAAGAACACGATGGTCATCGGCACACTCGAAAAGTCATTCATCAATATGCCCATCACTGCCATAAGCAGCGCAAGCAACACAAGCGGCATGAGCGCAAGCCAACCACGGCGACGAGGACGCAGCCGGCGGTCTTCACGTTGTTTAGTAGTCATTTATTTAGATTTTGAGTGCAAAGTTAGAAAAATATGCTTACCTTTGCTATGACGTTAGCGGAATTAAGCATTAACGGACTAACATATTAACAGGCTGACAAGTAGGCACGCCATGCTCTTTTCGACCTGCGAATGTGTGATACAGACGGGGGACACGGCCAAAAGGGCACAACGACTCGTCGTTTGTCTGTCAACAAATTCGGCCAACGCACCGCTATAACAATCAACTTGATATCATTCAGGCAGGGAGGCTTTAACCTAACCCGTAGTGACAGCATATCATATTTGCCCTGTAACGCACACCAAGCCATTCTGCCCATCAAACTTTAATTCTATCATGCTTAAGCAAATCATTAATGGCCGCATTCTCACCCCACAGGGTTGGCTCAAGGGCGGTTCTGTAATTGTTGAAGGTAACAAAATCAAAGCCGTTAGCAACAACGACTTGCACGTTGAGGGTGCCGAAATCATTGATGCGAAGGGTTGCACTATTGTGCCTGGCGGCATCGAAATGCACGTTCACGGCGGTGGTGGACGCGACTTTATGGAGGGTACTGAAGAGGCTTTCCGCGTAGCCATCAACGCCCATGCCAAGCACGGCACGACCTCAATATTCCCCACACTTTCATCGTCAACCGTGCCCATGATTGAGGCTGCCTGCCAAACTTGTGACAAATTGATGGCTGAAGAGAATAGCCCCGTGCTCGGTCTGCACCTCGAGGGTCCGTACTTCAACCCTAAACAAGCTGGTGCGCAAATTCCCGAGTGGATCAAGGCTCCCGTGGCCGAAGAGTATGAACCGCTGCTTGAGAAATACAAGTGTCTGAAGCGTTGGGACGAGGCGCCCGAACTCCCCGGTTCGGTTGAGTTTATCACCGCTTGCCGCAAACATGGCGTTTTACCTGCCATTGCCCACACGCGCGCCACTTACGAGGACGTAGTGGCCGGCCACGATGCTGGTATGACTCATGCCACACACTTCTACAATGCCATGCCGGTGGTTTACAAGAACCGTGAATTTAAGGTGCCTGGCACAGTAGAAAGCATTTTTGCACTTGAGGACATGACGGTCGAAATGATTGCCGATGGCATTCACGTGCCTCCCGTCATGCTGCGCATGATTTACCAGATCAAGGGCGTTGAAAAGACAGCACTCATTACCGACTCTTTGGCATGCGCTGCAACTGAAGGCGATGCAGCCTTCGACCCCCGCGTCATATTGGAGGACGGCGTGTGCAAATTGGCAGACCGTTCAGCTCTGGCAGGTTCTATCGCCACAATGGACCGTCTTATCCGCACCTGCGTGCAGATGGCTAACATTCCATTGGAGGACGCTTGCCGTATGGCCAGCGAAACTCCGGCCAAAATCATGGGCGTGTTCGACCGCAAGGGTTCGCTCGAAGCTGGCAAGGACGCCGACCTCATGATGTTTGACGAGAACCTCAAACTGACATACGTGATGCAAATGGGCAACGTTGTAACCAATGAACTCTAAGCCTCAACGCTAACCCCCATTGTGCTGATGTGCACACGCGTTTTCTTAACACCCTTGAAAGCGCGTGTGCATATTAGCTTTTACCCCCCCCCTATTTTCTCAAACACAATGATTCCATTACTCGACATTCAGCACCTGACTAAACGCTTTGGTGCGCTCGAACTCTTTAACGACATAAGTTTCTCGGTTGCCGACGGTCAGAAAGTCGGACTCATAGCACATAACGGAGCCGGGAAAAGTACTTTGCTGAACATTTTGGCCGGAAAGGAGGATTATGACGGGGGAACTATCGTGACAAGACGCGATGCCAACATTGCCATTTTGGAACAAGCGCCTGTGTTTGAGCCTGGTACAACAGTGATTGACGCCTGCTTCCAGCGTGCTGGAGAATTGTCAACCCTCATCAGCCAATACGAACAATGCCTTGCCACACCCGGCAATCCGGGGTTGAGCGAACTGATAGACGAAATGGAACGACGCGAGGCCTGGGACTTTGAGTTGAAAGCCAAGCAAATTCTGTCGAAACTCGACATTAATAATTTCACGCAGCCGGTAGAAGAGTTGTCTGGTGGGCAACTCAAGCGCGTGGCTCTGGCTAATGTACTACTGGCCGACCCCGATTTGCTGGTGCTTGATGAGCCAACAAACCACCTTGACCTTTCAATGATAGAATGGTTGGAGGGTTACTTGCAACGCACTACCAAAGCGCTGCTCATGGTGACACACGACCGTTACTTCCTTGACAATGTGTGTCAGCGCATACTGGAACTTGACGATGAGACCATCTACACCTACGATGGCAACTATGAGTATTATCTCGAAAAACGCGAGCAACGCATCACGGCACAGAATGCTAACATAGCACGCGCCAACAACCTGTATCGCAAAGAACTTGACTGGATGCGCCGCATGCCCTGTGCCAGAGGCACTAAAGCACGCTACCGCAAAGAGGCTTTTGTTGAATTGGAACAGCGTGCCAAGCAACGGCGTGAGGAAAGGGCTGCACGACTTGAGGTAAAGAGCGGATACATTGGCAGCAAAATATTTGAGGCCGAATATGTGAGCAAAGCTTTCGATGTGCCTGGTGCCGACGGCCAAAAACAGCAGAAGATTATTCTTGACCACTTTTACTACAACTTTGCACGGTTCGAAAAGATGGGCATTGTGGGTGGCAATGGTACCGGCAAGAGCACATTCATCAAACTACTGCTTGGACTTGAACAACCCGATGAAGGCCGTTTTGTAGTGGGTGAGACTGTACGATTTGGCTACTTCTCACAAGACGGCATGGACTTTAACGAGCAAGACAAGGTTATTGACGCGGTACGCAAACATGCCGAATACATTGACTTGGGAAATGGCCGACACCTGACAGCCATGCAGTTTCTGACGCATTTTCTCTTTCCACCAGCCCGTCAGCAAGATTACATTTACAAATTGTCGGGAGGTGAACGCCGACGCCTGCAACTATGCACTGTGCTGATGAAGAACCCCAACTTCTTGGTACTTGACGAACCTACCAATGACCTTGATATTGCCACGCTGCAAATTCTTGAGGAATATCTTCAGGACTTCAAGGGGTGTGTGATAGTAGTCAGCCACGACCGCTACTTCATGGACAAGGTTGTCGACCATCTGTTAGTGTTTAACGGTGAGGGCAAGATTGACGATTTTCCTGGTAATTATTCAGAATACCGCGAATGGAAATCGCTGCGTGAACATGAAGAGCAAGAGGAGAAAGAAGCAGCAAAGAAGCAGCAAGCCACCAACACTAATGCAAAAGCAAACACTTGGGGCGGCGAAAAGAAACGCAAACTGTCTTTCAAGGAAAAGCAAGAACTCAAGCAGCTTGAAACGGATATTGAAAAACTCGAAGCCGAAAAGAAGGAAATCGAAACGAGTCTTTGCTCTGGCACACTTTCCGTTGACGAACTTACAGAAAAAAGCAAACGTCTGCCTTTGCTCGAAGAAGAACTTGACGAAAAATCGATGCGATGGCTCGAACTTAGCGAAATAGAACAATGAAACCATTAGCTGAACGTCTGCGCCCTACAACGCTCGACGATTACATAGGCCAAAAACATCTGGTAGGACCAGGTGCCGTACTGCGTCAGATGATTGACTCCGGACATATTTCTTCATTCATTTTATGGGGGCCACCGGGAGTTGGCAAAACGACTTTGGCCAAAATCATTGCGCAACATCTCGACACGCCTTTCTACACGCTATCAGCAGTAAATAGCGGGGTGAAAGAGGTGCGCGAGGTGATAGACCGTGCCACAAACGGACGTTTCTTCAGCGAGCAAAGCCCTATTTTGTTTATTGACGAAATTCACCGCTTTTCAAAGTCGCAACAAGATTCGCTCTTGGCCGCTGTTGAAACCGGTGCCATTACGCTGATTGGTGCCACCACCGAGAATCCTTCATTTGAGGTCATACGTCCGCTCTTGTCGCGTTGTCAAGTGTATGTGCTAAAGAGTTTGGACAAGGCCGACCTCGAAGTGCTGCTGCATCGCGCCCTGACTAAGGACTTGGTGCTGAAAGAACGACATATCGAGGTGAAAGAGACTGAAGCTCTGTTCAGATACAGCGGTGGCGATGCCCGTAAACTATTAGGCATACTCGATTTGGTGACATCTGCCTCTGATGCCGACCCGCTCATTATTGACAATGCTACGATCACCGAACGTCTGCAACAAAACCCCTTGGCCTACGACAAAGAAGGGGAAATGCACTACGACATCATTTCGGCCTTTATAAAAAGCATTCGAGGCAGTGACCCCGATGCGGCACTATATTGGTTGGCACGCATGATTGAGGGCGGTGAGGATCCTAAATTCATAGCACGGCGCTTGGTTATTTCGGCCTCTGAGGATATCGGGCTTGCCAACCCCAACGCATTGCTGCTGGCCAATGCGGCATTTGATGCAGTAGCTAAAATTGGCTGGCCCGAAGGGCGCATTCCTTTAGCCGAAGCCACGGTCTATCTGGCCACCAGTGCCAAAAGCAACTCGGCATACATGGGCATTAACAACGCCCTGCAGTTGGTAAAACGCACAGGCAACCTGCCCGTGCCGCTGCACTTGCGCAATGCGCCCACCAAACTTATGGCGGAACTTGGCTATCACGACGGCTACTTGTACCCTCACGATTACCCTGGAAACTTTACGCCACAACAATATCTGCCCAATGAGGTCAAAGACGAAGTGCTTTGGAAACCATGCAATAATCAGGCAGAAGACCGCAGCCGCGACCGCATGAACACATTGTGGAAAGGCAAGCAAAGATAAAGAATGGGGCTGACATCTGGTGCAAGATGTCAGCCCTATTATGTGAGGCAAGTTCAGGACAAGCCATATGAGCGAACCACTAATACAGATGGAATATACGCTCCATAAGTTGCCATTTTTCTGAAGAGGTGGCACCGTTTTTCGTCTTTTGATATTTTCCTGTCAGTGCCTCCCATTCTTCTTGCTTTGGCAATTTGGCCAGTTTCGCCATCGACTCGTCCCAATTAAAATTCTCTGGCGTTTCAACAATCATAAACAGGCGGTTTTCCAACAGGTATATCTCCATTTCGAGAATGCCTACCGCTTTGATACCGTCGAGTATTTCTCTCCAAACGTGCCCTTCTTCATGCAATTTCTTGTATGCGGCAATGAGTTCAGGCTCGTTTTTCAAATCAAGTGTTTGGCAGAAACGTTTGGTTTTAATGCCATACTGCTTCTGCACATATCCATTTTGTTTCATTGTTTTAATGATATGCCCTACTGCATTCTCTCGTGAGAATATGCGGACAAGTGTTATTATACATCTGCTTATTAAGGTTGCTAAGTTCGGGAAGCGTGCGACAAAGCCGAACCTTTTAAGCAGTACAAAGTTCTCACTTATTCAGTTCTGAGGCAAACATTTGCACCATAAAATGAACAGAACCAACGCTTCTGCATTAAAAGTAAGGCATTTAGCGTACATTTCTCAATGATTTACCCTATCTTTGCATAGGTTTCGGTTTAACAAAACAACAAAGCGAGTTTGGTACGGCGTTCTTGCCGCACCCATCACAAATATGTTACGCAAAATCTTCACACTACTGATGTTTGCAGCCATAGCCACCACTATGGCGCTTGCAGAGAAGTGGACCATCGAAACATTGCCCATGGTCCACTTGCAAAACGCACAACATTATGTGTGCAACCCCGACGGTGTGCTATCGCCAACAGCTGTTGCAACCACAGACAGCATGCTGCAAGCGTTGGAACGCGACAAAGGCATTCAAACTGTAGTGGTGGTGGTTAAACAGCTTAAGGGCGATGACCCTTATCAATTTGGTATGGATTTGAGCCGCAAATATGGCATCGGCTCAAAAGAACAACGCTCTGGCTTGATAGTCATTTTAGCAACTGAAGACAGAAGCTACCAAATACTTACCGGCAACGGGCTCGAAGGTGCACTGCCTGACGCCATTTGCAGACGAATTCAAAATCAGGTAATGGTGCCAGCACTAAAAGCTGGCGATTGGAACAGTGCCATTGTCAACACAATCAAGCGCATTGACAGCTATGTGCGCAAAGACAATTCCCTGACAGCTGAGAATGGAAACGACGATGACAGTTCGGCCGCAGTTGCAGGTTTCATTATCGCATTGCTATTCATTATTGCCATCTCATACATATTTGCCCACCGCACGCCAAAATGCCCTAAATGCAAGACACGCATGCGCAAAGTCAGCAGTCAGAGGGTGCGCGCCAGTGCTATTAGCGACTGGAAGATACGTACCATTTGGCAATGTCCCAAGTGCGGGAATAAAACAACACACTATACCGACACAAACGACACACACAACGGCAACGCCATTCCGCCCATATTGTTTGGCGGTGGCAGCGGTGGGGGTTCATTCGGTGGAGGAAGTATCGGAGGCTCTTTCGGCGGCGGCACCTTTGGCGGCGGCGGAAGCGGCGGCCGGTTTTGACAAACAAATACAACGAACAGACATTTTTCAAACTAACAACAAACGGATATGAAGAAAGGAACAATAACCCTGCTCGTGATTGGCGTGCTAATTCTTATTATGGTAGGCGGCACACTGACCACCTACAATGGTCTGATTGCCAAAGACGAGGCTGTGGCCACTGCATGGGGCAACATTCAATCACAATATCAGCGCCGTGCCGACCTCATACCTAATTTGGTAAGTACCGTTAAGGGATATGCCAAACACGAAAGCGAGACACTTGAGAATGTAATGGCTGCACGAGCCAAAGCTACACAAGTAACTATAAATTCAGACAACCTTACCCCCGAAAAGCTCAAACAATATCAAGCCGCACAAGGCGAATTGTCACAAGCTCTCGGCCGCTTGATGGCGGTGTCTGAAAATTATCCCAACCTCAAGGCCAACGAGAACTTTTCAGAACTTCAAGCACAACTCGAGGGTACTGAAAATCGTATCAACGAAAGTCGGCAAATTTACAACTCGGCCGTTCAAACCTATAACGTGAGCGTGCGCCGTTTCCCCGCCAATATCGTGGCTGGAATGTTTGGCTTTGACAAAAAGAATCAGTTCGAGGCTGAAGCCGGAGCAGAGAAAGCACCTAAGGTAGAATTTTAACACACAACTCTAAACATACATACTCATCAGTTCACATGGACAGCAAACAACGATACATGATGCGCGGCGTATCCGCCATGAAAGAAGACGTGCATAACGCCATCAAAAACATTGACAAGGGCATATTCCCTCAAGCCTTTTGCAAAATCATTCCCGACATATTGGGTGGTGACCCCGAATATTGCAATATCATGCATGCTGATGGTGCCGGCACCAAATCAAGCCTTGCATACATGTACTGGAAAGAGACGGGCGACCTCTCTGTATGGAAAGGCATTGCGCAAGATGCCCTTATTATGAACACAGACGACCTCCTTTGCGTTGGAGCCGTTGACAACATTCTTGTAAGCTCTACCATTGGCCGCAACAAAATGCTCATACCGGGCGAAGTGATCTCTGCCATCATCAACGGCACAGACGAGTTGTTGCAGCAGATGCGCGACATGGGCGTAGGCATCTATGCCACTGGCGGAGAAACTGCCGATGTGGGCGACTTGGTGCGCACAATCATCGTCGACTCTACTGTCACTTGCCGCATGAAACGCAGCGACGTTATCAACAATGCCAACATTCGTCCGGGCGATGTTATCGTCGGCCTCTCGTCAAGTGGTCAAGCTACCTACGAGAAGGAGTACAATGGTGGCATGGGGTCTAACGGACTCACCTCAGCCCGTCATGATGTGTTTGCCAAATACTTGGCAGAAAAATATCCCGAGAGCTACGACCATGCCGTACCCGAAGAATTGGTATATAGCGGCGGACTTAAACTTACCGACGAGGTGGAAGGCTCACCCATCAATGCCGGCAAACTTGTGCTTTCCCCCACCCGTACATACGCACCCGTCGTGAAGAAACTGCTCGACGAACTACGTCCCGAAATCCATGGTATGGTACACTGCACAGGTGGTGCACAAACCAAGGTTCTGCACTTTGTGGGTGAAAATTGCCGCGTCATCAAGGACAATATGTTCCCCGTGCCACCTCTCTTCAAGACCATTGCAGAGCAAAGCGGCACCGACTGGGCAGAAATGTACAAAGTGTTCAATATGGGACACCGACTCGAAGTCTACGTACGTCCCGAAAATGCCGAAAAGGTTATTGCCATCAGCAAGAGCTTCAACATCGATGCACAAGTTGTAGGCCATATCGAAGAAGGCCCGCGCTCACTCACCATCAAGAGCGAGTTTGGCGAGTTCAACTACTAAGACACAACACAACCCGAAGTTCAAGAAGCCAGCAACCATGATTGCCCCCACACAACAGTAGCAATCAAGTTGCCGGCTTTCTGAACTTCTTTCTTTGTAAAAAGAGCGACCATGCGCAAACGGGTATTACACATTATCATCACAGTTGCTTGCATTGCAGCTACAATCGAGACAGTGAGATTTTCCTGGCTGCGCATCACCATAGACAATGCACCCCGAGGCATTTGGGATTACATATCCGGTATTTTATCCACACTTGGCTAGGCCTGTTTGTCATGGATAGAACTGAAAGAGCGTAAAATCACGAACTGGATTATACGTAAATACAACAAGTTAAAAGCACGCAATAAATGAATACGTTATTAGATAAATTGAACGGACTTGAAGCACGCTTTGAGGAAGTCAGCACACTTATTACAGACCCCAACGTCATTGGCGATCAAAAGCGCTATGTGCGACTGACCAAAGAATACAAAGAGCTTGAAGACCTCATGGCAGCCCGCAAGGAGTACGCCAATTTACTATCAAACCTTGAGGAGAGCAAGGACATGCTGCTCAACGAGACTGATGCCGAAATGAAGGATATGGCACGCGAGGAAGTTGCCGAATGCGAGAAACGCATACCCGAACTCGAAGAGCGCATCAAACTCATGCTCGTACCTAAAGACCCCGAAGACGCCAAAAATGCCATTCTCGAAATACGTGGCGGCACGGGTGGCGACGAGGCCGCACTTTTTGCCGGTGACTTGTTCCGCATGTACAGCAAATACTGCGAGCGTAAGGGCTGGAAACTTGAAGTGTCAAGTGCCAGCGAGGGAGCCGCAGGCGGTTTTAAGGAAATTGTCTGCTCCATTACGGGCACCGACGTGTATGGCACCATGAAGTATGAAAGTGGCGTACACCGCGTACAGCGCGTGCCTGCCACCGAAACACAAGGACGTGTTCACACCTCGGCAGCAACCGTTGCCGTATTGCCCGAAGCCGAAGCATTTGATGTGGTCATCAACGAAGGCGAAATTAAATGGGACACATTCCGCTCAAGCGGTGCCGGTGGTCAGAATGTCAACAAGGTAGAATCGGGTGTTCGTTTGCGTTACAACTGGAAAAACCCCAACACTGGCGAAGTAGAGGAAATCTTAATAGAGTGCACCGAAACCCGTGACCAACCTAAGAACAAAGAGCGCGCACTTGCACGTCTGCGCACTTTCATCTACGACAAAGAGCACCAAAAGTACGTTGACGACATAGCTAACCGCCGCAAAACGCTCGTTTCGACTGGCGACCGTTCGGCCAAAATCCGTACATACAATTATCCGCAGGGCCGCATCACCGACCACCGCATAAACTATACCATATACAATCTGCAAGCGTTTATGGACGGCGACATACAGGACTGCATCGACCACCTCATCGTAGCCGAAAACGCCGAACGATTGAAGGAAGCTGAAATGTAATATTGTCATGACACGCCTTTTGTTCATATTGTTTTTCACGCTGCCTCTGTTCACAGCCTGCCACAACAAAACGAGTCAGGCCTCGGGTGACAATGGCGCCTTTGCCAAGGCCAAAAGCCACAGCGACGGCGTAAACATCGACCGCATATCACAGTCCGGCGAACTCATCATTGGCACCATCAGCGGCCCCGACACATACTTCGACTACCAGGGCCGCGGCATGGGTCTGCAATATGCACTGGCCGAAGATTTTGCTAACACCTTGGGAGTTGGTGTACGTGTTGAACTTGCCACGGACAGCACCGAATTGGCCAAAATGCTCAAAAAGGGAGATGTGGACGTCATAGCCTATCAGCTTTCCCCCAGTTTCTGCCAAAAACAAGGCATAGCCACTGCGGGAGCTAAAAACGCAAAGACAGGAGCAAGTTGGGCCATACAACCCGATGCTAAAGATCTAGCCGAAGCGCTCAACGATTGGTATGGCGATGGTGTAGAAGTGAAAGCACAAAAAACGGAAAGAACGTGGTTGCACAACCGCACCATCGTACACCGCAAGGTACGTGCCCCATTCATTTCACGCGAGAAAGGTATTATATCCACCTACGACGCCTATTTCAAGGCAGCTGCGCGCTATACAGGCTGGGACTGGCGACTCATTGCAGCACAATGTTATCAAGAGTCGGGCTTCGACCCCAATGCCACATCATGGGCTGGTGCCTGTGGCTTGATGCAAATTATGCCCGCCACTGCCGGACAATATGGCTTGCCTTCAACCCGGCTTTTCTCGCCCGAAGACAATATAACCACAGCAGCACGCCACATCAGACACCTGCAACAACAATTTGCCAACATTGCCGATGCCGAGGAACGTGCCAAATTTGTGCTTGCTGCCTACAACGGCGGGCTTGGCCACATACGCGACGCCCAATCACTCGCCCGGAAACATGGCGGAAACGCCAACAACTGGAGCGACGTGAGCTACTACGTGCGCAATTTGAGTAATGCGCAATACTACCGCGACCCCGTTGTTAAATATGGCTACATGATTGGTAACGAAACCTACAACTATGTAATCAGCATCATGGAGCGATGGCGGCAATACGGAGGCAATGTCCACAGCTTGTCAAGCGGCAGGTTGCCCGACGACACACCATTGACTGCCAACAGCAACGAACGTGTTACGCCACACAAACGCAACCGCTTCAGCAAAGCGCACAAAATACTGTCTGCCGATGAAATGGAGCAACTTAATCAATAATTCGCTGCCACAATCTTCAAACATACATAAAGAGAAGGGACGCCTATATGTATAAGTAGACATGCGTTGGCGGAATTAGTGAACAAGTTGACAAGTTAACCTATAATTCCAAAGTTACCGTACAAGGGCTTGACTTACCCAAAAGTCAGACTGTTGTACGGTATTTTTCATTTTACCCCGAACCAACGTTAGCACAAGCTATCCTCCATCTACTTGTAACAAAAGCGCACAATACATTTTGCATTTTAATACTTTTCAGCGCAAAGTAATAGCAAAATACAAACTTCGCAACAAGAATATCAACAAAAGATGCATATTATCCATATATTTCTGCGCAAAAAGTCATTCTGTTATGAATATTGTTGTTATATTTGCAACGTGATAACAAAACAAGTTTTCCACAAGACATTAGGCACATCACAAACATACATTCAAAACACAATAACAGACAGACTACAATGTGCGGCATCGTATCAATATTCAACATTAAAGAGCAAACGCCCGAGTTGCGCAAGAAAGCTCTTGCCATGAGTAAGGAAATCCGTCACAGAGGCCCCGATTGGAGCGGCATCTATTGTGGCAAGAGTGCCATATTGTGTCACGAGCGACTTTCGATTGTCGACCCCCAAAGCGGCAAGCAACCCTTATTTGCACCCGACAACAAACAGGTGTTGGCTGTAAACGGCGAAATTTACAACCATCAAGACATACGCAAGCAATATGCCGGCAAATACCAATTTCAAACTGGCTCCGACTGCGAAGTTATACTTGCCCTTTATCGCGACAAAGGCATAAACTTTCTTGAATACCTCAATGGCATCTATGCCTTTGCATTATACGACGAAGCCAACGACGACTTTCTTATAGCCCGCGACCCCATTGGCGTCATACCCTTGTATATTGGACACGACAAGGACGGCACAATTTATTGTGCTTCCGAGCTCAAAGCACTGGAAGGGTTCTGCGATGAATATGAACCATTCTTGCCCGGACACTATTATCGTGGTTCTGAGGGGAAAATGGTAAAATGGTACAAGCGCGACTGGGAAAACTACGACAACGTAAAGGACAATGGCGCATCTGTCAACGATGTGCACAACGCACTTGAGGCAGCCGTCAAGCGCCAGCTAATGAGCGATGTGCCTTACGGAGTACTTCTGTCGGGCGGTCTTGACAGCTCTGTCATCTCAGCCATTGCAAAAAAATACGCAGCACACCGTATCGAGACCAACAGCACACAAGCAGCCTGGTGGCCTCAGCTCCACTCATTTGCTGTGGGATTGAAAGGAGCACCCGACCTGGCAAAAGCCAAGGAGGTGGCTGACTTTATCGGCACAGTGCACCACGAAATAAACTACACAATACAGGAGGGACTTGACGCCGTGCGTGACGTCATCTATTTCATCGAAACATACGATGTCACCACCGTGCGTGCCTCCACCCCAATGTACTTGTTGGCACGTGTCATCAAGTCTATGGGTATCAAAATGGTACTTTCGGGCGAAGGAGCCGACGAGGTGTTTGGTGGATACCTCTATTTTCACAAAGCGCCCAATGCACGTGCTTTTCACGAAGAGACCGTGCGCAAATTATCAAAGCTCCACCTTTACGATTGTCTGCGAGCCAACAAAAGCCTTTCGGCTTGGGGCGTTGAAGGCCGCGTCCCCTTCCTCGACAAGGATTTCCTCGATGTGGCCATGCGTCTGAACCCCGAAGCCAAAATGTGTCCTGGCAAGACTATAGAAAAGAAAATTGTGCGCGAAGCCTTTGCCGACATGCTGCCTGAAGATGTGGCATGGCGCCAAAAAGAGCAATTCTCCGACGGTGTAGGTTATTCATGGATTGACACCTTGAAAGCCGTCACCGCACAAGCCGTAACTGACGAACAAATGGCACATGCAGCCGAGCGTTTCCCCATCAACACCCCAATGAACAAGGAGGAATATTACTACCGTTCAATCTTTGAAGAATATTTCCCCAGCGAAAGCGCGGCACGCAGTGTGCCCAGCGTGCCCAGTGTTGCATGCTCTACTGCCGAAGCACTTGCATGGGACGAGTCATTCAAAAACATGAACGACCCCAGCGGACGCGCCGTTGCCGGTGTGCATGAAGAAGCTTACGCCAATAAGTAGGTATTCAAAAATCACCTTGCAGCACCATGCCATTTACCTGGCACCCCTATTACGAGACTTGACTAAACTATATAATGTTATTTTGGTTGATCTGTCCGCCGCACACGCCAACGGGTGAACGTGCGGCGGATTTTTATAACAATTTTATAACAAACTGGCATTTCAGACTTTTAAGGTCAAAATAATTGGTAGCCACATTCGCTTCAACTGCCAACCAGCCAATATGTTAGATGCTGCGTATTCAAAAGCGGACATTACCTATTGGCACCTCCCTTTCTCCAAATTCAATCATTGCGTTAAAAAGACTCACCTTCACAGCATTTCGCAAATCATTCAATGTGATATCTGCTTCTTGAATGATACCTTTATCCAGGAGTGCGGCTCTTTTTGTACCAAGCAATAAAGGGCGTTTGGGAGTTACCCAATGATTACCGTCATATATGGCAAGGTTCGTAAATGAAGTATCTGTCAAAAGGCCATGTTTAACGATGATGATTTCATCGCAGTCCCCCTTCTGTGCCACCAATGCATTAAGACTGCTACGATCTGCACTTTTATAGTCATACGTTATCGCATCGTTCTCAACCACTTGCAAGGAACTTATTTCGCGCATGGCGTATGCAGCATAAGTTATGTACTTTACACCCTGCTCTCCATACACCACCCTCGCCTTATAAAAATCCATATCTGCCGTTGGCGCCACGAGTTTCTCCAGCGAAGGCATAGAAGGTGCATTGCATAGCGATGGAAAGAAATGCCGAATAGTTCTTTCCATTCTGTCTTGATGATAGGCTATAGCCTGTGCCTCTCCTTCCTTAATCTTTATAGTTTCTACAAATTGCTGTGCCATATTTCATTGTGTAATTATTCAAACGGAAGATACACCTTTTGCAACACTTCCTCAAATTCTTTTCTGCAATCACTCTTTGAGGTAATGCCACCTCCGGCCTTGAAGAATATGCTCTTCTCGTCCTTTTCCATAAAACGTATCATTACGGCCGAATTGAGCATTCCGTTGTCATATATACCCATAATGCCCGTATAAAAACCGCGGTCGTATCCTTCTGCCTCATGAATTATCTGCACCGTTTTATCCTTTGGCGCACCCGTAATCGAACCTGCCGGCAACATGGCAGCCAAAATATTACCTATACGCTTATGATAGTCTGATGGCAACTTGCCGCTGATTTCAGAGCTGGTCTGCAGTATGTCACCCTTGTTAGTATGCAATACATCTATATAACGGTATCTGTCCACCCTCACCCGCTCTGCCACACGGCTTAAGTCATTTCTAATCAAATCAACGATGGTAGCATGTTCCGCAGCCTCTTTCTCGTCGTTCATCAGCACTTCTTCTGCATTTGGCAGGGAAGCGTCGAGTGTCCCCTTCATAGGATAAGAATATATCTTTCCATTCTTTATGCGGACAAAAGACTCTGGAGAAAAACACACAAACTGCTTGCCGTTATCTGTTCTCACGAGAATCTTGTACTTGCCTTTTGCCCTTAAAAAAATATCTTCAAATGAAAGGTCGCAATCCACAGCCACCTTGCAGGTAAGGTTAGTAAGGAAACTGTTACCACACAGAATGTTGCTCTTGACAGTCTCAAAACTTTTTGTGTACTCTACAAAGTCCGGTTCATGCACCTTCCACATCTGTGGTTTTGCTGACGCGGAGCGCAACTGCCGTTTCACATTGGTGATGCCCTCAAAGTCATAAAGGCATTCTTCTGGAGAGACTTCCGAAAGTTTCCGTATATATGCTTCCGTGCCATCATAATTGATGACGAAAAGAAACGGTTCCTTTTCATCAGCCAAATGATTGAGACGGTCTATAATATTCTGGTTCATGGGGCTTTACTTATAAGTTGCAAAATTATACCATTTATATGAGAAAGCCAAAAGCACCGGTTGACATGTTCACTACGCCCGCGTTTTTATCCGTCTCCCTTAGGCCAAACGGCCTTTAATGCGTTACGACAGATCATGCTAAAAGCGCTTCTAACTTGTCTTACTACGTTCGAGGTAAGCATTTACTACGTTCGAAGTAAGACGAGCAAAAGGCGTTTTCAACATGCGAACGGACTCAAGCACAAAACGCAAGCACTAATGGGAGCGACGCGTCCCGCGTCGGGAAAAGATTCAGCTATTATTTAGTGTATTTTTCCTTTTAATTATCCCGACACGAGACGCGTCGCCCATTAGTGCTTGCGTTTTTTACAGCGCGTTTCAGGCAACTTAAAATGCCTCAAAAACAGTCGCGCTTTTGATGCCGATTTTGAACACCCTATCTGAAAGGGCAAAAGCATTTCCGAATTCATTTCAAGCTTTTGCCCTTTCAGGGCGTAACCCCATCGGGAATCGGTTACCCAGAGTGTCGCTTCGCTTGCCCTGGGCTTGGTGCTTTTGGCCTTTTATTGACATCATCGGCTGCGGCTCAGCAATTCAAGCAAG
>OHMO01000151.1_pt1 | contig 42550 bp, 36 predicted proteins | sample 1569321 | NCBI WGS metagenome assembly OHMO01 (sample SAMEA3879504, study PRJEB24766) | human gut metagenome | biome: human-associated habitat; feature: feces | place: USA | collected 1985/1987
GGCCTTATGTGTATCTTATGCAAACTTATGTTCTTATGTTCCCGCGGTAAGCGGCAAGCACAAACGCTATATCTTATGTCCTTATGTTCTTATGTTTCCCGCGTTAGCGGCCAACGCACCAAGCAACAAACAAGCAATGGTACGGCGTGTCACATTACCACACTAATTGCACTTTTTCTTTCACAAATTTATCCTCTCACACTTGTTCACAAACTAATTATTTGTAAATTTGCAATCACTTGCCACTTGTGCCAATACATAGTATACAGCACAAGCCGAGCAAATAAAGGCTTTGGAGAATTTTGGAAACAATGTGCCGCGTGCTGGATAGCTTTTACACGATTGCACAAAACCATTAAATGTCACAACTATGACACACCAAACAAACAGTCGGCCGGCCAATATGTATGGAACCACACGACCGGCGCACATACACGAACTATATATATAATCGAAAAAACTATAGAAAGTACTCTCTAATTATGAAAATAGTCAACAAGATATTCAATTGGTACTTCGGGCGCAATGCCCTGCCCTATTGGTGCATCATATTGTTCGACTTGGCCGCTTGCTTCTTTGGCGGACTGTTTGTCATGTGGCTGCGACACCCCGCAAGCGAGATGATGGCCCATTGGAGCACGCTGCTGCACACTTTCCTGATGTTTGCACTGTTCAACCTCATCGGGTTCCGCGCCTTCCACACCTACTCGGGCATTCTGCGCTACTCGCAGTTCATCGACCTGCTCAAGGTGATGTATGCACAAACACTGTCGCTGGTGCTGGCACTGGCTTTCAACTTTGCAGTGTGCTACTATGCGCTCGAAAGCACTTTCTACGCCATTACCGGACGCATGACACTGGTGGTGTACATCGGCACACTGTCGCTGCTGTGCATGTCGCGCATACTGATTAAACTGCTATACGAAAGCGCACTAGTAAGCAAATCGGCCAAGAGCACACTCATATATGGTACACGCGAGGGCGCCATTGCCCTGACTAATAACGCACGCAACAACAAACCCGTGCAATTCCTGATAGAGGGATACATCAGCGATGACGACAAGGACCTGCGCACCCGCCTCATGGGCAAGCGCATCTACTCCGTGCACAACAACCTGCCTGCTGTCATACGCAACAAGCAAATCAAAGCGGTGCTCATCAGTCCGCTCAAACACGACGACTTTGTCAACAACAAACAGCTGCAAGACCTGCTCATTAACGCTGGTGTTAAGATATACATCACGCAAAACGCACGTGAATGGAACAAGCACAAGGACTCCAAGGGCAATGTGCAGGTGCGCGAGGTGAGCATCGAGGACCTCCTGCCACGCGACGAAATACAGGTGGACATGGAGAGCGTGGGCGCACTGCTCAGCGGCAAAAAGGTGCTCATCACTGGCTCGGCAGGCAGCATAGGCTCTGAAATGGTACGACAAATAGCCGTGTACAAACCAGCCGAAATGATGCTCATCGACCAGGCCGAAACGCCACAACACGACATACGCCTGATGATGAAGAACAAATACCCCGACTTGGTGGCACACACCGTGGTAACAAGCATCTGCAAGGAGGACCGCATGGAGGAGATCTTCAACCAGTTCCGCCCCGACTACGTGTTCCACGCAGCAGCCTACAAGCATGTGCCCATGATGGAGGACAACCCCAGCGAGAGCGTGCAGAACAACGTGTGGGGCACCAAGGTGATAGCCGACTTGAGCGTGAAATATGGCGTGAAAAAGTTTGTCATGATCTCGACAGACAAGGCTGTGAACCCTACCAACGTGATGGGCTGTTCAAAGCGCATTTGCGAAATATACGTGCAGAGTCTTGACAAGGCCATCAAGGACGGCAAAATTAAGGGTGTCACCCAATTTGTCACCACACGCTTTGGCAATGTGCTCGGCTCGAATGGTTCGGTCATTCCCCTCTTCCGCAAGCAGTTGGCTGCCGGCGGACCGCTCACGGTGACGCACCCCAAAATCATACGTTACTTCATGCTCATACCCGAGGCCTGCAAACTGGTGCTCGAAGCTGGCACACACGGCAAGGGCGGCGAGATATTTGTGTTCGACATGGGCGAACCTGTGCGCATTGCCGACCTGGCACAGCGCATGATAAAGTTGAGCGGTGCCACCAATGTGGAGATAAAGTACACGGGCCTGCGCGAGGGCGAGAAACTCTACGAGGAGGTGCTCAACGAGAATGAGAACACGCTGCCGTCGTTCCGCCCCAAAATACGCATTGCCATGGTGCGCAACTACGAGTACGACGAGGCTGAGCGCGAGCTTGAGGAGTTGCGCGACATTGCCGCCCGCTACAACGACATGGACACCGTGCGCAAAATGAAACAAATCGTGCCCGAATATGTAAGCAAGCATTCACGCTACGAGGTACTGGACGAGCAAAACCAAAAGTAGCCGCCATCAACATGGCGGTGGGTAAAAACAAATTATTGCAGTCCGCTGAAACGTAAACACGCGAACGGCCCCAAGCGCGAAACGCTGCCACTAAGCGCTACCACTAAACGCTACCTCTAATGGGGGCGACGCGTCCCGCGTCGGGAAAATTGCAATGTGCATACACTAAATAAAGGCTCACAAACAGCACCAATTACATGCTTGTTTGTGAGCCTTTGCCTTAGTTCCCGACGCGAGACGCGTCGCCCCCATTAGAGGTAGCGTTTAGTGCTTGCGTTTAGTGGTAGCGTTTAGTGGTAGCGTTTGGTGTTTGAGTCCGTTCGCATGTTTACGTTTTACCGGACAGCAGAAACAACGGATAGAATACCCGAAAACGGTCTCGCTTTTGATGCCGATTTTGAACACCTTGTCTGTAAGGGCAAAAGCATAAAATGCTATCATTGGCAAGGCCGCACGACTGCAAAAAAATCTGCACAACGCACCCTCCCAAGCCCTGCACGAGGGCCGAGGTGGTATGCTCAAATAAAATAAGTGTTTAACTAATGGGGTAAGTGCTTTCAAGCCGTTACATTATATTATATGCTCGAAAGCCATGCGTTGTATTGCTATTAAATGAAGTTCTCCACCGCAGTATCGCTCTGCGCTTGCCGCCACTCGGGTGGAGAAGTATGTTGTACGGACTTTTATTTGTCAGTGAACTACCGCTAAACTAAAAACTTAGGGATTCAAGTTTCGGATTTAGCAAGGGCGGGCTGAAAGCCCAATGGAGCACATAGCCCAGGGCAAGCGAAGCGACACCCTGGGGCTTCCACATAGTAGAGTCTCCGCGCCCTGTAAGGGCAAAAGCTTAACCCTTTATGTTGTTATTTTTACTTGATAGCAGATTTAGCGGTCTTAAAATGGAACATCGTATGTATATTTTGTTCAACAGCTGCACCACATCTTAAAGCTTTTGCCCTTACAGGGCGCGACTGCTCCAACACGCAATACCCAGGGTGCCGCTTCGCTTGCCCTGGGCTATGAGCTCCACTGGGCTTTCAGCCCGCCTTTGCTAAATCCGAAACTTGAGTTAGGAGTTTTCGAATGCGCTTTCTATAAACCTCACATGATTAGTCAACTGACGTGTCCCATTGCATTTAAGTTCCGACGTGTTTATACGCACATCATCTTTTTGAAACTGCCCCTTGGCGCAGTGAGTTTATCTGCCGGAGTTTCTGCTCCCGCGAGTATGGTGACAATAACATGGAGGCGACCTCCCTCTGCGCAGCCATACTGTTCGCTTTGTGTGTAGCGTTCAAATAATAACTGTCTGTTGATGAATTGCTCTGCATAGTTTTCGAGTTTTACAAGATCCTCATTATTAAAGCCGTTGCTAATGATAGCAGACACCGAAGACCAGAATTCGTTGTTAGTCATATCATGACCATTTTTTGCATTTTCCGTTTTATGAACGTAAAGCTACGCATTTAATTTCACTTAAACAATTTCACGACAGCATTTCACTCTCAATCCCTTCTAAACAGGTCGCGTGTGTACACCTTGTCCTTCACATCGTCGAGGCAACTGTCGTAGCGGTTGGCTATGATGGCGTGGCTCTGCGCCTTGAAGGCTGCCAGGTCGTTGACCACACGTGAGCCAAAGAAGGTGGTGCCATCTTCAAGTGTAGGCTCGTAGATGATGACCTCGGCACCCTTGGCCTTGATGCGCTTCATGATGCCCTGTATGGCCGACTGGCGGAAGTTGTCGGAGTTCGACTTCATGGTCAGACGGTACACACCAATGGTGCACGAAGCGGGGTCGGTGCCATACTGGTTGCGGCTTGAATAGTCGTACCAGCCGGCCTTGTGCAGCACGGCATCGGCTATGTAGTCCTTGCGGGTGCGGTTGCTCTCGACAATGGCCTCTATGAGGTTTTCGGGCACGTCCTGGTAGTTGGCAAGCAGCTGCTTGGTGTCCTTGGGCAGGCAGTAGCCGCCGTAGCCAAACGAGGGATTGTTGTAGTGCGTGCCGATGCGGGGGTCGAGACCCACGCCCTCGATGATGGCGCGCGAGTCGAGACCCTTCATCTCGGCATAGGTGTCGAGCTCGTTGAAGTATGACACGCGCAGGGCCAGATAGGTGTTGGCAAAGAGCTTGACAGCCTCGGCCTCCTTCATGCCCATAAACAGGGTGTCGATGTTCTCCTTTATGGCACCCTCCTGCAACAGGGCGGCAAAGGTGCGGGCGGCCTGGTGCATGGCCTCTACATCGGTCACCGACTCGATGGCACGGTTTTCGGCCTCAAACTCGGGGGTGTCAATTATCTTGGGGTAGCCCACAATGATGCGGCTGGGGTAGAGATTGTCATAGAGGGCCTTGCTCTCGCGCAGGAATTCGGGCGAGAAGAGCAGGTTGAACTGCTTGACGCCCCGCTGCGCATACTTGAGGTAGAGGCTGCGGGTGTAGCCCACGGGTATGGTGCTCTTTATCACCATCACGGCCTGGGGGTTGACCTCAAGCACGAGGTCGATAACCTCCTCCACATGGCTGGTGTCGAAGTAGTTCTTTACAGGGTCGTAGTTGGTGGGGGCGGCTATCACCACAAAGTCGGCGTCGGCATAGGCAGCACGGCCGTCAAGGGTGGCGGTGAGGTTGAGCGGCTTTTCGGCCAGATACTTTTCAATGTAGTCGTCCTGTATGGGCGAGATGTGGCGGTTGAGTTTTTCCACCTTTTCGGGCACCACGTCAACGGCTGTCACGTGATGGTGCTGCGACAGCAGGGTGGCTATGCTCAGGCCCACGTAGCCTGTGCCAGCCACAGCAATACGTATATCTTTGAATTGGCGCATATATATATGTTTATTACGCCCCACGCTCTTGCTGTTAAGCGGCAAGATCTTACTGTTAAGCGGCATGGGGCCTTTTGGTTTTGTAAAGTTAAGGTGAAAGGAGGTGTTTGCCCAAATTTTTATGACGTTTTTTCAGACTCACCCTATTTTTGGTGTAACGAACCTTTAAGATTTCTCCGCTCTTGGGCCGCTAACGTGGGATACAGAAAAGCTGTGGAATTAGTAAACAAGTTGACCAGGTTGACGGGTTTACAGGTAAGTCTGCCAAGGTTTTTAAGCATCTTATCATTATAACTTTAACATTATAAAACAGGCACGTTTTCCACAACGCACCTGATAATCAACTATTTCCGAGCACCTTAATTGTGCCAAAGACAGACATAAAGCGTATATAAGCAGAATATTTGCAGTGTAAAAGTGTCCTAATTGCAAGAAAAACACTACCTTTGTGCCATAGGTCGTGTTTATAATAGAAAACATACACGAACTGATAGAGATATTTGCCAATCATTCATACCCAAAATGGCAAGCAGACTATGAACAATAATGTTGCAAAACTGGCTGCTGCGCACCAAGCGTTAACGCCAGTGGCAAGTGACAGGGCCTATGCGTATAGGACTACAGAGATTGCACATGCAGCCAATCTCTGCCCAGCCACAGCTGACAACATAATGTAGAAGAGAGTTTATGACACTGGATAGTACGAATTCTCTTTCTGCCGCCCCGCAAACGCACTATTGCCGTCTTGATGGCAAAACGCGCACATTGCAAGGCAAACAGCACGCCGAACCAGCCCCGCAGGCAGGTCCGGCAATAAAATCGTACACCAAATCGAGTTCACCACTCCACCACGACAATGCACCGGCCACAGGTTGGTGCTATATTTTTGTACACAACCAACGGGTGCGGGCTGTTGAGGAACAACTGCGCCACGACGGACGCCCCTACTTCATACACAAAAGCATTAAATACGTGCCGCGCCACAAAGACGGCACCGGAGGCGCCCGCTCCCTGTCGGTGCCCACGGTGAGCGGCCTTGTGTTTTTGCAAGGCACCCCGGCCGACACCCAGCTCTACCTCGACAACAACCTGCCGCCCTACCACCTGTGCAAGGACTGCAGCAACGGCCGTGTGGCCATCATACCCCACAGCCAGATGACGCCCTTCATGCGCATAGCCCAAGCCGACCCCGAGCGCATTCGTTTTCTGCTCCACCCCTTTCATTATTATGCCCAAAACCGCACCCTGCTGCGCATCACCTCAGGCCCCTTTGCAGGCATTGAGGGCTACGTCATACGCATTTCACGCGACCGCCGTCTGGTAATGCAGGTTGGCGGCATGAGCATAGCCCTGTCGGGGGTGCATGCCGAACGTTTTGAGGAGGTGGACAAGCACGAGGCCACCACACGCCATGAGGGCGCCGCACGCTATCCCCGTGCCCTGCACGAGCGCAACGCCTTTATCGACCATTACTTTCACCCCGTGCGCACGCAGCACGAGGCAGCAGCCCAAGCCGAGAGCATCGACCTGCTGCGCCAGCAGCTGCTTGCCGACACGGCACAGGGCAAAATTGACCCTGCCGAGGTCTACGAGATGCTTCACTTCATGGTAGAGGAGTCTGACTATTATTACGCGCCACTCCTCCACCGTTTCAGCACCGAACTCGAGCCCGTCACCGCAGCCACGTCCCGCGTCATGCAGGCCATCAGCGCCCTTATAGCGCAGTTGCCCGCCAACAGCCCCACCCGCCAACTCCGCGAGGCGGAATACGACGAGCTGGTCAATCGATGCGGGTATTGGGTACTGGCATGAAATAAGGAGGAACACTCTGCGAGCAGACATACATTATTGTCCCGAATCAAGACATTTGCTTTTTTATTTCTATTTTTCTTTTCACTATGTCATTACCACAAACTTTGCTCAAGTTTGCGGCATTCTCATTGAAAAATGCATAACAAACAAAACTTATTTTTCCCCTCACTAATTCTAATAGTACAGAATGTGTCAATTTTCTTCTTTGACATATTCCATGCTATTATGTCCATTCAGTTTATCTGTTTGGTGTTATATGGCATATATATGCCTTTTTGCTTTGACAAAGTAAATATCAATCGAAAAATTGTATACTGGACAGCATATGTTGGCATAGTGGCATTCAACTATTTGATTGGAGGAGACGCAAACTTTATCCTTAGCTTTATTGTTTGCAATTTTTCAATGCTGCTTATGTTACGCATTCATAATTTAGCAAAAGTCGAATATTCAATAATTAAATTATGCACGTTTGTACATTTGTGTGCAAGTCTCGCCGTATACTTTTTGCCACAAGGCATAATTGACACCATATTTTTACCATTGTTAGGTAACAATTTCACTTCAAATTATTCCTGGCGAGTTATTAGTAGCAATAATCCTGGCCTAACCACACAACCAGGCGTTAATGCTTTCTATCTTGCGTTGTTCGTCTTTGTGTGCATTACAGAATTTTTTGAAGGTGGAAAGAAGAAACTGCTATATATTGCCTTACTCTTCGTTTCAATGCTAATGATACTGACTACGGCCAAACGTTCAGCATTAATACTTACCGTTATTGTTCCAATTCTATTTTATACAAAATTTCTCAAGGGACGCACAGTACAAACCATGAAGAAACTATCAACAACCAAAATTGCATGCGGATTTGTTTTTATTGCCTTATGTTTCATATACTACGTGTCAACCCATCCCGAATTTCTAATGAATTTAATGGAAAAAGAAGAAACATTAAGTAGCGCAAGAGATATTTCAAATGGACGATATAATCTTTGGGACATAGCTTATCAGGGATTCTTATCTTCACCATTATACGGCATAGGACTCAAAAATATATATAATCAGACAGGATTTGACGTCCATAATACATATATTCAGATTTTAGCAGAAACAGGAATTATGGGCTTCTCTGCATTTATATTTTCTCTCGCGTGCGTCTACAAGCAAAGTCTCTACAATGTTAAGAAATACATAAGGATCTGCACGGATAGCAAAGACATAAAAGCCATTTCACTTGGTTTCATGATATTTTTGTTCCTTATCATTTATGGTTTCGTTGGAAACACGTTCATTGACTACCTCCCATTCATGCTTTTCAGCATTTCTGTATTTATGATAAACCTAAAAAGGTACTGATTATGAAAGTTTCTGTTCTTATTCCTGCATACAATGCAGAGAAATACATCTGTCGATGTTTAGACTCTCTTTTAATGCAGACATTCAAAAACTTTGAATTGTTAATAGTCAACGATGGCTCAACCGACAACACACAAACACTTCTTGAAAATTATGCCAACAGATTTCATGATTACCATATATTTAGCATTGCTAATGGAGGATCAGCCAACGCACGAAATATGCTATTGAATGAAGCGCAGGGAGAATACGTGTGTTTTATTGATGCTGATGACTATGTACATCCTAAATATTTAGAAGAATTCGTGGGCGAAGCCGACAGGGAGGCTGCCGACATAGTACAATGCCAATTCAACATCGTACATGAGCAAGAAGCTTTTTTTACAGACGAGACTCGCAGCAAAAAACAAACGTTTGATAAAATCGGATTCTATGAATATTTTTGTTCAAAAAAAGGATATTTGAACGTTGTCGTTTTATGGAACAAAATTTTCAGGCGAAAGTTGTTTGACGGCATTACATTTCCGCTTAAAAAAGCTATTGATGACGAATATGTCATTTGTCAAGTAATATACAATGCAAAGAAAATTATCGAGATTGACTCCGTATTGTACTATTATTTCATGTCACCAAATAGTCAGATGCGGTCAAAACCATCATTAAACCGTATAAATAGGTTGGAAGTCATTGAAGAACAAATGCATTTCTTTGTTTCAATAGGTTACAAGCATTTGCGCAATATGCTGCTATATCGTTATTATAGCTCTGTTGTATCTTTATGTACCTTCGTCAAACATAATTACCCTAATGAAATACAAATAATATCCGATTTGGAACACAAAAAAAGGAGTTGGCCACGCGCACTGCTTGTAAAAGAAATTCCATTACAAGACAAACTGCTCCTTATAGCACGTACTATATTCCCTTCCTTATTTCATCGCATTCATCAAAAATTCGAAAAGGTTAAATGAGAACAGCTATTATCACATTTCAAGACGCTCAAAATTATGGTGCAGTCCTACAAGCCTATGCTTTGAAAACAGCAGTGTCTGCATATTCAGACACGACTATTCTAAACTATTTCAATCCATACTTTCATAGGAATACGGCTGGACATGGATTAAAGTGTGTGATAAAAACTTTACTGAAACATCGTTCTAACAAAATTAAAGCTTCAAAATTCAATACTTTTCAACGAATATACCTGACTGGCGAACAAGAGCTACTGCTTAGGGAATCCCTTATGCACACAAACTTAAACTTTGATTATTACATTACTGGTAGTGACCAAGTGTGGAATCTTGATTGTTCGGGGAAAGACACAACATACTTCCTTGATTTTGTAAAGTCAGGAAAAAAATGCTCCTATGCTGCAAGTATTGGTAATTATGAAGCGCCAGACAATAACATCTTTCAAAAATACTTGGAAGATTTTTATGCCATCAGTGTGCGAGAAAATAGTGGACGCGAAATATTGCAAAGTGCTATCGACAAAAAAATATCTATTACTCTTGACCCCACATTGTTGCTTGACAAAGAAGAATGGAGCAAAAGGTTTAATTTGAAATTCGAAGAAAAATATGTACTCGTTTACGAAGTGGTGACAGGGCATAAACTGTTTGAACAGGCAAAAGCATTTGCAAAATCCGTTAATCTCCCTCTCATATGCATTACCGATACAGACAAACTCCGTATAGGAGCAAAAGTGATAAAAGATGCCAGTCCTGAAGAATGGCTCAAATTGTTTGCCAGTGCAGCGTATGTGTTTACCAATTCATTTCATGGAGTGGCATTTTCGTTGAATTTTAACAAACAATTTTTCGTAGAACTACTACCCCCACCAGCCAAGAAGAATACAAGAATTATTGAAATGCTTAACAGAGTCGGAATTACCCAACGTATGGCTTCGGAATGTATGGTTCAAAAGCCACTGAACTATAACAATATAAATGAACGCATGAGTTTGTTGAGGATAGATTCGCATAACTATATAAAGAATTTGTTTACAATATGAAAAACAGGCTACACAAGCTATCACTATTGATCAAGGATTTTGGCATTTTATTTTGCTTGAAATATTGCTACTATAAATATACAAGGGAAACAGACTCGTACCTGAACCTTGTATACAAATATTTGGAAAAATTCTTTGCAGACGAAATAAACGACTTTAAGCAAAGAGACTTTGACAAAGAACAAATAAGTACTGAGCATTCAAACAAAATATGGGTTTGTTGGTGGCAGGGATTTGATAAAATGCCTATTTTATGCAAGATTTGCTACAGTCATTTGAAGGAAATCATACCGAGCAATTTTGAGCTAATACTAATAACAAAAGATAATTACGCACAATATGCGAACATACCAATACACATCATTGAAAAGTTAGAGAACAACGTGCTTAATGTCACCCAATTTTCAGACATTTTGCGCAATTCTCTGCTTTATCATAATGGCGGTACATGGATAGACTCCTCTATTTGGTGCAACGAACACTTTATCGACTACATAAATAACAATGCAACATTCTGGTCTGCAAAATTAGGCCATATTGATGACCCGCACGTTACTGGGCAAAGAATTTCACAGTGTATGTGGAGCAGTTTCCTCATGCATGGCAAGAAAGGCAATCCTATATCTGAATTCGTATACAAGTGCATGTGCAAATATTTTCAAGAGCACGAATACACGATAGATTACTTTTTGCAAAACATTTCAATTCGTTTGGCTTATCTTCATATTCCACACATACACGAAATTATCGAAAGTATCCCCATTTCGAACCCACATCTATACGATTTGTACCGAGTGATGGACGATGCTTTTGAAGAAGAAACATGGCAAAGATATAATGCTGACACGTCGTTTTTCAAACTTACACAAAAAAGGCCCTATCCAGAAACAGCAAATGGAATGCCCACGTTCTATTCACACCTCAAACAGTTAGCTAACATAAAATGAACGCCAAACGCAACATCACTATTGACATAATGAAGGGACTACTCATTATCTTAATGGTTGCAGGCCATGCACAAGTGCCGATTCATAGGTTTATTTACTTATTCCATATGCCGGCATTTTTTCTTATTTCAGGCTGGCTATACAAAAGCACAGACAATGGCGACTTGTTTTTTATTAAAAGGAAACTAAAAGGGTTGTACAAACCTTATGTAAAATGGAATTTAATATGTCTGGCCATACTCATTGCCTTCCCAATTCTACAACAGCATGATGCGGCTATTCCAAATACATTAGGAAACATTTCTGCTAGCGTCATAAAGATATTTGCATTCCGCGGACGAACAATTTTGTCCGATCCTTCATGGTTCGTTTATGTTCTATTTTTCGCTACAATAATATACAATTTCGTTTCAAAAAGGTTATCTGCTATTCAAGTGGGGGGGGTAATTTGCGTTTCTTTTATAGTCACATATTATGTGATACCCAACAAATTAGAAATTGATAATATCGGTTCCGCACTATTATTACTTTGGTTAGGCCATCTGCTAAGAGTCCTCTACAACAACATTGATCCAAAACACATGACTGCGCCATGGATTCTGCTTCAGACCTTAGTTTCTGCTACCGTACTCACAGCCTTGCTCTTTTTTACTGATAAAGAACTACGCTTGATAGATAACGAACTGATAGCCCCATCATATTTCATAGTAGCCTCATTGGCAGGCTTTACATTTATCGGCTGCATTTCCAAAATCATTACAAAACTCAAATTCTTGTCGCACTCATTGGCCTATGTCGGAAGACATACGCTGATTATATTGTTCACGCATATCATAGTTTTCAAGATCGTTGGTCTGCTGCAAATATACTTTTATGAGCTAAACATTTCAGAGATTTCAAACTATCCCATCTGCTACAAAGACAGATTTTCATGGATATACTATACGATAGCCGGCATGGGATTGCCGCTATTGTATGAATTTATAGGGAATAAAGCTGCACTTTATAATGAAAGAAGAAAGCAGAGCAAAACGTGCTCTGAATAACACCATATTCGGTTTGATAAACCGCCTGATAAACATTGCCTCGCCATTTATCACACGCACATTACTGATATATGTGTTAGGAATGGAGTATGCAGGACTTAACAACCTGTTCACATCAGTTCTGCAAATGCTAAATTTGGCAGAATTAGGAATAAGTACAGCTGTCGTGTATTGTATGTATAAGCCAATCGCTATGCACGACACCGCACTTGTATGTGCCCTGCTGAAGTTCATGAAAAAGGTGTACTATTACATAGGCACAGGAATTATGCTTGTTGGACTCTGCTTATTACCAATATTGCACTTATTCATAAAAGGTGAAACGCCATCTGATGTCAACATATACATTCTCTATCTGATATTTCTATTTAATACAACCATTGGATATTTCTTTTATGCATATAAAAGCACCTTGCTGAACGCTGGACAAAAAGTTGGCGTCATTAGCAATGTCAACTCTGTTGCGATAGCACTGCAAAGCATAATACAAATATTATTGTTATTAGTATACCATAATTACTATGCTTTCCTCGCTATTATGCCCATATTCACACTGTTGTACAACATTTGGGTGTCAAAAGCCGTAAACAGAATATACCCAGATTATCGCCCATCTGGCACATTAGATAGATGTGTGACAAAAGATATTTATCAAAGAATTAAAGGACTTTTCATCACGAAAATCTGCACCACAACCCGTACAGCACTTAATAACATATTCATCTCATCGCTGATAGGACTTACCACCGTGGCCATATACGGCAATTATTATTACATAATGGCTGCCGTCATTAGTGTGTTGGGGGTTGTGACCACAGCCATGACAGCAAGCGTAGGTAACAGTCTTGTCACCGAATCAACAAAGAAGAACTATGACGACATGCGAAAATTCAACTTCATCTTCAACTGGATTGTTGGATACTTCTCGTGTTGTCTGCTACTAATGTTCCAACCCTTTATGCGCATATGGGTAGGCAGCAACAATACATTTCCCTATAGCATTGTTATTGCACTTGTCATATACTTCTATTCACTTAACATGGGCAGCATCAGGGCTGTGTATCACGACGCTGCCGGACTATGGTGGGAGGCTAGATACAGAGCTATACTGGAGGCTGTTGCGAACCTTGTACTTAACTATGTACTTACACTATGGCTTGGTGTGATTGGTACAATTATAGGCACACTCATTTCACTCGTTATCATTAATTACGGTTACGGCACTCTCATTGTTTTCCAGTATTACTTTAAGGGCATATCGCCTCGCGGTTACTTTGCTGACAACATCTTATTTCTATGTATTTCCGCAGTTTGCTGCGTCATATGTTTTGCCGCAAATAGCGTATTACCACAAAATGGAATTATGTCTTTGCTCTGTCCTTTCGCCGTTACTTCTGTTTTATTCAATGTCATATACTACCTCTTTGTGTGCAAATTAGATATTTGCCACACTTCACTAAAGTTCATCAAGCAAATTGCACTAAAAAAATAGCATAACATATTTTACTTCAACAACATACTATGAATGCTAAACAGATACCCTTAGTCTGTATTATCATGCCTGTTTATAATGGCGAGAATACTATCCTCTATGCATTGAACTCAATTGTGCGTCAAACATATGAAAATTGGATTTGCGTAATTGTGAATGATGGTTCTACAGACAGAACAAAAGAGATACTTGACACTATTGAAGACAAGCGGTTCAAAATTGTCCACCTTTCTCACAATTGTGGGAGAGGTGCCGCTCGTGATGAAGCCTTGAATAGGGCTGAAGGTAAATACCTTGCATACCTTGACGCTGACGATATGATGCATAAAGACAAAATCAAGACGCAAGTAGAATTTATGGAATCACACCCCGAATTTATGCTGGTAAGCTGCGGTGGTATTACATATAACGACAAATTCAAAGCACTCTGTACCTTTAACTTGAAAAGTTTCGAATCTGTCAATATCATGCAATATGGTCAAGCCTTGCCATTGACGCTGGGAGCGTCAATGGCAAGGCTTGACCACGCCAAGATATTCAGCTACAACCATAAACTTAATGTAGGCGAAGATTACGACTACTTTGCCCGCTATTGCGAAGGATACAGATATGCCAATATAGGCCAATCTCTTTACTACTACCAAACGGGGAATGTCACATCCAAAAAAATTCTATACTATCAATTCAGCATTTTGAAATCTGTCGGCGTGCATTGGAAGATGGGACTACGGCTGAAAGCTTTAACACTGTTATTTACGAGCATTCTTAAAATTGCTGCATACGCATTCCTCTTGCTCTTTGTCAAAGCTAACAAGTTGGCAGAAATAAGGCTGGGAGGGAAGATAACAAATGAAATGATTGAAGAGTTCGACCAAGAAACCGCAACAATAAGGCAATTAAGTAGAATCTGAAACAAGAGAAACCATGTTCAAAGAACTATTATATGCCATCGAATTACATTCTGATTTTAGATGCTTGAATGAATAAGAAGTATGCTATAAATTGAGTACTAAATTATAAATATAACCTTTTATAAAAACAAAAACATGATTACAGAATTATTGAAACGTTTAACAGATACTTCGGATGGAGGCAGACATTTACCGTTGATTACGCGTCGTGTAAAGGCATGGTTGTCGGGGTTCGACGCTGAAAAATACTGGCACAGACAATTTATTGTGACCAATCCGCAATCTAAGGTAAATCCACTGCTAAAAGCATATTATCTGTTATGGATAAAACGTGTAGATAGCAAACATAATTGCTCTTTTGGTACTTCCTTCAATAGAGGAATGCGTGCAATTACCCCCCCCAGTTTGCCTCATGGTCCTAACGGTATTATAGTGGGCGGTGATGCAAAAATAGGTAAAGGGTGTATAATCTATCATCAAGTTACAATCGCCGGGGGTGGAGTTGTCATTGGCGATCATGTGATGTTGGGAGCTGGAGCAAAGATTTTACCAAATGTGCGAATAGGAAATCACGTGAAAGTTGGTGCTAATTGTGTAGTGGTAGAGGATATACCAGACAATGCAACTGTTGTGTTGCAGAAACCAAAAATAATAAATAAGAATAATGACAGCAAAAGTTAGATAATCAAATTTTGGTTCTGCGGGATTTAGTGTGAATTAACACGCCAAATCCCGCAGAACCTGATATGTTATGTTGTTTTATGCTTGCTGTATAATGCTTGATAAAGGGCGTATTTTTATTTGCAGACCTATAAATAATTGGCTGACATGCAAATCTGCATACATTATGGAAGAATTAGATTCTGTTTTAATTCAAAAAGTCTACATAGATAGAAACGATAAGAAATAGTCTATTATGAAACTCATTCACGTGTTTTCGATATTTGGCACTGCTGAAAGTTTTTTTGATGGGCAGTTCAAGTATCTTACAGATCAAGGATATGAAATAGTTGTGGTGTCAAGTGATGCGCCCAATACGGATGCGTTCTGTAGACGTAATGGTGTACGATTTGTACCTGTAAATATACCTCGTAGTGTATCGCCAAACGCTATAATTAAGGCTGTAAAAAGTTTATGTTCTCTTATACGTAATGAAAATGCGGATGCTGTGTTTGGGCATACACCAGTAGGAGCATTGTGTGCTATGATTGCAGCAAGAGTGTGTGGCGTAAGGAATCGCGTGTATTATCGTCATGGATTGATTTACACAACAATGCAAGGATTAAGGCGTGCTATATTCAAGACTGAAGAAAAGTTTGTCGCATCACTTGCTACAAGTGTTATAAATGTAAGCCATTCTCTATCAAAACTAGCTGTGGCAAATCGTTTGAATAATGATAAGAAGCAGTATGTTATAGGACATGGAACGTGTGGCGGAATTGATGCACATAATATATTTAACCCTTCATTGATTGATACTGCTAAACTCTCAATTACAAAACAAAAAATGGGGTTGAATGATGCAGACATAATCTTTGGTTTCTGCGGACGCATTTGCAATGATAAGGGCATCCCCGAACTTGTAGATGCTTTTGAACTATTCCAAAAGTTACATTCTAATATAAATGCTAAGTTGCTTTTTATTGGAAGATTTGATACCCGTGATGAAATTTCGGAAGAGAAGAAACTGCAGATTGAAAATAATAGCGATATCGTGATTTCGGGTCATATTGAAAAAGTTGAGATACCATATTATTATTCAATACTCGATGTTTTTGTATTCCCATCCCATCGCGAGGGTTTTGGTATGTGCGTGGTAGAAGCTTCTGCAATGGAAAAGCCAATACTTGACAGTCGTGCACATGGATGTGTAGATGCCATTGTCGAACACGAAACTGGCGAATACATTGATCTTTCTGCAGATGGAATATGCAAAGGAATGGAACAGATGCTTGATGAAGAGTTGCGTGAAAAACTTGGCAAAAGTGGCCGTAAACGAGTTCTTGAATGGTATGATTTTCAAGTGATGTGGCCATTAGTGAGTAATTTATACAAGAAAATACTAAGATAATCTGAGATGCTAAATAAGGGTGTATCTAATTTGTTGATATTGATAAAATCAGCCTTAACAAATTCCACATCATCTCTGCCAAGAGATAACATAAGCTGGCAAACTCTATATCCACTCGCCATTCACCAGGGTGTCTCTGCTATTTTGCTTGAAGCCATCGGACTTTTGCCATCTGATATGCGCCCTCCTAAGCCGATGTTGCTGCAATGGATTGGGCAGTCGACGATGATGGAGCGGATGTATACAAGGCATAAGGAGAGGATAGCTTCGTTGGCGGAGCTATATGGGCAGTGGGGAATAAGGATGTTGCTACTTAAAGGTTATGGCTGCAGCTTGTGTTATCCAAAGCCGGAGCACCGACCTACGGGAGATATCGATGTCTTTCTGTTCGGAATGCAGGACGAGGGAGATGTCTTGATTGAAAAGCAGCAGGGCATAACGGTGCATAGGGAATATCACAAGCACTCTACGTTCAATTATGGTGGAGTGGAGGTGGAGAATCATGCCAAGTTTATTGATGATGTGTCGCATAAGAGTAACATTAGGTTTGAGCAGATTCTGATGTCGGTCTTGGAGAAGGAGGAGTGTTTGCAGAGTCCGATAGACAATGTGCTGCTTCCTTCGCCCACATTCAATGCCTTGTTTCTGCTACGCCACACTGGTGAGCACTTCGCCTCAAATGAAATAACACTTAGGCATGTGCTTGATGTCGGCACGTTCTTCCAACAGTATCACTCGCAGATTGACTGGGCTTTAGTGTTTAAGGTCTATAAGGAAGAGCGAATGATGCGGTTCTTCAATGCCATAGCCACAATTTGTGTTGATCATATAGGCATGAATACTGCCAGCTTCACATCTGATGACAAACAGTATACGTATAAATCGGACACCTCTCTTGCCAATCGCATCCTCACCGACATATTTGAGGAGAAAGACCGCCAGCCGATGTCAACCGTAGGCATTGATACAATAGGCAAAAAGTTGCACTACGGTATCGCAAAATCTCTCCGCTGGTGGCACAATCGCTGGAAGTACCGCCTTGTGTATAACGAAAACCTCGTCGAATCCTTCGTGTGGTTGGCTGTGAATAGGATAAAAGCGGAATAGAGATCAATTTATATGCGTTGGATAAAGAGTAATATAAGTGACCTTACGATAATAAATGTAACATGCTCTATTGCATTTCTCCTATGCGTCATTCTTGTGCTATTGTTCATGCATGGACGAATTTTGTGGAAATGGAACGACTATGTATTAAATACAGAAATAGTTGGTCACTATGGAGATTTTGTAGGAGGGTTCATAGGAACATTCTTAAGCGTAATATTGTTGTATTATACATTTTATTATCAAAGGAAGGAGTTGCTAAAGAATACCCAAGTGTATCAGACTCAACAATTGAACGATGACTTTTACCATTTAATGTCTTTATATCAAGATATCTTGAGTACTTATACATATAGGATAGACGAAGAGGAATCTTTATTGAATGGCAAGGAAGCCATACATGCTTATGTCGATAGTATGAGAGACGGATTTGAAGATACAGGAAACGGGCTTCTACGCAAGCAAGCAGTTTTAGCATACATGAGTTTCTATGCATTCAATCGTGATTTCGCTCCTATTTATTATCGTACGCTATACAGATTATGTGAGTCAATAGATGGGAAGGAGATGGATACCGATTTTAAGAATGTAGAACTTATAAAAATCTTAAGAGCACAGTTGTCTGATTCTGAAATGGTATTGATAAGATATAATGCTCAGACTCGCATGGGAAGACCATTTCAACATTATGTCAATCGTTTTAATCTTCTCAAGCATCTCCCATCATTGGATTTGTTCGAATATAAAAAGTATCGTAAGATATTAGATAAAGATGAGGATATTTCTTCTATGAACATTGTACTTGTGCAATTACGACAACGAATGGAAGATATATTAGACACCAAATCGTCCAACTATCTTACTCTAAACGAGTTTAAAAGTACAGTTTCAATCTCACTTACTACTAATGATAATAAAGATACATTGAAACTTGTCATAAATAGAGAAAAGACAAATATCTTGCGTCCATATGATCCTTTTAATTGCATAATGAAATTATCACCAGAAGATATACTGTCACTATTCTCATATTTTCTTTACGACTGTACCATTCTCCATAATTTTCAAGAATACAACAAACGTAAGGATATTGATTTTGAAAGAGTAAAGAATGATATCGATGGAAAAGAGCAATTTATTTTTAAAGTTCATAACAAAGAATACAAACCGATTAATATGACGTGGAGTCAATATGAATCAAGATATAGATAAGAACTATGTACAAACATTTTTTCAAGCGATTCTTCGATTTCTGGATTGCGCTTATAGCATTGATTTGTATAAGCCCAATCCTAATAGTAGTAACCATTTGGCTGCACTTTGCCAATAAAGGGGCTGGAGCTTTCTTCTTGCAGGAACGTCCTGGAAAGGACGGCAAAATCTTTAAGGTGATTAAGTTTAAGAGTATGACGGACGAGAAGGATTCGGACGGGAATCTGCTGCCAGATGCTCAAAGACTTACTAAAATAGGGCGTTTTGTTCGTTCTACTTCGATTGACGAGTTGCCACAACTGATAAATGTGTTGAAGGGAGACATGTCGTTGATAGGACCAAGACCGTTACTGGTTAAATACCTGCCATATTATTCCGAGCGTGAGCAATTGCGTCACACAGTACGTCCTGGCATTACCGGGTGGGCTCAAGTACATGGACGTAACCATGTGCTATGGGAAGAACGCTTCGAATATGATGCTTATTATGCAGAACACATTTCATTAGCTATGGATCTGAGTATTTTATTTACAACTATAAAGAACGTGCTACAGCGTAAGGACATTGAGGTGGCTCCTAATTTGATGGATTTTGACGAATACCGAAGACAACAAATGGCTGGAAAAACATTCCTGACAGTTGAAGATGCCACAATTGAAGATACACCTATTAAGGTAGTAAGAGAAGATAAATTTATAGCATTCGGGGGGGTAATAAAGCAAGAAAAGCATTGAGTTATGAACATTTTCTAAAGCAGAGCGGATTCAATGCAATTGTAACTTGTGGGGGCATTCATAGTAACCATAATCGGGCCATGGCTCTTATGGCAATGGCGAATGGTTGGAAATGTCATTTGGTGTATCATGGCTCAAAATCCGATTTTGAGAAAGGTGGCGGTAACGCTGATATAGTGAAGATGTCTGGCGCAAGTTATGAATTTGTAGAAGTGAATGAAATATCAGATACAATGAATAAGGCAATGTTGAACTTTGAAAGTAAAGGTCTGAAGCCTTATTATATTCATGGAGGCGGGCACGATATGCCTGGTGGTGAAGCTTTTGTCGACGCCATCAAAGAACTTAAACGTAAATGTGATAATACAGGATACAAGCCCAATTACATTTTCGTAGCATCAGGCACAGGTTCAATGCAAGCAGGTATGGCTGTGGGGCTTGATATTGTAGGGTGGGGTGATGTGAAGTTGATAGGTATTTCTATTGCTCGACCACAAGACAGAGGAAAGAAAGTAATAGTTGACTTTGCTAATAAGTTAGCAAAGAACTATGGTATAAACAAGGATTATACAGATTCTATCATTTTTATTGACAACTACGTTGGTAAAGGATACGACCAACGTAGTTCAAAAGCAGAAAGACATTTTATACGTAGAGTAAATAATAGTGGTTTGTTAGTTGACGAGACCTATTCCGGTAAGGCTATGTATGGAATGATGGATATTATAAAAAAACAGGATTTAAAGGGTAACATAATATTCTGGTTGACTGGTGGCCCTTTGAATGCTAAAATTTAAGCAAATATAAATTATCAATATGAACATTCTATTTTCATGCGCTGGTAGACGTACGTATCTGCTGAAATATTTCAAGGAAAATATGAGTGAGGGGGATAAGGTTGTGGCTACCGATATGCAGTTGTCTGCTCCAGCCCTTCAAGTAGCAGATGTGAAATTGCAGGTTCCTGCTGTGTATGACCCTAAGTATGTGGACATTACATTGCAGATTTGTAAGGAACAGAAAATTGACGCTCTATTGTCGCTCAATGACTTGGAACTGCCAATCTTGGCTGAGAATAAAGCAAGGTTTGAGGCAGAGGGAGTGAAGATAATCGTTAGTGACCCATCTGTCATTGATATTGCTTTTGACAAGTATAAGACAGCACAATGGATAGAGTCATTGGGGCTTAAGTCACCTAAGACTTATGTGCGTCTTGAGGAAGCCAAACATGCATTACAAACTGGCGATCTTCACTTCCCATTATTTATGAAACCTCGTTGGGGGTCTGGTTCTATCGGTCTGGAGTCGATTGCCGATATGGAAGAACTTGATATTTATTATCACTTACTGATGAAGAAAATCAAAAAGACCATTTTGGCCACAGCTTCGGTAGGTGATGAGTATATCCTGATACAGGAGAAACTTACCGGCAAGGAGTTCGGACTGGATGTTATGAATGATCTTGAAGGCAACAATGTAGCTGTAAGCGTGAAGCAGAAACTGGCTATGCGTGCTGGTGAAACGGATAAAGCGGTTACAGTTGACTTGCCTGAGGTTCGTAAGATAGGGCACAAGATAGGTTCTGCCTTGAAGCACATAGGTAATCTTGACGTTGACGTGATGCAAAACGAAAAGGGAGAATATTGTGTGTTGGAATTGAATCCACGTTTCGGAGGTGGCTTCCCGTTCAGCTACGAGGCTGGTGTGAATCTGCCAAAGGCTATTATAGAGTGGGTGAAAGGTAATAAGGTTGACGACTCAATTCTTCAACCTGAGTATGGCCGTATGTTCTCGAAGAATGATTATTTGATGGAAATAAATTAAATGAATTATGTCTCCTGTAGATAAAATAACTAATTTGTAGTTTGCTTATTGCCTCCTAAAAGTAGGGACTTTACTTACAATATAAATTAGTTCCTTTTGATTAAATCTTAGTTGATTTTAATGACAAGTAAAGAAATTCAGATTTTAGTTGAGGTAGAAAACCTCGTTTGTGACTTTGATAATAACATTGAAATAATTAAGAACAAACTCAGAGGATTAACTATTGACATAAATTTTGGACAGCAGTTGATTTATGCCGATGTAATGTGCAGAAATAACAGACAAAGAAGAATGTTGCTTTTTGACATTATGCTGCATGAATCAGCTAACCTCATGACGAATTGGGTCATGGCTTATCATCTGCTCAGGGAGGCGTATATTATGACGGATAATATATATGCGCAATTATGCCTTTCGCCTTACTCTTTTAATCTTAAAGATTTTCTAAGATTATTGCAACAGAAAGTTGATGTTGAACAACTTATGGAGCAAGAGGAGAAAGATTATTTGAATGCGCTTTCCTTTCCCCTGAAAATTTATAGGGGCATGTGTAACACCGAATCTAAATCTGAAAATTTTGGTATCAGCTGGACGGACAGTAAAGATTATGCCTCGAATTATGTGTTCTATTCAAAAAACAACAATCAAGATAAAGATGGAGTGATTGCTGAAATGGTAATAGAAAGGAAAAATGTTTTTGCAGCATGGGGTGCAAAGGGGAAGGTGAAAGAATTGATAATACTGATATAACACATTATACATCAATGCAAGAAAGACAAACCATTTACCTCTGCCTGGCCCACATGAGCGAGGCAGGGCTTGAACAGAAATATGTGAAAGAGGCATTCGACACCAACTGGGTGGTGCCCATGGGGCCTAATGTGAATGCCTTCGAACACGATTTGGAGGCGTTTGCCAACAGCAAGAGCAATGGCACAGCACCGCTCAACCGCAAAGTGGTGTGTCTGAGTGCGGGCACGGCTGCCGTACATCTGGCCCTGATTGGCTGCGGGGTGAAGGCCGGCGACGAGGTGCTGGTGCAGAGTTTCACATTCTGCGCCTCGAGCCACCCCGTCACCTACCTTGGCGCCAAGCCCGTGTTTGTAGGCTCCGAGGGCGAAACCTGGAACATGGATCCCGCCTTACTCGAAAAGGCCATCATCGACCGTCAACAAAAGACTGGCAAACTGCCCAAGGCCATTGTGCCCGTGGCACTTTACGGCATGCCCTACCGCATTGACGAGATAATGGACATTGCCAACCGTTACGGCATACCCGTGGTGGAGGACGCCGCCGAGGGCATGGGCTCGCGCTACAACGGGCAGGTGCTTGGCACATTCGGCCGTTATGGCGTGCTGTCGTTTAACGGCAACAAGATGATTACCACCTCGGGGGGCGGTGCACTGATTTGCCGCAATGCCGATGAGGCCAACAACATTATGTGGTATGCCACACAGGCCCGCGATGCCTACCCCTACTACCAACACACTGCCATTGGCTACAACTACCGCATGAGCAATGTGTGTGCAGGCATAGGCCGCGGACAGATGACCGTGCTCAACGACCACATAGCGCACCACAAGCATGTGCAGGCCCTGTATGAAGAACTGCTCAAGGACGTGCCAGGTGTACACATGCACAAGCAGCCGGCCGACCCGCGCTACGATGCCAACTACTGGCTCTGTGCCGCCACGCTCGATGCCGATGTGCGCATCAAGGGGCAAGACGCTGCCTACAAAGAGGTGATAACCACAGCCGTGGGCGGTGCGGCAGGCGTTATTCATGCAGTAGACTCTGCCGTGACCGACTGTCAGCCCAATGCCAATGTCGAGGCTTTGCGTGTGTTCATGTTGCAGAAAAAAGTGGAGTGTCGTCCTGTGTGGAAACCCATGCACAAGCAGCCCGTCTATGCCGATGCCGAGGTTTACACCAACGGCATTGAGGAGGCCATATTCAAGGTAGGCTTCTGCCTGCCCGCCGGCCCATGGGTCACCGACGATGATGTGCACTACATTGTAGACTGCATTAAGGAGGCTATGGCATAAAGCACAACACAACTATTCAAAGTATCCACTATGAGGGAGGGCGCATCAAGCTGGTGCACCCTCCCTCATTGTTTTTCCTGACTTCATCACTTTTTGTGCCATTGAATAGCGCATATTGAAAATCAAAGAATTACGTAATAAAGATGGGTGATGCAGGGTGGCGCAAGCGAAAAAGCAAGCCTTGTTTTGCTCTTTCAAGGGCTGTTCGCCCTTATGCCGCTTACCGCGGTAGACATAAGTACATAAGCTGCATAACCAACATAAGGCTGGCGCCGTGGTTTTTCACATAAGCTGAGGCAGGGCTGGGCGCCCTGCTTGCTCACGGGCACAAACCCTTTGTCCGTCGGGTCGCGCCGTTGCACTTCGGGTGTGCGGTCAAGCACATTATAGCTAATGTCACACTGTTCGTCCATAGGGGTGATAGTCTGTTCTGTCAGACCGCAGCTTGTGGTGTTGCCAGTTGTTTGCGGTGCGCAGTCAGTGTCGTTGCGCATGCGTTTTTGCCGCTGGGGCGTTACAGTGTTTTTACTTTGTGGTTCCGCGTTATGCGCGATAACATCTATCAGTTTGTCAACGCCACGTTTCACAATGGCATCGGCATAGCGCAGCATTCTGTTAAGCATTCGTTTCATGGTAGTCAATACAATTTGGTTTTGTACAAAAGTGCTGCAAAGGTAACACCAAGGCACTGCACCCATCAAAAAAAGTGTACAATTTGTACACAAATATTTGCTTCCTCCCCGTCCTCCCTCTTGTAAAAGAGTGCGTGTGTTTTTACTGCCATCTTACACTTTTTATGCGTAACAAGTTGATATACAGATGTTTCAAGAGTGTAAGATGATTTCAAAGTATCTTACACTCCCCTGCATACATCTTACACACCCCACCCCGCTGCCTCGCAGTCGGTTTGGACGTATGCGGCGGATTTTACGCCATAGGGAAGTAGAAGAATCTGTCGGAGCAACAGACTTTTCTGTTCCCCTATGCCGTAATATCCTCCTCCCGTGCTTGTGCCGTGTGGCAGCGTGCAGGTTGTGTAGGTTGTGTGTAGGTGGATTTGGCAGCATCTTACACTGCGTAAAATATTGATAGCCAATGAGTTCTAACGCATTTGTGTAAGATGTAAGATATTCGGTATATAGAGCTATTGTAGCATTGTAAGCTAAATTGCACATATTTAGAATTGTTCAGTTAATGCCTTCAGCGGGAGCACGTATTAACAGAACAATCCTGTTTCAAAGGGGCCTAAATATGTTTTTTCGGCTTTAGTATATGATTTTATGTGCGAAACGTGACAAATGTAATTTTTTATCACTATGTTTGTAAACAAAACGAGATGTAAGGATATATGGTGAAAGATAATTTTCCGATAAGGCTGAAAGAAGCGCGTTTGATGATGGGCTTCAGCATGGACAAACTTGTGGAGCGCGCAGGTGGTGTCATTACCAAGCAGAGCATATCACGCTATGAGAGAGGCATAATGCACCCGAAGCATAAAGCACAGGCTTCCTTGGCCAAGGCTCTCAACATCAGCATGGATTACTTCAATGGCACCAGTCTTAAGATTGACCTGCCAATGCTTCGTACCACCTCAGGTAACCAACTGACAGAAGAGGAACTTGTTGCTTTAGAAGCCAAGCTCTCCTTTTGGGCAGAGCAATATCTTGACAAGGAAAAGAAAGCAGGTATTTCCACTTCTTTTACGAATCCAATTCCGAAGACTCCAGTCTCAGAATTGGAAGACGTCATACGCATGGCAAACTTCCTTCGGCAGGAATGGCACTGTGGTGACGGCCCCTTGCCATGTATATTGCGACTGTTGGAACGAAAAGGCATCAAAGTTTTGATAACAGAACTTCCTGGCGATGTGTGGGGTGTGAGCACGTGGGCCGACAAAGTGCATCCACTCATCGTGATAGACCCATGTCCTGGTAAGACCACCACAGATCGCCTCCGCTTTACTGCGGCACACGAGCTGGCCCATTTGCTCCTCACCTTTCCGAAAGATATGGAGCCGGCACAAATAGAGAAGCTATGCAATATGTTTGCCGGTTTTTTCTTGTTTCCGAAGGACACGTTCATCGACGAGATGGGAGGCCCCAAACGCGCGCAGCTCACACTGGAAGAACTGATAGACCTCAAGGAGGTGTATGGTGTGTCGGTTTCCGCCCAAGTGCACGAGGCCAAGGACTTGCAGATGATATCCGATGAGCACTACCAATGGTGGTACAACGAGCGAATTAAAAAGAACCGCATGGAGACAGGGTGGGGAGACTACAAAATTCCTGAAACGATTGGCAGAGAGAGAAGGATAGATTCGAGAATAGGGAATGAAAGAAAAATATAAGTTCATTGCCTTTGAACCGCCAGCAGTAGGTCTATCTTTGCTTTTATTGTGTAGTGGTATACCGTTCTCGCTATTATGAACGTGAAGTGGTGATGCACAAGTAACCATTGCAAATAGGGTAAGTCAGGTTTGCTTTTAATATATTAAGTAAATGATAAATTGAAGAATTATGAGAATACATTTAGAACTAACGCCTAATACGAAGCCAGTTCCTTTTGAATATCAGCAGAAGTTGGTCGGGACGATTCATAAATGGATAGGCAACAATTCCATTCATGACAAAATATCGTTGTATTCTTTCTCTTGGCTTAACGGAGGAAGAATGAAAGACAATGCATTGCAATTTAGGAATGGCGCAACGATGTTCATCAGTTTCTATGACGAACAGATAGTCAAACAAATAGTCAAGGCAATACTTCAAGAACCAGAGATGTTTTGTGGTTTAGTAGTATCTGGCGTCAGCATTGACGATGACCCACAACTGAATGACTGCGATTTGTTTAACTGTGCAAGTCCTATTCTTATCAAACGAAAATTGGCTGATGGCAGCATTAAGCAATTCAATTTTAGCGATGCTGAAGCTAATCAATACTTAAAGGAGACTTTGCTTTCAAAAATGCGAGAAGCAGGACTGGAAGATGATACATTGGATATAAGATTTGATACTTCTTATAATAAGAAGAAATTGAAACTGGTACGCTATCATGGTATCGGAAACAAAGCCAGTATATGTCCTGTTATCATTAAAGCGAAGCCCGAGACAAAACTTTTTGCTTGGAACGTGGGTCTTGGCAATTCTACGGGTATTGGATTTGGTGCAATTTACTAATCATAAAAGATAATGACTATGTATATCGTAACATATAAAGGCCAGTTTGGCTTTATAAAACCATGGACTGCTGTTAGAGACGGAGAGACATTTAGCCAGCAATTTCTCACTCCTTCTATAATAGAAGGTATAGAAAAAAAGCTATTTCCCGAATTATTGAATATCCCAGGGATACACAAGATCGTTAGACATAAACTCAGATATGAGGCAATGGACTCTCAACAAGAAGTGACGCAGGCAAGAGGTTGGGAATACAAAAACAGGACATTCATAAGAACCCGCTCCATTTTGCGGCGTTCCGTTCTCCTTCACCCCGTGCTCTGCATAGCTTTTGAAAGTGAAGAAGATGCCCTTATTGCATCTCAGCAGCATGTATGCGTGTGCAGGAATGAGGATATACTCTTACCTGAGGCTGAGATACTTAAACTGACAGAAGAAGAATTCAAGCAATTGCCAGGCTTTGAGTTGTGCTTTGGCAATTCCGATCAATCTTTTTTGGTGGGCTATAATCGTTTTGACAAGAGTAAGCCTATGTATGGTTGGTTGGAATACAATGGGCAGACGTTATGACAAAAGTGTAGCCTATGAATATCCATCAAGAAATATTGGCGAAGGGAGAACGAAATGGGCGTATATGTTTGTTTCAGCACCTGAAGAATGTAGCTGATATAGCTGCTGTTGTGGCCAATCATGCTGGGCTTGACGAACACATTGCCATTGAGGGAGCATTGCTTCATGACATCGGAAAAGTAAGTCCTTTGTTCCAAAAGTCGCTGGCTCGTTCCTATAAGAAAAAGCCTGGCTCGGTGTTCCGTCATGAGATAGCCTCTCTGTTTTTCCTTTCACTAATCAAAGAATCGCATCGAGCTGCTGTAATAGATATGGTAGTAGCTCATCATAAGTCCATGTACAAGGATGTAAGAGAACTTGGCATTTTGGATTTGGATGACAATACGAACTGTTTTGAAGAGCATTCGAAAGGATTTGAAGAATGGAGTCCCATTGCTTTGGAAATATTGGAAAGCCTTGGGCTGAAAACTCATAAGATATCTATTGACGAAGCTGAAGACAACTATGAATATGTTGTAGATTACTGTTGTAACCGCAAGTCAGACTGCTCGAAATGGAGAGGACTGCTGATGGCTTCCGACCATATGGCTTCGGCTATGGAAACAGAGTCGGAGATGCCTTTGAACAAATTGTTCATCAAGCCAGACCTGTCTTTTTACAACAGACAAAGTCAGCTCTATCCATTGTCCATGATTTCTGCGGAAAGTAAGAAAAAGCACACTCTGGTTACAGCGCCGACTGGAGCGGGAAAGACTGATTTCTTGTTGCGTCGTTGTCAAGGACGTGTATTTTATACCCTGCCCTTTCAAGCGTCAATTAATGCGATGTATGATAGAATCAAGGCTGACTTGTCTGATACCAATGCGCAAGTCTATCTTCTGCATGCAGCTTCCAACCTAAAGCTGAAAGGCGGAACGGTAGAAGAAAGCATTATGCAACGGCATGTGGGTGCATCGGTCAAAATCTTGACACCTCACCAAATGGCTTCTATTGTTTTTGGCATCAAAGGCTACGAGGCAATGGCTATGGACTTGCGAGGGTGTGATGTAATTCTGGATGAAATACATACATATTCTGATGCTATACAATCTATAGTGCTGCGCATTATCGAAATTTTGATAGCTTTGGATTGTAGAGTACATGTAGGAACAGCAACCATGCCAACTGAATTATATAAAAGGATATTGGAGTTGTTGGGAGGGCTGAGTGAGGTATATGAGGTAAAGCTTGCCCCTAATACTCTCGCATCTTTTAATCGCCACCAAATCTATAAGTTGGCCAGTCGTGAAGATGCTTTTGGTGTTATATCCTCAGCGGTAAAGAAACATTCTAAACTGCTCATTGTATGTAACCAAGTGAAAAGGGCGCAAGAGTTTTATGAAGAGATAGACGAACTCTACCCGGATATTAGAAAGATGCTCATTCATAGTAGGTATAAACGGAATGACAGAGCAAGGCTGGAAACTGACTTGCGTACAGATTTTAATATACTGGAGGATACACCATGCATAGTTGTGTCAACACAGGTCGTTGAGGTAAGTCTTGACATCAGCTTCGATGTGATGGTTACAGAATGTGCTCCAATTGATGCTCTTGTACAACGTTTCGGACGCATCAACAGAAAACGCAGCCTGGAAACCATAGGGCATTATAAGCCCATCTATGTTATTTCGCCCCCGGAGAATGAAAAGGAAGCCTTGCCCTACAGCTTGGACGTGTTAAAAGGAACGTTTGAGGTCTTGCCAGATAATGGGCAAGTTATGGAAGAAGAACACATTCAAGAGATGATAGACAAGGTGTATCCTAAAGTGATGTTTCAAAATATTGACTATACGGGGGTGGCATTTTTGCATGGAAAATGGCAATTGAAGGCACTTTGCCACCAAGCAAGATCTGCGCTGCTCGAGACGCTCGACATCAACTCGGCAGTTTGCATTACCGAAAAGGATAAGGAAAGATACCTGCAAGGAACAGGAATGGAACGTGTGGAAATGGAAATTCCAGTGAGCTACCATTCCATAGCCCATAGGAATCTTGACCAACTTAATGTGGGAACACGTCCTTTTGTCATACCTGACAAAGGTTATGATCACGAAAAAGGATTGTTGCCGGATTATTGTAAGACAGAATATTATCAAACATTTGAAATTCTATAGTATATGATTACATCAGCAATAGGCAAAATGTTTCTGGAAGCCTACAATGAGGAATATGGCACCCACTATGATGCCCGAACTTTCTTCATAGAGCAGTTCTATCCCTTGTTTTTCGATCAAAACAAGTACATGATGACTGCAGGCAACTCACCTTTGGAAAATCCTAAGCTAAGTTGGGATGACATGATAAAGGGGAAAAAAGATTATGAAACTCCAGAACAACGAAAAACTCGTTTTGACAAACTGTTGAAGAAAATCGAAGATAGCGAAGCTGATGCGAGCATTGCGAGAGGTTTCCCTTCGTTAGACACAGCCGCGACTACGTCTGGACAAGTGACCGATGTAGTATTGCCACATGAAAAGGAAAACATCTTTGCTTCATGGATCGGAGATGCTCTTGGGGTTGGTGTACAAGGAGGCTTTTCTATTTTATTTAGTCACAAGGGCATTCTTCTTGATATATATAAGGGCTGGAAACTTTATCGCAAGTGCCTCAATGAAACTTCCATGTTAAAAGGCAACCAAATCAATACATGGAACGGACAATGGCTATCACATTATTACGATACAAGAATTTATGATGACGAGCAACCACTGGCAGGATATAATCCATATGTTGCCAATAAAGATGGAGTCCAAAGTATTGACACCCAAACATGGATAAAGGTACTTATTGGAGTTTCAAGGAAGTACAAAAATGCTCAAATCTTAGGCTATATTTATAGCATAGGGCAAACTAACACTACGATAGGTTTTATACCTTTTGACCTTGGTCAAATTCGCCGTCCTATCCATTTGTATGAGAAACTGTTTGGTACGACCCAAGGAAGAAACGCAGAATCCTTGTGGAATACAGCCTTTGGCTTTAGAACAGCATGTACTGCAGGAGTTATTGGCATCAAAGCCATGGAACCCAAAGGGCTTAGGGATTATGTGTACCCTAAAGGCGACAAAGCCCCAAAGCAACCCAAAGCACCGAAGAATGAAACAGAAACAATCAACTTTAATGTATATAAAATTTGGATATTAGCTATGTTGAATAACGAAGATTTATGGGATAAGTCCCAAGAGTTGGCTGAGTTGCTGAACGAAGCCTCTACAGACAAAGACAAGTCGATCAGCACCAAACGCAAAAATTTGGTGGAGACGATGCTTGGTGCTTCAAATAAGAAGCAATTTATAGCGGCAGCAACAGAGGTCATTCCATTTATTGGAAAGACAAATGAGTTTAAGGATATTGTAAAAGAAGTTCACAGTATGCCAACAGATAATGTGCCATACTTTTTGACTCTTTTGCGATTTCAGTACAAGACTTTGTAATAACAATTAATATAGAAAACTATGAATAAGAATTCTTTCATTTATTTGCGTGGTTGCAAGCATGCAGCATTTACAGTGTTCTGTGTGGAAGAAGGCCAGAAATCTTACTATGACCCACAGTTCAATGTAAAAGTACCATACTCCAGTGGGCAACAAGTAAAGCGTTCAATCATGGGTAAGCTTAATGAGGTTCTCAACGTTGAACCTTCTCCCACAGAGTTCTATTTTGACGTTGATAAAAAAGGAGCACTCAAGGAGGGTGAAGTCCTTTCATCATGCGACCCACATTATGTCGACCAATTGTTGGGCGGTTGGATGAGAACTCCTAAAGGTGGAAAGGAAAAGGCGGTTAAACGTAGAAGCCCTTTAAGTATTTCGGCCATGACACCGCTTCACCCTCTTTTGGCTTCAGTTCCTAAAGAGAACATTTCCTTTGATCGTTCTGACAGGCCGAATGTGCACAAGGTAGTTGTAAGAGATGCAAATGGAAATGTCCTTACTGATGAGCAAGTAAGTATTTTCTTGAATGGCAGTGATAGAAGCCTTTATCGTAAATGGATTCCAGACAATACTCGTGCAACGGGTCTGTTTGTCTATGATGTTGCTATCGACTTACGCCGCTTATTCTGTGTGCCAACTAATCAGTTGGAACCCGAGATAACTTCCGATATGGTTGAGACGTTAAAGAGTGATGGTTGGAAAGTTGTTAATACGGTATTTGGAGAATGCTTGTTGATGCCAAAGGAACAGCGAGAGAAAATAATTCCTGCCATCGCAGACGCTTTGATTGACTGGCATATAACATCAAATCAAGCAAGAACATTCAGCTTGATGGAAACACTATCCATTGCTATCAGCGATAATGCTAACACATTGGCCGCTGCCATTCGTGCCAAGCTCATTGATGGTGACAATGATTCGAAACCAAAGGCTAAACCCATCATCGATGAGCACGCAGGAGCTGCAACTTACGTCACGCTGCCATGTGCAAGTTATATTGTAACTGAAACAGAGAGCGCCGATGCTTTGGATAAAGCCAAGCAAGACCTTGTTAATCGTATGCTGACTTTCGATTACGAGAATCAGCTATAGCTACTATATGTGGAGGCTCTTTCTGCATAGGTGAGAGCCTCCATCTTAATCTTTACTTATGATAGTAACAGGCACTCATTTCAATTATTACCAGTTGTGTCATCGCAAACTTTGGCTCTTTTCCAATGGTATTAACATGGAGCAGGAATCCGAATTGGTTTATGAGGGAAAACTGGTGCATGAAAATTGTTATCCGCAAAGAAACTCTAGGTACGAGGAAGTAGAGATTGATGGCATTAAGGTGGATTACTATGACGCGAAGAACAAGGTTATTCATGAGATTAAGAAATCCAATAAGGCTGACAAAGCTCATGAATGGCAATTGAAATACTATATGTACGTGTTTGAACAACATGGCATTGTTGGAGTGAGTGGTGTCCTGGAATATCCGCTCTTGCGCAAGACGCAAAAAGTTCTTCTTTCTGATGTCGATAGGGAGGAAATTCAAGAGATAACAAAGGATATTTCAAACATTATTTCGCAAGAGACATGCCCGCCACGAGTAAAGAAAGGTATCTGCAAAAATTGCAGCTACTTCGATTTTTGTTACATAGATGAACCTGAGGAGGAATAAGAATGAAAAGAAATTTCTATTTGTTTAATCCCGGCATCATGGAGCGTAGGGACAACACATTGAAGTTTACGCCAATCTTTGTGAACGAAGATAAGGACGAAGTCATGCAACAACCTCGATACATTCCTATTGAGGATGTTGCAGAGTTGTATGCCTTTGGAAGTCTCAGAGCTAATAGTGCTCTTTTCAATTTCTTAGGACAAAGGGGAATACCTGTGCATTTCTTTGATTACTACGAGAATTATACGGGTAGCTTTATGCCTCGCGAAAGTTTGCTCTCTGGCAAAGCCTTGCTGGCTCAAGTTTCTGCTTATCAGAACAAGAATAAAAGAGTGAATTTGGCTCGTAAGTTCATACAAGGAGCGGCATGGAACATGGTTATGAATCTAAATTACTATAATCGTCGAGGCAAAGATCTACAGGAACTCATCGATACCATCAAGCGATTAACGAAAACTCTTGATGATGCCAAGAATGTGGACGAGATTATGGGGGTCGAGGGAAATATCCGTCAGGCATATTATGCTGCATTCGACATTATTCTCGATGATTTTAATATGGGGTCAAGAACCAAGCAGCCTCCAGAGAATGAAGTGAACGCTCTCATCTCCTTTGGCAATATGATGTGTTATACAGAAACTCTCAATGCCATCCATCAGACTCAACTCAATCCAACTATTAGTTTCCTGCATACTCCAGGGGAAAGGCGTTATTCTTTGTGTCTCGACATCTCTGAGATATTTAAGCCTATTATCGTTGATAGGGTTATATTCAAGGTGCTCAACAAGCATGCCTTGGGGTGTCAGCATTTTGATAAGAAGTTGAATAAATGTCTGTTGAACGAAAAAGGCAAAAAAATATTCGTGAAGGCTATGGAAGAACGGTATGACGAAACTTTCCGCCATCGCTCTTTGGGCAGGAATGTCAGTTACAAACATCTCATCAAGCTGGAGTGCTATAAGTTAATGAAAGACTTGTTGGGTATAGAAGATTATAAACCATTCAAAATGTATTGGTAGCTTATGTATGTAATCGTTGTATATGATGTAGGAGAAAAGAGAGTAGGGAAAATGCTGAAGTTATGTCGTCAATATCTCTGTTGGATTCAGAACTCTGTATTGGAAGGAGAACTATCGGAAACCAAGCTGCGAGAGTTGAAAATCAAGATGAAAAACGTCATCGATGAGGCTGAAGACAGTATAATTATTTTTACGAACAAGTTGGGGTATAATATGAACAAACAAATCTTAGGAAAAGAAAGAATGTCAACAGACAATTTCCTATAATAAGTTGTCGATATATATATTCTTATTTCTCTTTTTCGTGTAAAACTCTCAAAATAGTTCTTTGACATGTTGAAACATCAATGAATAACGGGGTTGTCGTATAGCTTGTAAAAGAATATTATTCTACATCGACATATTTTCTTGAACTATTTTTGTACCTTTGAATTATGATTTCCCTTGTATATAAAGGTATCTTACTGAAAAATGCAATGGGTTTTAATCGGACCTTCATGGAATTGAAACATTTTTAGTAGCTTGACGAGCACCGCCAATGGCATTGTTTTAATCGGACCTTCATGGAATTGAAACATACCTACAATGTAGATTATATGGCAGGTAAAAGGTTTTAATCGGACCTTCATGGAATTGAAACAACGTTCACTTTGCCGCCTCTTTCTGCCTCAGGGGTTTTAATCGGACCTTCATGGAATTGAAACACAAGGACAGTCTGTACACTCTGGAGGAGCTGAAAGTTTTAATCGGACCTTCATGGAATTGAAACTCACCAGCAGAGGAAACTACGCCGAGGTCGTTATGTTTTAATCGGACCTTCATGGAATTGAAACTCGTGAAAATAATATTTGCCATCAGAACCTTTTTTGTTTTAATCGGACCTTCATGGAATTGAAACTTTTTTTGGAATAAGAGAGGGAACAAGAAACACAGGTTTTAATCGGACCTTCATGGAATTGAAACTGGTACAGATTGGCAAAACTCACACGCTGGTATTTGCGTTTTAATCGGACCTTCATGGAATTGAAACCTCTGCAAGGAACTAACATTTACGTTGAAATGAGGTTTTAATCGGACCTTCATGGAATTGAAACTTAAATACCGCTGCCTTTGCTCGCCTTAAGCAATATGTTTTAATCGGACCTTCATGGAATTGAAACCGTGCTACTAACACGTTAAAAAAATGCTATTCAAGTTTTAATCGGACCTTCATGGAATTGAAACAAGAGGAAGAAAGGCCACTTATGAAATTGCCAACGTTTTAATCGGACCTTCATGGAATTGAAACATGATGGTGAAAATATGTGGTCGGATAGTGTTTTGGTTTTAATCGGACCTTCATGGAATTGAAACGTGACCGATTCCGTCAAGGTTGCACAGGTGTTCGGGTTTTAATCGGACCTTCATGGAATTGAAACCATTGTGCAGGATGGGTTCACGTTTTATCTGTTCTGTTTTAATCGGACCTTCATGGAATTGAAACTTGGTATGCTGACATTGACCGCAAGTATCAAGACGCGTTTTAATCGGACCTTCATGGAATTGAAACTGCGGCATGAGCCAGTGAGGACGTGGTGATAAGCGGTTTTAATCGGACCTTCATGGAATTGAAACGATGATAAACATCGAAAGAAGCAGAAATGAGTATTGTTTTAATCGGACCTTCATGGAATTGAAACAATAGCGAAAAATTTGGCTTGTACATGTCTAAAGGTTTTAATCGGACCTTCATGGAATTGAAACGAATGCGGCAGCTCTGTATCTTAGCATCTGATTGGTTTTAATCGGACCTTCATGGAATTGAAACTACTCCAAAATCACAAGTGTATCAAGCCCCACACGTTTTAATCGGACCTTCATGGAATTGAAACCAAAATTCCATTTGAGAAATGCGCCCCCGAAACTAGTTTTAATCGGACCTTCATGGAATTGAAACTGTAAGAAATACCACATTGCGGTTGGCACGTTTCAGGTTTTAATCGGACCTTCATGGAATTGAAACACCGCCTTTTGTACCGCGATTTTCCGTCTTTCGTGTTTTAATCGGACCTTCATGGAATTGAAACTTAATCATACGGCCAACAATATCAGCACCTACTTCGTTTTAATCGGACCTTCATGGAATTGAAACTTTTCCCAAGGTGTCGCGACTTTAGCCGCCTCGAGTTTTAATCGGACCTTCATGGAATTGAAACCGAAACATAACGTGCACCTCGCCACGGTAGCCACTAGTTTTAATCGGACCTTCATGGAATTGAAACCGATTTACAATGCTGTCTTCAAAAACTGCCTACGGTTTTAATCGGACCTTCATGGAATTGAAACAATGACAGTGTTGTAAGTCTTTGAGCTTCGGCTGGTTTTAATCGGACCTTCATGGAATTGAAACTAGTACGCTGAATGTCGGGAGACTGACCAGCAACGGTTTTAATCGGACCTTCATGGAATTGAAACCACAATACATCGAACCAACGCTTGATGTACATACGGTTTTAATCGGACCTTCATGGAATTGAAACAAGCACGGACAAAACTAAAAAAACAATATGATAGGGTTTTAATCGGACCTTCATGGAATTGAAACTACCACTGTGGCCTTTTCGCTGTAAGGTGCAGCGGGTTTTAATCGGACCTTCATGGAATTGAAACTAACGATTCACACACACTTTTGCCCGGTCATGTGGTTTTAATCGGACCTTCATGGAATTGAAACACCACCGACCCCGAGGTGCGCGCATGGCTCAGAAGGTTTTAATCGGACCTTCATGGAATTGAAACCTGGTCAATATTCCATTGGTTTTGCTGGTTAGCCATGTTTTAATCGGACCTTCATGGAATTGAAACTGAAACTCGAATAAATAGGCTGGCCAAAGCGTTTAACGTTTTAATCGGACCTTCATGGAATTGAAACGGCGGAGAGCGTGATGAACGAATGGCTGGAGGGTAAGTTTTAATCGGACCTTCATGGAATTGAAACAGCAGTAGACGAGGGTCTACACTCTCATAACCGAGTTTTAATCGGACCTTCATGGAATTGAAACTGCGCTTGTTGTGGTCAACAAGGAAACGGCACATGTTTTAATCGGACCTTCATGGAATTGAAACCAAGAAAGTTGTTTCCGACACGCTCGGTTCAATTGTGTTTTAATCGGACCTTCATGGAATTGAAACTGAGTTGTGTTTCGTTTGCACCGCTGCATGGCCAGTTTTAATCGGACCTTCATGGAATTGAAACTCGGTGATGATGTTACCATTCTCGATTACGAATTTGTTTTAATCGGACCTTCATGGAATTGAAACAAACTTGCGCTGTATATACCCGCATTTGCGAACCGTTTTAATCGGACCTTCATGGAATTGAAACCTCTGTGCGGTCTTTCGGTCTGATAACCTGATTACGTTTTAATCGGACCTTCATGGAATTGAAACAGTAAAGCATACTTTTGGGAGTTGAAAGCAAATTGTTTTAATCGGACCTTCATGGAATTGAAACCTTTGCAATGATGATACGTTTACATTAAAATGGGCGTTTTAATCGGACCTTCATGGAATTGAAACCCTTGTGGCATTGCTTTCGCGCTGTCTCTTTTCTGTTTTAATCGGACCTTCATGGAATTGAAACGAAATAAGACCGCCAGCAGTATTAAGGCCAGCGCTCGTTTTAATCGGACCTTCATGGAATTGAAACTCCGTCAGAAATTGCTAAAAAATTAAGTGATGAAGTTTTAATCGGACCTTCATGGAATTGAAACAATTGCGGATAACTTGTGTATTAAAATCAACAACGGTTTTAATCGGACCTTCATGGAATTGAAACACAGAAACAAGCTATTGCTAAATTTGCAGAAGCATGTTTTAATCGGACCTTCATGGAATTGAAACAAATTCTTTCTGCTGTTTTTTGTCCTTGTACTTTGTTTTAATCGGACCTTCATGGAATTGAAACATGATAAGACCATGCTCACGGACTTCAAAGTCGAAAGTTTTAATCGGACCTTCATGGAATTGAAACGCCGTTATTAAGATGGTGGCTACCATTTCCTACGGGTTTTAATCGGACCTTCATGGAATTGAAACAAAGCTACCCTCATTTATGAAGGTAACATTTGTAAGTTTTAATCGGACCTTCATGGAATTGAAACACCCGCACAGATACAGAGAACCCCCAACGCATCATGTTTTAATCGGACCTTCATGGAATTGAAACCACTTTGAGCTAAAAATACGGCGTTGGGAAAGGTCGTTTTAATCGGACCTTCATGGAATTGAAACTACGTTACAGAAAGCGACCTGCAACATGTTGCACGTTTTAATCGGACCTTCATGGAATTGAAACACGGGTCAAGAGCTTCAAGTTTCTTTTCAGAAATGTTTTAATCGGACCTTCATGGAATTGAAACTGTTTATTCCAATCATGGTAAGAACGTTCGTAAGGGTTTTAATCGGACCTTCATGGAATTGAAACCTCAATACTGCTGCGTTTGCTCGTATGAAGCAATATGTTTTAATCGGACCTTTATGGAATTGAAAATAGTTGGCGTTAAGCACAAAGTCGACGGCGTCTTGCTTTAATCGGACCTTTATGGAATTGAAACCTATTATAAGCCCAGTCCACAAGGATAAAGGCCACGCTTTAATCGGACCTTTATGGAATTGAAACAAGGTTCACCCCACACAGAAGCCTGTGCCATTGCTGCTTTAATCGGACCTTTATGGAATTGAAACTTCGGACACATTTGGCAGTGGACTGATGGTGTGAGCTTTAATCGAACCTTTATGGACTTGAATTTATTTACTCCATATAGCTCATTTGTGTCGCACCCTGTGTGGGTGCGTGGATTGAAACCAGCAGAATGTGGAAAACAAAAAGGGTAAACGAAGATGGAAAGTCCGTTTACCCTTTGCTAAATCATTGATTATTGGTAATTAAAGTTTTCTGCCCTCTGTTTTTCGGAGGGGACTCTGTTCTAATTTAGTCAGTCGGTTCGAGGCAGGCATCGAGCAAGGTCTCGATGGCCTCGCGGTCCATGTTCTGGCCAATGAATACGAGCTTTTGCATACGGTCGCCGTAGGTGTCGTCCCAGTCGTTCATGACTGAGGGGTTCTGTGCCTTAAACTGCTCAAACTCCTCGGCTGGCATGGTGGCATACCATTGTCCGGCCTGGCTGAGCGACACTTGCTTGCCAGCCTGCTCAAATACATAACACATGTCACGCTCTGTGCCAAAGTAGCAAATGCCCTTGCAACGAATCACACTCTTGGGCCACAGACGCGCTATGAGCTGGTCGAACTCTACCATGTTGAAGGGACGGCGACGCTTGTATACAAAGGTGCCAATGCCGTATTCGAGTGCTTCGCCCTCTTCCTCGTTCTCAAGGCCGTGGCAGTGCTCATGGTCGTGGTGGTGATGGTGATGTCCGTGTTCGTGATCATGCTCGTGCTCGTGGTCGTGATGCTCGTCATCGTGATGTTTGTGCTCGTCATCGTCGTCATTGCCTTCGACGGCCTCGATCCAGCGCGCCGAAGTAGCTACGCGTTCAAAATCGAAGTCGTTGGTGTTGATCAGACGGTCGAGGTCTACGTCGCAGTAGTCGCAAGTGATGATTTCGGCCTTGGGCTGCAACTCGCGCAGAATGGCTTTGATGTGGTCAAGTTCCTGTGCGCTGACCTCGGATGCCTTGTTGAGCAAAATCATGTTGCAGAACTCTACTTGCTGAATAACCAGACTTGCAAGGTCGTCCTCGGCCATATCCTTCTTGTTGAGATCGTTGCCGCCCGCAAATTCGTCACGCAGGCGCAAGGCGTCCACTACGGTCACCACGGAGTCGAGTTTGGCAATGCCCTTGGTAGCCAGGTTGGGGTACATGTTAGGGTAGGCACAGATGGTTTGAGCAATGGGGGCCGGTTCGCAGATACCGCTTGCCTCGATTACGATGTAGTCGAAGCGCTGTTGTGCCACAATGTCGCTGAGTTGCTGCACGAGGTCCATTTTGAGTGTGCAGCAGATGCAACCGTTCTGCAGGGGTACAAGGCTGTCGTCACCTTCGCCCACAATGCCGCCTTGTGCTATGAGGCTTGCGTCGATGTTAACCTCGCCAATGTCGTTGACAATGACGGCAAATTTGATGCCTTCCTTGTTAGAAAGTATGCGGTTGAGCAGGGTGGTTTTGCCGCTGCCCAGATAGCCTGTGAGCAACAGTACGGGGGTGATATTGGGTGTCATGATGTGTTTGTTTTTACGCGTTAGTGTAATTGGTTGATTGGTAAGTTGGTTAAGTTTTTACGTTACTTGTCACTTTGTGTAGAACGCAAAGAGTGGTGCATAACATATTTACTTGTTAACCTATGGCTTTGTTAACCGAGAGTTCCCGTTTCTAACGGATTTATTCCTTGTATAAAAGGCTCATGTGCCGTAACAGCGCATGAGCCTTTGATAGTAGAGTAGCGTGATGACGCTGGGATAAAACTTATTTAGCAAGCGAAGTGCTGCCAGAGCCAATCATCTGTCCGTCGGCAAAGATGTAGGCAGAGTAGGCGCCGCCGCTGAGGAACTCGCTGACAGGCACGTAGAGTGTGACGTGAACCTCCTGTCCGGTATACTCGATGGTTTTGGCGGCAGAGTAGCCAATGGCGCGGTTCTCGTAGTGGAAGGTGCCGCTTTGGTTGACTACTTGCTGGCCAGGCTTGAGCAGACGGACGTAGACGGTGCGGTTGCCAGCCGAGGCAGTCACGTTGCGTGTGATGGTGAATGAAACGGCAAAGCGGGCAATGTCCTTGCTCTTTTTGGCGCTTTTGCCGTTCTTTTTCAGCGGCGTGATGCTGATGCCCGTGGCGTCGAGCTGTGCCGCTATGGCCACACGCTCGTTGAGGTGTGAATTTTCGGCCTGAATGTTGGAGTTCTCCATGCGCACGCGTTCAGCATCGGCACGTGCCATGTCACGTTCGCCAATAAGGGCATGGTTGGCTTGCTGCAGCGAGTCGACCTGGCGAATGTAGTCGCGCAGTACGGCACGCACAGTGGCCAGTTCGCGTTTCAGACGCAGAATTTCGGCCGAGCTGTTGGCCTTTGTGTTTTGCAGTTCCTTGAGCAGAGCTTCGGCACGTGCCTGCTCCTGGTTGAGCCGGTTGACAAGGGAGTCGTCCTTGATGCCTTTTTTCAGCTCGCCATATTGGCTTGCAAACTCGGCATATTGGTTTTCCATTTCCTTTTTGTCGAGTTCGGCCAGTTGGCGCAGTTCGGCCAATTCCTTCTCCTTGTCTTCAAGTTTTTTCTTGTCGCCGTTGCAGGCCACAAGGCCGCCAAGCACCGACAGGGTGAACAAGGCAAGCAGCAGATGTGTTATTCTCTTCATCATGTGTGGTGTTTGCCCCAAGGGGAATATGTGTCTTTTTATTCAATAACGGTAGTCCAGCCGTGCACGTCAGGTTCTGTGCCATACTGAATGGCGCGCAGGTGCGTGTAGAGTTTTTCGCTCCATGGGCCCGGTTTGCCGTCCTTTGAAATGACGTAGCTCTTGTGGTTTTCGAGGTCGTCAATTTTGCGTATCGGACTGATTACAGCGGCTGTGCCACAAGCGCCGGCCTCCTCGAAAGTAGAAAGTTCCTCTTCGGGTATGGGGCGCACTTCCACCTCCATGCCGAGGTCCTTGGCCAGTTGTTGCAAGCTGCGGTTGGTGATGGAGGGCAGTATAGATGATGACTTGGGCGTGATGTACTTGCCGTCCTTGATGCCGAAGAAGTTGGCAGCGCCGCATTCGTCGATGTATTTCTTTTCCTTGGCATCGAGGTAGAACTCAGAGGCATAGCCGGCGTCGTGAGCCATTTTGTTGGCAGCAAGACTTGCAGCATAGTTACCACCCACCTTGTAGCGTCCGGTGCCGAGTGGTGCAGCGCGGTCGTACTCACGTATGATAACGTAGTCGTTTGTGGCAAATCCGCCCTTGAAGTAGGGGCCTACCGGGCTGACAAAGATGACGAACAGATATTCGTTGGCGGGGTGAACACCCACTTGTGCGCCTGTGCCGATGAGCAGCGGACGTATGTAGAGCGAGGCGCCGCTCTCGTAGGGCGGTACAAAACGCTCGTTGAGTTTGACCACCTTCTTGACCATAGCCTCGAAGAGTTCGGTAGGCAGTTCGGGCATCAATATGCCGCGGCAAGTGCTTTGCAGGCGCTCAGCATTGTCCTTGATGCGGAAAGCGCGGATTTTGCCGTCGGGGCAGCGGAAAGCTTTCATGCCCTCGAAGGCTTCCTGGCCGTAGTGCAAGGCAGTGGCAGCCATGTGTATGTTGATGATTTCGGAAGAGCTTACTTCAATCTCTCCCCATTTGCCGTTGCGGTAGTAGCAGCGCACATTGTAGTCGGTGGGCATGTAACCAAACTTGAGGTTGGCCCAATCAATATTCTGCATATTACTCTGTGTTTAGTTGTGCCGGCAGACGGAATGGCAAGTGCAGGCTTGCCAGAGCTGGTTCTGCCAGTGGCTCAGTTTAATATTGGCGCAAATTTAAGCATTATATTGATAAAGTGTACGTGCTGCATGACTATTTTTAGCATATTGTGTAGTTTGGACTTGTTGTGCGGTGAACTATGTGAGAGGGAAAGTTGGTTTGCCCAACGGCGGAGATACAGCACCAAATTCCTGACTTCATCACTTTTTGTGCCATTGAATGGCGTGTATTGAAAAACGATACTGTCAGGTGAAACCATTCTGATATTAAAGCTCACGGATCACACCGATCGCACGGATTTTTCGCTAAGTGCTTTAGCACCACGGAAATGACGGAATTGACGGATTTTATGAGCATTGCATGCTCACTTCGCTATT